>Ga0102924_1005469_pt1 | contig 12317 bp, 16 predicted proteins | sample PaiPotPPM11metaG_FD_80116 | JGI IMG/M metagenome (GOLD analysis project Ga0102924, IMG submission 80116) | Iron sulfur acid spring bacterial and archeal communities from Banff, Canada, to study Microbial Dark Matter (Phase II) - Paint Pots PPM... ... | reverse complement strand
GTTGAATCGACACCAGCCACCCAATGGTGTCGGTTCAGGTGTCGATTCAAGCGTGCAAAGGCGGGCATCCTGACAGTCGAATCCGGGCGGATCGGCGTGACGTCAGAGTGAAAGCGTGCAGGATGCCTGTTTCTGTTCGGTGCGGCCGACGTATTGCAGGCATTCGGTGCGAACGATTGGGACACGGCCGACTACTTGTCGCGGCAGACGGGCGAAGCGACGGTTGTCGTTCCCCATCACAGTCAGTCAACCGGTACAAGTCGCCCGCCCTTCTCCTTCATCGGCTCCGCCCAATCGGGTGAGTCGCGCGGCGTGAGTGAGCGCGGGCGGCGACTGCTCACACCCGACGAAGTCCGACGACTCCCACGTGATCAATCGCTCGTGTTCGTGCGTGGCGAGGACCCGCTCTTGATCGAACGCGTGAACTACCTCACGGACGCGGAGTTCCGAGGAACGTTCGACGCAAACCCGCTACATCGTCGGGCTTAGCGCCGAACGGCGCATGCGATGCGGCGGCGTTCCTCTTTGCTCGGCGGTGCCCTGCCCCTGCGCTGCCAGCCGCCGAAGGCGATAGGGCGCGCAGCGCCCGTAGCCCTCACGTCCATCGGTGAAGGTGACGATCGTGGAGTCTACGAGAGAGAACTCCTCTAGACTCGGCAGGCCCGCTGCCCGTCAGCGCCGCCGCGGCGCGCGGCCGCGATGAAGTGCTAAGGGTGGCCTCTCGGGCGCGCCTGTTGGAGCCAAGCCGGCGACCGATGCCCGAAGCTGCGTCGTGAGTTCTTGCTCACCCGACCACAGCTCGGCCCAGGCGAACGTCTTACCCTTTCGCCGCCCTTTAGGCGTGATGGTGACCGCATCCGGCATGAGGGTCAGGACGAACGCTTCGCCGCCCACGGTGATCTCGCGTTTGATTGGCTTGTCCAGTCGTGTGGTCATCGCCCTGATATCACGTGTATGTGCGGCCGGTTTGTCATTCAGCTCAACCCACGCGACGCGGTGACGTTCGGCGTCTCGATGACGGAATCTTGGGGTCCGCGGTTCAACGTCGCGCCCACGCAGCTAGTCCCGGTCGTTGTCGAACGCGATGGTGCCCGCGAGCTACGTCCTATGGTATGGGGTCTAGTTCCCTCCTGTGACAGTTGGTCGTCGGTCGGCCTGACGCCCGCACCGGCATCGGCGGACGGGTCATCTCCGGCGGCTAGCGAGAGCCCGCCTTGTCCACGCCGGGGAGAAGGCTTCGCAACTCCGCGATCTCGTTCCGGAGTAGCGCGATCTCATAACGCATCTGCGACAGATCGCCGTGTGCTTCGTCGTTCAGCTCGCCACGCCGGGCCCAATTGACGATCACAGCTCGCGTCGATGGGATAACCAACGCCACGACCAAGACCGCCGCAGCCAAGAAGGCCACGCCGACAATACCTGTCATGAGATGTCCGAGCGCTACCACATCTTCAGGACTCATGTCTCACCTCCCAGTACTCCGGCGTGGTGCGCAGCGTGTAGGCACAACGCCGCAGCCTCCGGCCGTCCCGGCGACTAGCTATACCCTACGCCGGACCGACTGCGGCGGTTTCGCAAATAATAACCACGTTGTGGCCGTGCTCGCGGCATTACCCCCACCTTCACGATTCGCAGGAATGGACATGAAACGCATGGTGGCCGCGCTCCGGATCGTGAGTCTCGGACTGTGGGTTGCTGGCTGTTGGTGGAACTCGACAGCGCGTTCTCCGATCGACCGGTCATCTTGGTAGATCGGAAGGATGGACATCCGCTCGACTCCTATGCTGGCCCACTCCAGATCGTGGTGGCTGGAGACGCGCGACCGGCTCGCTGGATCCGGCAGTTGACAGGCCTAGCCGTGGTGCGAGCGCCGGAAAGCGAGATGACACCGATGACACCACACTGAAGTCTCGCTTCGCACGCTCGAATTGTTACACGGAGGCCCGGTAACCAGGGGCGGCAAATCTGGGTATCAACCGGAACCATGGGCGTTCGGGCCGTCGGTCTCGGTCTGCTGCCGCTCCTCCTGTATGCCACCGACGCATCGACCGGTGCGCGGGGAATGGTACGCCGGTCTCGACATCGAGCCCGCTCTGGCCGATGCAAGTCTGGTATGGGTCGCTCGAGAACAGCGAGCTACTCGCTCGAATCGAAGGGCAGTTGCGCCAGCGGCGGTCACACTATAGGCAGCCGGTAACCGGGAGTTGAAGTGAGTCCAGACAATGGCATCGTCACGGTGCCCAGCCATCACTCGGTTGATCAGACGGTCGCCAAGCTTGAGGGCATTCTACAGGCGAAAGGAGTCAAACTGTTCGCTCTGGTCGATCACGGCGGTGAGGCAAAGATGGTGGGCGTGCAAATGCGTCCCACAAAACTGCTGATCTTTGGCAATCCGAAGGCCGGCACTCCTCTGATGATCGCCTCGCCGAGTATCGCGATCGATCTGCCATTCAAGGCGCTAGTGTGGGAGGAAGCGGATGCCAAGGTTTGGATCTCGTACAACGCCCCTGCGTACCTTCAGGCACGACATGGACTGCCGCAGCAGCTTGTGCCAACACTCGCGGTCATCGAAACGCTGGCGAAGAACGCAGCTGAGTGAGATTTCGGTTCTTTTCGGCCCTCTTCCTTCACCAGCATCGCCCATAGCGGAGGCCGCCGCTTGCCCGACCGGGGACACAGTCGTTGATCTGTGCCACGCTACTTACGCCAGCTTAGGGCGTAAAGCTCAGCGTCCGGAAGCTTTCGCCAATCATCAGGATACGACCACACCCTACGGCCGATAGAGTGAGAATCGAATAGCAAGCATCTGTCGCCCGGCGCTCCTGGCGTCCGTCGCGTGTCCAACTCGGTCACACGCCACACCTCTCCCTCGGCGGTTAGTTCCCGCCCCGACCCGATCTTGCGAAACTGGATGGCGTTTTTGGTAGATTGGGCCATCAAATCTCCCTCTGCCGATTTTCAGAGGGGATCCCGCAACTCCGGGACCCACTCACCAAACGAGCACTCGCATCCGGCGGCACGTGTTTACGAGCGTGCGCCAGGCAACTTGGTGCGGTACCGTCAATGCGTAATTCGGTCAAACAGGCCGTTGCGCGCGTACTCGACCCTCAGCGGTACCGCCCCGTGCCTTCCCGAGCTGCGGACTGGCAGATAGCGCGCCGACCTATTTCACTAAGGCGATTTGTGAGCGGATGGCCTGCCACTTACCATCGCGCATGGCAAACACATCCATCCATGCGTACTTCCCGCTGGAATCCTTTCCTTTGTCGGTGCTTTTCTGGGTGTCGCTGCCCTGGACGACTGCGGCACCTCCTACGACTTTGACATCCATAGGTCCAAGCTCGTATGAAGAGACCGTTGAAGCGCCCGATTTCACGTCCGCAAGTAAATCTTTCTTGCCGATTGTGGTGCCGTCCGGGCCGATCGCTGTCCAATCGTCGGCGATGATCTGACCGAGCTTGTCAACATCACCAGCCTTCAGGGCGTCCAGCCAATCGCGTTCAAGTTGCTTGACGGTCTGTGAGACGCTAGGCGCCTTGGTTAGAGCTGCGGCAGATGCCGTCTTTGTTTTGGCGGATACCAGTCCGACAGATGCACAAATCAACAGAACTGTGCCCACGAGCGTCTTCATTCGTTTCTCCCCCATTGAATTGCCTGGAACCTGGACGCCGGCCTGAGAAATCTGTGTCCGAGTCTATCAGTCGGTCAAGGATTGTTCAACCGACATTGATCGCGCGGCGTACCGAGAGCACTTGGTCGGGATCTCCGAGCACGAATGCCGCGAAGTACATCGCCAGCACGAGGTGGTCGAGCGAAGCAACCCTGCACCGAACAATTCTGTCACTGAAGAAACCTGACGATCCCGGTCTCACCGCCCGCCGGGTAATCGTCCTGTTGCTGCGCTCGATGGCAGTCCCGTGGCCGCACCGGGGAGGCTTCGCGACTCCGCGACCTCGTTCCGGAGCAGCGCGACCTCATGGCGCATCCGGGAGAGTTCCGCGTACGCTTCATCGCTCAACGCGGCGCGTCGTTGGATCCAGCTCGCGAGCACCGCTCGTGTCGACGGGAATAGCAGACCCACGATAAGCACTCCCGCGCCCGGAAACGTTATGGCGAGGACAAGCGGGACCAGGATCCGGAGCACCTCAGCGCTCATGTCTGACCTCCTAGCACCCCTGGGTGCTGCCGCAGGTGGATCCCAATTTCCGTATCGCGAGAGCCCAGAAGTAGATATACGTACGCCCTAGCGAACGCACGGTTTCGACTGATCCCGCGGCGAAAGGAGGCGTGAGGCGATGGGATTGCTCGTAATCATAAGGAGCTAGCTGGCCAGAGTACTGGTATCGGCCTACCTTGGCAGACACCAGCCGCGCATTCGGGGGAGCCCTCACGGTGGCGACTGCGGGACTCAAAGAGCAATTACAGGCGACACTTGGCAGCACATACACGGTCGAGCGCGAGCTCGGACGTGGCGGCATGGCCACGGTCTTTCTCGCCCAAGACAGGAAGCACCGCCGCCCCGTGGCGCTCAAGGTACTCAACGCCGAACTCTCGGTATCGGTGGGTCCCGAACGCTTCCGCCGAGAGATCGAGCTAGCCGCCCAGCTGCAGCACCCGCACATCCTCTCTGTCCACGACTCCGGCGAGACGCCCACCGGGCTTCTCTGGTTCACCATGCCGTACGTGGAAGGGGAGAGCCTGCGCGATCGCCTCCGCCGAACGAAGCAGCTGCCGCTGGACGATGCGCTCCGGATCGCGCGGGAGCTCGCGGGTGCCCTCGACTATGCGCACCAGCGCGGCGTAATCCACCGCGACATCAAGCCGGAGAACATCCTGCTGACGACACAGGGGAATGCGGTGCTCGCCGACTTTGGAATTGCGCGTGCGCTGGCAGCGGATCGCTCTCCCGACAGTCGGATCACGGAGACTGGGATGAGTCTCGGTACTCCGCAATACATGAGCCCGGAACAGGCCAGTGCGGAGCGCGACCTCACGCCCCAGACGGACATCTATTCCTTGGGCGCGGTGTGCTTCGAGATGCTGGCTGGGGAGCCCCCGTTCACCGGTGCGACGGCTCAGGCGGTGATCGCGAAGATGATGACTGGAGAGCCACCCTCGGTGCGCCACTCGCGCCCGAGTGTTCCAGAGCCCGTGGACGTGGCGATCCGGAAAGCGCTCTCGCCTGTGGCGGCGGACCGATTCGTCTCGGCGACCGACTTCGGCCGCGCGTTGCAGACGGGCGAGCAGTCCGCGACGACTGCGGGTGCATCGGCGCCGACAGCGCCGCGCTTTGGCCCACGAGTGCCGACGGGTATCGCGCTCCTCGGCTTCGGCTTTCTCGTGGGCGTCGGGGTGCTCTTCGCCCGGCGTCACCGCGGGATCGGCGAGACGTCGTCGGCCGCGACGGGTCCCGAGGGACTCGCTGTCCTGCCGTTCGACACCGAAGGCGACACGTCGAATGCCTACTTCGCCACCGGGATCACCGACGAGATCCGGAGCAAGCTCTCAGCGCTCCCGGGGCTCCGACTCATCGCCTCGGCTAGCTCGAACCAGTACCGTCACACGACCAAGCCGCAGGACCAGGTGGGGCGCGAGCTGGGTGTGCGCTACTTGCTGACCGGCCGCGTCCACTGGGAGCAGGGAGCGAATGGGACGCGGCGCGTCCGCGTGAGTCCTGAACTGGTCGACGTGCGGGAGGGCGCCGCACCCGAGACCAAATGGCAGCAATCATACGACACGACATTGGCCGATGTCTTCGATGTGCAGACAGCGGTCGCCGTGCGCGTGGCCGACAAGCTCGGAGTAGTCCTAAGCCAGCCGGCACAAACGCAGCTCGCCGTCCGCCCGACCCAAAACCTGGCTGCCTACGAGGCCTACCTGCGCAGCACCGCGCTCGAGGGGATCGACCCGGCGACTCTTCGGCGCGCGTTGGCCGCGGCCGAGCAGGCGGTCGCCCTCGACTCGGGCTTTGCTGCAGCTTGGGCGCGCGTGTCGACGCGCCACTCGTTCCTCTACTTCCTAACAATCCCGACGCGGGCCGACGACGACGCCGCGCGACAGGCTGCCGAGCGATCCATCGCCCTCGCTGCCTCGGCGCCCGATGGCTACATCGCGCGCGGGTACTACAACTTTTTCGTCGCGCACGACATGACCGCGGCGCGCGCGGCGCACGAGACCGCGTTGCGGCTCGCGCCCTCGTCGTCTGACGCGAACCGTGGGCTGGCGTTCGCCGAGGCGGCCATGGGGCAATGGGATGGGGCACTAGCCCACGCCCGCCAGGCGGCGGCGCTCGATCCGCGTTCAGCGGACGCCGCATGGCGCCTCACCCGCATGCTGGCCACTGTCCGCCGCTATCAGGAAGCGCAAGCCGAAGCTGAGCGGGGGCTCACGGTCGCGCCAGCCGATCTGTACCTCACCGAGGCTCGCGCGATGAGCCTATTGGGCCAGGGCGACCTCGCGGGCGCCCGAGCCGGGCTGCGAGACGTCCCGCCCACGCTCGACCGCGCCGCTCTCGCGGCGTATGTGGCCACTTACGAGGACCTATACTGGGTGCTCGATAGCGCGGACCGTGCGCTGGTGTTGACGCTCCCGCCATCCAGCTTCGATGACGATCGGAGCGCCTGGGGGCTAGCGCGAGCGGAGATTTACTGGCTAGAGGGCGACACAGCTCGCGCACGCGTTTACGCGGACTCCGCACGGCTGGCATTCGAGGCGCAACTCCGAAGCGCGCCGAACGACTACCAGCGACATTTGCTTCGCGGGCTGGCCCTTGCCTACTTGGGCCAGCGTGGGCAGGCAGTGCTGGAGGGGGAGCGCGCGCTCTCGCTCGCACAGGGGACCGGCGATGGCTACATGAACATCCCATACGCCCGGCACGTGTTGGCGAGGATCTACGTCGCCGTCGGCGATCATCCGCACGCGCTGGACCAGCTCGACTCCCTGCTCGCCAAACCCTATTTCATCTCGCCCGCGTGGCTCAGAATCGACCCGAATTGGGCTCCGCTCAAAGGCGACCCGCGCTTCGAGCGGCTGATCGCGGGCCAGTAGCGCCTCACACGTCCAACAACGCCGTCGCGGAGAAGCCCGCGAGCGCAGGGCTACGCCACGGCAGAAGCGGGCGCGTCGTCAGAATGCGATTCCAGGGACGCGGTCAGTTTTCCCAAGAGCGTCCGCAATTTCCGTCCTTCGTCCCCCGAGATGCCCATTAACGACTCCATCTCGGTCGGCACCCGTTCGGCCGCGCGTACCAGCGCGCGTCCTTTCGGCGTCGGGGTGATCTCCACCGTTCGTTCGTCATCCAACCGACGCCGTCGGGTCACTAGGCCCGACGCTTCCAGTCGCTTCAACAGCGGCGAGAGAGTGCCCGAGTCGAGCTCGAGGCGCTCCCCCAGGTCTTTCACGGTCCGTGGAGCAGACTCCCAGAGTGTCACCATCACCAAATACTGTGGGTAGGTCAGCCCCAGCCTGGAGAGGAGCGGCCGGTACGCTCGCGTGATCGCCCGTGCTGCGGAATAGACATCGAAACAGAGCAGATCATTGAGCGCGGTTGGGTTACTTCCGCTCGATTTACTAGCGGAGTCCCCGCCCTTGCCCGGGCTGTCCCTGCGCGCTCCGGCGCCTGGCGCCGCAGCGATGCGTGCAGTCGAAAGTCGAGCAGCCAAATAGTCCATAGGCTCTATATTATAGTGGTCGATCTAATTGTCAACTATTATCTCTTGACAAATTCAATTGCGTACGATAGAATAGTGTGCAGTTACTCATGGGGCACCCGCCGAGAACGTGAGGGGCGCGCGCTCACACTCTCCGGCCTTGGGGGCCACATGCAGACTCGACGATACGTTCAGATCGCTGCGACGTTCACAGCAGTTGCCGCAATCGCCGCGTGCAACCCGTTCGCTAACAAACAAAAGGTCGGCCAGATCGACCCCCAGAACGCCAGCGCTAACACGCAATGGAATGCCACGCTTTCGACTCCCGGCGGCATGACCGGGGCGGTTGACCTTCACGGCACTGCGTCTCTCGCAGCCAGCGGCCAGAAAAAGAGTCTCGCGACTGTGTCGATTACGAATGCGGCGCCCAAGGGCGCGCATCCGTGGCACGTGTACGAAGGACAGTGCGGTGACGATGGCGCGGTCGTCGGTTCGGCGAGCTCATACCCCCTGCTCAATGTGGCCAACGACGGGCACGCGACCGCAAGCGCGACGTTACCACTCGAGCTACCGACTTCGGGCTCTTACTACGTGGTCGTGAACGCGTCGGCTGCGAACATGCAGACCGTGTTGGCCTGCGGAAATTTGGCGCCGCCTAACGCCCAGTAAGTGCACGGCATGTGGACGGCCTCGCGCGATTTGGCGCGGGGCCGCTTTCCACCCCGCACCAAATCGATAGCAGAGAGCGCCGCCGTTCGGCAGACACCTTCTTTGGGGGAGCATCAAGTGGATCCGACCCTCTGGTACATCATCGTGGGGCTCGTCGTTGGCTGGGCGGCGGGGTTGGTCATGAAGGGTTCGGGTCACCGGCCGATCTTCGACATGTTGCTTGGCGTTCTGGGCGCGATGGCGGGTGGGTATGTCGTGCGTGCGCTTGGCCTGGCGGCACAGGGCGGACTGCTGTATCCCATCATTGTCGCCGCGATCGGCGCATGCGTCGGGGTCACTTTCGCCAGGCTGGCGAGCAATTTTCGAAGGGCACCGGGCATTGCCCCGTGACGCGGGCCAGCAGCGCCGGCGGTGACATGTTCCGCCACACCGGGGTCATTGGCCAGATAAGGCGCACGGTCGGCGCCGGACCCCTGGTAGCCGGCGTCGCCGCGATGCTGCTAAGCGGTTGCAACCCATTCGCGTGGCACCGCAGCCCCGAACTCAGTCCACGCAACGCAGGCCCCGCCGCCCAGTGGAGTGCGTCCCTGTCGGCACCGACGCGTGGAGCGGATACGGTTGAGCCGGCGAATCGTGGCGGCAGCGTGAGTGGCGCCGGCACGATGGGCCCGGGCGCAGACGACAACAGCACGACGGCAACCGTCTGGGTTGGCAACGTGGCGCCCGGCAGTGCTCATACATGGGGCATCCGCATGGGGCGGTGCGGCGAGAACGGTAGCGTCCTTGGACCCCCGAGCGCGTACCCATCCTTGATAGCGGGTAGTGACGGACGGGGATCATCACTGGCGAGTCTGCCGGTGCCGTCGGCGTGGTCCGGCGCATACTCCGTCGTCGTGCAAGACTCCGCATCGGACGCGGGACGGGGCATGGCGTGCGGGAACTATGTCCGGAGTCAATAGCCTCCCCTCCGCGAGTAGCCAACGGCCGTAGGCCACACTAATCAGGATCATCGCATCGTTGTTGTGCGGGCGGCTCGCCAATTGCACTGTCGTGGTCTGCTGTCCACTGTGTCGGCTGGGCAATGATCGACGGAGGGTGTGGCTGTGGGCGCGCTTGGCGAAATGGAGACCTTAGGGGCGGCTGACGAGGCGCGCGAGGGCGCGCATCTCCGCCGTCGCTACCAGAGGCGTCGCCTCGCACACCTCGCGCTCGCGGTAGAGGAGCATGTGCGCTGCCAGAGTGAGTACGAGAGCTGGCAACGCATTCCTCGTCTCAGCGAGGGCTTCTTGGAGACTGATCGCGCCATCCGGGCGAGCTCGCTCCAATCCGTGGCTACTGCGCGACTGGCCGCTCGTGCCTGCGGACGCCAGTTGCGCGCTGAGGGCGTCGAGCCGAGCCGGCTGGTGACCCTCGTCAAGCAAGTCGTTGAGCGGGCGCTCAATCAGACAAAAATCGAGTACCCAAGCGTGTTGCGGATGCGGATACTGGCGTGGGCGATCGAGGGTTATAACGCGGGCGACTAGAGCGACCTTTGGTATTTCCTTCCGCGAGTCACCCCGGCGGGAGATCCATTGGGCGCATCACGACAGCAAATCGCGGGTCGGCTTGGAGATAGCGTCACGTTCTTGAGAGGCGCCATCCCGGACCGATGATCCCGAATAACACTCCCAGAGGGCCTCACTGTGAAACGCACACCTCGCCTGTGCTTCTTGGGCGTTGCCGCGTCCTCCATGCTCGCCTCGCCGACGGCGCGGGCAAGACACGTCGACAGCGGCATCGTCTCCCGCACCACTGTCGTCGACGGCGTCACCTTGCATTACCTCACGACCGGTCACGGCCCCGCGCTCATCCTCTTGCACGGCTACGCCGAGACCTCGCGCATGTGGAAACCGATCATGGCCGTCCTTGGCCAGCGCTTTACAGTCATCGCCCCCGACCTGCCCGGCATCGGCGACTCAGGGATCCCCGCGGACGGTCTAGACATGAAGACCGCAGCCATCCGCGTGCATGACCTCGCCCGCGCCCTCGCCGTCCAGCGCGCCGCCGTGGTCGGCCACGACATCGGTCTCATGGTCGCCTATGCCTACGCGGCGCAGTTCCACACCGAGGTCACGAAGCTAGTAGTGATGGATGCATTCCTCCCGGGCGTGGTCGGGTGGGAGGACGTCTACAATAGTCCCATGCTATGGCATTTCCGCTTCCACGGGCCGACTCCCGAAGCGCTCGTGCACGGCCGCGAGCGTATCTACTTCGATTACTACTGGAACGAATTCGCTGCCGACAAGACTCACTCGATCCCGGAAGCGGATCGGCAAGCCTACACGGCGGCTTACGCTCGGCCGGGCCGCATGCGCGCCGGATGGGGGTACTTCGCGTCATTCCCGCAGACGGCCAAGGACTTCGCCGAACTGGCACAGAAGCAGTTGACGATGCCCGTGCTGTCGGTCGGTGGCGAGCAATCGTTGGGCGACGAGCTCGGGAGGGAGATGAAGCTCGTCGCCTCCGACGTGACCGTGGTCGTGCTCAAGCACACGGGCCACTGGGTGCTCGAGGAAAACCGCGGGGAGACGACGGATGCGCTAGTTCGCTTTCTCTGATGTCCGCCGTGATGCGGCGATCTTCACGCACATGCACAATGTCCGCACCAAGTGGGTCAGGATTACAGCTCCTCACCTGAAGGTTCCACGACAGCCTAACCGCGCGCACTGCACGCCCAATATGTGGCGGCCATAGTGGGCCGACAGTCCTACTACAGTGGGTCCACACAACAAACGGTGATCGCCAATGCAATCGCGATACTTCGCGGCCGCTGTTCTACCCGCACTGCTATCCGTGACGAGTTCGCCCTCCGCTACCGCGCCGCGCGCCGCCGCGCCGACCGCGCGGGTGATGTCGTTCGACTGGCCGCCGCGGCACAGTGAAAAGGATGCGGACGTCGCGCGCACCATCGCCAGCTTCAAGAAGGCCGACCCCACCATGGAATCGTTCTTTACCAAGTCGGCGGGTTACGCCGTCTTCCCGACCGTAGCCAAAGGTGCCATTGGGATCGGCGCCGCGCACGGCGACGGCGAGGTCCTGCAAGCGGGAACGGTGATCGGCACGACGACGGTCACGCAGGTCACGATCGGCGCGCAGCTGGGCGGTCAGGAGTACTCCGAGATCATTTTTTTCGAGACGCCTGAATCGCGCGACTCATTCAAGAGCGGTCACTTTACGTTCGCCGCCCAAGCTAGCGCCGTCGCCGTAACGGCCGGCGCGTCGGCGAATGCCGGGTACAACAATGCGGTCGCCGTGTTCACGCGCGCCAAAGGGGGTCTCATGTACGAGGCCAGCGTCGGCGGCCAAAAGTTCACCTACAAACCGCGCGAGTAGCGACTAGCTTCGCTGAGTTTGTTGTCCGGGCCCTGATTTCGCATTAAGATCGGCGGGCCATGCGCGCGAATCTGGTGGCCCTGCTCATCATCGCGGCTGTGGCGGTCATTGCGCCCGTGGTCGCCGAACTCCCTCTGCGGCGACGACTGCCCGTAGTCGTGATTGAGATCGGTCTGGGCATTGCGGTCGGCCCCCATGTCCTCGGGCTGACCACCGCCGAGGGCCCGCTCGGATTCTTAGGCGTGCTGGGTCTGGCGTTTCTCTTCTTTCTGTCCGGGCTGGAGATCGATTTCGCGCGTATCCGCGGCCGCCCCCTTCGTCTCGCTTCAATGGGTTGGGCGCTGTCGCTCGCGCTGGCGACGGCGTTTGCGGTGCTCCTCCACTTAGCGGGGTTTCTCCGCGCCACGCTGCTCGTCACGATCGCGCTCTGCACGACATCGCTGGGTATCCTAATGCCAATCCTGCGAGACTCGGGCGAGCTTGAGACCCAGTTCGGGTCGATGGTCCTTGCCGCCGGGGCCGTCGGCGAGTTCGGGCCGATCGTGCTGATTTCCCTCCTTCTGACGGGCGATTCGAGCCGCACTGTCCATGTGATCCTGCTGGGCGTCTTCGCCGCGGTTGCGATTG
>Ga0102924_1005468_pt1 | contig 12318 bp, 9 predicted proteins | sample PaiPotPPM11metaG_FD_80116 | JGI IMG/M metagenome (GOLD analysis project Ga0102924, IMG submission 80116) | Iron sulfur acid spring bacterial and archeal communities from Banff, Canada, to study Microbial Dark Matter (Phase II) - Paint Pots PPM... ... | reverse complement strand
GTCTTCCCTTTGCGTAGATGAAAGCGTATGAGTTGTACGAGCGTGAAAATGACAAAGAAGATTGCCGGGATTGTCAGGAACGCACTCATTTTGGTAAAGACGATATAAGCGATGGCCCATTTTTGAACATGTGTCACGTAGCTGCCAGCGATAAAGAATGGGTGACCGCCGACGGAGTGGTGCCACTCATAGAGGAAGCTATGTATCAGGCGGCTAAATGGACTGACCCAGATAGCAGGATCGACGATATAGAAGGCGAGTAATGAGGCGATGATTGTAATGCCCCAGATGGCCCAGGGGATAGTAGGGCGCTCTTCTTTGGGCATGTAGGGGCGTAGCGCAAAGAAATAGTAGGCAGTATAGAGCACGATTCCCGGTACAACCAGGACGCCGGTATATTTGCTCGCTGCTCCCAGCGCAACAAAGATAGCTACCAGAATATAAAGCTTTGGACGTCGGGTAGCATGCCAGGTGAGCAGAAAGGCGATGGTGATAAAGGCCGTCATCGTCATATCCAGATAGGCAATGGCGCTGAAATAGCTCATCCATGGGCTCAATGCCAGGGCTAGTGCGGCAATGAACGCTACCGGGCGTCCAAAGGGGGAACGTCCTAGCAAGTAGACGGCGACAACGAGTACTGTTCCCATAATAATGCTGGGTATACGACCTGCGAACAACTCGTTGAATGGATGCCCTACCAGACTATTGAGCGCCATCGAGATGCCCATCAGAATCTTTACGAGCGGCGGATGTTCATAATTGTATTGAGACTTTACCCAGAGTGATGAGCCGAAACTCAGATGTTTAAGGAGTGGTAGATAGACTTTGCCTTCATAGAGATAGACAACCTCATCGGTGACCACATCCAATTGGAGCGCGAGCACGATACGTGGAATCAATGCGGCAATAATTGCGCCCAGTATGCATAGCAGATCGATACGTTGATACGACCAGGCCTTGGAGCGCTTGAGTGTAGCCGCTTGCGCTGGTGACGTGCTATGTTCAGGTGTTGTATCTAGACTGGTGTCCATATTTCCCTCAGATAGTTGTGGTGTGCAGAGGGAGCTGAATATATTGACTGCTTTCTATTTGTGCGCAGGGGCCAACACAGCAGAGTATCCTATATTCATCAATGATTATACTGCATGTTTTCTGTGCGCTTTTCTGCGTAAGCATGCTCCTTGCAATCGCGGGTTAGTATATCATATCGTTTGTCTGCCAGTCGAGCAGCTAGTACCGTCTGGCGAGCTTTTCTCGCAAAGCGAACAGGGGTTCTTCCTATTCTCCTTTTGCAAAGGTACCCTATTGATTTGGCTTATTAAAACAGGGTTGGTGTCTCTACCAGTGGGCTGAGTTTGCGAGGGGTTCCATCGCTTTTAAAGAGGAATGGATTGAGTTGTCCATCTTCGTTGGTAGGTGAGAGACCTGCCTCCTCGATAAAGCGTGATGGGACTGCATCGGTACCGCGATAGTGCAGGAGTGATGAGAGATAGAGCTGTTGCTGTGCACGTGTGATGGCGACATAGGCAAGACGACGCTCTTCTGCTATGCCCGAGAGTACGATAGGAGCATCATCGGCGACCATCGTATATGAGCGCCGATGGGGGAAGATGCCTTCGGTCAGACCCATAACAAAGACAACGGGACTCTCAAGGCCCTTGGATTTGTGAATCGTCATCAGATTGATGCAGTCGCGTTTATTTTTATTATTATCTTCAGCCTGCTCTTTAAGACGTACCATGGCATCCAGAAAATGGCGAATCGTACGGTGACGCTGCGCAATCTGAATAATCTCCTCTAACTCGTCATAGCGTGCCTCTAATTTCACCTCTTCATGATGGGTGGGAGCCTCAGCCTCGTCCTCTTGATTCTCTTTATGTTTGCTGTCGTAGTGACGCAAGTGTACATCATAGGCATATTGACGAATGAGCTTGATAGCTTGTGCTGGATTATTATTGCAATTGGACCAGATACGTTTAATGAGTGAGACAAGGTCTTTGACGCCCAACTGATGCTCTTTAGCGATAACATAAGGATGCTCTTCACAGTATTGAAGCAGTGGTTTGCCACTGGCGTGTGCTGTAAGTGAGCCATAGAACGACGCGTTGAAGCGGTGCGAGGTCTTCCCTGTACTGGTAAAAAAATCGCGTGAAGGGATATTAGCGATGACACGGAATGCCGTATTCTGCTCACCACAGTGGACGGGCGTGTAGACATCATCATATCTGAGCGGTTCCATCGTCTGGCGTGAGTTCAGATAGTCTTGATTGATATGTTGACCATCGACGAGAGCGAGGTATGAGAGAATATCACGCGTTGTCTTGCGTTTGAAAAACGAAGATCCACCTACTGAACGATAGGGAATATGCTTACGGGCTAATGCGATCTCCATCGAGGCGAGATGATGATTGGTCCTTGCCAGGATAAAGATGTCCTTGTATGAGAGACTCTCCAGATGTTCTTTCCAGGCGCGCGTCAGTGTGTCAATACGATTTGCGATTCCCTCAGCCTCTTGTTCCTGATCATCATAAGCTGTTACCAGGATAGGAGCACCATCAGGGCGGGTTGCACGCAGGACCTTCTCAAAGCCAGGGGTGATATCATTATGGCTGATGAGCTTATTAGCGGCTTCGAGGATCTGTGGTGTTGAGCGATAGTTATGCTCGATCTGGTAGATCTGGCCTTTAGGATACATGGCCTTGAATGAGAGGATGGATGCTTCCGGACTGGCACCGCGAAATTGATAGATAGCCTGATCAGGATCCCCGACGACGACGACATTTTGTTTGGGTGCGGCCAGATATTGAATAAGCTTATATTGCGACGGATTCGTATCCTGGGTCTCATCAACCTGGAGGTATGCATAGCGGCCCTGCCATGACTTGCGATATTTGGGGCTACTCTCCAGCAGTGAGAGTGGCACATAGATTAGGTCTGAGAGGTCATAGAGTTTCTCTTTATGCTTGGTTTCCTCATAGCGCTGGTAGAACTCCTGATAGCGGACGGCCAGTTCAATATCGATACTTAGATCTTCACGGAAGAAATCGACTGAACCTTCAGGTTTGATCATTGCCTCTTTCGCATGATCGACCGCTCCCAATGCATCACCGATCTCGACATCCCAGTTCATGCCACGGGTACGATTACTGCGCCAGGGACGGATAATATCCTCAGCGAGCCATTGGCGTGGATCTCCACTGATGAGCTTCTTATTGAGTTCCTGGGGTGCCCACTCAAGTTTCTCGCGTAGCATCTGGTGACCAAGACCATGGAAGGTCACGACACGGAGCGGTTTGATCTCCTTTACGCTCATTCCGCGTGCACGCAAAGCTTTACCGGCACGCTTCTCCATCTCATCGGCAGCGGCACGTGTAAAGGTGACGCACAGGATGGATTCCGGCGCAACACCTTCGTCTGCTACCAGGCGTACAAGGCGTTGTACCAGAATCGAGGTCTTCCCTGTTCCTGCGGCCGCAATAAAAGCGGCGGGTCCATCTTTATGAGCGATAGCCGCCGCTTGCTGAGGATTTGCTTGAAATTGTGGTGCTGCTGATGCGGCAGTACGTGTCCCTGGTTTTTGTCGTGTTCCCTGAGAGGTCATAATTTAACAAACTTCCCTATACTATCCCTGATGATAACTTCGATTGCTTTGTTCGTCGACCATACCGCATATAACAACGCTGCCTCTGAAAGCAGTTGTGATGCGGCTCGCACTGATATTTAACGATCCGCTGTGAGGATACTGCTGTTCCGAAAATTTGTTCAGCTACGGCTATGTACTATAGCAGGTTCAGCAAAATAGAACAAGTCGTAACCCTCCTGAAGCGGGATATTTTTCTTTACAGAGATATTTGGTTGTGTTATGCTCATTATGCAATATTTTTTGTCACCTGATGAATGAAACGTTTCCATGTGCTAAATGAACGTGGCTCGGTAAGAGTCTCCAACAAAGAGATAATAGGTGCGTGATGGTGACTATCCAAGATGTTGCACGAGTCGCTGGTGTGGGAGTGGGAACGGTCTCGCGTGTTCTCAATCATCATCCTGGCGTACGGCCTGAAACACGTAAGCGTGTCCTGGATGCAATAGAGCAATTGCATTTTACGCCCAACCCGATTGCGCGCAGTATGATCTCGAAGCGCACAGACTTTATCGGAGTAATGATCCCATATTTTACACGTCCTTTTCAAAATGAGATGCTCCGTACTATTCAGCATGAATTGGCGCTTCTGCATAAAGAGTTGATTATCTACAACGTTGAGAGTTTATCCCAACGCGACTACTATTTTTCTGAGATGCCTATGCATCGCAAGGTCGACGGTTTGCTGATTATCTCCTTGATTATCGAGGAACCGTATGCGCTAAAATTTTGTGAATTGAGTTTTCCAGTGGTGCTTATCGATGCATATAGTCCACACCTTACCTCACTGGTTGTGGAGAATATGGATGGTGCGTACCAGGCTGTTCGGTGTTTGATTGCCCAGGGACACCAGCGTATTGGGTTTATTAATGGCATTAAAGAGGGAGATTTTAAGTTTAACCAGGCTAATGATCGCTTAATCGGCTTTCATCGTGCGCTTGGGGAGGCGCAATTGCTCTTCGATCCTGACCTTGTGGTTGCCAGTGAGTGGAACCGCCATGCAGCACAAGATGCGGCGTTACGTTTGCTTACGCGTGAGCCTCGTCCTTCAGCTATTTTTACCGCCTCAGATGTGCAGGCCCTGGGTGTCCTTGAAGCTGCACGTATACTCCATATTGCTGTTCCCACAGAGCTTTCGGTCATGGGTTTTGATGGTATCGAGTTGAGTGAGCTCTTTGGCCTTAGTACAGTACAGCAACCTATTCATGAGTTAGGGGTACTTGGTATCAAAAAGCTTATCGAACTCATTGAGCATCCTTATCAGCCTTCAGAACTGATCCGTCTGCCAACCCGGTTGGTTGAGCGTCGAACAACAATGGCTAATACATCAGCAGCCCCTGATACTTCCACGCATACGTGATTTTATAGCGCCAGGGTTATAGCGTACATAACTTGTGTGAAAATAGTTGTGTTGTAAGAACTACCTGCTCTTTACTATGTGACAAGGGGGCTACAGGGGGTCTACTTCATAAATACCGGGCTGAGGGACTCTTTTTCCCTTTACAAGCAAAATACGATATGTTACTGTTGCTTCTAGCATAGAAACGTTTCCAGGATGACGATTATTGCAAGTGTTTATGCTACATTGAAGTATGTAATTATTAAAACTTTTCCACCGATGTTGGTTGAAGGTTCAGTCTAAAGGAGGACCCTCTATGATGACCCCCGAACGACGTGATGCAATGGATGAAATGATCGTGAAGATCCGCTCGGGTCGCTTAACACGACGTTCGTTCCTCGAACGAGCTACCGCAATTGGCCTTTCCAGTACTGCGGCAGTCTCACTCCTTGAAGCTTGTGGTGGTACATCCGGTAGTACTGGCGGCAATGGAAGCACGGTGAATATCGTCTGGCAGAGTGAGAAGGACTCGACAACGCCCTCAGTTTATCAGGCTGTAACCAATGATTTTAACAACTCAGTTGGTCGCCAGAAAGGCATTCATGTCACATGGCAGCAGGGACCAGCGAGCACCAATGATCTTCTGACCAAATACGATGATATGCTGCGCGCACGTAGCCATTCCATTGATGTCATGTCGGTTGACGTTGTCTACCCGGCAGAGTTCGCTGCTAATGGCTGGTCGAAGCCAATTACCAATACGCAATGGCCATCAAGTGCACGCTCCAACTATTTGCCCGGTCCGATTCAGAGCTGTACTTTTCAAGGGAATCTGGTAGCCGCCCCTCTGCGTACCGATCTTGGTTTGATGTACTACCGAAAGGATATCATCACTACGCCGCCAGCGACCTGGGATGATCTTGTCTCTATGTCGAAGGAAGCAGTAGCCAAAGGGAAGACCAAGTACGGCTATGTCTGGCAAGGCGCACAGTATGAAGGCCTTGTCTGCGACTTTTTTGAGGTTCTCTATGGTTTTGGTGGGACAATCCTTGATCCTAATGATTCGAAGAAAGTTACTGTCAACAGTCCAGCGGCGCAGCAGGCGCTGGCTGCGATGGTAAGTTGGGTCGGTACGATCTCACCTGCCGCTGTGACGACATATCAAGAGGATGATGCACGCCTTGTCTGGCAGAATGGTAATTCTGCTTTTATGCGTAACTGGCCGTATGCATACTCTCTGGGTAATGCTTCAGGATCAGCGATCGCAAACAAGTTTGATATTCATGGTCTCCTCACAGGTGGTAGTAACACCGATGGTGGACATTCTTGTATTGGTGGTTGGAATCTAGCAATCAACGCATATACTCCGAATGGTGATGCATCCTGGGAGTTTATCAATTATCTGCTTGGCCCTGCTGCACAGAAGAAGCTTGCAATTGATGCTTCGCAGACAGTTAGCTTGCAGAGTGTCTATGATGATAGCGATGTGCTGGCGAAACAACCGCTCTTTGGTAAGCTGAAACCGATTCTGCAAAATGCAAAGCCACGCCCTGTATCACCGCGTTACCCTGATCTTTCCAATGTGTTGCAGCAGCATCTCTATGCTGCTTTGAAAAAGCAAGAAACTCCTTCCGCTGCATTAAGCGCAATCTCATCGAGTCTGCAAACTCTGGTGTCATAGCCGTCATTGATGGTGTAAGTTGGGGAAAATACCCCGGAGAGATGCTCATAGTAAGACGTGCTGCCACGATATGAGTATCTCTCTTCTTCATCAGGTCGTATGGACGCATTTTTTGCTCCTCCTCGTTAGCTCACTGATGAGCAATGCTGTGCTAGTTATCTGGCAACAGATAAAGAAGGGAGATTTGTGCTATGGCATCACAAGTAGTTGAAACGGTTCCCGAAAATGAAAAGCCACCGACGTTATTAGCGCGCATCAGAACGGAAAGCGGTTTCTTGCCGTATATCCTGGTGTTGCCGACTATCTTACTTATTCTGGTGGTTGCGGTCTATCCAATCCTCAATTCGGTCTATCTTAGCTTCATCTCGGATCCACTAGGAGCAACGGGTGGAGCTTTTGCTGGTTTCGCTAATTATGTTGCAGCATGGAACGATTCCGCATTTCGCACGTCATTTGGTACGACAATTGTGTTTAGCGTTATCAGCGTCATTCTGGAAACGTTCTTTGGCATGTTGGTTGCGCTCTTAATCAATCAGGCATTTCCCGGGCGTGGTCTGGTTCGTGCAGCGATCCTGGTTCCCTGGGCCTTCCCAACCATCGTTTCGGCCTATATGTGGCTATTGATGTATAACGATCAGACCGGCTTTATCTCGTATATTTTGCAAGGTCTGCATTTGCTCGCCCCTGGTAGTTCTTTGATCCAGACCACTTCGGGCGTTATCATTGCTTCGATTATCACCGACGTATGGAAGACAACTCCTTTCATGACCTTGTTGATCCTTGCGGGCTTGCAGGTGATCCCTGGCGAGCTCTATGAGGCGGCACATGTAGATGGCTGTAGTCGTTGGCAACAGTTCTGGCGTATGACCATGCCGATGTTGCGTAATACATTGTTGATCGCACTCCTTTTCCGTTCGTTAGACGCTATCCGTGTGTTTGATCTCTTTTATGCGTTCGGAAAACGCTCGGTACCCTCGATGGCTTCACAGGCAGACTTCAATATGTTTGCTGGAACCAACGCCGACTTTGCTCCTGGTATTGCTGAGGCTGTAATTGTGTTCGCGTTGGGACTCGTCATTAGTATCATCTTTGTATCGATGATGCGTGGCGTTTTCAAGGATAACGACTAGGGAAGGAGTGAAGCTATGGCTGTCAATGAAGAAGCAACTATCACGGCTACGACAACTAAAGCGAGCACCAAAGAGGCTGTGCGTGCTCGTCGCGTGGCGATTGAGCGACGAGCACGCCTGATACAGATAGGGCGTATTATCGCGATTATCATTATTGTTTTGATCTCGCTAGCTCCTTTGTATTGGACATTTATTACGTCAATCAAGAGTCCTGCAGAAGCGACGGCATCTCCACCGACGCTCTTCCCACATAGTTTTACGCTCGATAATTATATTCAGGATTTTACGAGCTCACCCTTCTTTCTACTTGATCTGCGTAACAGTTTTATCATTTCGGTTATTACGACGGTTCTTTGCCTACTCTTTGGCGTGCTCTGTGCTTATGCGCTGGCACGTATTAAGTTTCGTGGTCGTACTCTTGTGCAGGCGACGGTACTCTCGGTAAACACATTTCCTTTTATTGCGATAGTTGGACCATTATTTGTGCTTTTTACCGGGTCGTTCTACATTTACAATACCTATGCGGCGTTGATCATTCCTGATATTGTGTTGAGCCTTCCGCTCACTATCTGGTTGCTGACGTCATTTTTTAAGGACCTTCCACTAGACCTGGAGGAGGCAGCGCGTATCGATGGTGATTCACGGCTTGGAGCCCTCTGGCACGTGATAGTGCCGCTGACTGCACCGGGCGTGTTTGCTGCTGCGATCCTTTCCTTTATTGCCGTCTGGAACGATTTTATCTTCGGCCTGAACCTGGCGACTGACTCTAGTGCGCAACCAGTGACGGTTGCTATCTCGCTCTTTAACGGGCAATACAGCGTCAACTATGGGCAATTGGCTGCCGCTGCAATGATTGTGACGGTGCCGCTGGTCATCCTTGTACTGATCTTCCAGCGTCGTATTGTTTCTGGCCTGACGTCTGGAGCTGTCAAAGGCTAAGTTCTCGTTTTCAACTTTCCTGGCATTCGCGAGGGTTTCTCTCCTTCATCAAGGAGGGGACCCTCTTTTTGTGTGTGTAATACTACCGAAACTAGGTAATTAAGGTAAAATGGAAGTGAGTCTAAACTTTGAGTTCGCTGGTACGTATGATTTTGAGATGGTTCATAATGGCTGGAGGTTGTTTATTCTCCACTTCGGACGATAAAATAGGGATAGTCCATAGAGAATAGTCCCTGTCCTCTCGCTGCACGTCAAATTTTATGCTGAGATGCTTTTAAGGAAATACATGTTTCGCAGACTCACTGCAATTGAAATTGCGGAAGGGGCGTTATTGGCCGATGTTGCGGTCGTGTTTCATTTTGTAGCGCGCTTCCTGCCAGGCAGCGCGAGCTTTTTGTCGTTGCTTATTTGTACTATATTTACGCTGCTCGTGTTACGCCGTGGTCTCTACGTCTCACTGATGGGAATGTGCGTAACAGCTTTTTTGGTTTCTGTCCTTACTGGTCCAAATGGGTTATTCACGTTGAGTGCCGAGTGTCTGGGCGGAATTTTTCTGGGTGAGACGATGCGTCGTCGTTGGTCGCCCTGGATGGTGGCATTCATCGGTGCAGTTACGGGCTCGCTCTATCTCTATTGCGATATCATACTCCTTAGCTTGCTGACAGGTATCTCGATCAATGACTACCTGCCGAGTTTGCAGCGCTCCATTCATTTAGGGTTGAATATTATCGACCTTGTCACAGCGAAGGTAGGCTTGAGTCTCTTCTGGCAGCAGATGCAGCCGCAGGTACTTGTTGTGCTGACGTGGATGCTCAGTTACTGGTATATCACATTATATCTGGGATTTGTTGTGGTGCTTTGTCCGGTTGTCTTAATAATCTATACCTTTGTAAGCTCGATGGTGCGCATTTTAGGTTGTGACGTGCGTCCGTTCCCTGGTGCGAGTGTTAACCGACTTATTCGTCGGTGGCGACACTCTGTGCTCAGGGCGATAGCGCGGCGCAGGCAGGTGCAGCGTGCACAGACAGGAAGGACACGACGATTGCATAAAAGGGAGGGGCGATGGCGCAAGGTCGCGTAAGGAATACAAGCAGTCTATCCAGGACAGCGTTGCCGTTGATCGACATACAGCATGTTTCGTATAGCTATCCCTTGCCAGCGCATCATCCGCATGATGTGGCTATCGCTCCTGCTTTGCAAGATATCTCTTTTTCTATTGAGCAAGGCGAATACGTGGCGTTGTTGGGTCATAATGGGAGTGGCAAGTCAACGTTAGCCCGACTCTGTAATGCGCTTCTCTTGCCCGATCAGGGGGCTGTGCGCGTGCAGGGAATGGATACACGTGATCAGGTAAAACAGCGCCAGATTCGTGAATGTGTAGGCATTATCTTTCAAAATCCTGATAATCAGTTGATCGCGACACTCGTTGAGGATGACGTGGCCTGGAGCTTGACTCTAGCCGGTTATGCTGCACCTACTATTCGTGCACGTGTCGATCAGGCGTTGGCTGCTGTTGGCATTGAGCAGCTACGCTATCTCGCGCCGCATAATCTCTCAGGTGGACAGAGGCAGCGTGTGGCTATTGCAGGTCTGCTGGCGCTTCGTCCAGCGTGTATTATTGCTGATGAATCTACTTCAATGCTCGATCCTCTTTCCCGCCAGGAGATGGTCTCTATACTTACTCAGTTACACCATGACCAACAGCTCTCAATTCTGCATGTAACGCATCTCTTAGAAGAGGTTTTGCATGCTCAGCGTGTCGTGGTGATGGAGCAGGGCCGTATTGTGCAATCAGCTACACCAGAGGTTGTTTTTGCTGATCTTGAGCGTCTACGTGAACTCAGGCTGGTTATTCCTGAGCCGCTGGCACTGGCTGAACGCTTGCGTCTTGCGGGTTGGTCAGTAGCGCGAAGTGCTCTGACGTTATCTGAGATTGCGAGTGAGATACAGGGGGCTGTGCATGCAAGACGTACATGGTAGCGGGGGTGAGGCGCATAGCGTGCAGGATGCGATTATTAAAGTTGAGCACCTCTCTCATCGCTACGATACAGGTATCCAACCGCAATGGACCTTGCGTGATATAAATTTGACTATTGAACGAGGTCGCTGTTGCGCGTTGATTGGCTTCAACGGTTCTGGTAAGTCAACGCTGATCCAGCATTTTAATGGTTTACTGCGTCCAACAGAGGGGCGGGTCGTGGTTGATGGTATCGATGTAGGGAGACGTGGTACTGACCTGCGCGCTTTGCGGCAGCGGGTTGGGCTACTTTTTCAGTTTCCAGAGGCACAACTTTTTGAGTCTACGGTCTTTGCTGATGTCGCCTTTGGTCCGCGGCGTATGCACCTTGGACGACATGAGGTACGTACGCGTGTACAGACTGCGCTTGATCTGGTTGGCTTGCCGCATGGCGAGTATGGTTGGCGTGCACCATTTACGTTGAGTGGTGGACAGCGCAGGCGTGTAGCTCTGGCTGGCATACTTGCAATGTCACCTTCGGTTCTGATCCTGGACGAACCATCTGTGGGACTTGATGCGGAAGGGCGAGCAGAGTTTTACATGTATTTGCGTCGTGTTCAGCGTGAGCAGCATGTGACTATTATTCTGGTCTCCCATGATATGACAGAGGTTGCAATGTTGGCTGAGTGGCTCTTTGTGTTACACCATGGACAACTTGTCTTGCAGGGAAGCCCACGAACGGTTTTTGCACAGACGGAGGAACTTCGTTCCTGGCATCTGGCTGTGCCTCCATTGCATGAACTTTTACATACATTACGCCAGCAGGGGGTAGCTATCCCCTCTGACATCTTGACGCTTGATGAGACATTTGCGTTCCTGATCGGTGGTGTTTGTATATAAGCATTATAGTTTGTCTATGTAATAGTGATAGATAGTAGCAGAGAAAGAGGACTGTATGCAAACTGTGCGTGGTATCTTGCTCGATGTTGATGGTGTATTGCACGTCAGTATGCAGCCGATCTCAGGAGCAGCTGCGACGCTTACGTGGTTAGAGGAGCATGGTTACGAGTATAGATGTGTTACTAACACGACGACGTTTGCTCTCGTGACGCTTGCTCAGCGTTTGCAGTCAATTGGCCTGCCAATCAAGGAGTCGCAATTGATTACGGCTCCAGTAGCTACTGCGGCTTATCTGCGTGAGCACTTTGCTGGAAAGCGTTGCTGGTTGATTACGAAGGGCGATACTGCGCGTGATTTTACTGATATCGAACTGGTGGAGGAGCGTGCTGATGTGGTTGTGATTGGTGGCGCTGAGGAGCTTCTTTCGTATGAGGTGATGAATGCAGCGTTTCGGATGATCATGGACGGTGCGACATTGCTGGCAATGCATACAAATCGCTACTGGCGTACGGCTGATGGTCTACAACTGGATAGTGGACCCTATGTACGAGCGTTAGAGATTGCGACTGAGCGTCCTGCAATCATTATTGGAAAGCCTGAGCGAACGTTCTTTTTGCAGGCATTGCAGGCTCTGGATAGGTGCGCAGAGGAAACAATCATGGTTGGTGATGACATTGAGAATGATGTCGGTGGTGCTCAACGCGCTGGTCTACGTGGAGTGCTGGTATGTAC
>Ga0102924_1005467_pt1 | contig 12318 bp, 9 predicted proteins | sample PaiPotPPM11metaG_FD_80116 | JGI IMG/M metagenome (GOLD analysis project Ga0102924, IMG submission 80116) | Iron sulfur acid spring bacterial and archeal communities from Banff, Canada, to study Microbial Dark Matter (Phase II) - Paint Pots PPM... ... | reverse complement strand
CTCTACGGCCCGGCGAGCCATATCCGCGAAGGGGTGGAGAAATGGCGCGAGGCTGGCATAACTACGCCGATCCTGGTGCCGCTCTCGCCTGACGGCAACCAGATGAACGGGCTCAAGGCGGTGTTTGCCGCCTTTGAGCGATAGCGCACACGGTGGTTCGACCTCATCGACGCGGCGCAACACGAGGGCTCAAGGATGGGCGCGATCCCGGTGGTACCCGGCACAGGAGGTAAGTGAGTATGGATCATATCGACCCAATCCTGGGCATCGACGACAGGTTTGCTGTTGGCCAGCCGGTTCCGCGATCGGAAGACCCGGTCTTACTGCGCGGACAAGGGCACTACGCCGATGACGTAAACCTACCAGGCCAGGCTTATGCCGTCATGGTCCGCAGCCCGCGCGCCCACGGATTCGTCCAGCGCATCGACACCAGTGCGGCGCGCAGCATGCCGGGCCTGTTGGCGATCTACACGGCCGCCGACCTGTCGGCTGGCGGGATCGGTCCGCTGCCGCCGCGGCAGGTGATGAACAACCGCGACGGTACGCCGATGCTGGCGCCCATCCGCTATGCCCTCGCCACCGACAAGGTGCGGCATGTCGGCGAGGCGGTAGCCGTGGTGATTGCCGAAACCGTTGCCGCGGGCAAGGATGCGGCGGAAGCGGTCGCGGTCGAGGTGGACCCGCTGCCGGCGGTGACCGAGCCGCAGCTGGCCGATGCGCCGGATGGACCACAACTCTATGACGGCGTGCCAGGGAATGTCGGGCTCGATTTTCATTATGGTGACAGCGATGACGTCGCGGCGGCGTTTGCGTCGGCGGCTCACATCACACGGCTCGACCTGCGCAGCAACCGCATCGTCGTCAACCCGATGGAGCCGCGCGCGGCCCTTGCGGAGTACGATCCGGAACGCGAGCACTGGACATTGCATGTCGGCTGCCAGGGCGTGTTTGGGTTCCGCAACTACATCGCCGGCGTGCTCGGGGTCGGGCGCGACAAGGTGCGAATCCTCACCGATCGGGTGGGTGGATCGTTCGGCATGAAGCAGCCGGATATGTCGGAATATTTCTGTATTCTGCACGCGGCACGCGAGCTCGGCCGCCCGGTCAAATGGACCGACGAGCGCTCCGGCAGCTTCGTTTCCGATACCCACGGCCGCGACCACCAGATGACGGCCGAACTGGCGCTTGACCGCGATGGCCATTTCCTCGCCGTGCGGCTGACCGGCTATGGCAATTTGGGCAGCATCTATGGTGCAGCCGGCCCGTCAACCCGGAACGCCGTCAGGAACACGCTTGGCGTCTACAAGACGCCCCTGATCGAGGTGTCGACCAAATGCGTCTTCACCAACACCAACCCCGTCGGCGCCTATCGTGGCGCCGGTCGCCCCGAGGCCAATTATTATATGGAGCGGCTGGTCGAGACCGCCGCGGCGGAAATCGGCATCGACCGTGTGGAGCTGCGACGGCGCAACCACATCCCGCCCGAAGCGATGCCGTACAAGGCGCCGAACGGGACCAATTATGACAGCGGCGACTTCACCAACCTGCTGAACAAGGCGGTGACGCTCGCGGACTGGGATGGATTTGCCGGGCGCAAGGAGGAGAGCCGCGCGCGTGGCCGCTTGCGTGGCCGCGGCATTAGCGACTACCTCGAACTGACCGGCCCGCCTGGCCGGGAAATGGGTGGCATTCGCTTCGAGGCGAACGGCGATGTCACGATCGTCACCGGGACCCTCGACTACGGTCAGGGACATGCGTCGCCTTTTGCCCAGGTCCTCGCCGCGAGGCTCGGCATCCCATTCCAGCGCATCCGCCTGCTGCAAGGCGACAGCGACGCGCTGATTGCCGGCGGGGGAACCGGCGGCTCCAAATCGATGATCGTCAGCGGCAATGCGATTGTCCGAGCCAGCGACAAGGTCATCGAGGCCGGCCGGCAGATCGCCGCTCATGTGCTGGAGGCCGCCGCTGCCGATATCGAATTTCGCGCGGGCCGTTTTGTGATCGCCGGCACCGATCGCTCGATCGCGGTTATGGAATTGGCCGCACGGCTGCATGCGGGGCTGCAATTGCCGCCCGATTTGCCCCAGAGCCTCGATGTTGCCGAAATCGTCGATGGGCCGCCCTCGGCGTTTCCGAACGGCTGTCACATCGCCGAAATCGAGGTCGATCCCGAAACGGGCATGGTCGAAATCGTCAAATACACCTTCGTCAACGATTTCGGCGTGGTGATCAATCCGCTGCTGGTCGACGGTCAGGCGCATGGCGGGATCCTGCAGGGGATCGGCAGGCATTGCGCGAGCGCACGGTTTATGACGAGGACGGGCAATTGCTGACCGGCTCCTACATGGATTACGCAATGCCACGCGCGGAAGACGCGCCGGTCTTCGTGAATGCCAGCCATCCGGTGCCGGCCACGACTAATCCGCTCGGCGCGAAGGGCTGCGGCGAAGCCGGCTGTGCCGGCGCGTTGCCGTCGGTCATGAATGCGCTGGTCGATGCCCTTGCGGAGTACGGCGTTCGGCACATCGACATGCCGGCCACGCCCGAACGGGTATGGCGGGCGATCCATCGGATCTGAGCGGCGGCTCATCGGGCACACGGTACGGATTTAATGACGAGAAGAACCGGAACCGCCGATCTTCCGCTGCATGGCGGGCACGTCCCGAAATGGCTGGCGGACCGGATGACCCGCCTCGGCGCGGTGATCAGCCAGGCGATCGTTCATCATTATGGGCGTGACGAGCTGTTGCGCCGTCTCGCGCACCCGTTCTGGTTCCAGTCATTCGGGGCCGTGATGGGGATGGATTGGCACTCTTCCGGGATCACGACCAGCGTCATCGGCGCGCTAAAGCGTGGGCTGATGCCGCTCGGGAGCGAGTTGGGGGTGTACGTCTGCGGCGGCCGCGGCAAGCATTCGCGGCAAACGCCGCATGAGTTGGTCACGATCGGCGAGCGGGTCGGATTCGATGGGGCGGAATTGGCCAGAAACAGCCGGCTCGTCGCCAAGGTCGACAGCGCCGCAGTGCAGGATGGCTTCGACCTCTACCTGCACGGCTTCATTGTCACCGACGACGGCAAATGGGTTGTGGTTCAACAAGGGATGAACGGCGGCCGGCGGCAGGCGCGCCGATATCATTGGCTATCCGAGGGTTTGAAGAGTTTCGTTGAAGAGCCGCACGCGGCGATCGAAGGACCCAGCCAGGGCGAAATCATCAACCTGACCGATCGACGGGCGGCCACATCGCGGCAAGCGCAACTCGATCTGCTGCAATCGCTGGGTCCGGACGGGATTGCGCGCGAATTGCTGGCTTTACGGTCATGTCATCAGGAATTGTCGCAAAAACCCTTGCCGCAACCGCCTTTGCCGCACCTCGTCATGCCGGCGCATCACGAGGTTCGGCCAAGCGATGTGTTCGAGCGCCGCCTGCATGGCACTCTCGCTGCCGCAGCCGATTGCGGCCCAACCGACTTCCCCGACCTGCTGCTGGTTCCAGGGGTGGGACCCCGGACGGTGCAGGCGCTGGCGATGGTCGCCGAAATCGTGCACGGCGCGCCCTACCGCTTCACCGACCCGGCGCGCTTCTCGTTCGCACATGGCGGCAAGGACCGGCACCCGTTTCCGGTTCCGCTGCGCGTATACGATCAAACCATCCGAGTGCTGAAATCCGCCGTGCAGAACGCAAAGCTGGGACGAGACGAAGAGCTCGGTGCGGTCAAGCGGCTCGACGACCAGGCTCGGCAGCTCGAGCGCCATATCTGCGGACCATCAATGGAGGCACTGCTGGTAAAGGAGCGGCAAGATTCGCCGTCCTATGGCGGCCGCAGCGTCTTCGGATGGGAGCGGGGTCAGACCTCCGCCACCGGGCAGATCGAGGGCACGTGACCGCCTCTCTTCCCGATGAGCCCTATGCGAGACGCGTTTCGGAATTTTCGGTGCGGGTGCTCGACGGCTCGCTAACGGCTGTTTTCCCTAATCCGATTCAGCCGACCCTGATCGCAGATCGTCTTCACGGAACATTTCGGGCACCTGTTGCCGCCATCATCGCGGCCGGCGTCTCGGCAGGCGACGAAGAGCGGACGAGTCGGGTGCCGGAGATATGGGCTGATCGCCGGCCCATCCGGACGGATGGGCCATTGCGGCAGCCTGTTGAGGGCGTCCTCGTCCTCAGCGATCTGCCGAAGGTATTTGATCGCCAGGCAGCCGACGACGCCGGCTCTCAGATAGCTTCGATGAAGCGCCATGCGGCGACGGAGGGTCTCGGCTTCGTGTTCCATCTCGCGAGGGTATCGCGGTCAGGCGGAGCCGAGTTGTGAACTGGTTCACACCATCGGATGAGCTGGGCCGCCCCGCGAACCTCGCGCTGGCCGCTCCCGTGGATGCCAGTGGGACTCGATGACGCGGTATCAAGTCGCCCCGGACGCAACCGGCTAAAAGCAAAGCCGGGCTTCCGAGTTCGGGTTTGACAGGACGAACCCGCTCCCCTACGGCTTGACCGGCGACGGTGCGGGCTCGTTCGGGGGCGGGGGTGCGAAAACATTCGATGCGGGCGACGCGACTTCTCTGCGCTTTGGCGCTGGTGGCCGCCGCCTTAGGCTGGGCCTCGCCGGCCCGGGCGCTCGACAAGGCGCGGATTTCGGCCTTCCAGGGCTCTTTCGTGGCGCTGCCGCTCTATGTTGCCCAGGCGTACAAATTATTCGAGAAGCAGGGCGTCGAGGCCGATCTGATTTACGGGACCGGCATCCAGGTGACCAATATCCTGGTCGGCGGTTCGGCTGATTTCGGCGCCTTCGCGATCGAGCACGGCATCACCTTGCTGGGCAAAGGCCAGGATTTGCGGCTGCTGGTCGTCTGCCAGGGGGCGATGCCCTATGGCCTCATCGTACGCAACGATGTGCCTACGCCGAACCTCGACAAGCCCTATCCCGAGATGCTGAAGGACGTGAAAGGACTGAAGCTCGGCGTATCGACCCTCGGAGCCGGCACGGACACCATGCTCCGCTACCTACTCCAACAGGCCGGGATCCAGCCGTCCGAGGTACAAATCCTCCCGGTCGGCGGGGTCGGGCAGCAGGTCGCCGGCATCAAGAACCGGGTCATCGATGGGGCGCTATCGTACGAACCGGCGCAGTCCGAAGCGGTCAACGAGTTGAAGATCGCCAAGATGGTGCTCGACATGGAAGGCGGGCAAGGGCCCGAGATGTTCCGCGATTATGCCTATAACGGCCTCTGGGCGACGGGGGCCTATCTCAAACAGCATGGCCCGCAGGCCCGCGCGGTCGTTGCGGCTGTCGCCGATGCCGAGACGATGATCAACGACCCCAGCGAAACCGACAAGGTGCTGAAGGTCGCGGTGGACAACATGCACGGCATCGACCCGGCGCTGCTGCGCGGCTACATCGAGAAATATCGCGCGATCTTCCAACCGGTCGCGACCCCGGCGCAGATCGAGCATGTCGAAACCTACCTGCAGGGCGCCAAGATGTTGAGCCAGCCCATCGCCTACGACAGGGTGGTCGCCACCGATCTGATGCCGCAAACATTCACTCCGCCTTCAACCCACTGAGCGGCGGCCGATGAGCGAAGCGAATCCGTCGGCCCCGAGCGAGCTCGTCCTGGACGCCGCTGACTCTGGTCAGGGGAGCGACTCGTTCCGGCGGCGGGTCATCATCGCGCGCACCGCGGTCTGCGTCGGAGCCCTGGCGGTGTGGCAGGGCGTCGTGTCGAGCGGCCTGATCGACCCGTTGTGGGTCAGCAGCCCGTTGCTGGTCGCGGCCGAATTGTGGCGCTTGATGGTCACCGGCGAATTGCTGGCGGATGTATGGATGACGGTGTCGGAAGCGCTGATCGCCTTCGTCGTATCGTCATCACTCGGCATCGTCAGCGGCTTGTTGCTGGCCCGATCGCCGTTCTGGGACGACGTCATGGCGCCGATCATCGTGGCGCTGAACAGTCTGCCGCGCATCGCGCTGGCGCCATTGATCATCCTGTGGTTTGGCGTCGGCGTGACGGCGAAGGTGGTGACGGCGTTCACGCTGGTCTATTTCATCCTTTTGGTGAATACGCTCGGCGGCGCCAAGAACGTCGACAACGACATCATGACGATCGCACAGCTGATGGGCGCGTCGAAGCGCGACCTGTTGTGGAAGGTCACCTTGCCTTCGGCGTTGCCATGGATTTTTGCCGGGCTCAGCATCGCGCTGACCTATTCGCTGCTCGGCGTCATCGTGGCGGAGATCCTGGCCTCGAACCAGGGGCTGGGATACCTCATTGCCAGCAGCGCCGGCAATTTCGACACCGCCGGCGTGTTCGCTGCTCTCGTCGTGCTGGTCGTCATCGCATGGCTGTTCAGCACCGGGATGCGCAGGATCGAGGGCTGGCTGTTGCGGTGGAAACCCTCTTTGAGCAGCGCGTAAGTCGTGTCGCAGCCTAAAATCCGCCTCGTCAATCTCGGCATCGCCTTCCGCCCCCGCCAACGCGAGCCGGTGGTGGCGGTGCAGAACGTATCGCTATCGGTCGAGGAGGGCTCGATCGTCACCGTCGTCGGCCCGTCCGGCTGCGGCAAATCGACGATCCTCAATGTTGTTTCCGGATTGCTGGCACCGTCTTCGGGCTATGCCGAGGTCGGCGGCCGCCGGGTCGCCGGGATCCGGCACGATGTCGGTTATATGTTTGCGCGCGACGGCATGATGCCGTGGCGCACCGCGATCAAGAACGTCGAGTTCGGCCTTGAGGTGCGCGGCGTTGCCAATCGGCAGGATGTGGCGCGCGACTGGCTGCAACGGGTCGGGCTCGACAAGTTCGCCGGCCATTATCGCCACGAGCTGTCGCAGGGCATGCGCCAGCGCGTTGCGGTGGCGCGCACCTTTGCGATCGATCCCGACATATTGTTGATGGACGAGCCGTTTGGCGCACTTGACAGCCAGACCCGGCTGCTGCTGCAGGAACTGTTCCTGACGGTGTGGGAGAGCACGCGCAAGACGGTCCTTTTCGTGACCCACGATTTGCACGAGGCGATTTTTCTTTCGGATATCGTCGTCGTCTTCACCAACCGACCGGGACGCGTCAAGTCGGTGATCCCGATCGATCTGCCGCGGCCGCGCCTGCCGCCCGCCGAGTTGGCGACAGCCACCGAGTTCCGCGACATCTATGCTCACATCTGGGGCGATCTGCGGGACGAGGTTCGCAGCTTTTGAGCGAATGCTCGGTTTCCACTGCAGCGTGTAACTGAGGCGCTCCCGAAAAATTGCTTCAATCGATCGGCGGGTGCTCCTTGTATGTTCCCGCTTGCTGCTCCCATTCCCGGGCGATCCGAAAGAGCGTCGGCTCCGCGAAATAACGGCCGACGAACTGCAACGATAGCGGCAGGCCAGCGCCGGATAGGCCTGCCCTCATCGCGAGTGCCGGGTGGCCGGTAACGTTGAATGGCGTGCGCGCCTGCCGCGGGTAGGTGCGCTCGGTCTCGGCCGCGTCGTCGATCCGGCTGGGCGGGTCCATCGCGCTGGCGCAGAACAAGACGTCGACATCGCGCAAGGCATCTTCGACCGCAGCAATCATTTCCAGGCGCCGCCGTGAAGCCTGTACGTAATCGCCGGCTGTCATGAATGCGCCGGCCATCAGGCGGCGGCGGGCGAGCCGGCCGTAATCGCCGGGCCGCTCGCGCAGCCAGGGTGCGTGAATGGCCCAGGCCTCGCTTTGCAGGATCACACGATTGACCGCGCCGAACTCGCCGAGTGTAGGTAAGCGGATATCGCGGATATCGGCGCCAAGACCCTGAAAGATACGAACCGCATTCTCCAATGCAGCTGTAACCTCGGGGGCGGCCGGCATGTCCGTCTCGTGGAAGTGCCGCACGAACCCGATCCGCAGCCCACGAATGCCTCGCTCCAGCCCAGACCTATAGTAGCCGGACGGTACCGCAACGCTGGCCGGATCGAGCGGATCATGACCGGCAATGACCTCGAGCATCAACGCGTTGTCGGCAACCGTGCGCGTCAGCGGTCCGACATGATCGAGGGTGAAGGAAAGCGGAAAGACGCCTCGGCGCGAGACGAGGCCGTAGGTCGGTTTGAGGCCGACGATGCCGCAAGCGCTGGCCGGGTTTCGGACGCTGCCGCCGGTGTCACTGCCCAGCGCCAGCGGAAACAGGCCGGCGGCAACGCCGGCGCCCGATCCAGACGACGAGCCGCCGGGATGGTGATCGATGTTCCACGGGTTGCGTGCCGGCGGCCACGGCAGATCGAAGCTGGGCCCGCCGATCGCGAATTCATGCGTCGACAGCTTGCCGAGGACGATCGCACCCGCTGCACGCAGCCGGGAAACGCAGACCGCGTCGCGGGTGGCCATGTGGTCGGCCAGAATCTTCGAGTGACAGGTCGTGGGCAGACCCGCCACGTCAATGATGTCTTTGATCCCAACGGGCACCCCGTGCAGGGGACCCCGGCTGCGCCCCGAAGCTATTTCATTTTCTGCAGCCTTGGCCGCATCCATCGCTGCCTCGGCATCGAGGCGAATGAAGGCGTGAAGCTTTGGGTCGAGCCGACCGATGCGGTCGAGCAGCGCGGCCATTAGCTCGACCGGCGAGAGTTTCCGGGCGGCAATCGCCTCCGCCGCCTCGGTTGCGGCCAGCCAGTGCAATTCAGTCAAAGGCCTGCTCCAGCCCGCATCGGCGGCCAGGGCTCGGCGCGCGGATCATCCGGCGCCTTCATCCGGTGTACCGAGCCTCTCGCCTGCTCGGCGGCCGCAGCAACATCGTCCGGGAATTCGGCAAGAGCCTTTTCCAGCCCAGCCTGCCGAACCAGCACTTCGAGAGTGGCTCTGTCCATGATCTCCTCGCACGTGACCCGCATGCCGTCGCCCAATGAGCGTGGCACTCGACCCGATGCTATCCTTCTTCACGCCGAGGGGAACACTCTTTTGCCGCCCGCAATCGACAGCGGTGACCGCGTGGCGCTAGGATCATATCGGAGTCGGTGAAAGGAACGGGGCGAATGAAGTATCAGGCCATTTCGGTGCGCCCGTTGTCGGGTGCGCTCGGCGCGGAAATCGGCGGCGTCGATCTGCGCCAGCCGCTCAGCAATCAGGTTTGGTCCGAAATGCACGATGCGTTCCTTGCGCATTCTGCGATCTATATCCGCGGTCAGGAGCTTGGCCCGGCCGATCTGTTGCGGTTCGCCCGTTATTTCGCCGAGCCGGCCTTCTATCCGTTTGTCGAGGGGCTGCCCGACTTTCCGCAGATCTTCGAATTGCGCAAGGAACCGGACCAGAAAGTAAATGTCGGCGGCGCCTGGCATTCCGACACGACCTATATCGAGCGCCCGCCGATCGGCACGATGTTGTACGCGCGCGAGGTGCCCGCTTATGGCGGCGATACGATGGTCGCCAGCCAGTATCTCGCTTACGAGGCGCTGTCGCCGGGCATGCAACGGATGCTGGACGGGTTGACCGGCGTCTACAGCGCCCGGATGAATGGGGGCCGCAGCGGTCGTGATGAGAACAAGCACATGAAGATGCGTGACACCGATAAGGCCGATCAGGTCCAGGCCGAGCATCCGGTCGTGCGCACCCATCCGGAGACCGGGCGCAAGGCGCTTTACATGAGCAGCCGACACACGATCCGCTTCAAGGACATGACCGAGGAAGAAAGCCGGCCGCTGATCGGGTTTCTGCAGGCGCATTGCACGCGGCCGGAATTCACCGCTCGGATCCGCTGGGAAACGGGGACGGTGACGATCTGGGACAACCGCTGCTGTCAGCATTTCGCGATCAACGATTACCATGGCCAGCGCCGGGTCATGTGGCGCCTACCGGTCGGCGCCGAGGCGCCGGTCTGACCGGCGCGCGGCCGGCTATTTGTCGAGCCAGACCATCGCGAGGTCCTGGTTCGCCAGATGGCTGGGTCCGATCTTCCAGCCTTTGACATAGGAGTGGTACGGCACGATCCGGTACCACCAGACCAGATAGGCTTGGTGCGCCTCGGTATCGAGGTTGTGCTTTTCAAACTCGTACATCAGCGCGTGCTGCTTTGCAGGGTCGGTCTCGTGCAGCATGCGCTCGTAAAGCTGAAGGGCCGCCGGGTCTTCGTAGCCGCCGTAATTTTCCGATGATACCGACGCCGACAGCTCCTTCTGCACGTCGAGCACCGGGTTGACGATGCCGTGTCCCGGCGCCTCGACGGCGACGTCGAAATTGCCGCTGCGCAAGGCCTCGTACCAGGGTCCGCTCGGCACTACGCGTTGCGTGACATGCAGACCGATTTTGCTCCATTCGTCGATCAGCCAGGCCCCGATATACTTGTAGGGCTGATCGACATTGCGGTTCAAAAGCTCGAAGGTGAACCCCTCGGCGCCGGCCTCCTTCAACAGCCGTTTTGCTTCGGCGCGCGATTTATCGATGTCGGGCCAATAGCCGGCGATCTGCTGCAGCTCGTCTTTCGACGGGGCCGGCGGCGAGCCGGGAAAAGCGAAGGTGCCGACGGTCTTTACGATCGCGATTTTCGACAACGCCTCGGCGCCGTGCCACCGGTCGATCGCCAGCGTCAGCGCCCGCCGGATGCGCGGATCGTCAAACGGCTTTTTCTTGTGGTTTGGGGTGAAGGACGAGCCGACGTTCCAGTCGCTGGTCGCGACCGTGACGTTGTCACCGAGCGCCTTCTTGAGCTCGTCCGCTGCGGCCGGGGGCATGCCACGGAATTCGACCGCCGCGCGGTCGCTGCGGATCGCATCGACCCGGGTGGCCTGCTTCTCGGCATAGATGCCGACAAAGCCGTCGAGATACGGCAGGCCCGGTCGAAAGTAATTCAGGTTGCGCTCTCCCCTGATCGATTGTCCGGTCTCGTAACCTGCGAATTTGAACGGGCCGGAGCCCATCACGTTCTTCTCGTACCAATGCGGATCTTTGTCGAGAATCCGCTTCTCGTAGATGAAAGCGAACGGGTCGGCGAGGGCCGGGAGGAACGCCGTCGTTGCGAATTTGAGGTGAAAGACGACGATCTGCGGGTCAGGCGCCTCGACCCTGTCCACCATCAGGAAGTAACCCTGGCGCGGGCTGATCACCCCGGTCGGTGGAAAGATGATCTCGTTCCAACTTGCGGCGACGTCGGCGGCGGTCAGCGGCGATCCGTCGTGGAACGTCACCCGGTCACGTATCCTGAACGCATAGTCCTTGCCGTCGTCGGTCGGCTGCGGCATCTCGGTGCAGAGATCGCACACGAAGGTGCCGGACGATGGGTTTTCCGGATCGACCCGGATCAATGTGCTGTAAAACGGCGCGACGGAGTGGACCGTCGCATATGTGCTCTCACGGTGCCCCTCAAAGCTTGGCGGGGCGTCCGCGGGGATCATGTAGGTCAGCGTGCCGCCGCGCTTCGCCGGGTCAGCACGGCAATCCGCAGCGACAAAAGCAAACGCATACACAGCGGCGGCTCCGACTGCGGCAAAGCCGATCAAGCGAGATGTCAATCGAATCTCCTCCCACATTGACGAGATACTAGCGTGGGGCACGCAGTGGCAGATATGGCTCTCGAAGCTTGCCGATTTCCATCCGATTGGTTGCTGATTATTAGCCTAACCAACCTTTCACCACGGCTTTAGTCGCAACACGGAGTTGCTCGCAACGGCCCGACGACGGCACCGGTTTCGACGCTACTCGGCGTGGATGTCCGCTTTCTGGATGATGTCGCCCCATTTCGCCGATTCGTCCTGCATGAATTTGGCGAAGGCCTGGGGTGCGTCGCCGGCGGGTTCGAGGCCTTGTCCGGACAACCGCTCGCGGACCAGATCGCTCTTCAACGCGGCATTCGTCGCCTCATTCAGCGTCGCCACCGCGGCGGCGGGCACCTTGCCGGGCGCGAACAGCCCGTACCAGGTATTCGCCTGGTATGCGGGATAGCCCTGCTCGGCGACGGTTGGCACATCGGGCATGGCGCTCGCGCGCTGCGCTCCGGTTACGGCAAGCACGCGCAATTTGCCGCTTTTCACGAACGGCAGCACCAGCCCGACATCGGCAAACACGATATCGATCTGCCCGCCCATCAGATCGACCAGTGCCGGCGACAGACCCTTGTAGGCGACATGCGTCATGTCGATGCCGGCCATGCTCTTGAACAACTCGGTCGCCAGTTGCGGCGAGCCGCCGATGCCGGAACTGCCGTAGTTCAATTTGCCGGGTTTCGATTTGGCCAAGGCGACGAACTCGGCTATCGAGTGGACCGGCAGGTTTGGGCTGACCGCAACGGCAAAAGGGCTCGATGCGATCAGCGAGATCGGCGCGAAATCGCTGAGATTGTCGAAGCCGGCCTTGGATTGCCCGTACAGGAGGGG
>Ga0102924_1005466_pt1 | contig 12318 bp, 9 predicted proteins | sample PaiPotPPM11metaG_FD_80116 | JGI IMG/M metagenome (GOLD analysis project Ga0102924, IMG submission 80116) | Iron sulfur acid spring bacterial and archeal communities from Banff, Canada, to study Microbial Dark Matter (Phase II) - Paint Pots PPM... ... | reverse complement strand
TCTACAACCAGGACCTCGGTAACAATATCGGCCGGCAGATCAACCAAGACGCGACCGATAGATTGCGCTTCGTTGTAAGTAGGAATGATGACCGACACTCGCACTTGATCTCGTTACCACCAGAGCGAGGACGGCCAGCGCCCTGCCAGCAAAGCGTCGACGCCCCATGTTCGGCCAGCTCGTCCAACTGCGAGCCCAAGCGATGCAAGCACCGGGACCAGCAGTTCCCAAATCCACGATGTACCCCACTCAGACACCCAAAGGCTTGCTAGATACAGAAATGCTACAAATGCAATCGGTCGCGTTAGCAGACCGATGACGAGCAGAATCCCAAGACCAATCTCGGTTATCGCCTGTAAAGGAGCCGCCATCGCGGCGTGACTCGCCGCTGCCGCCATCACCGCTTTCCACGCGGCCGGAGCATGATCGTGCTGGAGATAATAGTTGATCAGTCCGGCGTAACCCGATGGCGTATACAGACCCTTGCCAAGATTCTCAAAGAAGACCCACACGAACATCGCACCAACAGTTAGCCGAACAATCGCGAGCCCGCTTCCTGCATCTTGTTGTTGCGCCATTTGGGCTGCCTCCTCTTATTTATCCTAATCGCGTGCAATCACTATCGTAGTGCAAGAGCTTTCGCCTTTGGGAAGTTCGCGAGCCGCTGCCATTCGGATCTCAAGCTTTTGTACCTGTCCCCGGACAACCGGACAATAAAAATCCGGCTGATTCAGAGCGTTTTGGATGCGGCGTCGCCCAGCGCATCCGCCGTAACAAGATTCGAGATAAACGCAAGTGCGGCAGGCTTCTGGTATCGTGCGTGCTTCTACAAAGGGCGAAGTCTCAACAACCGCAGAGCGGAGAGAGACAAGAAGCGAGAGGGGTTCCCCAGCTCCCGGCCAATACACGCAAGGCTGCGTAGTTGCCCGTGGAGTGATCCGCACGGTACTCACTCCACACCCGCCCGTCCTCGGAGGCAGACCGGCCATGGCACGAACCAGCGGCTCGCCGATGGCAATCACATCCGTCTCCGCGAACAACGCTCGAAAGCCTTCCCAATATTCGTCGTAACTCAACGCATACAAGTCGGAGCGCACGGCTTGGTAAACGTTAACTCGCAATGGCGCTTGGTAACGCTTAGCCAAGCGCGCCACTTCGGCAAGATGCAGATAGTTTGACTTCATCATCACCGCAATAAACGTGACCGGGATTCCTAATTTTGCACAGCGTGCTGCCTCATCAAGAACCAGTGCCCAATTGCCGCTCCCACGTTGGGTGTCTTGCTCGAGCTCGTTCGAATAATCAAGTGAGAACTCGATATCGTGGAAGGCACGGAGCTCGTCGTCAGTGAGCAATGCCGCGCTATGGCCGTTAGACGTGATAGTGAGTTTCACTGGCAGATTGCGGAGGTAGGCCAAAATCTCGCGAAACTGCGGATGCATTCCATTCTCGCCGGTGCCGAGATTGACGGATCGTATCGGCAAGCTCTCCATCACAGATCGCACTTGTTCAAGGCTAAGCCGGTCCATGCGCGCCGGATCGCGATAGCAGAAGGAACAAGCTAGGTTGCATTCGTTCGTCAGTCCCAGCCCAAGGGCAAATCCTCCTGTCGTAGCAGACCGGACCAAAGCCGATACTGAAGTGAATTGAGCGCCGGACTGCGTCATGCTCCACTTACCGTGTTTGAGGAAGCGTCCGAACGCCGGGCGATTACTTGTACGTAGCGCGCAATCGCAGCGAACTCCGGTCTCATCCCGAGCACCGACTCCGATTCGAATATTTGGGAGAATTCTGCATCCGGCATATTTTCCAGATCGATGTAGTCGGAAAATACGCGGACGCCGTGTTCGGCGACGATTTCCAATCCGGCCCGGGTGAGCAACTCGCGTATCTCTGCGGGGGCAAATATCCGCATTGGCTCGCCGTAGAGCGAATCCACGACGGTTTCCGCCGTCAAATTAGCAACTGCCAGTTTCCGGTCATGGGATTTGATGGCATCCTTCAGCACCTCGCCGGCACGATTGCGCACCAATACAGAAAGCACGCCGTCCTTCCGCATTACGCTAGCGATATTCCGAACAACCGCAGAAGGATTCTCGGAAAACTCGAGCAGGTTGTGGCAAACGGCGACGTCAAAGGACTCTGCATCGAAAAGTTCGGGCAATCGGCCTAAGTCGCCGTGGCAAAAAGAAATTCGCACTGCCAAGCTTCCGGCTCCACCCCGCTCGCGTGCGATACGAAGCATGTCTTCGGAACTGTCAAGCAGCACTACCTCATAGCCTATACGCGCGAGTTGCACACTCGCAAAGCCCGTGCCACCGCCCACGTCCAGAGCGCGTCGCTTCGATGTGTTAGAGGGCAGGGAGCTGCACAGGTTCTTCCACGCAAGCTCGGAACGCAGCCTGCCCGACGGCGTCTTCAGGTAAGCGTCGTATTTGCTTGCGTCTTGGAACCGCGAAGCATCCAGCATCCGCATTTTGAACTCCACGGCACAGCGGGGAACGTTCTCCCCAATTCCTAAAATTCAGCGGCAGGTTAATCTCTGCTTTCTTCCTTGTCAAATTCGAGCGCCGAAATACCTTAGAGTTCGATCGGAGGGTCGCTGCCGACCAATTTTGAGTGAGTTTACCGCAACTCGCAAGGAGTGAGTTGTCTCCCACACTACTCAGGCCCACTGAAGTCGGCCGTAGTAACCATATCGCTGCGGTCTTCTGCCCGCACGATTGACAGCCTTTGCTCGTCTGTCAAAATTGCCTGAAATCAGAACGTCGCGACACAAAGGGAGTTCCCGATGCTATTTCGACGCTTCACCGCGCTCGTACTGTCTTCGTTGCTCGTCGGTTTGCCGGCGTTGGCAGATCCGCAGACAGGCCAGTCAGCAGGTCAAATCAACGCGCTAATTCCCGCCGCCACTAAGAATTCGAAAGCCGCGAAAGCGAAAGACGAACTGAACTGGAACGACCTGCTGCAGACCGACCATGCGGGACGCGTTCGAGCCGGCCTGAAGGACGGATCGATACTCAGCCTGGGCTCAGACAGTGAGCTTCGCATCGTGCAGCACGATGGCGCTGCCCAGCAAACCGCGCTCGAAATGGATTTCGGTAAGGTGCGAAGCCAAGTGGTGAAGATTACTAAGCCCGGAGGCAAGTTTGAGGTCAAGACCCCGAACGCGGTGATCGGCGTGATCGGAACCGACTTTTATGTGGGATTCGAATCGAATCGCACCACGGTGATCTGCTATAGCGGGCAGGTTTTGGTAACGCCTTTGGGTAACGCCGTCGCCACCAATAATTCCGGCCAGACCAGCACCGGATCGAACGCGATCGCGGTCAGTGCCGGTCAAATGGTGGTAATCACTTCCGAGGTTCCTCCATCGGGATTTCAAACATCCTCCACGCCTCCAGACGTTCTGCAGACCAGCCTATCTTCAACCGACCTACCCACCGGCGGAGGTAATACAATAGCGCATCACGGTCACGCCCTGCGCTGGACGGTGATCGGCGTCGCCGTAGCAGTCGGTCTCGGATTGGGCATTGGGCTCGGGGTCACCAGCGGCGGGGGTGGCACCAAAACCCGCGCCCCGAACCCAGCTCCATAGAAATCTTCGCAGTCGTGGAACTGAATCCGTATTCTTTATGACATCGCAGCAACGTCAAACGCCTGGCTGGCTTGAGTGGCTGGGGCGTTTCGCACTCCGCTACCTCGATTTGGAAGTGGCCGCCGTGGTCACCCTGGTCGGCCTCGCGCTATTCGCGATTTCGGGCCTTGGTAGCAGCCCGCACGCCGGCTTCGTTTTCCTCAAAAGCATCGAAGAAAGCTCCCTCGACTTGCGCTTCGAAATGCGCGGCACCCGCCCGCATGATGATCGCATCGTTATTGTCGGTATTGACGAGAAGACGTTACAGAAGATCGGTTCGTTCCCGCTCCCCAGAAAGACCTACGCAACCCTTGTGAATCGATTGAATGCGGGCGGTGCGCGCGTGATCGCATTTGACGCCACCTTCCCAGTGCCCGAAAGCAATTCCGCTACAGAAGCTTTGGATAAGTTGCGGACGGACGTGGCCGCAATCGCCCCTTCCGCGGTGCTGCGGCAAATGAATGAGCTGGAGGCGGCCAGCGACCAGGACGCCTTGTTTGCGTCGGCTATGAAGGACGGCGGTAACGTTGTCCTGGGGCATTTATTTTTGGATCCTCAGCGTGCGCAGTCGGCCGACCCAAAATCAGCTGAAGAATATTTCAACATTATTTGGGCTCATTCCTTCCCCGCGATCTTCCCGGTAAACGTGAAAAAAGGGCAGCAGCCGGACATGGCGAGCTGGTGGAGCGACAACGACGGCACGGTCGCAGCAGGCGTCGAAGCGAACATTTCTAAACTTGCAACCGCTGCGGCCTCTTATGGATTCATCGATATTCATCCCGACGCGGACGGAACCCTGCGTCACGGATTGTTGATCGTCCGCTATAAGGATCAGGATTATTTCCCCGCGTTGGGTTTTCAAGTCGTGAGGCTGTATGAAAACATTCCCGATCAGAACATCGCCGCATACATTTCACCGAATGGACTAGATCGAATTCAGTTGGGCAGGCATACGATCCACCACGTGCGCGACGGCAGCGCGTTGATTAATTACACAGGCCCGTACCATACCTACAAACAATATTCGATGTGGGACGCAATGAACGGAAATCTGCCCCCCGATACTTTTCGGGACAAGATCGTTCTGGTCGGGGGCACTGCGGTAGGAATCGGCGATATCCGTACGATTCCATACCAAGCGCAAGACGAGCCCTACATGGGAGTCGAAGTTCACGCAAACATCATCGATAACCTGCTCCACAGCGAGGAAAAAGGCCGGGGGTTTTTGCAGCGCGGGGCGCACGAGGAGATGTGTGACATCGGTTTCATATTGCTGTTTGGCGTGGTCTTTGGGTTTTTGTTCAGTCGAATCACGCCGCTGTATTCCACCGTCCTGGTTATCATTACGTTGCTGGCTTTTGGATGGTTCGTCTACTTCAGTTTCGCGGACAAGGTGCAATGGCTGAGTTTCGTGATTCCGGCCGCCACCCTGGCCGCGAATTACGCGGGAATCACCAGCGTGCGCATGGTTCGCGAAGAAAGCGAGAAGCGAAAAATCCGCAAGACGTTTTCGCAGTATTTGTCTCCGGGCGTGATCGAGTTGATTGAAAAGGATCCGGAGAAGTACATCCGCACTGGCGGCGAAATGAAGGAACTCAGCATTCTCTTCAGCGATATACGTGGATTCACCACGATTTCAGAAACCTTAACGCCTGACGAACTGGTCAAACTGCTGAACGAGTACTTCAGTCAAATGACCGAAATTGTTTTTGCTACGAATGGAACACTCGACAAATACATCGGTGATGCCATCATGGCCTTTTGGGGATCGCCTTACCCGCAGGAGGATCATGCATTCCGCAGTTGTTCGTGCGCTCTGCAAATGGTTAAGGGGCTCGCAACTCTTAATAAGAAACTTCGAGCCGCCGGCCGGCAGCCGATTGGAATTGGGATTGGATTGAACACCGGGCTCGTGAACGTGGGGAATATGGGGTCCGAGCGGCGCCTCTCCTGGACTGTGATGGGCGACAATGTGAATCTCGCGTCGCGCCTCGAAGGAATCACCAAGCAATATCACGTGCAGCTCATCATCAGCGAAGCAACGTATCGCCATGTGGCCAGTCAGTTTGTCTGCCGGGAACTCGATAAGATTCGCGTAAAAGGAAAAACTCATCCGGTGAACATTTACGAGCTAATGGATGTCGCGGAAAATCGTCCAACGTATGACTCGCTTCTCAGCCACTTCGATCGCGCGATGGCCGCTTATCGCGCACAAAACTGGGATGAGGCCGCCAATCTCTTTGCGGAGATACTCACCACTTTCCCCGATGACGGACCCACCCAGGTTTTTCTGGAGCGTGCAGTGGAGTTTTCCGAAAACGCCCCGGAAGGCGAATGGGATGGCGTGTACGTGATGAAGACAAAATAGCCCGACTAGTCCCCGCGCCCAAGCCCCGACAATGTAAAACTTCCTTTCACTTCCTTCGCTTTTTCCCAGTCATGATAGTCGTGGCACTCGAAGCAGCGCGACTCAGCCGAGGTCGGACCTCCACGATGGCATTTTTGGCAATTCTGAATGCCGGGTAGCAAAACGTCCGATGTTTCCTGGCTGGTCTTGGCGCGCGCGTGACATTCGGTACACGTCAGCAATTTGTGGGAATCGTGATTGAATTCCGCGTGTTTGAACCAGCGAGGAGTAATGTCCGTCGGTGCGACAATCGGTAGCTGAGAACTTTGCACGAATCGCATTGCGTGGCACTGCGCGCAGGTTTTCCGCCACAGAAGTTCCTCCGATTCCGCGACGCGGCGCGCCACCCATTGTTGTTGCGTCAACACCACGAACGCAGCGGGTAACGGCTTTTGCGGCAAGTCGCGCTCCGGAACGGGCGCGGGAATACGCAATTCGGACGTATGGTTTGGGATGTACTCCTGAAATTTCTTCAACAGATAGGCGTGAACGATCTCCGGCGTGTCGTGCGGCGCGCTTTCCTGGAAGCGCGAATCGAATTGCAGCGTATGACAAGCGACGCAGTGTTTGTTGTATGCGATAGGAGTCATGTAGGCGCGCTTGTAATCCCTGGAAGGTGGAAGGGACTTCTCAATCTCCACGCGAGGCGTCGAAACGAACGAATCGCCACTCCGCAGATCCGCTATTCCGATTCCATACTTCCATTTTGCGTTTGCTGCTGCGGGCCGGTGGCAATCCTGACAGTCCAGTTCAACTAGCCCATTTGGCCCGCGCAGGTTGTGTTTCAAATGCACGGCATGGTTGAACTTTATGGTGGAGGGATCGCTGTTCGGCGAACGCACAGCCGCAAATTCGGGATGATCTCTCTCAAAGCTTGTGATGCGCTCAGAAAAACGTGTCCCCCCGCCTGTCGTGTCCAGATGAGCGTGGCACTGAATGCAACTGACGTCTCGGGTCGCCGCCAATCGCAGTCGGCCCTCGTGTTCCTGGTGGCACGACGAGCAATTCGGTGTGAAGGCTTGATTCGCGTGGTGAATCGGCCCATCGTGGCACGATTCGCAGGCCTGGTCCGTCGCTTTGGCGCTGAACTGGCCGGCCTGCTTCACATGGCATGCATCGCACTGAGTGGAAAGCACGACGTGCGCGGTGGAAACCCGGCCGCCACTGTAGACCTGATTGTCGCGAAGCAGAGCGTACCAACCAAGCCACAGAAGAGCCGCTAGCGGAGCGGCCACACTCAGAATGAAGCGCAAACGGCGGAATGGATGCGGGCGCTTGAAATATTCCAGATCGATGCGCTGGGCGAGTTTTTTGGTTGTGAGCTTGGCTCGTGCCACGTTGACTCGCTTCTCTTTTATCTCAGTAACGCAAAGCCATGAACGCGTGAATGCATCCCAGCAATAAAAGCGCCAGCGACAGCGGCACATGCAACATTAGCCAGCCATGAAGAAGGTGATGCATCCGAGTCTGGCGCCGCAGCTGGCGTTCCTCTTCGCAGATTGCTTCCAGGTTCCGTGTCGGCTCGTGGGCGGTATCGGGCAGCAGGGTACGCAAGCGTTCGAATACGCCCACCGCTTTTTCACGGGTCTCCAGGGGCTTATCGCGCAAATGCTCGTGCAGCAGAAACGGGCGCATCTGCCGGGCGTAGAAATCGCGGAGCGGAATAAGCGGAGCAGCTGTGTTCGATGCAGAGAGGACATTTCCACCAACAACGCTGGCGAACGCCGCGTTTTCCAGCGCCAGCGGCCCGCAGGCTTTTTCCACGATGGCATCCGCTTCGCCCACCAGTTGGGCGCGCACGTGGTCGATCTGCTCGAACACGGTTTCCATCGGGATCTCCACGGTCATCATGCTCGGCATGTAATGCTGGAGCGCTGCGCCGAAAATGCCGCTGGCAACGACAATGATGATCAAAATCATCAGCACGGTGGTTAGTGTGCCGCCGAAGTGGAATCCAGCGTGAAAAAAAATTATGGGCAGACTAAGTGTTCCAAGCCAGAGATGGCCGCGCATCCAGGTTTGCGCTCGGCCCAACCGCCACACCGCCACTTTCTTACGCCCGGCCAGCAGACCGGCAAATATCATGAATGCGGACCCCACCACTCCGAACGCCAGTCCTGTCGCGCTTCCTCCGCTCGGACCGCCAGGGCTGCTTGCCGCATAAGTGACATAAATAATTGTTGAGACGCCGAGAATAATCAGCGACGCGACCAGCCATTTTCGGTGTGTGCCGTCAATTCGCAAATGCACCCGCGGGGCGAGAAGCGTCACCCGGGAAATTATTCCTTCGGAACGCTGTCCGAAGCTTTTTGCAATAAGCCCGCAAAAAATTTCCGCGGATCCACGCGATGCGCCGCGTCGTGCGGGCAGGCAAACACGCAACTGGGCTCCGCGAAATCCGAGCAAAGGTCGCAGGACGTTGCCTTCTGCTTGACCATCGCCACTTTTTTCCCCGCTGCTCCGGGCACGTCCGCAAAAACATTGAACGGGTGCATGTTGATATTCCCGTAGGGACAGTTATCCGCGCACAGCCCGCAACCAATGCACCAATCTTCGATAATAACTTCCAGCGAGTTGCGCCGCCGGATCGAGCCGACCGGGCAGCCCACCATGCACAGAGGATCCAGGCATTGGCGGCATGATGTCGCCACCAAATAGTGATCGAAGCGAAGTCCTTCGCGAACCAGTCGCGTCACGCCATCATGCGCATCGGCGCATGCCTTCACGCAAGCGTCGCAGCGCGTGCAACTATTCAGATCGAGAAGCAGCAGGCTCTGCGCCTCCATCAAGCCTTGCTTCAAGAAACTATCGAGCGGCGTGCTGGATACCATCGAGAGGCGGTCGCGATTCATCTTCGCCCGTTCTTGTTCGGTGGCCTCCAGTTTTTGGCGAACCTGCGGGAATTCCGCGCTCATTTTCGCAAAATCGTCCGCGCTGATGCGCACCACTTCCACATGGTTGAGCGCCGAGCAGGTGGCTGCGCGCACGTCGCCTTTGAGCAGCCCCATTTCGCCGAAATATTCGCCGCGCGAAAGATAGGCGAGCACCATTTCGCCGCCCGGATGCGTTTGCGAGACTTTCACGAATCCGATCCGCACCAGATAAAAACTGTCCGCGGGTTCGCCCTGCCGGCAGATCGCCTGTCCCGGCGTGAATCGCAATAGTTCCACCTTGTCCCGGAGGCTTTCGATAAATTCATCCGTCAGTTCCGCGAATATCGGTACCGCGCGCAGATGGCTTTCTAGCGCGCGCTGCCGGTAGGATAGGTCCAGTTGCGCGCGAAAATTTTTGTTGCGCTGCATGATGTCCAGCACGTTGCGCAGCATTTCCAGCATGGTGCAGTCCGTTTCGGCGCGCACCGTTGCGGATCGCGGGTACAAACTCATGCACGTCATTTCGCCGAAAAGATCCCCGGCCTTCAGCATCGCCACGGGATTTTCGTAATTCAAATCCACGGGTGCATCAATATGTATCCAATTCTGGCTGGTCTCTTCCTCGCGCTCATCGTTTTGTCGTTGAATCAGGCGGCTGGAAAGCTTACCTAAGAATCGTTTCACCGCTCCTTTGGTTTTTACGTGCGCGATCGGACTCGCGATGGAAACCCTCGCCTCGCCATCCAAAATATAAAATGCCGTAGAGCCGTATTCGCCTTCGCGGCAGATTATTTCACCGCGCTTGAAGTGCCTCTTCACCACCGCGTTTCGATTCAGGCTCAGGAATGTGCCGGAGACGTTTTTGAAAAATGGAAGTTCGTGCAATTGTTCAAGGGTGACCGACTCGGCTCCTGGCGCCGCAATTTGCGTCTGATTCACAATTTTGTTGGTCAGCGCCCCCGTCGGGCAGGAAACCATGCATTCACCGCAGGACACGCATGAGGATTCGCCCATGGGTACATTGTTGTCGAAGGCGATGCGGGTGGTCGCGCCTTTGCCCATGCGCCCCAGAACGAAATTCTCGCGAACCTCGCTGCACCCGCGTATGCAGCGATCGCAGAGGATGCAGGCGTCAAAATCCACGCCGATGCTCATCGAAGATTCGTCAACGCCGCGCCGCGTGCCCTGCGGAGCGTAGCGCGACGCCAGCCGGCCATTCTGTTTGGCCAGAGCTTCGAGCTCGCAGTCGCTGGACTGGCGCTCGCGCGCGCAGGGACTCGGATGGTCGGCCATGAGCAGCTCGACCAGCGTGCTGCGAGCCTGCTTCACCTTTTCTGAATTCGTGGTGACTACCATTCCCGGCTCGGCTGGCCGGACGCACGACGCCGTGAACACTCGCGCGCCAACATCCACGACGCACACGCGGCACACGCCCACCGGCTTTTCATTTTGCTGATGACACAGAGTTGGGATTTCAATGTTATTGAGGCGCGCAGCGTCGAAAACGCTGGTTCCGGCCGGCACCGAAATCTTTTTCCCGTCGACGGTTAATTCGATCATAGCCGCCGCGCTCATGCCGGCCTCCCCGCAAAAGCAGATTCGCGCCTCGGCGATGTGCTGCACGGGCAGACTCCGGAAGGACAGTTCTGTCGCAAGACATGGGAATCCACTTCTTCGCGAAAATGTTTCAACACGGACGCAATCGGCGCTGGCACAACTTGTCCGAGCCCGCATATAGAGGTAAGCCGCAGCGCGTTCGATAGTTCATCGATCAGCGCTAAATCGCTTGCCGAACCTTTTCCGTGGGCCCACGCCGAAAGCATGCCCACCAGCTTTTGCGAGCCCACGCGGCAGGGAACGCACTTCCCGCATGATTCATTCTTGAAAAACTGCGTCGTGTTCAGCGCCATGTCCAACATGCAGCGCTCCTCGGAGCACACCACCAGTGCTCCGGATCCCAGCATGGAACCCGCATCGGCCAAGGATTTGAAATCGAGCTGAACGTCCACCATCGAGGCCGGCAAAAAGCCGGAAGATGGCCCCGATGGCGCAAAGCCTTTAAGTTTTTTGCCGTTTGGCAGGCCGCCGGCGTATTTGAAAATCACGTCGGATACTGGCAGGCCCATCGGTATTTCGTAAACTCCGGGACGGACCACATCACCGCTCACTCCGATGAATTTCAGGCCCGCTGCGCCGCCCTGCCCCTGCGCCTTGTACCAATCCACGCCGCGCAGCAGAATTGGCGGGACGTTGGCGAATGTCTCCACATTGTTGATGACAGTCGGTTTGCTCCATAGTCCTTCTAGTACCGGAAAGGGAGGCTTGTTGCGCGGCTCGGCGCGTTTGCCTTCGATCGCTTCCAGCAGCGCGGTTTCTTCACCACAAATGTAGCCGCCGGGACTGACGAAAAGTTCGATCTCGAAGGACAGTTCCGTGCCCAAAATATTCGCGCCGATCAGGCCCATTTTTTTGCAACGCACGATTTCTTCTTCCAGGATTTTTTCCTGCTCTTCGTATTCATGGCGGATATACAAAATTCCCTTTTGCGCTCCGGTCAGCAACCCCGCGAGAACCATGCCCTCCAGAACCAGATGGGGAATGTTGGAGAGTATGAAACGGTCCTTGAATGTTCCGGGCTCGCTCTCATCGGCGTTGCACACCACGAATTTTTCTGCGCTCTGCGCCTGGCGAACCATCTGCCACTTGGATTCGGTGGGAAAGCCCGCGCCCCCCAGGCCGCGCAGGCCGGACGCTTTCAGAATTTCCAGTGTCCCGGCAGAATCCCGGCTCTTCAGGAAATTTCTGACGGCTTGATACGGCGCTTCCGATTGATACGGATCAATCGCGCACGGTACGCGGTGATTCAAATGAGGGCCAGCGGACAACGGCACGTCCAACAGCAATTCTCCGATCATCGCGTGGACCTGAATCGCCGCAAGATCCGTGAATATTTTTTCGTTGATTGCGATCGCGGGAGCGTGGTCGCAACGGCCGAGACATGACACGCTGGAGATTGTCACGTTCGCATTGTCGGATCGTAAGGCTGTTTTATCCAGTTCTTTGCGAAGTTCGTCCGCACCACGAAGATGACAGGACATGTCCTGGCAGACGCGGACGTCCACTTTGGGGGGTGGCGTCAGATGAAAATGAGGATAGAAGCTTGCCACGCCGTGCAGTCGATACAGCGGAACGTCGATTTTCGAGGCCAGCGTCTTTAGCTCGTCAGCGGGCAGGTAGCCGAACTGCCGCTGAATTTTCCTGAGCTCGCTGAAAATCATTAGACGGACCCCTGACCGGGGAGATTATTCGTTCATCCTTATGAATACAACTGTTTACACGAATTTTCGTCGGGTAAAGGACAATACGCCCGGCTCGCGAGCCGGTGACCGGCGATCGAGTTT
>Ga0102924_1005464_pt1 | contig 12321 bp, 10 predicted proteins | sample PaiPotPPM11metaG_FD_80116 | JGI IMG/M metagenome (GOLD analysis project Ga0102924, IMG submission 80116) | Iron sulfur acid spring bacterial and archeal communities from Banff, Canada, to study Microbial Dark Matter (Phase II) - Paint Pots PPM... ... | reverse complement strand
GTCGAATCCCTGAGCGACGCGCTCGAGGGTAGTGGCGCCGAGGTGCTCAGCCGCGCGGAGCGTGGCGCCATGTTCGCCCAGGAGGGCGCGCCGGCCGACGCGACCCTGAGCCACGCCACGTTGATCCGTCTGGCGGGCAATGTCGACGCCCGTTGGTTGGTGACCGGATGGTACGCCTACGACGGACAGCAGTTCCGTACCGGGGCGCAGGTGTTGAACCTCGATCGGATGCACCTCGCCACCCTGCTGCCGCAAGCCGGACCGTTGGCCGACCTGCAAAAGCTGCAGGGCGCGGTGGGGTGGGAGGTCCGACAACAGATCGATCCGGAGACCACGGGTCAGCCGGCAGCCCCCCCAGCGATCGCCTTGTCCGCATACGAGAACTATGTACGCGGCGTGACGGCTGCGACGGCCAAACTGCAGACGGAGTATCTACGCGCGGCGGTGCTGCTGCAGCCCAACTACGATCGCGCCCTGTTCCGCCTCGGGCAGCGGTCCCTCGACGACCGCCAGGCGGTGGCGGCGCTCGCTTGGCTGGCCCGCGTCTCGCCGCGCAGCCCCGAGTATCCCCAGGCGCAATTTCTCGCCGGGCTGGCGGCGAGCGACGCTGGCCAGTATGCCCGCGCGGCGGAGTTCTTCGAGGGGCTGGCCCGGGATCTGCCCCTGCCCGTGGTGCTCAACAACCTGGGCTTGGTCGAGGCGCGACAGGGCAAGCGGGAAGCCTTGGATTGGCTGGAGCGCGCCCACCGCCAAGCCCCCGCCGACGTTGCCGTGGCCGGCAACCTGGCCGCCGCCGAGTATCGGTTGGGGCAGCCGGAAGCGGCGCGGGAGCTGCTACAACAGACCATCGGCCGGACCGCCGAGATGGACGAGTTGCTGCAGCACCTCAACCATGCCGCCGGCCAACCGCTGGACGCGCGACTGGTGGAACAGGTCGAGGTGATGGGGCGGGACTTTTCACCCTCCGAGTTCCGCGCCATGGAAGCCGTCATGCTGCAGTTTGACCGCCGCCGCGCCGCCCGCTTGGAGGATGGCGATCAGCGCGCGTTTCACCTGCGCCAAGCGGAGCAATTTCTGGGACAGGGAGCCTTGGCGGGGGCGGAACAGGAGTTCAGGGCCGTGCTGCAGGTGTCGGCGGCCTCCGGCGGCGAAGTTGAACGTGGGGAGGCCTGGCTCGGTCTGACCCGGGTGGCGGTGGCGCGGCGGGATTGGACGACAGCCCAAGCCAGTGCCGCCCAAGCGGCACACCTGCCGAGTGTCGCCATCCAGGCCCAAGCGCACCTGCTGCTGGCTCGGGTGGCCTTGGCACAGGGACACGCGGACGCGGCACGGACCGAGGTGGCCACCGCTCTGCACCTCGTTCCCGGCTTGCCCGAAGCCCTGGCCCTCGAACAGCAAGTGGCGCGCCAGCAACATCCTCCGCACGCCTGACCCGGCTGCAAATCTGAGAAGACCATGAAAAGTCCCATGACCATTCGTCAACCGCGTGGCGGGGTGGGGCGCTGGTCGCTGAGCTTAGCCCTGCTGATCGCCGGCTGTCCGGCGGCCTCAGCGGCGGCCCCGCAGCCCTTGGTGGTGCTGGTGCCGCTGGAGGGCATCGTGCAGCCGGTGGCCGCGGAGCACATCAGCCGCGGACTGCGTTTTGCCGCGCAGCGGGGCGCGGCGGCGGTCGTCCTGGAACTCAGTACTCCCGGCGGCTTGGATTCCTCCATGCGCCAGATCATTGCCGCCATACTGGCCTCCCCGGTGCCGGTGATCGGTTTTGTCGGGCCCAGCGGGGCGCGTGCCGCCTCTGCCGGCTTTTACATCCTGGAGAGTTGCGACGTGGCCGCCATGGCGCCCGGCACCAATACCGGGGCGGCTCATCCGGTGCTGCTTGCTGGTCAGCCGGACCGGGTCATGGCGGAGAAGTTGCAGAACGATGCCGCCGCTTTCATGCGGTCCATTGCGCAGCAGCGCCATCGCAACCTCGCCTTGGCGCAGAATGCCGTCCTGCAAAGCCAGTCCTTCACCGAGGAGGAGGCGCTGCAGGGCGACCTGATCGATCTCGCCGCCGGCTCGGTCGACGACCTGTTGCGCAGCTTGAACGGGCGCAGCGTCACGCGTCCCGACGGGCGTGTCGTGCGCCTCGAACTGGCCGGCGCGCAGGTGTCCGACTTTCCGCTCAGCCTGCGGGAACGCCTCTTGAATCTCGATCCCAGCATGGCGTTCCTGCTGCTCGCGGTCGGCATCTTCTGCCTGCTGCTGGAGTTCACCCACCCCGGCGCCGTGCTGCCCGGCGTGGTCGGTTTGCTGGCGGTGGTGATCGCTCTGTTTGTGCTCTCGGTGTTTCCAATCAACGGCGCGGCCGCCGGGTTGCTGCTGCTGGGCGTGGGAATGATGGCGGCCGAGGCGAAGTTCCCCGCGCATGGTATTCTCGCCGCCGGCGGGGTGGTGGGCATGACGCTGGGTGCCGTGTTGCTGATCGACAGCCCCATCCCGGAGGTCCGTATCGGCTGGATCGCAGCGTTGGGTGTGGCGCTCCCCTTGGCGGGAATTACGCTGGTGCTGCTGCGGCTGGTGCTGCGCGCCCGTGGCGCCAAGGTGATGAGCGGACCGGAAGGCTTGGTGGGGCTGCAGGGTGCGGTGCAAACACCCCTGACGCCCGAGGGCTGGGTCTTCATTCAGGGGGCATTGTGGCGGGCGCGCTGTGCCGTCGCCATTCCCGCTGGGCGTCGCGTCCGGGTGCGGGCGCTCCAGGGCTTGGTGCTGGAAGTCGAACCAGTGGAATCGCACGAACCCGATCCGGAACCCGTGCAGCGACACGGTTGAGGCCCCGGTTCAACGCAGCGCTGCCCGTGGCCTCGGAGGAAAACTTATGGACCCGTTCACGGTCGTCGTCGTGGTCATCATCACGCTCTTCATCTTGTCCGCCATCAAGGTCGTACCAGAGTACGAACGGGTGGTGGTCTTTCGCCTCGGGCGCTTGCTGGGGCAGCCCAAGGGGCCGGGCCTGGTCCTGATCTTTCCGATCATCGACCGCATTAACCGGGTTTCAATGCAGATCGACACGCTGGACGTGCCGCCACAGGACATCATCACGCGTGACAACGTGACCGCCAAGGTCGCGGCGGTGGTGTTTTACAAGGTCGTAGACCCGCGCCGGGCGATCGTCGAAGTCAAAAACTTCCGCTTTTCCACCTCGCAGTTTGCCCAGACGACGTTGCGCTCGGTGCTGGGCGAAGTGGAGCTCGACGATCTGTTGTCGTCGCGTGAAAAGGTCAAGACCCGCGTCCAGGAGATCCTTGACCTGCACACCGACCCGTGGGGCATCAAAGTGACCGCCGTCGAGATCCGGTCGGTCGACCTGCCGGACAACATGCAACGTGCCATCGCCAAACAAGCCGAGGCGGAACGCGAAAAACGGGCCAAGATCATCCACGCCGAGGGCGAGTACGCGGCCTCCGAGCGCCTGGCGGAGGCTTCGAAGATCATGGCCACCCAGCCGATTGCCCTGCAACTGCGCTATCTTCAAACTCTGACCGAGATCGGGGTCGAGAAAAATACCACCGTCGTGTTTCCCGTGCCCATCGACATGATCGAGGCGCTGTGGAAGAAGGCGACGGGGAATGGGGCGTCCTGATGCCAGTGGGAGACGACGACGGAAGGGAAGCGCGGCGTACGCCGCGGCGCGACTACCAGGTCGAACTGGGCACGACCGGGCTACTGGCCCTGTTCTGTTCCTTGGCGGTCATGTGCGGCGTGTTTTTCGCCTTCGGCTACACCCTCGGCAAGCACGCGGTCCCCGCCACGTTTTCCCTGGGCGGTGACGACAACAACGGGGGCCCGGGTTCCGGCCTGAACAAGCCGGCGCCGGGGGCGCCCCTCCCGGTCCCGGTGGTCCCGGCGCCCACCGCGAGTTCCGAAGTGCAGCCGCCCAATCCGGTCGATTTGACCGCGGCGGAGGACAGTTCTCCGGCGCCCAGTTTGCAGCCCGAGACTGGGGCGGACGGAAGCGTCGTGGAGACGCCCAAAGCGCCCAAGCCCCACGCCACCAAACCGGAGAGCACCCCGGCGGACGGGAGTGCGGTGGCGCCACCCGCCACCCCGCCGGCGGCAGCCCGCCCACCGGCCGCCAGCGGCAGCTATTCCGTACAGGTCTTTGCCGGAACCAAAGAGGACGATGCCAGGGCACTTGCCGCGGCATTGAAGGGTAAGCAGTATCCAGTCTTCATCCTGCGGCCCGGCCAAGTGAATGGCGATCAGCTCTACCGCGTGCAAGTGGGACCCTTCAGCAGCGCGATGGTGGCCGAAGCCACACGAAGTCGCCTGACGGCCGACGGTTACACCGCCATCTTGAAGCACTAAATTGCCGCTGCCTCCGGCCCCTGCGTTCTTGTGAGCTCTGCCGTCCACCCCTCGGCCATCCCCATGCGCCCCGCCACAACGATCTTGGCGGCGGTGCACGAGGCCGGGGGCGCGGTGCCGTTTGCACGGTTCATGGAGCTGTGCCTCTACCACCCCACCGCCGGCTACTACAGCCGCGGCGAAGCGGTCTTCGGCCGGGCGGGCGATTTTTATACCGCCAGCGATCTGGGCGCGGTTTACGGACGCCTGATGTGCCGGGCCTTTGAGGCCGAGTGGCGTCGGCTGGGGCAGCCACCACAGTTCCAGCTGGTGGAGGCCGGTGCGGGCCGCGGCGCCTTTGCCGCCGACGTGCTGAACTGGGCTCAGCGCCACCATCCGGAATGGAGCGCCGCCCTGCATTACGTCCTCCTGGAGAGCAGCCCCGCCTTGCAGGCCCAACAACGGCAGGTGCTGGCGGGCGAGGATGTTGCCCGCTACTCGTTGGCGGCCGAGCTGCGCGAGGTTCCCGTCGCGGCCGCGGGTTGCGTGCTGGCCAACGAATTTTTTGATGCCCTGCCGGTGGATGTTTACCGTCGTGCCGAGGTCGGACTGGTGCGCGGCTGGGTGGAGGTGGTCGGGGGGCAATCGCAACTTGCATGGCGGCCCGCCGATGACCGCGAATTGGTCGCGGCACAGTGCGGTGTGCGTCCGACGGAACCTGGGGACGTGGTCGAAGTGGCGCCCGATGCGGCGGGCTGGGTGGCCGGCTTGCTGTCCAAGTTGCAACGCGGGACGCTGTTCGTGGTCGATTACGGCTACGCCGAGGCCGAGTGGGAACGTTTCCGCCAGGGAACGCTGCGGACCTTTCGACGCCACCAATCGGGTGGCGATCCCTTGCACCAGCCGGGAGAACAGGATCTGACCGCGCATGTGAACTTTACCGCCCTTACCCGTGCCCTCGGGGCCGGAGTTGCGACGCTCGCCACCTTGCACGGGTTCCTGCGGCCGTGGGGCGATGCGGACGGCTTCGCCGGGCTGTTCGACGATGCCCGGCTGGCCCCCGAACGCGTCAAGCGCGGTCTGCAACTGCGTCACTTGGTGTCGCCTGCGGGTCTCGGCGAAGCCTTCCAGGTTCTGACCTTGCGCCACGTCGAACCATGAGCCAGCGAAGGGTGGGAAAGCATTGAGCTTTCCGCCTCGCCACCCCTGTTGAGTGGCGGCGTGGGCTTCCTGCGCGCCGCCCCGGCTATAATCGTTCCTGAGGCGTTGGCTTCCAGGTTCGCTTTATGTTTGAGATCCAGGTCGAGGAGACGTTCGCGGCGGGACATGCCTTGCGTGGCTATCGCGGCAAGTGTGAGAACCCCCACGGGCATAATTACCGCGTCCAGGTCCGGGTGGTGGGCACCCAACTGAATGCCATCGGATTGCTCGATGATTTCAAGGACCTCAAGCACGATCTGCGGGAGATCTCCGAAGGCTTGGACCACCAGTATTTGAACGACCTGCCGGCGTTCACAACGCTGAACCCCTCGGCCGAGAACATGGCCAAGTTCTTCTATGACGGCCTGCAGTCGCGCGTGTCGCAACGCTCCGCTGCAGTGCGGGTAGCCGCCGTCACGGTCTACGAGACCGATATCACCTCCGCCACCTACTCGGAGTAGCCGCCGATGCGGGTCGCGGGCGGCCGGGAACAGGGGCCCGGAGAGCGGGGCAGGCAATGCAAATCACCGAGATTTTTTATTCTATTCAAGGTGAGTCCTCCCACGCCGGACGCCCCTGCGTCTTTGTGCGGTTGACCGGATGTAACCTGCGCTGCCGATGGTGTGACACGGAGTACTCCTTCCACGGCGGTCGCCGCCAGTCAGTGGACGAAGTGCTGGCCGCGATTCGCGCCTTCCCATGTCACTTGGTGGAGATCACCGGCGGCGAGCCGATGCTGCAAGCGCCGGAGGTTGGCGAGCTGTCCGAGCGACTACTGAAGGAAAACTACGGCGTGCTGCTCGAAACCAGCGGCGAACGCGACCTCAGCCGGGTACCGGCCGGCGTGGTCAAAGTCATCGACGTCAAGTGCCCCGGCAGCGGCGAGGGCGGCACCTTTCACATGGACAACCTGGGGTCTTTAAGCCCTGCCGACGAGTTGAAGTTCGTCCTCACGGATCGCGCGGACTACGAGTTCGCGCGCGACTTCGTGCGCATGAACGCGCTGGAACAACGCTGCGGCAATCTGCTCTTCTCTCCGGCCTTCCGCAAGGATGCAGCTGGTGAACGTAGCGCCTCGCAGTGTCAGCTCGATCCTCGCCTGCTGGCTGAGTGGATCCTGGCGGACGGCCTTCCCGTCCGACTCGCCCTGCAACTGCACAAGTTTATTTGGGATCCGGCTTTGCACGCCGTGTGAGGTTACTGATGGCTCAGGATGTCCAAGCCCCCGACCAGGACCAAGACGTGCCCTCGCGCTTGAGCGTGGTTTTGCTGAGTGGCGGGATGGACAGCTGTGTCTGCGCCGCCTTGGCGGCGCGGGATTCCACGCCGGCTTTTCTCCATGTCGCCTACGGACAGCGCACCGAGGCGCGTGAGCGGCAGGCGTTCGAAGCCATGGCTGACTACTACGGGGTACAGCGAAGGTTGGTGGTGCAGGCCCCGGCGCTGGCCCAAATTGGCGGTTCTGCCCTGACCGACTCCCGCCTCGCGGTTCCGGAAGCCGGGGTCGAGGAAGGGACGGTACCCATCACCTATGTCCCATTCCGCAATGCGCATTTCCTCGCCGCCGCCGTGTCGTGGGCCGAGGTCATCGGGGCACGCCGCATCGTGATCGGTGCCGTGGAGCAGGATAGCTCCGGGTACCCAGACTGCCGACCGCAGTATTACCAAGTGTTCAATCAGTTGATCGCGGTGGGTACCAAGGTGGGTGGGGGAGCGCAGGGAATTGCCATCGATACCCCCCTCATCCGGCTCTCCAAGGCTGAGATCGTCCGCCTAGGCCTTGAACTCGGGGCACCGCTTCAACTATCGTGGTCGTGTTACCAGAGTTCGGAACGAGCCTGTGGCCGTTGCGACAGTTGCCGGCTGCGCCTGCAAGCCTTTGCGCGAGCCGGCGTACCCGACCCGATTCCGTACGCCGTCCCATTTTCAGCCCTTCCCTGAGGAACAGGGGGCCAGGAGAAATTTCAATATGCCGCGTGTTCTTCGGGGTTTCATCCATTCGCAGTTCGCCATGCTGGCCTTGGGGCTGTTCGCCGCCTTACCCGCCATGGGGCAACTCAGTGCCATGACGGGGACGGTGACCGACATTCACGGGTCGCCGATGGTTGGGGCGATCGTTTCCATCGACCGTCAGGACATCTCCGGCCACTACAACGTCAAGACCGACAAGAAGGGACATTTCGGCCATTACGGCCTTCCGCTGGGGACCTTCAACGTCGCGTTACTGGGGCCCGACGGAACCCCGTTATTTAGCCTGCGCGGCATTCGCACCCACTTGGGTGACCCGACCATAGTCGATATCGACCTGAAGAAGGAGGCTGCGGAATCGGCGGCCACGGCCGCCGCGGTGGCGAGCGGCAAGGGACCGGTCCCGGCGGGTTTGTCCAAACAACAGTTGGAGGAGTTGCAAAAAGCACAGAAGCAGGATCAGGCCGCGCGTGCTTCCAACCAGAAGATCGGGAAGTTGAACCAGATGCTCACCGAGAATGCCGCCATGCAGAAGGCGGGGCAGTGGGATCAGGCCATACAGCTGATGGAACAGGCGGTGGCACTCGATCAGACCCACGACATCATTTTCTTCAAGCTCGGTCAGGACTACACCGGCGCCAAGCAATACGACAAAGCTATTGGCGCCTTGCAAAAGGCCATTACCTTGAAACCGACCGAGGCGGCGTACCACATCGAGTTGGGCAGCGCGTACAACAAGGCCGGCAAGACGCCGGAAGCCACCGCTGAGTACGAGAAGGCCGTGCAGATCGAACCCACCCAAGCCAAGCAGGCTTATTACAACGAGGGGGTCGTTCTGTATAACCAGAACAAGCTGGACGATGCGGCGGTCGCCTTTGACAAGTCGATCAAGGCCGATCCCACCAACGCCGAGGCGTGGTACCTGAAAGGCATGTCGCTGCTCAACAAGGCGACCTTGGACCCCAAGACGCAGAAGGCCACCCCGGCGCCGGGTACGTTGGAGGCGTTGAGGAAATACCTCGAACTGGCGCCCACGGGCCCCAATGCCACCACGGCCAAGGCCACCTTGGAGCAGCTCTCCGAGAGTGTGGACACCACGTTCAGCAAGAAAAAGAAGAAGTAACCCGGATCGAAGGCAAGGCAAAAGGCTGCACACCCCAAGGGGGTGCAGCCTTTTCTGTTTTCGTCAGTTTTGGGATGCGACGTCTAGCGCAAGGCTGCCGCCGAAGGCGTGACGCGGATACCGGAGTTGAGGTGAAAGACCACCACGTCTTCCGGGCCGATGCGAACCTGCGCCGGCTTGGTCAGCATCTCGGCTGCCGTTCCGGCCCCGGCTCCCGTGGCGGCGCCGATGGCCGCCCCTTTACCATGTCCGGCAATGGCGCCAATCAGGGCGCCCAACCCCGCCCCGCCGCCGATCACCTCCGCGCTGCGCTTGCCCCGCGCGGCCGCCGTGCGGCTCCACGTATTGGACTGTATCGAGTAGCTGTGCCCGTTGAAGCTGATCGAGGAGAGATCCAGGCTGAGCTGCGATGCCCCCTTGATGTGGCCCGCCGACTCGGCGCTGACCACCGCACCGCGGACGCTGGCGCCGCGCGGAATCGCAACCCGTCCGTTCACCTCCACCGGGCGCGCGACCTCGCCGCTGAACGAATCACCCGCCGCCACCGTGTTCGAGGCAATGGGCTGATTCAAACGGACCGCAATCGCCGTGCCGGCGGGGACGTCGACCATGGCTGCGCTGGCCATGCGCGTGCTCGTGCCGGCGCTCGAAGGCGCAGTATTATCGGATGGATAACGCTGCGTGGTACGGCTGCTTGACCGCGCCGCGTGGTGCGTACTCATACGGTCGGCGGGCATGCCCGTCATGGCAGTCCCCATGGCGGGAGTCTCGGTTGGGGTGGCTTCCGTCTTCTGGGTGGCGATTTGGTTGACGACTTTAATCACGCCCGGAGCGTTGGCGTCGTTTTCCGCCGCGACACGCTGCGCTTCGGTGGCCGTGGTGCCGGCCAAAGTGACCACGCCATCCTTGACGCTGGACGTGATCGCTTGACCCTGCAACTGAGGATCCGCGGCAATCCGGCTCTGAACCGTTCCCGCCAGCTCTTGGTCCTGCGAGCTGGTCTTGTTGCATCCCACGGTGAGGCTCAAGCTGGCTACCAGTGCTGCCACGCTCACAAGTGTCCATTTGCGAACTGAATTTACCATTCCAATCTCCTCTGTTCCTTCGCGCAACGCCTCGCGTTGCTGCGGGACGATGACCAAAGTACAGTAGTAGTGGATACCATAGGCCGCAAAAAGGTTGCCCTGTGCCGGCAAGACCGCTTCCCGCACCCGAACGGGCGCTTGACGGCGGCCAATTAAAGCGCAAAATGAACGTATCTTGATCCGCATCTGGATCGATCGGGCCAAGGCGTCGCCACACTGCGGCAACGCTTTGGCCCCTAAATTAGCTCACCGTTGACAGTTCTCAGTTGCCCCTGACCGGGGGGAGGGCGGCTGTCGCCGGCCCTGTTCTGCAATTGCCTATGACGACTGGTTGGTACGGCCGCGCCATTCTGCGCTGGGAACGGGAACTCAATAGTCGGGATCCGCACCGGGTGGTGCGCCCATTTGAGTGGGGCTGGGAATGGCTGCGGACGACGCCAATCGACGGCCTGCCGCAACGGTCGGCCGATCTGAACTTGGAGGCGCTGCAGGGTTGGACGCAGCGTGCGCTGCACGCCAGCGACGCCTTGTTTTCATATTCCCGGGTGCACGACTACCGGCTGGACGATGGCTGGCTGCGCTTCACCTCGCCGATCCCCAGCCCATACCCGGAGAACCAGGTGGTCCATGGCCGCTGGTTTCCGGCCAAGCACCGCAGCGGCCGCAAGCGGGCGGTCGTCGTGTTGCCGCAGTGGAACTCGGACGGCGAGGGCCATATGGGCTTGGGGCGCCTGTTTCAGCGTTTTGGCGTCTCGGCGCTGCGCATGAGCCCCCCCTACCACGACGTGCGCATGCCCGGCGACCTGAAGCGCGCTGAGTACACCGTGGACAGCAACGTCGGACGCACGATCGCCGCGGCGCGCCAGGCGGTCTGCGAAGTGCGTGCCTGCCTCGATTGGCTGCAGGATCAGGGCTATGAGTCGCTTGGCGTCATGGGAACCAGCCTGGGTTCTTGCTACGCCTTCCTGACCACCTGCCATGACGCGCGTCTGCGGGTCAATGCCTTCAACCACGTCTCGGCCTATTTCGGCGATGTGGTCTGGACCGGCATCTCGACGCGTCACGTCAAGGCCGGACTTGCGGCTCACCTCGGACAGGATGCGCTGCGCGAGGCCTGGCGGGTCATCAGCCCGTTCAGCTATATCGACAAGCTGGCACAGCCGGAGTATCTCGCCGGCGGCGCGCATGCCAAGCGGCACCTGCTGGTCCATGCCCGCTACGACCCGACGTTTCTGCCGGAGTACTCGCGTGATGTGTTGGCGGCTTTCCGCCGGCTGCGGATTCCGCACCAGTCGTTGGCGCTGCCTTGCGGGCATTACACCATCGGGCGCTGGCCGTTCAAGGTCGTGGACGCCTATGCCCTGACCCGATTTCTTTGCCGGTGGCTGTAGGCCCAGCCGTCGACTTCAGGCCGGCGCCTGGTCCAGCGCTTGGTCCTGGGCGGGGACGACTTCGGGAACTGCGCCCGGGGGCGCTGCCGGCAGCGTGAAATAGAACGTGGCGCCGTGGCCGGCTTCCGACTCCACCCAAATGCGGCCACCGTGCTGCTCGACGATCCGCTGGCAGATGGCCAGCCCGATCCCCGTGCCGGGATACTGCACCCGGGTGTGGAGGCGCTGAAAAATGCGGAATATCCGCTCCGCATACTGGGGGTCGAGTCCAATGCCGTTGTCCTGCACCGCAAAGCGCCACTGCCGGCCCGCCGGTTCGACGGTGACCTGCACGGCGGGCGACAGGGAAGTACGAAACTTGATGGCGTTCGAGATGAGGTTTTGAAAGAGCTGATCCAACTGCGAGGGATCGGCGACGACTACCGGCAGAGGGGCAACGTCCAGGCGAGTGCCGCTCTCTTCCAATGCCCGGTGCAGATTGCACCGCACGCGGTCGAGAACCTGGTTGCAGTCCACCGGGATCGGATCACGGCGGTGGGTGCTGACGCGTGAGTATCCCAACAGGTCGTGCAGCAACCGCTGCATGCGCTCGGTGCCATCCAGCACGAAGCCCATCAGCTCTTGGTCTTCGGAGCTGAGGCGGGGCTGCAGGCGTTTCGCCAGCAACTGGGTGAAGCTGCTGACCGTGCGTAATGGTTCTTGCAGGTCGTGGGAGGCGGCGTAGGCGAAGTTCTGCAGCTCGGAGTTGGAGCGGGCCAACTCCTCGCGGGCCTGCACCCCGGCCGTATCGTCGAGTGCCACGCCCACCGTGCCCACGATCTGGTCGTCGGGGTCGCGCAACGGCTCCAGGTGACACTGGTAGGAATGGGTTGCAAACCGGGTTTCGTAGCTCAATCGTTCGCCGCGCAGGGCGCGCTGATGCATGTCGCGGATCAGGTCGGGATCGGAGGCGTGTTGGGTAACGTTGACGAGCGGCAGACCGAGAAGCGCCTCCGGCGGCTGGTTGACAGCCTCCAAGGTCGCCCCACTGATCGAGGTCACACGCAGTTGGGCGTCCGTGGTCCAGACCACGCCGGGCATCTGTTCCAACATGAGCCGCAGGTGCTCGGCCTTCTCGCGCACGGCGCGCTCAGCCAGCTTATGGTCGGTAATGTCGATCAGCGTACCCTCAACGACGGCTTCGCCCGTCTCCAGCCGTACCAACTGCACGTTGGCCAGCACCCAGCGG
>Ga0102924_1005461_pt1 | contig 12324 bp, 7 predicted proteins | sample PaiPotPPM11metaG_FD_80116 | JGI IMG/M metagenome (GOLD analysis project Ga0102924, IMG submission 80116) | Iron sulfur acid spring bacterial and archeal communities from Banff, Canada, to study Microbial Dark Matter (Phase II) - Paint Pots PPM... ... | reverse complement strand
GCAGGCGCAGACCGACTGCGGCAGGGGGTGCGCGTCGACGTCGCACGCCGAGGCCGAGAGGAGCACCGCGGAAGGAGACGCGACAGCCTCCACCGTCGCGTTCGCGGTCGGGGGCGCAACGCTCGCGGCGGGGATCGTGCTGCTTCTCACTGCGCCCAAGGGCCGCGAGGAGCACGCGCCGGCGGTCGCAGTGAGCGTCGCGCCGACCGCCGGACGGTCCGGAGCGGCGGCGTTGGTCTCGGTGCGCTACTGACGCTGCACCAAGGACCGATAAGCTCCCCGGTGCTGCGCAGGACGACAGCTCACTTGCTGAACCCCACCCGCGCGTATCCAGTCAGAAAATCGAATACCCTATTTGCCAGGCCGGAACCTGCGCCTGCCCCACAGGCCGGAGCCTCTGCGGGTTGGGAACCCCCAACCCCGCCGCCCCCTACGGTGCGGTCACGGTCGTGGCCGAGCCGTCGTACATGACGACGTCGTCGGGAGTCGCGGTGACTCCGAGGCCGGCACCGTGGTTCTTGCCGACGAAGACGACATTGAAGGTCCTCGTGGCGGGCATCCCCGGGTAGCTTCCCGCCCGAGCGCCAATGGTCAGCTTCTTCGCCGATTCGCTCCACGAGAACGCAATCGTCGAGTACTTGCCGCTCTCGTAGTCGTAGGTGTCGCCTTCGTCCTCGTAGAGCGTGAAGGTCGCGTCCTGTCCCTCGTAGACGCGGATCTCCAGCGGGTCGATGCTCTGGGTGGCGTACTGAATCATTGGGCCCATCGGCACGATCGAGCCCGCCCGCACGTACAGGGGCATCTGGCTCAACGGAGCGTTGGCCATCATCGTGCCACCGCCCATCACGGTCGCTCCGCCCCAGAAGTCGTACCAGGTGCTGGACGGCAGATAAACCGACCGGCTCGTGGCCCCCATCGTGGTGACGGGATTGACCAGGAACGCGGGGCCGAACATGAATTGATCCTTGATGCCGTAGACCATCGAATCGTTCTGGAAGTCGAAGACCAAAGGCCGCATGATCGTGTAGCCCGCGCTGGTGACCTGCCACGCCAGCGAATAGATGTAGGGCATCAAGCGATAGCGGAGTTGATCGACCACGAGCATGTTGGCCTTGCCCTGCGCGCTCCACTGGTTCCCATAAAGTTCCTTGGGAGCCTGCCCGTGAATGCGGAAGGTGGGGCAGAACGCGCCGAACTGGAACCACCGCGTGAAGAGCTCCTCGCTGGGCGTGCCGAAGTAACCGCCGATGTCGGTCGTCCAGTACGGCATCCCGGAGATGGCAAAGCTCAGACCGCCCGGGATCTGGGCGGCGAGCACGTTGGGGTCGGCGTTGATGTCCCCCGACCAGCAACCGCCGGCGTACCGCTGTTGTCCCGCGTAGCCGCTGCGAGTGAGGACATACACGCGCTTGCCGTTCGGGCCGACGCTGCGCCAGTTCTCGTAGATCCCTCGACTGTGCTCGAGGGGGTACGCGTTGAGATAGAACGCGCCCTTGCCGAGGGCGGTGTCGGCCGCGTGCAAGTTCCACCCGCCGCCGAAGCCCATGGGCTCGCTGCTGTCCGCCCAGATGGCGTCCCAGCCGTATTTACCGAGGAGGCGATCGTAGTCATACTGGTAGGCGGTCGACCGGCCCATCGAATTGAAGGCGTCGTAGATGTGCGAGACGCCTCCCGAGGTGTCGGGATAGAGCGCGTTGATGGCGGCGAGCGAGTTGAGGGGGTCGAGCTCGCCCGGGACCATGGGGGTGGGCGGGTTTCGCCCTTGGTAGAGGGGCCAGATCGAGATCATCGTGTGGATGTTGTCCATGTGCAGTTGCGACACGGTCGCGGCCGGATCGGGATACCGGCTCGGATCCATGAGCTGCGAGCCCCACACGTAGGGGCTCCAGTACTGCCAATCCTGGACGATGACGTCGACGGGAATGTTGTTGCTCCGGTAGCCGTGGTCGACCGACAAAAGCTCCTGCGAGCTGCTGTAATGGTCCTTCGACTGGAAGAGGCCATAGCCCCACTTGGGAAAGAGCGGCGCTGCACCGGTCGCGGTGCGGTAGCCCGCGATCACGCGGTCGATCGTCGGTCCGTAGAAGTAGTAGTAGTCGACCAGATCGCCGGTCTCGGAGCTGAAGCTGTACTGGGTGTTGCCCGAAGCGCCCCCGTCGAAGTTGGTGATCGAGGGGTTGTCCCAGAGGATCCCGTAACCCTTGTTCGAGACCACGACCGGGATCTGGATCTCGGTGTTGGCCTGCTGCAAGGTGAGCTTGGATCCCTTGCGGTTGATCACGCCGTCCTGGTGCTGGCCGAGCCCGAACAGGGCCTCGTCCTGCGGCGAGGCCCATGCGGTTTGGACGGTGTTGGTGGCGACGCCCTCGACGGTCTTCGGCATGAGCTGCTTGCTCGCCTCCGACAGGAGCACGTTGCCGGCGAGATCGGCGAAGGTGACGAGGCCGGTCGCGGTGTCAACGTTCGACTTCATCCGCGCTGTGGTGAGGGTTACGGTCCCCCCGGACTCGGACACGCAGAAGCTCGGGGTGCCCCAGGTCGCGTTGACCGACAGCGACGTCTTCATCGGAATCGACGAGGCGGTCGTGTAGTCGACGCGGATGACGTCGTCCTGGCAGACCTGCAGCCGGAGTAGGCCGCCGTTCACGGTGAAGGTCACCCCGGTTGCGTCGGTGGAATACGCTCCACCGCCGTCAGGCGCCGGTGGGCAGACGAGCACCATCGAGGAATCTTGCGCGTCGTCTCCACCGGACGCGTCTCCGGACGGACCCACACCGGCCTCGGACGCGTCTGGGGTATAGGTCGCGTCCAATCCACCACGGGAGCCCGGCGCTCCGGTGTCCCCCTCTCCTTGCGACGCGTCCCCTACCCCTGCTTCGGGGCCCAAGCTGTTGTCGCTCGAGCAGGCGGCCGTGATCAGGGCAGCGCCAACGAGGAGGCTGAGGATCGATCTCCCGGGAGCGCTCCCCATTCGTAAAGGACGGTCCATGCGAGCTATTGCTCGCTGCGCTTCATCCTTGTCACGCGGATGCGGGAAAGTACAACAGCGTTCGTGGATGTCCGCGTGAGTCCAGTCGATTCCGACCGCTCGGAGGCTTGCGGCGGCGACCCCCTGGGAACTCGAAGCATGACCGTCTGTCTTGCCTCCCATGCCTCAGTCCCTCGATCGCCAACGCGGTGCACTACCGACGTTCTTCGCCGTCGTCTTCGGGGCCACATGGGTCCTCCAGCTTCCCGCGATCCTCGTGCAGCGCGGCTACCTCGCCGGTCCGATCGATCGTTACGTCCCGCTGGTCGTTTTTGGATACTTCGTTCCCGCAATCGCGGCGCTCGTTTTGTCGAGGCGCGCCCTCGGAGGCGGAGGGGTGCGCGCGCTGCTCCGTCTGTTCGGCGCGCGTCGCGTTGCGCCGGGCTGGTATTTCCCCGCGTTGGCGCATGCGACCGCGATCCTGATCGTTGGAATGAGCTTCGCGCGGCTGGTCGCCGGCCCCCGCGTTGGAAGCCCATTCTACCCGCCCACCACCGCGGCGCAGATCGCGGCGATGATCGTGGTCCCCTTCACCGAGCAGGTCCCCTGGCGCGGCTTCGCGTACGCGCGACTTGAGCGGCGCTTCGGTGCATTCGGCGCGAGCCTCCTGGTCGGTGCCACCTGGGCGCTCTTTCACCTGCAGAAGCAATCAAAGCTGGGCCCCGGCCTCGCGGTTGGCGTCGCGTTGTGGATGTTCCTGCTCATGACGGCCGGTACGGTCGTCCGGCGACGTGACCGACGGAGGCTCCAGTGACGGCACCGACGCTTCGACGCACGAACCCGACGGCGCTGCCCCCTGGGACCCCTCTCTGCTTCCCGGCCTGGCTCTGTGGCTCGACGGAACGAGCGGACTCTCGCAGGGGAACGGAGGGACGCTCACGTGGCTCGATCGGTCGGGGCATCAAAACCGCGCCGTCTCCGTGGGCACGCCGACCATCGACCCCGCCGCCATCGGCGGGAAGCCTGCCGTCCATCTCAACGGATCGACCGACTACCTCGTCGTTCAGGACAGCCCCTCGTTGCAGTTCGGCACGGACGATTTCGCGATCGCCGTGGTGGCAGCGCACACCACGCCCGGTACCGGTCAATGGGGCTATGGCCTGCTCTTTACGAAACAGGTGCTCGCGACGGCTCCCTATTACGGCCCGTGTATCGCGGCGAACTCGGTCGACCGCTCAGGGGCGCTCTTCGCGCAGGTGGCCAACGTGAGTCCGTCATGGATCCAGACCACCGAGACGAACTTCAACAACGGGCAACCGTTTTTCGTGGTCGTACGTCGCATCGGAGGGAATACGCTCAGCCTGCGCGTCAACGGTCATGACGGCGCGAGCGCGACGGGAGCGGGATACGCGCTCGACGTGAGCGCAAGCGGATACCCGCTGCGGATCGGCGGCACCGACAAGCAACAGGACGTCCTGGGCGACATCGCCGAGGTCATCGCCATGCAGGGGTCGCTCTCGGCGCCCGACCTCGCGACCCTCGAGGGCTATTTCGCCGCGAAGTACGGGCTCTGACAGGCGCCGGCGGCGTGTAGGAAGCGCTAGCCCGGCGCTTGCCCTCCTCGCGGGTCAAGCGGGACCCCGAGGCCTTCGGCTGTCACGAGCCCCCTCGGTCCGAACGGTTCGTGACGGCGCCGCCCCTCGCTCGCGATCGCTCGCGAGCGAGGGCGGAGCAACACACACCGCGGACCGTGGATCGCTACGGGCAGTCGGCCGCGACGGGTCCTTGATCGGTCCAGACCGGCGGTTCGTGACAGCGCCTGCCTCGGCATACGCATGGTCCTCGGGGTCGGCTAGCACTTCTCGGTCGCTACGACCATTTTAGCATGCGTCCGCTTGTGCGATTGCGCTCGATCACTTGCTCGGCGAAAGATTGGCCTATGTGCCGACTCCGCGATTCACATTCAAAACCGTTGACTCGAAATAATACCTTCGCCGCAGCGCCCACGACGATCATTGTTCACCCGCTGCGACTCGTTCTCGAGTAGGCCCCTGCCGACGGGCGGGTTCGGTGTTCGGCTGCTGCGGCTACTTGCACTTCACCTGGCCGACGTTGTTCTCGCAGCGCAAGTCGCCCGTGAAGGCCTTCCTGGCCTTACGGCAGATGGCGTGTGCCTCCATCTCCATGGCCTTCTTGCCGTCTCCGCGGCGGCTCCCTTCGCCTCGGCGGTCTTCTTCTGCATTTCGCAGTCCACTAGCCATGTGCCGTCAACCCAGGTACCGGAGTTGCACCCGGCTACCACGACGGCCAGCGACACCAATATTGCTTTCATCCTATCGCTCCTCGGCTACTTGCCGCCCATGGTGGTATGAAGCGGCGAGCACCAGCTCGCTCCCCACCCGAACCCCGCAGCTACTCGAGCTAAAGCGAGGCGTCAGCGCGCTAGGCGAAATGGACCACCATCTCTTCTCCTCCCGCCCCGCCTCCCAACGAGCGAGCAGACGTTACGGGCGAGGATTTCGTCGTCGGCGCCGCCCGCGGGCGCCGGCTCCTCCTTGAGGCGGGGCGCGCTCGTCGCTTGCGCGACTCCGGCGCGTAGCGCTGGACGGAGGGACCGTCCCCTCTAACCTTTAGGTCCGCAACCTGCGTACGCGTCGGCCACCACACCGCCGTAGCCGACGTCGGCAACGGCGAAGCCACCGTCCGCCGTTGGGAGCCGCGTCCGCATCGATGCCGGCCTCGTAGGCGGGGTAGGCCACGCCGTCGAAGGCGTCGCCGGCAACGCCATATTCCCCCGCGTCGATCCGCCGGAGTCGAGCTGCGACGCCGCGCCTGCGCGCGATGAGCCGCACTGACGCTCCGGCAACCAACTTCGCCTTGAGTGCGTCCTGGTTCTCGCGCATCATCGGCCGCCAAGGGGGCGAGAGACGGAAACGATGCTGCTCTCCTCGACGCCGAGCGAGTCCCCCCTCGTCGCTCGCCGCGGCCGAGGCTACCTGCTCTTCAAGGGCGACGGCGCCGGTTACCGCCGTCTCGGGGCGCTGCCGTTCCTCGCGTCCCATGCCCTGGCCTTCGGAGCGCTATGGACCGGCGTTACGCGGGCGGGCGCGCTCTGTTTCGCCGTCTGTTACGCCGTGCGCATCCTCGGGGTCACGCTGGGCTATCACCGCTATTTCGCGCACCGCAGCTTCCGTACGAGCCGGGCGTTCCAGCTCGTGCTCGCATTCCTCGCGGAGACGACGGGGCAGAAGGGCGTCCTCTGGTACGCGTCGCACCACCGCTACCACCACCGGCACTCGGACACGCCGGAGGACCTGCACTCGCCACGGCAGCGCGGCTTTCTGTACGCGCACGTGGGCTGGCTGTTCGACCGGACCGACGACACCGACCTGTCGCTCGTGCGGGACTTCGCGCGATACCCCGAGCTTCGCTGGATCGACCGCTACTGGATGCTGCCGCCCGCGGTCATGGCCTGCGCCGCCTACCTCGCCGCGGGGGCTTCGGGGCTCTTCTTCGGCTTCTTCTTCAACATGGTCGTGACCTGGCAGGTGACCTTCATGATCAACTCGGTCGCGCACCGCTGGGGCACCCGGCGCTTCCCGACGGACGACGACAGCAGGAACAACTTCGTACTCGCTCTGCTGATGTTCGGGGAGGGCTGGCACAACAACCACCATCACGCCATGACGTGCGTGCGCCACGGCCTCCGGTGGTGGGAGATCGACGTCACGTACTGCACGATCAAGCTGCTCGAGCGGCTCGGGGTCGTCTGGGAGCTCCGGGAGCCGCGCGGACGGGAGGCGACTTCATGACGAGCGTTCTTCGAGGCGTGTGCGAGCGGCTGCTGGCGGCGTCCGGCGTGCGGATGTCGACGTCCGGCGCCGCGCATCCGTGGGACATCCGCGTGCACGACGAGCGTGTGTACCGCCGGGTGCTGCTCGAGGGCGCCATCGGTTTCGGCGACTCGTACATGGACGGCTGGTGGGACTGCGACGACCTCGAGGAGATGATCGTCCGGCTGATCCGCGGCGGCGCCGAGCGCTCGTCCATGCGTATGCCGGGTCGCCTGGCCCTGGGCGCATTGGCCGCGGCACTCAACCGGCAGACGCGCGGCATGTCGCGCCGGCAGGCGCGCCACTACGACCTCGACAATGAGCTCTTCTGCGGCTTCCTCGGCAAGTACAAGGCGTACAGCTGCGCCTACTTCAAGGGGACCGAGGACCTCGACGTCGCGCAGCACAACAAGCTCGAGATGATCTGTCAGAAGCTGGATCTGCGGGCGGCCGATCGCGTGCTCGACGTCGGCGGCGGCTGGGGCGAGCTGGCCCGGTACATGGCCGAGACACGGCGCTGCCACGTGACGAGCATCAACATCTCCGACGAGCAGCTCCGCTACGCGCGATCGGCGTGCCGGGGGCTGCCGGTCGACGTGGTGAAACAGGACTACCGCGACCTCGACGGGACGTACGACAAGATCGCCGTCATCGCGGTCGTGTCCCAGTTCGGGCACAAGAACTACCGCTTCTTCATGGAGAAGATGCACCGGTGCCTGGCGCCCGACGGGCTCGTGCTCGTGGACACGGTCGGGTCCAACGTGGCGACGACGCACGGCAACCCGTGGATCGACAAGCACGTGTTCCCCGGCATCGTGTTCCCGTCGATCTCGCAGCTCGCTGGCGCCGCGGAGGGGCTGCTGATGATCGAGGACGTCCACGGCATCGGGCCGTCGTACGCGAAGACGCTCCGCGCATGGAACGCGAACCTGCAGCGCACGTGGCCGTCGCTCGCCGGGCGCCATCCGGAGTCGACGCGCCGCATGTTCGAGTTCTTCTTCCTGACGGTGGCCGGGTACTTCCGCGCGCGCGATATGCAGGACTGGCACATCCTGCTGGCCCGCCAGGGGGCGACCCAGCCGCCCGACCACCGGTGGTTCGGCGATCAGCCCGCGAAGAACGACGCCGCGCGGGCGGCGAGCTCCTGGGGCGCGTCCTCCTGAATGAAGTGGCCGGCGTGAAGCACGGCGTGCGGCTGGCCGGCCGCGCCGGGGATCTTCTTCTGCAGGACGCGGTCGACGCCGGCCGTGAACGGGTCGCTGTCGCCGAAGATCGTGAGGAGGGGACGGCCATACCGCGAGAGCGACTCCCACGCCCGGCGGTTCGCCTCCGTGGAGGGATCGTCGGGCGTGATCGGGACGAGCAGCGGGAGCTGGCGCGCGCCGCCCTTGTACGCCTCGTCGGGGAAGGGGGCGTCGTACGCGGCCGCGACGTCCGGCGGCAACGGCTTGACGTTGTATCGCGCCACGACTTCGCCCGCAGACAGCTGCGGCACCTCCTGCACGTAGCGGCGCCAGGCCCGGAACGCGTCCAGGGGCGCGCGGTCTCCGGTCGGTAGCCCCGTGTTGGTCGCCAGCACCCGCGCGAAGCGGTCCGGCTGCTCGGCCACCATGCGAAGGCCGATAAGCCCTCCCCAGTCGTGGCAGAGCAAGCGGATGCCGTCGAGGCCCAGGCGGTCCGCGAAGGCGCGCGTCCAGTCGACCTGGCGCTGGTAGGTGTGCTCCTCGCGGCGCGCGGGCTTGTCGGAGCGGCCAAAGCCGACGAGGTCCGGCACGACGACGCGGAGCCCGGCCTGGACGAGGACGGGGACCAGGTTCCGATAGAGGAACGACCAGGTGGGCTCGCCGTGGAGCAGGAGCACGGGCGCGCCGTCGCGAGGCCCTTCGTCCAGGTAGGCCATGCGAAGCGTGCCGGCTAGACCCGCAATCTCCACGTACCGCGGCTCGAACGCGTGTCCCGGCAGCCCCACGAACCGATCCTCGGGCGTCCTCAGCACTTCCATGACTCCCAGCGCCTCTGCGCTTCCTCGATGGCATATTCGCAACCGTGCCGGGCGAGCTGATCGATCACCTCGCGTAACAGCTCCCCCGCCTCCGCGGCGTCCCCGCGCGCACGCCGCTGCAGGGCCCAGGCCAGCCGGCTCCGCGTCGCCGGCGCGTACAGGCCTCCCTTCTCCAGCGCCGCGATGCCTGCGCGCGCCGCCGCGTCGGCTGCCTCGTGCTGCCCGCGTCGCGCGAGCACGTCGCTCCGCACGCGCTCGGCCACTCCCTGCGACAGCAGCAGGCCCCTGGACTCGCTCGACCGGGCCAGCTCGCTCGCGAGGTCGAACGCCTCGTCGATGCGTCCCGCGTTGAGCGCCATCTCGGCGTCGCCCGCGCGGTACCAGTCGTCGAGCACGAGCTTGCCTCCCATGGCCGACGAGATCGAGCGGCCGGCTTCGCGCGCGGCTTCGCCCTCGGCATGGCGCCCGAGCTGGCTGCACGCCCAGCCGATCCCGCTCCACGCGAGGCTCAGGTGCAACCGGTCGCCCGTTTGCGTCGCGAGGGAGCGCACCTCCTCGAGGTGCTCGAGCGTCCGGGGCCAGTCGCCCGCGATGAGGTGGGAGGTCCCCGCCATCAGGTACGACGCGGAGAGCAGGTTCGGTTTTCTCACCTGGCGGGCCCGCCCGATCACCCGCGCCAGCTCCTGCACCGCCTCCCGGTACCGCCCGAGCAGGACGAGGCTCATGCCGTGGTAGCCGACCGCGCGGAACCACTCGAAGGGCTCTCCGAGGCGTTCCATGGGGCCGATCGACTGCGCGAGGAGCGGCTCGGCCTCGAGCGCGTTTCCCTGCACGAGCGTCGCGGTGCCGATCAAGCACGAGGGAAGCCCCATGAGCTCATCGTCCCCGGACTCGTGCGCCACCGGGAGGACTCTCCGGTAGTACTCGATCGCCTTGTGCGTCTCGCCCCGATAGAAGTGGATGCGCCCGTGGAAGTAGTTCACGCGCGCGAGGCGCAGCCGGTCCTCTTGCGACAGCTCTCCGCCCTTCGCGATCTCGTCCAGCAGCGAGCGCGCCTCGGCAGCGCGCTCGAGGTTGGCCTCTGCGGTGTCGGACACGAGCGCGATGAAGATCTGCTGCAGGAGCGTGTCCACCTTGCGCCTCCGGATCGCGTCGTCCTCGGGCACCTGCGCGAGCTCCGCGCGCGCCGCGCCGTAGTGGCTGCGGGCCTCGTCGTAGGAGCACAGCCGCGTGGCGGAGTCCCCCGCGCGCATGTGGTGCACCGCGGCCGCCTCGTGCTCGCCGGCCTCGCGGTAATGGTGCGCAAGGACGCTCGCGGTCTTCTCCCCCACTCCCTCGAGCCAATGAGCCGCGACCCGATGCGCCACGGTCCGATCGTCCTCCGTGAGCATCGCGTAGACGGCGTCGTGCAGGAGCGCGTGCCGGAACGTGTACTCGCGCTCCCCCGGGAACCGCGGGTCGCGCGACCGAACCAGGAGCTCTCGCGCGGCCAACGACTCGAGCCAGTCCGAGACGCCGCTCTCGCTCTCGAGGAGCGCCTTGACGCCCCCGAGCCAGAACGCGTCGCCGAACACGCTGGCCGCCCTGAGCACGCGCCGGGCCTCGGGCTCGAGCGCGCCCAGTCGGATCTCGGCCATGGCGAGCATCGTGTCGGGGAGCTGCGTCTTGCCCTCCGCGACGCAGCGAATCAGCTCCTCCAGGTAGAAGGCGTTCCCCTCCGATCGGTCCACGACGTCGGCCACGGTCTCGACCGACACGTCCTCGCCGAGGGCCGAGCGCACGAGCCGCTCGCTCGCACGGCGAGGCAGTGGCCCCAGACGGATCTCCTGCAGCGCGAGCTCACCCCCGGCGCCGCCCCACAGCCCGGGGAACTGCTCGTGCACGCCGGGGCGCGCGAGCGCGAGTACCATCAGCGGCCGGTCACGCAGGCCGCGCAGCGCTTGCTCGACGTAGGCGACGGTCGGCGCGTCGCCCCAATGCAGATCCTCGAGGACGAGCAGCAGCGGCGAACGGGTCTCGAGGTCCAGCCAGGCCTGGAAGGCCTGTCCCTCGCGCGTGACGGTCAGATCGTTGAGGACGCGCAGCGGCGCCTTCGACTTGCGATTGGTCGTACCGCACACGATCTCGCCGAGCGTCCCCTCGAGGTCCTCGATCGCGAGGTCGGTGCCCGAGATGCGCGGGGCCAGGTACGCGTGCAGCTGCTCGCGCTGCTTCGCCGTCAGGTCGCTCTCGCGAACGCCGGCGGCGCTGCGCAGGAGCTTGCGGGCGAGCGCGAGCGAGGCTCCGGCGGCCACGGCATCGGCGCGCGCAGCCACCACGCGGACCGGGGTCCGCGCCCGAGCGCGAAGGATGAACTCCGTCGCGAGCCGCGACTTGCCGACGCCGGGGGGCGCGGTCACGAGCACGGCTCGGGGCTCGCGGTCCTCGATGCAGGCGGTAAGGGCCGCCTCCAGATGGGCGAGCTCCCCCTCGCGCCCCACGCAGGGCGTGGGCATTCCGAGCAGCAGGCGACGGCGCTCGAGGTCGTCGCGCTCGCCCACCAGCACGTGCAGCGGCCCCCGGGAACGCACCTCGTAGCGCGGACCGAGGAGGCCGACCGTCACCTCGTCGACGGCGATGCGCTCGTCCCCGTCGCGCGCCTCCCGGCCGAGCGCGCGCATCACCGACGCCGCGCGGTCGATCGCCAGCCCGACCGGAAGCCGGTTGGAGATCTCCGTGCGACAGGTCGCGATGCCGACGCGGACCTCCGGGCGGAGCGCCTGCAGCGCGAGCGCGCACGACGCCGCCATGCCGGCCTGATCGGTCGCGGCTTCGCCTCCGGAGAACACGAAGACGAACCCCTCGTCGCGCAGAGGCGAGACGGTCGCGCCGAACCGGGCCGCGACCCCGTAGAGGGACGCCTGCTTCTCCACGTCTGCGGAGAGCAACGTGGGGTCGAGGTCGAGCGAGTCGCGCGGCAGGTTCTCGGCCAGCACGATGCTCACCACGCGGCGCTCGGTCCTCGAGAGGTTCGGCGGTCTGCCGCCCGAGGACGTCGGCGAGACCTCCACGATGCTGGCTGCGAGCCGGTCCATCTCGGCGATCACGGCAGCTCCGCCCTGGGGGCGCCCGGATGGATGCTTGGACAGCATGCGCGCCACGAGGTCGTCGAGGGCCGGGGAGAGCCCCTCCCGCAGATCCGACACGCGCGCGGTCTCCTCGCTCAGGACCTTGGCCAGTATGGCGATGGCGTTGGAGCCGCCGAAGGCGTGCCGCCCGGTCAGACACTCGAAGAGGACGCACCCGAGGGAGAAGACGTCCGACGGGGGACCCACGTCGAGCTCGCCGCGCACCTGCTCGGGCGCCATGTAGCCGACGGTCCCGATGAGCGCCCCGGTCCGCGTCAGCACCTGCGATCGGCTCGGAGGGAGCGCGATGCCGAAGTCGAGGATCTTGACGCGCTCGGGGTCGCGGTCGACGAGGAACACATTGCTCGGCTTGACGTCGCGGTGCACGATCCCGCGCTGGTGCGCGAAGGCGAG
>Ga0102924_1005460_pt1 | contig 12325 bp, 11 predicted proteins | sample PaiPotPPM11metaG_FD_80116 | JGI IMG/M metagenome (GOLD analysis project Ga0102924, IMG submission 80116) | Iron sulfur acid spring bacterial and archeal communities from Banff, Canada, to study Microbial Dark Matter (Phase II) - Paint Pots PPM... ... | reverse complement strand
GCTCCAGGTGGGGTTTACCTAGCAACTGCAGTCACCTGCTGCTCTGGTGGTCTCTTACACCACCGTTTCACCATTACCGTCCAGCCAGAGCCGGAGGCTGTTTCTTTTCTGTGGCACTGTCCCGCGGGTCACCCCGGGTCGGCGTTACCGACCACCTTGCCCTGTGGAGCCCGGACCTTCCTCACCGGACCGCGAAGGCCCGGCGCGACCGCCCGGCCGACTCACCTGTAACAAAGGATACAGCCGGAGGGAGGCCGCTAGGCCTCGCGAGCCGCGACTCACAACGGGCCATGCGCGAAGCGCGGGACAGGCAGAGCGACAACCCGTTCCGAACCTTCCATGGCGGTTGCGGCGCGGACCGCTGGCGTGGCACCGACCTGAGCCTGGAATGGTGCAGCGGGACGCTAGTCTTCGACCTCGCCACCGCGAAGTGCGCGGGAGGCCGTACCATTTGCCTGGTTTGTCCGGCGCCTAGGCAGCTCACGCCCATGATCACGAAGTATTTTCCGCTTATTAGATGAAAATCCTTCGTGATCAAGAAAACTTCTTCGAGATAGTCGGCCGAACAGGCCGTCATCCTCCGGCATCGCCCGCCGGGAGCTGCGGTTCTTCCACCGCCGAGGGCCTGAGCCTTCCCTGAGGCTCGGCTGGGGCGGCTGGCGGAGACACGCATTCGTTCGGGATGAGCGGCTTTTGGTTGGGCGGTCAGGGGGTCCGCTGGCGGGTTCGCGCAGTTACCTTAGCCCGGCCAGCAGGTCGCGGACCCGGTCCGGGGCCAGGGTGGCGGCGCTCGGGACCGTGATGCGGTCGACGACGTCGCCGTACCTGCGCTTCAACTCGGCCCCGGCGTCCTGCGGGGGGCCGATGACGGCGAAGGCGCTGAGCACCTCGTCGCCGATCAGGTCGCCCATCGCGGCCCACCGGCCCTCGTCGCTGGACACGGACAGGGCGTGCAACTGGTCGGCCAGGTCTCCCCAGCCGTGCAGCGCGAGGACCGGCCGGTAGGCCGGGGTGCTTCCGTAGAAAGCGATCTGGCGGCGCACCGCCTGGATCCGCGCGGCCACGTCGGCGCCGCCGTCGTCGAGCACCACGAATCCGGGGCCGGTGACCTCGATGCCCGCGCGCGGGCGCCCCGCGCGGGCGGCGCCCTCCGCGAGCGCGGGCAGCGTCACCTCGCGCAGGTAGCGTTCGGTGGTGAAGCCGTGGACGACCAGGCCGTCGGCGACCTCGCCCGCGACCCGGGTCATGGCGGTGCCGACCGCGGCCAGGAAGACGCGCGGCGGCCCGTACGGGTTCGGCGCCGGGCGGAACATGGCCGTCATCAGCGTGTGCCGGTAGTACTCGCCGCTTACCTCGAGGGGGCTGCCCTCGTTCCATGACGCCCAGATCGCGCGCAGCGCCAGGATGTACTCGCGCATCTGCGGCGCCGGACGGCCCCACGGCATGGAGAACCGGCGGGTGATGTGCGCCTTGATCTGGCTGCCGAGCCCGAGTATGAAGCGTCCTTGCGCGGCGGCCTGCAGGTCGTTCGCGGTGTACGCCAGGGTCATCGGGCTGCGGGCGAACGCGACCGCGATCGACGTGCCGAGCTCGAGCCGCGACGTGGCCCCGGCCGCGACGGCGAGCGGCAGGAACGGGTCGTGGCTGACCTCGGCGGTCCACGCGGCGTCGTAGCCGGCTTCCTCGATGCGGCGCGTCTCGCCGGGCAGGGACTGCCAGTCGTCCGTGGCCAGGATCGTGTCCACCTTCATCAGACGGCCTCCCGGTCTTTCTCGCGCAGCACGTAGCAGCCCACCCTGATCTCGAAGCGCGCCTCCGCGGCCGACGACACCCCGGCGAGCCAGCGGCCTGTGGCCGCGCCGAAGACGTCCGTTACGATCCTGAGCCTGCGGCGCAGTTCGTCGTCGACCGGGCCGCCCGCCGTGGCGACGTGCTCGAGCACGCGGAGGTGGAGCTGCATTGTCTGGATGATGACCGGCGCGTACTCGGGCCTGGTGTCAGTGAGCACCCGGGTCATGGCGGCCGTGAGGCGCTGGTCGCGCTGCTCGGCGCGGAACTCGCGGAGCAGGTGGCCGGTGACGCGTTCCTGCACGGTGGCGCCGCGCGGCGCTTCGGCGGAAACCCGCCGGAACGCGTTCTCGTATCTGTTCTGCGCGATGGCCAGCAGCAGGTGGTCCTTGGAGGGGAAGTAGCGGTAGAGCGTGGCCAGCGATACCACCGCGCGGTCGGCTAGCTCCTTCATCTGCAGCGCGTCCTCACCGCCGCTGGCCAGCATCGCCGTGGCCGCCTGGAGCATCCGCTGGTAGCGGTCGTGCTGCGCGGGCGTCGAGGGGGTAGGGGGGATCATCGCCTGTCGCACGTGCCCATCGCCGCCTTCCAGAAGGGATTCTAGTCGTGGACCAAGAATGGCACGCATCCGGTTCGCTCCTCAGCGGTACGCCGTAGGCAGGGCCTGCGGCATCGGGTCGCCGGCCACGACGGTGCCCGCGGCGATGAGCGACTCGATCTCCGCGTCGGTCAGGCCCGCCGCGCGCAGTGCCTCCCTGGAGTGCTCGCCGGTGCCCGGCGAGCGCAGCGGGCCGAAGCGGGGCGTGCGGCTGAAGCCGGCCATCCGGCCCGGCGTGACGAAGCCGCTGCCGCCGGCCCCGGTGACGCCCGTGCCGGTGACGCCCGTGCTCGGTCTCACGTGCACGAACTCCGCCGCGACGAGCTGCGGGTCGCGGACCACTTCCGACACCCGCCGGGCCGCGACCGCGGCGATGTGCGCGCAGTTCAGCCGGTCCGCGGCCGCCTGCGCGGTCAGTCCCTCCAGCACCGCGCCCAGCGCCGCGGCGGGATCGGCCGCGAACGCCGCGGTATCGACCGGCAGCCCGGCCGCGGCGAGCGCCGCGGCGCTGACCTCTTCTCCGTGCCGCGCGTCTAGCCGCACCCACCCGTCGCTGACCCGGTAGTAGCGGTCCAGCGGGTCGGCGCCGAGGTAGTCCCGGCCGCCGGTGGCGGCGGGCGGCCTGCCCGGGTAGCGGACGATCTCGCCGGCCTGCAGGTAGGTGGCGGTCCCGACCAGCGACGCCCAGGCCCGCTGCCCCGGCCCGTCGCCGCCGTCCGGCCCCTGGTCCCGGCCGCGCTCCCGGTGCAGGAGCGCGAGCACGGTGCTCAGTGCGAGCATCGCGGCGGTGGTGACGTCGATGATCGCGATCGTGTTCGCGACCGGCTCCGAGTCGCCGCCCTGGGCGCTCATCATGCCGCTCATGCCCTGGACCACCATGTCGACGCCCGGGCGGCCGCGGAGCGGCCCGCCCTCGCCGTACGCGGAGAGCGACACCTCGATGAGGCCGGGATGCCCGTCGGCCAGGGTCTCGTAGTCGATGCCGAGTTTGGCCGCCACGCCGGGCCGCATCGCGTCGATGACGACGTCGCTCGCTCGCGCGAGCCGGCGGAAGGCGTCCACCCCGGCCGGTGCCTGAAGGTTGACCGACAGGCTCCGCATGCCGCGGTTGAACACGAACCCGGAGACGCGGAACGGGTCGCCGGCGGGCGGCTCGACCTTGATGACGTCCGCGCCGAGCTCGGCGAGCAGCGCGCCCGCGTAGGGGCCGGCGACGAACGTGCCCATGTCGAGCACGCGGATGCCGCTCAGCGGCCCCTCGCCGACCGGGGGCAGCCCGTCGGGCGCCGCCTTGGGCGCGCGGGGCGCGACCGTCCCTTCGTGTTCGCCGAGCGCGGGCGCCGGGCCGCGGACCCGCCCGGGCGCGATGGTGAGGTTTACCGGCACGCCCGGCATGACCACCGGGCCGCGCTGCGGGTCGTCGACCTCGGCGCGCATGCCGATCGCGCGGATCTGCTCGTGGTCGAGCCACTGGTCCCGCTCGCCGAGCGGGCCGCAGGGGATGCCGAGCCCCGCCATGAGCTCGAGCCATTCGTCCCTGTCCCTGGTCAGGAAGGCGGCTGAGGTGAGCTCGTTGGCCCACAGAATGTTGTCCGGCCGGACCAGGTTCTGCACGCGGCCGCCCATCCGCTCTTCCTCGAGCATCCAGGACAGGCCGAGGATGCCGAGCAGCGCCGTCTCGAACTTGGCGCCGAGCGCCCCGGACGCCAGCCACTTGCCGTCCCTGGCGACGAACCGCGTGTAGGTGGGGTGGCGTCCGCCCGGGCCGATGCCCGTCGGCGGGTCGGGCATTGCCGGGTCGACGCTGAACGACCCGATGTTCGCTTCCATGACCGCGTTCACGCCGGACACGCTGACCAGCTGGCCGAAGCCGGAGCGCTCGCGCTCGACGAGCGCCGCCACGGCGCAGACCGTGGCCCAGACGCCGTGGACCTGGAGCAGGAACTGCGCGACGGGCTCCACGGGCCCGCCGTCGTGCGAGGACTGCCGCCACGCGACGCCGAGCGCCGCGGCCAGCAGCCCGTGCGATTCCGCTCCGCCGTACCAGGGGGCGTCGCCGGCATACGGCGGGGTCTCCACCAGGACGAGACGGGGGCTGTCACGGAGCAGCCGCCACCGGTCCAGGCCGTAGCCGGCCAGCGTGCCGGGGCCGGACACCAGGCACACGTCGGCCCCGGCGATGAGCTCCGCCAGCCAGCGGCGGCGGGCGGGGTCCGCCGGGTCGGCGACGACGCCCTTCTTGCCGCGGTTCCAGGCGGCGAACCCCGGCAGCGGCCGCGCGGGGTCGCCGGCCGGGGGCTCTACCTTGATGACCTCGGCGCCGAAGTCGGCGAGGAACATGCCGACGACCGGTCCCGCGATCCCGTCACTGAGGTCGACTACCTGAATGCCTTCAAGGATGTCCATGACCGCCTCATCCCGCTGGTTCGTCAGTTGGCGGTGAGCTGGCTGGCGAAGACGCTGCGCGGCAGCCCGTTGGCGGCGGGCCTGAAGCTGCCCTCCATCGCCGTGGCGAGCCGGTCGTAGTCCCACGGCGCGGGCGCGCTGAGCTGCCTGATGATCGTCGGGTTCTCGTACAGGCCCACCTCGAACCCGGCGGAGGAGATCACCCGGCCGGTCAGCCAGTCCGAGCGCTCGCTCGCCATGTACAGGGCCACCGGCGCGATGTTGTCCGGCGACGTCCGCAGGTCCTCGTCCGTCGGCCGCTCGCGCTGCACCTGCTTGTCCGCGGGGACCGTGGCGGTGAGCCTGGTGGCGGCGCCCGGCGCGATCGCGTTGGCGGTGACGCCGTACCGGGCCAGGCCCTGGGCGAGGGAGTAGGTGAGGCCGACGATGCCCATCTTGGCGGCCGCGTAGTTCGGCTGGCCGGGTGACCCGTCGAGGCCGGACACCGAGGTGAAGTTGATGACGCGGTAGTGCCCCTGCGGATTGCGCTGCTCGCGCCAGTAAGCGGAAGCCGGACGAACGGTGGAGTAATGGCCCTTCAGGTGAACTCGGATCACCTCGTCCCAGTCCGGCTCGGCCAGGTTGAAGATCATCCGGTCGCGCAGGATGCCGGCTACGTTGACGACGATGTCAAGCTTGCCGTACTGCTCGACGGCGGCGGCGACCAGCCGCTCGCCGGTCGCGACGTTGCCGATGTCGCCGCCGTCGGCGACGGCCTTGCCGCCCGCGGCGACGATCTCGTCGGCGATCTGCTTGGCCGGGCCCTCGTCGCCGCCCGAGCCGTCCGGTGCGCCGCCGAGGTCGTTGATGACCAGCGACGCGCCTTCGCTGGCGAACAGCCGGCTGATCGACGCGCCGATGCCGCGCGCGCCGCCGGTGATGATGGCTACCCGTCCGTCGATGACGCCCATGTGCGCTCTCCTCTTTCCTTTGTCTGGCGGCTAGCTCGTGTAGGTCAAGCGGCCGCGGTCGAGGACCGGGACGCCGTTGCTCGTGGTGCGGAAGTAGGCGGTGCCCCCGTCGGCCCAGATGGAGACGGTGAGCTCGTCGCCGGGGATCACCGGCCGGGTGAACCGGCCTTCCATCGAGCGGAACCGGCCGGGTTCCGAGCCGCAGACGGCGTGCAGCAGCGCCCGGCCGGTGTACCCGTAGGTGCACATGCCGTGCAGGATCGGCCGCGCGAAGCCGCCCCGCGCGGCGAACTTGGGGTCGGAGTGCAGCGGGTTCCTGTCGCCGGTCAGCCGGTACAGCAGCGCCTGGTCCGGCCGGGTCTGGTAGGTGACCTGCTCGTCCGGTTTTCCTGACGGCATCTCCCAGTCTGGTGAGGGGCCGCGGTCGCCGCCGAATCCGCCCTCGCCGCGGATGAAGAGCGACCCGCGGGTGGTGACGAGGGGGTCGCCCGTCGCCGCGTCGACCGCGGTGGACTCGGTGACGACGAGCGCCGCGCTGCCCTTGTCGAAGATCCCGCTGACCCGCGATACCGACCGGGAAGTGCCCGCCGTCGGTAGCGGCCGGTGCAGCGTGAAGGCCTGCTCCGCGTGCACGAAGGCGGCGGGGTCGAAGTCGCCGAGGCTGCGGCCGCGGCCGCCTCCGCCGATCATGTTCCCGAACGTGGGCAGGACCTTCGTCCGCACGCCGACGGAATTCTCCGTGGTGAACTCGAGCTCCGCGAGCGGGTCCGCCTGCCCGGCGCCGACGCCGAGCGCGTACAGCAGCACGTCGGTCTCGGTCCAGGTGCGCCCGCCGGGCTCGCTGTCCACGCCGATGAGGTCGAAGTTGAGCGACATGAGGCCGGTTCTCCTTCCGCGCGCGTCCGTCAGGGCCTGCGGCTGGCGAGCACGAGGCTGCCCGCGGCCGCGAAGTACATGCCGACGCCCTGCACGAAGCTGATGGTCACGCCGGGCACCTGCACGGCCGCCTGGCCGCGCAGCTGGCGCACGGCCTCCTGGATGGCGAACATCCCGTACATGCCGGTGTGGGTGTAGGACAGGCCGCCGCCGTTGGTGTTCATGGGAAGGCGGCCGCCCTTGCGGGTGTGGCCCTCGGCGATGAAGGCGCCCGACTCGCCGCGGCCGACGAAGCCGACGTCTTCCAGCATGTAGAGGGGCAGGTGAGCGAACGCGTCGTAGCCCATGAAGTGGTCGATGTCGGCGTGGGAGACCCCGGCCGTGGCGAACGCCTCCGCGCTGGCCCGGCGGAAAGCGCCGAACGAGCCCGGGTCGTCCATCTGCGACATCAGCGGGGCCTCGCTGGACTCGCCGGAGCCGAGCAGGTAGACGGCGTGCTTGCCGCCCGGCAGGTCGGCCGCGCGCTCGGCGCTGACCAGGACCAGGGCACCGCCGCCGTCGGTGACCACGCAGCACATCTCGCGGGTGAACGGGTAGGCGATCGGCGGCCCGTCGAGCACCTGGTCGACCGTGGTGGGCTTGCGGCGGAACGCCCGCGGGTTGCCCGCGGCCCATTCGCGCTGCGCCACCACGACCTCGGCGAGGTCACGCCTGCTCATTCCCCGCTCGTGCAGGAAGCGCAGGGCGGGCACGGTGAACGTCGCGTACGGGGCGAGCGCGCCGAACGGCGCCTCGAACTGGCCCTGCGGCGAGGCGGGGTTAGCCCGGTAGCCGCCCACGCCGACCCGTGACCGGCCGGACTCGCCGTGCGTGACCAGCACGACGCTGGCCTCCCCCGCCGCGATGGCCGCGGCGGCGTGCCGGACGTGCAGCATGAAGCTGCACCCGCCGACCATCGTGCCGTCCAGCCACCGCGGCGTGATGCCGAGGTGGTGCGAGACCTCGAGCGGCAGCGGCCCCGCGGTCGCCACCCCGTCGACGTCGGCGGCGGTCAGTCCGGCGTCGGCGAGGGCGAGCAGCGCCGCCTCCGCGTGCAGCTGGATCATCGAACGGTCGGGCAGGACCCCCACCTCGCGGGTCTCGCTCGCCCCCACGATCGCGACGTTCCCGCCGTGCATGCCCGTCATCGCGCCGCGCCATCGGCCAGGCGGAACACCGGCAGCGCCTGGTCGCCGCGCGGCTCGAACTCGACCTCGACCCGGGCGTCGAGCGGCAGGTGCTCGGGCTCGGCGGGCCCGCCGACGATGTTGGTGAGCATCCGCGGCCCCTCGTCCAGCTCCACCAGGGCGATCACCTGGGGCTGCGCCGGGTCGGCGGGCGGCAGCGGGCGGTAGTTGATGACGTAGGAGATGAGCCGCCCGGCGCCGGACACCGTCTGCCAGGCCACGTCGGCCGACTGGCAGTACCGGCAGAACGGCCGGGGATAGAAGTAGTACCTGCCGCAGTTGTTGCACCGCTGCACCCGGAGCTCGCCCGCCAGCGTGCCCGCCCAGAAGGGCTCGGTCTCCGGCGTCGGCACGGGCACGGTCCCGCCTGCCATCCAGCCTCCTTGCTCGTGGGCCGTAACTCAAATTTCCAGAACACATTCTGTCTAACAGATTCCCCGGCGACGGTCAACGATCCGCTCAAAAGCGCCAGATATCAGAATGTATTCTTTCCATTGGGGGGCCGAGTCGTCGGTCGACGCCAGCGAAAGGTGCTGGACATCCACGTTTGCTCGACCACGCCCTCGTCCGCCCGCGTCGGTTGACACTACGCGCCCGCGTGTGATTCGCTCAGCCCGGTAATAGCATAACCGATTCCAGTTTTGCGAGATTCTCGAAGACGAGACGAAGCTGCGGTTGAGCAGGGGATGGACCGGCATGAGCGAGCTATCCGGGACCGATTTCCGAAACCGGGCGCGCGCCTGGCTTGAGCAGAACGCGCCGCGCCGGGGCGGCGAACAAGAGCCGGGGCGCGCCGACATCGCGACGCAGAAGGCGTTCCAGGCCAGGCTCTACGACGCGGGTTTCGCCGGCATCACCTGGCCGAAGGAGTACGGGGGCCAGGGCCTCACCAACGCGGAGCAGATCGCGTTCGGCCAGGCGGCACGGGACTTCGCGCTCCCGGTCGGCGCCTTCGTCATCGGGCTCGGCATGCCGGGTCCGACCATACTCGAACTCGGCAGCGAAGAGCAGAAGAAGCGTTACCTGCCGAAGGTGCTGCGCGGCGAGGAGATCTGGTGCCAGCTCTTCTCCGAGCCGAGCGGCGGGTCGGACGTCGCCGCGCTGATCACGACCGCCGTGCGCGACGGCGACGGCTGGGTGCTCAACGGCCAGAAGGTATGGACGTCCGGCGCCCAGTACAGCGACTACGGCGCGGTCATCGCGCGGACCGACCCCACCGTGCCCAAGCACAACGGCATCACGATGTTCATCCTGGACATGCACGCCCCCGGGGTGACCGTGCGGCCGCTCAAGGTCGCGACCGGCGCGGCGCCGTTCAACGAGGTCTTCTTCGACCAGGTGCGGCTGCCCGCGGACGCGGTGATCGGCGAGGTCAACGACGGCTGGCACGCGGCCGTCGTCATGCTGCGCAACGAGCGGGTGGCCATCGGCACCATGGCGGCGCCGCGGACGAGCCCGCTGTCCTACTACTCGCTCAGCGGCCTCGCCGCCCGCCTCGGGACGGACGCCGACGACAGGGTGCGCAGGAAGCTCGCCGAGCTCTACGCGCGCGAGCGCTCGGTCCAGCTATTCGGCCAGCTGCTGCGCGAGGAGGCCATGGCCGGCCGCGACCCGGGACCGCGCGGTTCGGTGGCCAAGCTGGCCGGCGCCGAACTCGGCGTCTTCGCGTCCCAGGTGGCGGCCGAAGTGCTCGGCCCCGCAGCCGCCGCATCCGACCGCGACGAGGTCAGGGCGGTACTCAACGCCATGATCAGCGCGCCGGGCGGGTCGATCGCCGGCGGGACCAACGAGATCCAGCGCAACATCATCGGCGAGCGTGTCCTCGGCCTGGCCAAGGACCCGGGCGTCGATCGCAGCACACCCTTCGACCAGCTCCGCGTGGGAACCCTGCGCAGAGGTTGAGGGCGGGGAGGTTGGCAGTGACGAGAGGACCGGCGATGGCGCTGATACTTAACGAGGACGAAGAGCAGTTCAGGGAGTCGGTGCGGCGCTTCGTCGCCGAGCGCAGCCCGCTGACCAAGCTGCGCGAGCTGATCAGCTCCGGCCAGCCGTTCGACACCGACGTGTGGAAGCAACTGTCGGCCCTCGGGCTGACCGGCCTGATCATCCCGGCCGAGTACGGTGGCGCGGAGGCCGGGTACTCGATCCTGTCGGTCGCGCTCACCCAACTGGGCGCCGGGCTGGTGGCGTCACCGCTGCTCGCCGGCATGCTCGCGGCGGGCACCCTGCTGCGGCTCGACGACCAGCAGGCCAGGACCCGGCTGCTATCCGGCATCGCCAGCGGCGAGCTAACCGCGACCCTCGCCGCGGCTGGAACCGGTACGGCAACGGTGCGCGCCAATGGCGACGCGCTGACCGGGGAGATCACGCCCGTGCTCAACGCGGCCCAGGCCGATGTCCTGCTCATCCCGGCCGTCGACGGCGAAGCCGTTGTGCTCTTCGAGGTGGCGGCCGGCGCTCCGGGACTTGAGGTCACGCCGCTGCCCGCGCTGGACCACAGCCGCTCCCTGGCTCGGGTCAGGCTCGACGGTGTGCCGGGGACGCGGCTGGCGGGCGACGCGGCCGCGGCGCTGGACTTCGCGGCGGACCTCGCGAACCTGGCGATCGCATCGGAGCAGCTCGGCGGCATGGGCGCCTGCCTGGAGATGACCACCGAGTACGCGAAGATCCGCGCCGCCTTCGGCCGGCCGATCGGCGCGTTCCAGGGGGTCAAGCACCGGCTCGCCGAGCTGCGCACCACCTGGGAGCTCGCGCGCGCCGCGCTGCGGGACGCCGCCCGCGCCGCCGATGAGCGCCCTGCGGACTTCCCGCGCGCTGCCTCCGTCGCCAGGATCGCGGTCTCCGCCAGCTACGTCGACGCGGCGGTCGCCACCATCCAGCTGCACGGCGGCATCGGCTTCACCTGGGAGCACGACGCGCACCTGTACCACAAGAACGCGATCTCGCAGCACACCCTGTTCGGCGGGCCGGGCAAGCAACTCGACCGGCTCACCGCGCTGCTCGCGACCTCCTGAACGCGAGCGCGGGACACACAGTCCTTTAACTCACCGGCGTGATTGCCGCGTCCGGTGCTACTCGTTCGAGTTCTTCGTCGATCACCGCGTCGGGGAGTTCGAGCAGCTGGCAGCCGATCTCGATCTGCGCTTCCACGTCGGCGACCGCGTAGGTGCCGGCCAGCCAGCGCCGCGTCGCCGCGCCCTTGATGTCGAGCACGACGGTCAGCAGCTTTTCCTGCTGGTCGCTCAGCGTCCCGCCGCCGGCCGCGATGTGCCGCATGATCTGCCGGTGCGCGTGCTCGGTCGCCTCGATGATCGAGCTGTAGCTCCGGCCGCCGCCGGTCAGCGCGGCGGTCAGGGCCGCGGTGAGGCGCTGGTTCCGCTGCTCGGCGCGGAACTCGCGCATCAGCCGGGCGAAGACCCGCTCCCGGACCGTGTCGCCGCGCGGTATCTCCGCGGCCACCTTTCCCCACGCCGCCTGGTACCTCGACAGGGTCACGGCGAGCAGCACGTAGTCCTTAGAGGGAAAATAGCGGTACAGCGTCGACAGGGACACCTCCGCCCGCTGGGCCAGGTCTTTCATCTGCACGGCTTCCTGCCCGCCCGCCGAGAGGATCTCGGTCGCGGCGGCGATCACCCGGTCGTACCGGTCCTGCTGCGCCGCCGTCTCGGGGACCACCGGCAGATTCTCCTGGAGCATAGAGATAATTTAGCTGCCACTTCCGGCTAACCGCGGCAGGGTCGTCCAGCCCGCGGGCGAGGCGGCACACGCTTATGGCCTGAGGCCAGCAGACGTCAGCCCGGGAGCGGTAGTGACGAGGTGTCGAGGGTGAGGTCGAACGGGGCGAGTATCCGCAGCTTCTCCCCCGCGGTGACCGTCTGGACCTTGGTGTAACCGTTCGCGCCCGGCTCGCTGTGCAAGGAGACCGTCAACGGCTTGGTGAACCTGTCCACCAGCAGGTACCCCGGGATGCCCGCCAGCGCGCACGCTCTCGGCTTCACTTCGCGGTCTATCCGGATACCGGATGCGGAGATCACCTCCGCCACGAGCAGGACCCGGTCGAGCGGCCGGCGCGACACAAGGCTTGGCATGGTCTTCAGATCACGCAAGATCATGAAGTCCGGCTCGATAAGGTCCGCGGTGGGCGGCAGCAGGATCTCCCCGCGGGTGTCCCCGAACCAGTCGTTGCCGTCACACACCGCATGGAAGGACTGTACCAGCCACTGGCAGGCCTGTTCGTGCCAGAACACCGGCACCGGGCTCACGATGAGCTGTCCTTCGATGATCTCGGCCCGGCTGTCGCGAGTGTCGATCCGGTCGCGCAGATCCAGCAGATGCTGGATCGGGACAGGCTCCGGCGGGACTTCCTCCCACGTGGGCTTCTGCTTACGCCGTTCTGCCATGAGGACCATAGTGCCATCTCCCGTCGCTCCTATCACCAGCATACCGCCGTCGGCATGTCGCGTACTGCTGTTTATCAGCGT
>Ga0102924_1005459_pt1 | contig 12333 bp, 10 predicted proteins | sample PaiPotPPM11metaG_FD_80116 | JGI IMG/M metagenome (GOLD analysis project Ga0102924, IMG submission 80116) | Iron sulfur acid spring bacterial and archeal communities from Banff, Canada, to study Microbial Dark Matter (Phase II) - Paint Pots PPM... ... | reverse complement strand
TTGACGCCGCTCCCCGTAGAGCGACGCCGAAGGGCCGACGATCCTTCATCTCCTGCACAGCAACACATCAAGAGAGTCGTTCCTACATACGACTCCTCTCTGCGCTCGTGGCGCACCAATGCCGTTAAGTTAGTAGATATGCGATGTGGGTGATGGCCGCGTGGGGTCTGATGCCGCCGCGCGCCTGCTGGCCCGCACCATGATCGCGAAGAATTTTCCTTTCACGAAGGATTTCCATTGAATGAGATGAAAATCTTTCGCGATCATGAACGAACATGAACCTGAGCTGCCGGGATGCGCGACAAATCAGACAAACGGAACGGTCGCCGCATCCGCGGGCCAGCGTCAACTTAACGGCATTGGGCTCCTACCATGGTTCTATTTCTACGGCTGGTTGGGCCGACGACTGTCCTGCTGCAACGGCGCTCCCAACGTGACCTTGGGAGTTTTCACCAAAGGCTACGTGGGCCGCGCCTGATGCCATTGTCGCAATCAATGCCAAGGCGAGTGCGATGGCGGCGACCAGTACAGCGCGGAGTGCCAGGCTGAATGTCATTGTCGCTATCTCCTAATCAGCTAGCGATACTCTGAGCTAAGCGCGCAGACACTATCATTCACGAATCAGAATCACAAGAGCACGATCCGATCGATTCCCCGAACAGGAATGCGGATCTTGGGCGGCACCAGCATCTCGGATTTCGCTCCGTTTTTCATACTCGCGCCGCGGAAGAGTGAAGCGCTCCGGTTAATGATTTGTTCGCCCGCCCGCCCCGCTGGTCAGCGATCCCTGCTCGTCACCACCACGGTGCAGGCCGGGGCGCCTGGTAGCAGCGGCCTTTCCTGATCGGTCGATCCGACGTTGTCAAGCACGACGAGCATCCGCTTTCCCGTCATCAGGCTGCGGCAGCGGGCGGCACGCTCCTCGGCTTCCGGCGGTATTGTCCTCGCTCCGCGGCTGTCTGGCACGGACGGCGCGCCTATGATGGCAGTTGTGGCCGTCTTTGACCCGCGAACCCCGTCGATCGCGCGGATCTACGATTACCTCCTCGGCGGCAAGGACAACTTCGCCGCGGACCGGGCGGTCGCGGACAAGCTGGTAGCGGTCTACCCGCCGATCATCGAGACCGTTCCGGAGAGCAGGCGGTTCGTGGAGCGGGCAGTCACCTGGGCCGCGGACCAGGGAATCGCCCAGTTCATTGACCTCGGTGCCGGGTTGCCGACCATCCCGAGCACGCACGTGGCGGCGCAAGCGGCCGGCCCGGCAGCCGCGGTCGCCTACGTCGACAACGACCCGGTCGTGATCTCGCACCTGGCCGCGCTGCTGGCCCACCCCGCCGACCGGGTGGCGGTCATTTCCGCTGACCTGCACGACCGGGAAGCGGTCCTCGGCGACGACCGGCTGCGCGCCGTGATCGATCTTAGCCAGCCGGTATGCGTCATTATGGGGATGATCTTGCACTTCGACCCGGCAGCCGCGGCGGCAGGGCTGGTCAAGCGCTACATGTCGGTCGTGCCCCCGGGTAGCTACCTGGTTGTCACCATCGCGTCAGGGAAGGGCACGCTGGCGGGGAAGTTCTACCAGACTTATAACGAAACCGGGTTCGCCACGATGTACAACCACACTCCGGCGGACTTCGCGTCGTTTTTCGGCGACCTGGAGGTCGTGCCCCCGGGATTGGGTGACGCGCGGCGGATCAGGCCCGGCTGGAGCGAACTGGCCCCGGCACCCAAACGCCCCGACCGGATACTGGCAGGCATCGCCCGCGTGCGGTTATGCGTGTCTTAGCCGAGACGATCGCGGAGCGGCTCATTGAGGTAGCCCAGGCCGGCTTCACCTTCTTCAACCCGATCCCGGATGGTCCCGGGCGCCTCGAACGGTTCGCCTCAGAAGTAATGCCCGCGGTCCGCCGCGAGCGGGACGCGTTGCTTAGCCTCAGCAGGCGGGGCTCGCGGGGACAGGTTCTGTCATCCGGGCCGCGAGTTGATCGCGGAGTGCGGTGAGGCGGATGATCTCGGCATTTAGCGCGGCGATCCGACGCTGCACGATCCCGGTCGGGCTCGCACAGGCACCTGGTCCGCCGTAGGGCGGCAACGCGTCGCCTTCCAGCAGGTGACGGCAGACTTGTAGCTAATTCGCGACTAGCTGGCCGGGGCCATGGGCCGGCCGTCGCGGCACCCCCTCAAGAGCGGCCTGGGACCGCTGATGCCGCGGCGGCCGGAAAGCGGGTCAGTCCCTGGGGCCCTCGGATTCCACCGTGACGTCCCTGATGTCGATCGGAGTCGACTCCGCGTACCCGAACATCTCGGAGGTCTTCCTCGGGTTCCCCGTCGGCGAGTGGTTGATGGTGGCGGTCAGCTGGTACAGGCCGACCTTAGGCGTGGGCGGCCGGACGTGGAATACGTGCTCGAACTTCAGCGGGGCGACCCCGCCGGTGATCGCGACGTTGTGCGGCCCGTCGATGGGTCCGGTCATCTGACCCACCCCGTCCATGTCGTTGCTGTACAGCGTGACGATCCAGGAGCCCCCGGTGACGGTCGTCGCAGCGCCCTTGAGCTCCCATTTCAGTTCGACGTCGAACGGGTCGTTGACTTCGAGCAGCGAGGTCTTCTCCTTGTGCTCGGTCGGGTCCAGGATCTTGAGGCTCGTGACTGTGCCATCGAGAATCCCGCGATCGGGGAAGTCGGTGACGGGGGTCTCCAGTGCGCCTGAACGGAGTTGGTTAGGCATGATTTCCTCCTGTAGGGATTACCGCGCGGGCAGTACCCGCGCGGCCCACCGTGGCGGTGCCCGGGATTCCGGGCGGTTACCAACGAGGAGGGGGCCTCCTCCGGCTCAGATACGTGTCGGCCTGACATTCTCGACGAGACCCGCACCGGCTCGCGGCACGCCGGGCGGCGGTTTCGCATCGGCGTGTTTCCCGGGACGCGAACGGGGGACGGCGGGAGACTGAAAGCAGATAAAGCCTGCTGCAGATCGGAGTTCAGTTGCCCACCACACATGAGATGACGCGGACGAGAACGCTCGCACACGGAACAGAAGAATGGTCATGCACTCGCTGCGGCAGGCGTCTGCTGTTCCGTCAGCACCCGGCCTTTGAGAAGGTCGTGCTCGACCGCGGCGATGAGGGCGTCCCCCACGTCGGGGGCACGGGCGGCCTGCAGGTGACCGCGCCGACCGTGGCGCCCCCGGAGAGGGAGCTGCCGACATCCGACCGTAGCTGGCTGACGGCCCACGGCATCGACTGGGACCCGGAAGACACGCCGTAGCGCCTCAGGGGCCAGGCCGGGGCGATAGACCTTGAGCAGCGCTGATCAGCTCCGAGATGTGCCGGGGAGGCCGGTCCGCGTCCCACGCCAGCACGACCTGGCCGGGCGGGATGCCGTCGACGGGGACGAACACCACCCCGGGCGGAGCGATGGCAGCGGTGACGGAGACCGGCAGGTAGGCCACCCCGCGGCCGGCGCGGACGTAGGCGACGATCTCTTCCATGTCGCGGACGTACGGCCCAGGTTGCGGATGGCGGCCGTCCGGACGCGGATCGAATGTCCAGAATGCGTTCCATTCGGGCCGGGCGTCGGCGTAGCGGAGAACGGGCTCGTCGGCCAGGGCCGCGATGTTCACCGAGGTCGCCGCGGCCAGATGGTCCCCGGCGGGAAGGGCGACGCAGACCCGCTCGGTGTACAGCGGCCGTACCTCCAGGCCTTCTGCAGGCAGCGGGAGGCGAACAAATCCAACATCGGCGCGCCCATCTCGCAGCGCGGCGGCGTGGTTCCACCACCGCAAGCGCTGCAACTGGATGTCAACCTCTGGGTGACTGCGGGAGAATCTCTTTATCGCCGGGGCGATGTCCATGCCGAGCATGAATCCGGCGGTCAGGACGTGCTCGCTGTCCTGGGCGCGATGTGCCCGCGCCATGGCGGCTTCGCTTTCGGCAAGCAGCCGCGCGCCGTCTTCCGCCAGCCGCTTGCCGGCGAGCGTGAGGGACACTTGCCTACTGCTGCGCTCAAGTAGCTCGACGCCAAGCTCTTCCTCGAACCGGCGGATCTGGCGGGACAGAGCAGGCTGGGTGATGTAGAGGGCGGCTGCGGCCCGGCCGAAGTGCAGCCGTTCGGCGACGGCCACGAAGTAGCGGAGTTTCCGCATGTCCAGGTCCATTGGCCTTATCCCGTCTGACATGCGTCGATGCCCCCATGGTATCGCTGACGACACGATAGGTCTTGGACACCGCCGGCGATCTCGTGCGACAACGGACGGGAGTTAGGCCGTCATGTGACTGATGCCCGGCCGCGTCGGTTTCACTGGGGCAGCCAGCGGAGGGAGAGCATCATGGGCACAGAAGTCGCCGCACCGCCGACAGAACGTGGCGCCGCAGCCGCGGCGGTGGTGCTGACCGTCAACGGCGAGGTCCACGAGGTAGAACTCGAGCCGCGGGTGAGTCTGCTCGATGCCCTGCGTGAACATCTCGGGCTGACCGGGTCGAAGAAGGGCTGTGATCAGGGGACGTGCGGTGCCTGCACGGTGTGGGTGGACGGCCGGCGAGTGCTGGCATGCCTGACCCTCGCGGTCGCCTGCGAGGCCCGCGCGGTGACCACGATCGAGGGACTGTCGTCCGGCGGGGACCTGCATCCGATGCAGGCAGCGTTCGTGGAGCGCGACGCATTCCAGTGTGGCTATTGCACGCCAGGCCAGATCATGTCGGCGGTGGCGCTGCTGGAAGAGGGCCATGCGGGCGACGACGCTGAGATCGCGGAATGGATGAGCGGCAACATCTGCCGCTGCGCGGCGTACCCGAACATCCGCGCCGCGATCCGCGACGTGCGTGACGGCGCTGGGGGCGAGCGGTAATGCGGCCCTTCAGCTACGCCAGGACGGCCGACGCCGACGCGGCTATCGCGGCCGTCCGGGAGCGCGCGGACGGCGCGTTCCTGGCCGGGGGAACCACCGCGGTGGACCTGGTGCGCCAGAACGTACTGCGGCCCGGGCTGCTCGTGGACATCAACGACCTGCCGCTCACCGGCATCGAGGACCTGCCGGGCGGCGGCCTGCGCATCGGCGCGCTGGCCAGGATGAGCGACGTCGCCGGAGCCCCTGGCGTGCGCGAACGATTCCCGGTCATCTCGCAGGCGCTGCTACTCGGCGCGTCGGCGCAACTGCGGAACATGGCCTCGCTGGGCGGCAACCTGTGCCAGCGCGTACGGTGCAGCTATTTCCGTGACACGGCCTCACCGTGCAACAAGCGCGACCCTGGCAGCGGCTGCGCCGCCCTGGACGGCTTTAACCGGGGCCATGCCGTCCTCGGCACCAGCGACAAGTGCATCGCCACCCATCCCTCGGACGTCGCGGTCGCGCTGGTCGCACTGGACGCGATAGTGCACACCCGCGGACCTGCGGGAGAACGGGCCATCGGCATCGACGACTTCTTCCTGCTTCCCGGTGACACCCCTGAGCGTGAGCACCCGCTCGAGCACGGTGAGCTGATCACTGCTATCGAGGTGCCCGCCGCGCCCGTGGCCCGCCGGTCGGTTTACCTCAAGTTCCGCGACCGCGAGTCGTATGAGTTCGCCCTGGCGTCGGTCGCGGCCGCGGTCCGCATCGAGGACGGCACCGTCGCCGAGGTGCGGCTGGCGCTGGGCGGCGTCGGCACTAAGCCGTGGCGGGCCCGGCGGGCCGAGGCGAGCTTGCTCGGCCAGCCGGCCACCGGGGCCAGCTTCGCCGAGGCGGCCCGCCAGGAACTGGCCATCGCGCGACCGAGACCGCTGAACGTGTTCAAGGTCGAGCTGGCGCAGCGGGCGATCGCCCGGGCCCTGGCCACCCTCACGGACGGGGAGGCGCGATGACCGGGGCTATCGGGCAGCAGGTCAGCCGGGTGGACGGACCGCTGAAAGTCACCGGCACCGCGCGGTACTCGGGCGAGATAGCGCTGCCCGGCCTTGCCTACGCGCAGATCGTCGGCGCCGAGGTAGCCAGCGGCCGGGTCACCATCGATACCTCGCAGGCGGAACGCGCGCCGGGCGTGGCCGGGGTCCTCACCCATCACAACACGCCGAAAGTGAACCAGGTGCCGCTGGTCCCGTCGCTGCTGGGCGGGCCGGCGCCCGGCGAGACGTTCTTCCCCATGCAAGACGACGTTGTCCACTATGCCGGGCAGCCGGTCGCGGTCGTGGTGGCCGATACCCTCGAGCAGGCACAGTACGCCGCGACCCTGGTCGGGGTCAGCTACGCGGAGGCGCCTTCCGTCACCACGATCGACCAGGGCCGCAATGACGCGTACGAGCCGGAGAGGATCTTCGGCGGCCTGATCCCCGGCAGTATCCGGCGCGGGAACGTCCAGGACGGGCTCGCGGCCGCTGACCTGCGCATCGACGCGACGTTCCGCTTCGCCGCCAACCACCACAACCCGATCGAGGCGCTGACCACGACGGCGCACTGGGATGGCGACCAGCTCACGCTGTATGACTCCTGCCAGGGAATCAAGGCCGTTCAGGTGACCGTCGCCGCGCTGCTCGGGCTGTCCTTGTCCAAGGTCCGGGTGCTGACCCGCTACGTCGGCGGGGCCTTCGGCTGCAAGGCGATGGTCTGGCCCCACGTCACCCTTTCGGCGCTGGCCGCCCAGCACGTCCGGCGGCCGGTCCGGCTCACGATGCCGCGCGGGCAGATGTTCACCTCGTGCGGGCACCGCGAGGAGCAGAGCAGCATATCCAGCTGGGCGCGACCCGCGCGGGCAAGCTGACCGCGATCCGGCACCACAAGATCTCGGTCACCTCCACGTTCGACGACTGGGCCGAGCCGGCCTTCGGCGTCGCCTCGCAGCTGTACGCCAGCCCCGCCTTCGAGGGCGTGCACCGGCTGGTGCGGGGCAACACGATGACACCGACCTTCACCCGCGGACCGGGCGAAGCGGCGGGCGTGTTCACCCTCGAGTGCGCGCTTGATGAGCTGGCCAGCCAGCTCCGGGTCGACCCCGTTGAACTGAGGCTGCGCAACCTGGCCGAGGCCGATCCCAACACCGGCAACCCGTGGTCCAGCTTCGGCTTGCGGGAATGCCTGCAGCGCGGCGCGTCCAGGATCGGGTGGGAGCACCGTAACCCGGCGCCGCGCTCCGGGCGCGACGGGAACTGGCTAATCGGCACGGGGATGGCCGCCGCCGCCTACCCGGTAGCGTTCTTCATGCGCACCCAGCGGGCCCGCGCTCGACTGTACGCCGACGGCACCGCCGTCGTGCAGACCTCCGCGCAGGAATTCGGCACCGGCATGACGACGGTGCTAACCCAGGTGGCCGCCGACGCACTCGGCATCGGCCTGGGTGACACGCGCGTGGAGGTCGGGGATACCGATTACCCGGCCACCGGGTCGCCGGTGGGCTCGAACGGCGCGATGATGGTCAGCGCCGCCGTTTACAACGCTGGCATCGCCGTGCGCGACCAGCTGATCGCGCTGGCAGTCGGGGACGTGCAGTCGCCGCTGCACGGCGCCGATCCCGCCGCGGTTGCCGTGGCCGGAGGGCGGATGACGCTGGCCGGCGATCCCGGACCTGGCGAGACCTACGCCGCCGTGATGGGCCGGCACCGGATGAACGACGCCGAAGCCATCGGCAGCTGGGATCCCCCGCCGCTGGACACCCCGTATGGTCTGCTGACCTTCGGTGCCCAGTTCGCCAAGGTGGCGGTCGACGCCGACCTGGGCATAATCCGGGTCCGGCACCTGGTCGGCGCGTTCGCTCCCGGCCGGGTTCTCAACCCCAAGACCGCCCGCAGCCAGCTCATGGGCGGCATGCTCTGGGGCATGAGCCAGGCCCTGCTCGAGGGCACCCGGATGGACACCCGTCATGGCCGCTGGGCGAACGCCAGCCTGGGCGACTACCTGGTGCCGGTCAACGCCGACGCACCTGACGTCGACGTCGAGCTCATCGAGGTACACGACCAGGTCACCGGCCCGCTGGGCGTCAAGGGCGTCGGCGAGATCGGGCAGGTAGGCTCTTCGGCCGCGATCGCCAACGCGGTCTACCATGCCACCGGCTACCGGGTCCGCGAACTGCCCATCGCCGTCGAGCACCTGCTGCCGCACTTGCCGGAATGACTGGCACCGCACCGCACCGCGCGGATCTGCATCGCGGCGGCGCGGATTCACCGCTGCCGGAGCGGCCGCTGCTCACCACCCCGCCCCGCCTGCAGCCACCGGACGTGGCCAGAAAGCAGCGGCAGCGGCTCGCAGCCGAGCCGTGGCTCGGGCTCGGCGGCATACTGCTCACCGTGGTCGTGTTCTTCGCCCTCGCCCTCGGTACCGGGAGCACCGCGACCGCGCTGCTGATCCTCGGGCCGATCTCGACATTCGCACTGCCGGCCGTGGCCATGATCGCGTTCTGGTGGAATGACTGGCCAGGCTCCCGCCTGTCCGTGCCCTGGACCGGGTTGATCGACACTGCCGGCTGCATCGTCTCGGCGATCGTACTCACCATCGCGGGCCAGGCCATCGTGGAGCGGCCCGACGTCCGGGCGGTCTTTGAGACCGCACCCGGCCCCGCGACCTTTCCCGCGACGCTGCCCCTAGCCGGCGCCGCTTTCGCGGCCACGCTCCAGTTGTCGCTCCCCTGCGAGCGCTGGCCGCTCGGCGGCATCCGGCGGCTGTGGTCCGGAGTCGCGGCGCTCGCGCTGTCCTGGGCGGTCGGCGTCGGCGCCTACTTCCTGTTCGTCAACCTCGATGCCGTACCAGCCGCCGAACGAGCCGCCGCCGGGCTCCGCAATCCTGGCGGCCCCATCCCGGCGCCGGACTTCGGCTCCGCGCTTATCGCCGTCGGAGTCTGGCAGGCGCTGATCTTCATCGCCCTGCGCGGCTGGCCCGTCAACACCATCACCCGTCGCCCGCAGCGCCTGATCGCCGGCAACGTCCTCGTGATCGCACTTGGCGCGCTCACCTACCTGCTTCTGCTCGACGTCGCCCACTGGCGGCCGGACGCCATCGGCGCCGCCTGCGGATGCGTCATCGCCGCCGTCCTCGTCGTCGCAATGCTCTTCGAGGGGTGGCCCGCCGCGCGGCTACCACCCACCCCGCGACGCGTGCTCACTCTCCTCCTCACGGCTCTGGTAGCGATCGCGCTCGACCGTGTTCTGGCCACCTACGCCAACGGAGTGACCTGGACAAGGGCCACCCCGGACGACTGGATAACCACCGCCGCGCTCAGTTTCCTGGGAGTCGGCATCATCTCCCACGTAGCCATCGGGCTCCGCTGGCCGTTCGCCCTGAAGACCAAGTAAGCGCCGCACGGGGCATTTTTGCCGCTATGTCGCGCTGGCCCGGACTCACCTAACCTATTGCCTATGGCGCCTACCCCAGTTGCCGGCGAGCTTGACTTTTCCTCTCCCACCTTCTGGTCGCGCCCCCGAGACGCCAGGTACGCGGCGTACGCGCAATTGCGGGCGCTGCCAGAGCGGCCATTCTTCAGCACTGGGCCATCCCCGACCGGAAAGGCTGAAGGCGGGTACTACGCGCTGCTCAGCCACGCGGACGTGACGGAGGCGAGCCGCAACCCCGCCGTCTTCTCCTCCGCCGCCGGGTTGACCAGCGTGTTCGACTCGGCTGCCGAGTCGAACGAGGCTTTCCGCTCGATGCTCAACATGGATGATCCCCGGCACGCACGGTTGCGGCGGATCGTCTCCCGTTCGTTCACGCCGAAGATGATCGCGAAGTTCGAGGCCGACGTGCGGCGGACCGCCGCGGAGGTTGTCGATGACCTGCTGGCGGCCGGGCCGGGCGATTTCGTCGCGCAGGTCGCGACCCGGCTGCCGCTCAAGGTTATCTGCAACATGATGGGCATCGGCGACGAGCATTACGACATGATCGTGCGGACCACCAATGTCATGCTGGCCGGCGGCGACACCGAGTACGTCAGCGCGGACCCTGTGGAGGCCCGGCAACAGTCCATGGCCGCCGCTGCCGAGCTGGCGGAAGCCCTGTTCGCGCTGGCACGGGGGCGGGAGGAGCACCCCGGCGAGGACCTGGTCTCCGCCCTGATGTCGGGCAATGTCGACGGCGAGCGGCTCACCCATGGCGAGCTCTTCGCGTTCTTCATCCTGCTCATGGCGGCCGGGAACGAGACCACCCGCAACGCGATCTCGCACGCGCTGCACCTGCTCACCGAGCATCCTGACCAGCGGGTGCTCCTGGTATCGGACCTTGACGAACTGCTTGGCTCCTTCGCCGAGGAGGTCGTCCGGCACGCCTCCCCGGTCATCTGGATGCGCCGCACGGTCACCCGCGACTATGTGCTGAACGGCCATGCGCTGGCGTCGGGCGACAAGGTGCTGCTGTTCTACCAGGCCGCTAACCGGGATCCGGCGGTCTTCGACGACCCGGACCGGTTCGACATCACGCGGTCACCGAACCCGCATGTGGGCTTCGGGGCGCCGGGACCGCACTTCTGCCTGGGCGCCCACTTGGCCCGCCGCGAGATCACCACCATCTGGCGCGAGCTGCTGACCCGCGCCCCCGGCATCCGCGCCGCAGGCGAGCCGGATTACCTGCGCTCGAGCTTCGTCAACGGCATCAAGCGCCTGCGCTGCGAGCTGGAGTGATCCCGGTTCAGACCGCGCCGAAGGCGACGGTGAACGCCGGGGTGAGACGCTCAGCGGGTCAGCGGACGCGCCACTGGTAGGCGCTGCCGTTGGTGCCGCTGGTGGCCAGTGTCTTGCCGTCCGGGCTGAACGCGAGGGCAGTAACCGCGTCGCTGTCTTTGCCCTTGAACACCGGAGCGAGCGTTCCTCCCGGGTTGACCAGGGTGGCGACCAGCGTCCCGGTGCGGAGGTTCCACAGGTAGGTTTTGCCGTTGTAGTCGCCGGCGGCCAGCATCTGGCCGTCCGGGCTGAACGCCGTGGTTGTGACTCCGGAACTGCCGGCGTCGGTGAACGTGGCGAGGAGCTTCTGGGTGGCGATGTCCAACAGGGCGGTTTTTCCGTTCAGGCCGCTGATCGCGATCGTCTTGCCATCCGGGCTGAAAGTCACCGAAGAGACCGGCGAAACACCGGGGTTGGTAAGGATGACGAAACTCCGGTTGGTGGCGATGTTCCACAGGTAGACCTGGTCCCGGGCCCCGCTGTTCTGGAGGGTGGCGAGGGTCTGGCTGTCGGGACTGATAGCCAGAGCGTAGGAATACGGGTCTTCCGGTTTGCCGATGGTATAGGTCAGTTGCCTGCTGACAGGGTCCCATAGGTAGACCACGCCGGCGGTGTCCTCGGCGGTGAGCACTTTCCCGTCCGGACTGAACGCCACGTCAGCGATCGACGCGGGCATGTTGCCCAGGTAGGCGGTCTGTTTCCCAGTGGTCGCATTCCAGAAGTAGAGGCTGCGCTGGCCGCTGCCGCCAGGTGCGGCCAGCATCGTGCCGTCCGGGCTGAGCGCCTCGCCGGCGGCGCCGACCCCAGCCAGGGTGAGGGTCTGTTTGCCGGTGGCCGCGTTCCAGAGGAAGGTCTCACCGGAGAACTGTGAAAGATCCGCGGAGTCTCCCGTACCGGTCGTTATCCCGGTGACGAGTGTCCGGCCGTCCGGGCTGAACACGACGGAGGACACGTACTGCCAGTGTCCCGGCGTCCTGGGTGCGGTGAAGGCGGCGGTGCGGCTGAACAGCGGCGGGACGGCGGGCGCGGGCCGGGCCGGATGAGCCGGGAATGCCAGCACCGCGGCCGTCACGGCGGCGGCCACGACGACCACCCCCGCCAGCGCGATCGGGGTCCATCGGCGGCGCGTCCGTGGTTGCCCGGCCCGGTGTCTCCGGGCTGGGCTCGTGGTCGCCGCGACGATGCGGGACATGGCCGCATCGCGTGCGGGCTCGGTTGCCCCGTGAGCCGGATCAGCCATGCTGGCCGTGGGGGCCGGGCCGTTCGCCGTGTCCAGGGCGGCCGACCGGACCGATCCGTTCCCATTGCCAACCGTTGCGGGCGTGGCACCAGAGCCCAGGTGATAAGGAGCCAGCCCGAGCGCCTCCCGAAGCGCGTCAGCGAACTGCTGGCAGCTCGCGTAACGGTCCTGCGGTGCCTTCGCCAGGGCCCGGGCCAGCACCTGGTCAACGGCCGCCGACAGGTCCGGCCGGATAGAGGTCACCGGCGGGGGCGGGCTGTTGAGGTGGGCCCAGACCGTCGCCCAGCCCTCGTTACGGTCGAAGATCGCCGTTTTGGTCAGCAACTCGAAAGCCACACACGCCAGCGCGTACTGATCCGCCTGCCCGTCGACGGGCCGCCCCTCGATCTGCTCTGGTGCGATGTAATCCGGCGTGCCGAGGAACTGGCCCGAGGCGGTCAGCCGGGCCGACTGCACGCCCTTGCTGAGCCCGAAGTCCGAAAGGT
>Ga0102924_1005458_pt1 | contig 12334 bp, 9 predicted proteins | sample PaiPotPPM11metaG_FD_80116 | JGI IMG/M metagenome (GOLD analysis project Ga0102924, IMG submission 80116) | Iron sulfur acid spring bacterial and archeal communities from Banff, Canada, to study Microbial Dark Matter (Phase II) - Paint Pots PPM... ... | reverse complement strand
CTTCTTCGGCGCCTTGGACGCTCGCTGGGCCGGTTTGGCCTCGCCCGACGGCGTGCTCGCGACCGCTTCGCCTTTCCGCATCGAGAGCGTGATTCGGCGCTCCTGCGTGTCGATGTTGGCAATCTCCGCCTCGACGTCATCTCCCGGCTTGAGCTGCTTTTCGTCGCCGCTCTCGTCCTTGGGGAGCACGAGGTCATTCTGGGGAATGAGCCCCTCGATTCCGTCGCGGATACGAACGAAGACGCCGTAGTCGACGATGCTCAGGACCTTCGTGGCGACGACCTTGCCGGGCGGCAGCTCGGTGAAGATGGTCGGCCACGGATCGTCCCACAGCTGCTTCACGCCGAGAGAAACCTTCTTCTCGTCGTGGTTGATGCTGAGGATGATCGCCTCGACATCGTCGCCCTTCTTGTAGAGGTCCGACGGGTTGTTGACCTTCGCCGTCCACGAGATGTCGCTCTTGTGGACCATGCCGTCGACGCCCTCCTCGATGCCGATGAAGACGCCGTAATCCGTGATGCTCCGTACCCGCCCGCTGATCTTGTCGCCTGGCGTGTACTTCTCGGTGAAGAGCGTCCAGGGATCCGGCTCGAGCTGCTTGAGACCGAGCGAGATGCGCTTGCTCTTCGAGTCGACCTCGAGCACCTGGCACTCGAGCTCCTGGCCGACCTCGAGCAGCTTGCTCGGATGCTTGACCTTCTTCGTCCAGGACATCTCGCTGACGTGCACAAGGCCCTCGACGCCCGGCTCGAGCTCGATGAACGCGCCGTAATCGGTAATCGACTGCACCTTGCCGCGGACCTTTTTGCCGGGCGGATACGCCTCTTCCGTGTGGCTCCACGGATCTTCCTGGGTCTGCTTCAAGCCGAGCGAGACACGCTCCGTCTCCGGGTTGTACTTGAGGACCCGGACGGTCACCTCGTCACCGACCTGGAAGAGCTCGGACGGATGGTTGACTCGCCCCCAGCTCATATCGGTGATGTGGAGCAGGCCGTCGATCCCGCCCAGGTCGACGAAGGCGCCGTACTCCGTGATGTTCTTGATGACGCCCTTGACGACCTTGCCCTCTTCCAGGGTGAGGAGCGTCTTCGTCTTTTGCTCGTCGCGCTCCTTCTCGAGGAGGACGCGGCGCGAAAGCACGATGTTGCCGCGCTTCTTGTTGAACTTGATGACCTTGAACTGGTAGGTCTGCCCGATCAGCTTGTCGAGGTTCCGGATGGGGCGCAGATCGACCTGCGAGCCGGGCAAGAACGCCTTCACGCCGCCGCGGATCGTGACCGAGAGCCCGCCCTTCACGCGCTGGCTGATGGTCCCTTCGATGAGTTCGTCCCGCTCGCAAGCGGCCGAGATCTCATCCCAGACCTTCATCTTGTCTGCTTTCTCCTTGGAAAGCATGACGAGGCCGTCGTCGTTCTCGCGGCTCTCGATGTAGACGTCCACCTGATCGCCGGGCTTGACCGTAGTCTGCCCCTGGGCGTCGGCGAATTCGTTGAGAGCGATGATCCCTTCGCTCTTCCCGCCGATGTCGATGACCACGTTGTCGCGCTGCACGGCCACGACCGTGCCCTTGACGATTTCGCCCTCTTTGCCGAAATCGCCCGCGCTGATGCTGGCCTCGAAGAGAGCGGCGAAGCTGTCGGCCGAGCTGCTCGCTGCTTGCTCCGTTGTTTTGCCTGTGGAGCTCAGGGCACTGGGGTTCGTCGACATGTGGATGGAAAAGTCCTCGGCGGTCCGCGGTGCGTGCGTGCACGCGTTTGGGGGGTGTGGGCGCTCGTTTGCAGAGGGCGGACCAATCCTCGCGACGAGCGTCGGGCCGTGGGGAATAGCTTGTGGGATCCCCCCTGTCAAAGGGGATCGCCCTCGCCACTGCAATTCTGAGCAGCTCTATGGGGCGCGTTTCGCCTGACCGCTACGGACCTAGCCTACCTAGCCTTGCTGGCTTACCGAGCGCCTACTGGGCTGGCTTCGCCGGGGGGCTGGCTTCGCCGGGCGGGCGCGTGCCCGCCGCGCGCACAAATGCCTCCACGAGCTCGGGGGGCAGGGGCGCATGGATGACGACGCGCCGGTCGGACCGCTCGACGGTCGCCTTGCCGAGCCACGCGAACCGCTCGGACTTCGACCGGCCCAGGGCGAGGAGCGCCTCGCGAACGGAGATCTCCGCGAGGCCGGCAGAGTCGTCGTCCGCGTACGAGAGCGTCGCGCGCACGCCCTGCTCGCCGGGAGTGAGCGCGGCCGCTGCCCATTGGAGGTGGTGACCCGCGGCGGAGAGAGCGCCCGTTCCCTGGAGCTGACGCGTGTGCTGCACGAGGGACGGGCCATCGAGGCGGACGATGGCGAGGGCGTCTCGGTCGAGCTCCGGAATCGGGCGGTTGACGGGGTGCGCGAACACGTCTCGCGCTCGCTCGCGCGCCTCACCCGACGCGATGACCCAGGTGCGACCCGGGAGCTCGAAGAGCGAGGCACCGACGTCCGTGCCGTGCGCGTCGCGTTCGCAAACGAGCTCGCGGACTGCTGCGCTCGGCCCCGGCTCCCACAAGGCGCGCCCCTCGCCGTCCGACAGTTTGCCGGGATCCAGATCCGCGCGCACCCCCCGCGTCACGACGACGAGGTCGCGTCCCTCGCTGGAGCCCGCGTCGACGCCCACCAGCACTTCGTCGGCGTCCTCGACGGCGTCCAGCGCGCGGGTCGCCGCTACCACACGATTGTTCGCGCGCGCCGCAGCGACGGCGTGCGCCAGCAGCGGCCCGTACATTCGGTCCTGCCTGAGGGTTCGCGGACGAACGACCACGAAGACGTCGGGCACCCGGTCGAACACGTCCTGCCACCGGGGCTCGAGGCGCTCGGACCCGCTCGGCGCGCGGGGCTGGCTCCCGCCGCAAGCGGACATCGTCAGAAGGCTTGCGGTCGTCGCGGCCAACATCGCCAGCGCCGCGCGCACGCGCATCATCGCGGCGTCCTCTCGCGCACGCGCTCGGCCATCACCCGAACCGTCTCGTCGATGCTCCACGCGGAGTTGTCGATCAGGATCGCATCGGGCGCCTGGCGCAGCGGCGCCACCGGTCGAGTGCTGTCTTGTTCGTCGCGACGGCGTACCTCGTCGAGCGTCTGCGAAAGCGTCGCGGGCACTCCCTTGGCCGCCAGCTCCTTGTGACGGCGCTCGGCGCGTACCTCCGGCCTGGCCGTCAAGAAGAACTTCACCTCGGCATCCGGAAAAACCACCGTCCCGATGTCTCTGCCCTCGAGCACGACACCTCCCGCGCGACCCGCCTGGCGCTGCACGTCGAGGAGCGCATCGCGGACCTCCTTGTGCGCGGAGACCGTGCTTGCGCCCATGCCCATCTCGGGCGTCCGGATTTCTTCGGTCACGTCGCGGCCGTCGAGCAGGACGAGGACGCCTCGACTCGGGTCGCGCTCGAAAGCCAGCGCGCCGCGCGAGACGATCCCGCGCGTCAGCTCGCCGAGCGAAGGTCCCTCGGTCCAGGGCACTTGCGCGCGCTCGGCCGCGAGTGCCACGGCTCGGTAGAGAGCGCCGGTGTCGACGAGGACGAAGCCGAGCGCGTCAGCGAGCCTTCGTGCGACGGTGCTCTTGCCGGCCCCGGCAGGGCCGTCGATTGCGACGATGGGGCGGGCGCGCGAACGTGCGCTCACGAGGCGCTCATAGCACGCGGGAGCCCCTATGGCTCCACGTCGATCTCGGCGCCGAGCGCGCGCAACGTTGCCACGAACTTCGGGTAGCTCGTCGCGATGCATGCCGCGTCGCGTACCCGGCTCGGTCCGCGCGCGAGGAGCGCGAGTACCGCGGCGGTCATCGCGATGCGGTGGTCGCCGCGGCTCTCCACGTCGGCCGGCTCCAGCGGACCCTCGCGACCCTCGATGTCCATTCCATCCGGTTTCTCCTCGCAGGTCACGCCGAAGGCCCGGAGTACCTTCGCCATCGTCGCGATGCGGTCGCTCTCCTTGTGGCGAAGCTCCTCGGCGTCGCGGATGCGCGTCGTTCCCCGGGCCCGCGCCGCGAGCGCGCAGGCGATCGGAATCTCGTCGATTGCGCGCGGAACGGTCTCCCCGCCGACCGAGACCGCCCGCAGCGGCGCGTGCCACGCGTGCAGCTCGGCCACCGGCTCGCCGCTGCGCTCGCCCTTGGACTCCGCCGTGAGGCCCGCGCCCATATCGCGCGCGATCTCGAGGATGCCCGTGCGCGTTGGGTTCACCCCGACGCCCCGCACCGTGACTCGCGAGCCCTCGACGATCTGGGCCGCGACGAGGAGGAACGCCGACGCCGAGATGTCTCCGGGGATCGTGATGTCGAAGCCGGGCATCTTGCGATCCCACCCGGCAGGGTCGAGCTCGACGATCGACGCGACGCTGCGCAACGGGCACCCGAGGGCCGCGAGCATCCGTTCGGTGTGGTCACGCGAGACCGTCGGCTCACGAAACCGCGTCGGACCGCTCGCGTAAAGTCCCGACAAGAGGACCGCGCTCTTCACCTGGGCGCTCGAGACAGGGCTTTCGTACTCGAGCGGAGCCAGCTGGCGGCCCTCTGGCAGCGGTCCGACGACGAGCGGCGCGAGGATCTCGCCGTCGCGCGTGGGATGACGGCGCCCATCGATGACGGCGCCGCGGGCGCGCAGCGGGCCGGCGACGCGCATCATCGGACGGCGCGAAAGCGACTCGTCCCCGACGAGCGTTGCGCGAAAGCGCTGCGCCGACAGGATCCCGCACATCAGGCGCATCGTCGTCCCGGAGTTGCCGCAGTCGAGCTCCCGCTCGGGCGTACGCAAACCGAACAGCCCTGCTCCTCGCACGACGAGCTCGTCGGGCGCAGGCTCCTCGATCGTGACGCCCATCGCGCGCAGCGCATTCGCAGTCGAGACGTTGTCCTCGCCGTGAGAGAAGCCGGCGATGTGCGTGGTGCCCTCGCAGAGAGCACCGAAGAGCAGCGCCCTGTGGCCGATGCTCTTGTCGGAGGGGACGGGCACGCTTCCGACGAGCGGCCCAGTGGCAGGATGGACGATGAGGGTGGTCATGGGGCGGCGTGGGGGGAGGAAGCGGAGGCCGAAGAGGAATAGGCCGGAAGGAGGCGCGACGCGAGTGCCAGCAAGCTCGCGAGCGCCTGGTCGTCGAGCGCGAACTTGCAGCGTAAGTCGCTCCGGTCCGTCGAGATCGCGAGGTTTTGCAGGCGAATTCCGCCGAGCAGCGGTCCGAGGACGTTGAGCCAACCGTCGACGAAGCGGACGCCTTCGGCGGCTGCCTCGGCTTGCTGGGATACGCCGTAGCTGAGGGTCGTGGCGAAGTTCATCCCCGGCGGCGCGAAGTTGCCGACGACGCGCGCCATTCGCATGCCCTGAAGCCACGGAAGCTTCAACGAGCCGACGGCGACGGAGGCGATCGGCTGCGTCGCGAAGTCGCCGGCGACGGCGACTTGCGCGCCTTGCGTCTCCAGCGTCTCGGTGACCCAAGGCAGGAGCGCGCGAGTGAAGTTGCCGTCGTGCACGCGTTCGAGGACGCGGCGCAGCCCGTCCCCCGTGCCGACGACGACGGTCTTCGACGTGAGCACGGCGTACGAAGCGGCTCCGATCGTGTACGTCGTTCTGCCCGCGTAGAGTCCGCGCACGATGGCGGTGCCGTCCCTTGCCCTCGTCGCGCCGGAGATTTTTGCCTCGTCGAAGCGGCCGCGCACGATCACGGCGACATCGGCGCCTGTCGTCGCGTATCCGGCGAAGACGACGCGATCGACGTCGCGCGACGCCCGGAAGCCCGCTTCGTCGCCGAGGGGCAGCAGGCGCTCGCCGATGGCGGCCAGGCGCGACCCGACGGTGCTCTCGTCGAAGAGCGCGCGAGCGTCGAGGCTTCCAGCGAAGACGACGGAGCCGGGCAGCAGCGCCAGCGGATCGCCGTCCAGATCGGCCGTCTTGTCGCCCGCGCCGCTGGCGCCCCTGCCGCCACACGCGAAAACGCTGAGCCCAAGTGCCAGCGTCGGGACCACCCACCAACCGTGCATGACGCCGCAGCGTATCAACTTCAAGGCGCCGGGTACGAGCCGAGTACCCGGAAGAAGCGCGTGATGCGCTTCATCTCCTCGAACGCCATGACGAGGGGCCGATCCGTGAAGTGTCCCGCCATCTCGACGTAGAAGAGATAGCTCCAGGTCTCGCCCTGCACGGGGTGGCTCTGGATGTTGCCGAGATTGATGCCGCGCTCAGCGAAGACCTTCAGCACGTCGAGCAGCGACCCCGGCGCGTCCTGCACGCTGAATACGAAAGAGGTCACGTCGGCGCCCGTCCGGCCCGACGGGCGCGATCCAACGACCGCGTGCCGAACGCGGTCACCCCGCCGTCGCGGACGTTTCGCCGCGCGACTTCGAGCCCGACCTGCGCGCCGAATTCCTCGCTGGCGATCGCCGCCGCCCCGTGGTCCTCGATCGCCAGCTGGCATGCGACGAGCGGCGTCTTTACGTCGAGAACGGACGGACGCGGCGTGAGGCCCGCCAGGAACCGCTGGCAAAATGCGCGATCCGCCGGCGTGGCGTAGATCTTCTCGATGTCGGCGAAGTTGCCGGTCCGATTCATGAGATGCAAATCGAACGTGGCGTCGATCACCTCGACGATGCGGACGTCGCTCGTCATGAGCGCCATGATGGTCCCTTGCACGGGTCCCTCCGCGGTGGTCTCGAACGGGACCACCGCGAACTCCGTCCGCTTGCGGCTGACCTCTTCGACGGCGGCCGCGGTCGACTCGGCGCCGACGAGCGTCGATCCACGACCGAAGCGCAGGCGGGCTGCCGCATTCCCGGGCCCTCCCTCGGGGCCGACGTACGCGACGCGCACCGGGAGTTCGAGAGGAAGGCAGGCGGCGAAGATCTCGCGAAATACGTCGAGCAGTGCCTCCTGCGGCATGTCTCCGGTGGAGCGTGCGACCAGCGCGCGAATCGCGGCATGGTCGCGCAGCGGTAGGGCCGCCGGTTGGTCCTTGCGAAGCTCTCCCAGGCGGCGCGCCGCGCGCGCGCGCTTGTCGAGCGCTGTCAGGAGCTGCGCGTCGATCTTGGCGATCTCCTGGCGGAGCTCCTCCGCCTCGCGCTTGCCGTCGGCCACGATCCAAAGGTTAGCCCTCGCCAACGACACTGTCACATCGCGTACGGTATCTCCGTGCTCAACCGAGACGCGCTCGTAGAGCTACGCGACAAATACGCCACGATGCTTGCGATGCGGCGTCGACACGACGCGGGCGAGGAAGACGCCCGCGTGGTGCGTCGCGAGATGGCGCAGCTCGCCGCGCGCCACCCGGGTTCCTTGCGCGAGATCGACGACCTATCGCTTGGCGAGATCGCGCGCCGCGTCGCCGCGCTCGAGGAGGTGCTCTCCGGCGAACGGAAAGTCGAGTCCTGGATGTCCGCGGCTGCCCGCTTCCATTCTCTCACTCGCGGCGCGCTCTGCGCCAAGCGCTGGCTCGGACGAAGACGCGCGGTGGACGAAGACCTCGAGCGCGCTTATGAGTCGGCGGTCGCCTCCTTCCCGTTCCCGGCCGATGCGCGCCAATGGTCGGGCGCGTTGCAAGAGCTCGCGGCGCCTCCACGCGGGCGAATCACCGACGTCGTCTTCGCGCGCGTCGCCTCCGAGCTCAACGTGAGCGAGGCGGCTGCCCGCGAGCTCGTATTCGGTGTTCCTAGACGGCATCGGCGCCGCTAGAGCCCCCGACGACAGCCCTGCGAGGCCGCAACGGTGGTGGTGCTCGGCCAGGAGCCGGGCCAGGGCGTTTCGCTGCGCCTTACGTGGTGGTGGCGGACGAGTTGGCCGCGGCCGGAGGGGTAGAAGCCGGCTTGGCCTCGGACTTCGTGTCCGTTTTCGCCTCCGCCTTGTTTCCACTCTCCGACGAGCTCGCCTCTACCGAGTCGGCCTTTTTGTTCGCTCCGCTCGACGACGAGTAAAGGTCGGAGTACCAGCCGCCGCCCTTGAGGATAAAGTTCGTCCCGCCACTGATCAGCCGATGCGCCGAGCTCTGGGCGCATTTGGGGCACACTTCTGTCGGAGGCGCCGTGATCCGCTGCGTCTCTTCCCACTGGCTGCCGCAAGCCCCACAAGCGTACTCGTAGGTAGGCATGACCCTATAACAGGTACGGCATGCCTGGCACTCAGTCAAGATGAGTGCCAGCAGGTCGGGCCGCGTCGGACGCGCGAAGAATGCCATGAGCTCGCAAGGGCACCGCAGCACGATGAGCAACCTCACGTAAGCACTTCAATACATCCCCAAGGCCCTTGCCCTGAACAGGCGAAGGGCGATACAGGTGAGAAGGCTCTTTTGACCATATGTGCAGTGACAATGGGTCGGAGCCAAGGGTGAACGGATGAAGATCAAGAAGCTCGAGCTCTGCGGCTTCAAATCCTTCGTGGACCGGACGGTCGTGCACTTCGACCAAGACGTCCTGGCGATTGTCGGCCCCAATGGTTGCGGCAAGTCGAACATCGTCGACGCGATCCGCTGGTGCATGGGGGAACAGAGCGCGCGGCACCTCCGCGGCCGTTCGATGGAGGACGTCATCTTCAACGGGAGCGAGACGCGCGCTGCGCACGACTTCGCCGAGGTGACGCTCGCGTTCGAGAACGATCGGCCGGAAGAGATGCCGCTCGAGTACAAGGATTACGCGGAGATTGCGGTTACGAGGCGGCTCCACCGGACCGGGGAGAGCGAGTACCTCATCAACAAGACGGCTGTGCGCCTGCGGGACGTCACCGACTTGTTTCTCGGGACCGGCGCCGGCACGAAGGCGTATTCGATCGTCGAGCAGGGAAAGGTCGGCCTGATCGTCAGCGCGAAGGCCGAGGATCGACGGCTGCTCATCGAGGAAGCCGCCGGCATCACGAAGTTCAAGAGCCGCAAGAAACAGGCGGAGAAGAAGATGGAGCTCACGCAGCAGAACCTGCTGCGCGTCGGCGACATCGTCGCGGAGATCGAACGCAGCCTCGTGTCCCTCAAGCGACAGGCCGCGAAAGCCGAGCGCTACGTCGCCTACCGCGGCGAGCTGGAGGAGCTCCAGCTCCACGAGGCGTCTCACCGCTTCCTCGAGCTTGCCGGCTGGCTCAAGCTCGAGAGCGCGGAGGTCGAGCGACTCACCCGGGAGACGGAGGAAGCGAGGACCGACCTGGGAACGCGCGAGGCGGAGCTCGAAGCCGCCCGCCTGGAGGTGCACGCCGCGGAGGAAGTCGTCGACGCTGCCAAGAACGCGACCTTCGGCGCCGAGAATGCGGTGCGGACGGAGGAGGCTGCGATCGAGCGAGCTCGCGACAAGCTCACGGCCCTTTCGCACCGGGAGCAGCAGGCCGAGGGGGAGAAGCACGAGATGGCCGAGCAGGCCGCACGCTTGACGGCGGAGCGGGACCTCGTCAGGCGCGAAGTCGACGGGCACGAGCAGGAGGAGCGCGAGCAGGAGGCACGCATCTCCCAGCAAGAGTCGTTGCTGACCGACTTCGCGAACGCGCACTCGGTCACCGACGCTCGAGTGAACGACCGCCGCGCCGCGATCGCGAAGGCGCAAACCGAGAGCGCCGGCGCCGAGGCCAAGCTCGCGGCTTTCGAGCGACGGCAAACGGAGATGGGCGCGCGCCTGGACAAGCTGAGAATCGAACGCGAATCGCTCGAAGTCGCCCGCGTCGAGCACGCCGCTCGAGCGCGTGAGCTCGCGCGTTCCATCGAGGATCTCCGAGCGGGTCGGGTTACGTCGGCCGCCGAGAAGATGCGCCTCGAGCAGCGCCTCACGGAGCTCAAAGAGCTCGCCCTGTCGCAGGAGCGTGCCCTCGACGACGCCAAGGCCGAACTCTCGAAGAAGCGGTCGCGCTACGTCGCGCTCGAAGAGGTACGCGCGCGACTCGAGGGGGTCGGCGCCGGCACGAAGGCGCTGGTCGCGACGCGCCATCCGCTCATCGTGGGGCTCGTCGCCGACCGCGTCGAGGCGCCGCAGGCGCTGACCCACGCGCTCGCTGGACTCCTCGGGTCCCGGCTGCAAGACGTCGTCGTGCAGGACGTGGGGCGTGCGGCCGATCTGCTCCAGGACCTCGCGAAGAAGAAGCAGGGCCGCGCCACGATCGTTCCGCTGCACCCTCCGTTCGTGTCCGCAGCGCAGGCGCTATTGCCTGCAGACGACGCCGTGGTGGCCCGACTTGCCGATGCGCTGCGGTATGCGCCGGAAGACGAGGGCCTGGTCCGTGCGCTCGTCGGGGACGCGATTGTCGTCCAGGACCTCGGCGCGGCGCTCCGGCTCCGCGACACGGGCCTGCGCGCGGCGCTCGTGACGGTCGACGGCACGGTCGTGCACACCGATGGTCGCGTCTCCGGCGGGCAGGGCGACGAGCTTGCAGCAGGCATGCTCGACAACAAGCGCGAAGCACGCCAGCTCAGCGAGGAGATCGAGCGGCTCGACGCGATCGTGAGTCACCGCCTCGAGTCGCTTCAGGCGTCCCGCGCGGAGCTCGCGCAGACGGGCGCGGCGCTCGACCGCGCTCGCCACGATGCGCATGCGCGCGAACTCGCGCTCGTCACGGCCGAGAAGGACCTGCAGAAGGCCGAGAGCCAGCTCGAGGGCCTCGCGCAGCGGCTGGGCGCGCTCGCCACCGAGGAGGCGGAGCTGTCCCGCGCGATCGATGAAGCGAAGTACGAGCGCGACGAGGCGGCCCGCACGCTCGGCGAGGCCCAGGCGCGCATCGAGTCGGCGAAGGGCGAGCTCGCCTCTGCCGAGATCGCCCTTCGCCGACTCGATGCGCAGCGGCAGACGGTCACGGCCTGCAAAGTGGCCATCGCGAGCACGCGCGAGAAGCTCGCGGCGGCTCGAGGGACCGCGGCGCGCCTCACGCGAAGCGCCGACGAGCTCGCGGAGCGCGGCCGGCGGCTCGAGGTCGAGCTGCTCGAAGCCGCGCACGCATTCGGTGAGACCGCCGCGCGTCTGGTCGCGCACCGCGAAGAGCTCGGCCGCGCGCTCGACGCGGAGCGCGACGCGCGAGCGGAACTCTCGCGGGTCTCCGCCGAGTTCGAGCGTCTGCGTGCGGGGCTCCTCGAGCGGGAGGGCCGGCTGAAGGATCTGCGCGCGAAGGTCGACGGTCTTCGCGCGGATCTCAACACGCACGAGATGCATCTTCGCGAGCGACAGCTGGCGATGGACCACCTCATCGGAGGGGTGGCCGAGAAGTTTCGCGGGCTTCACTTGCCGCGGGTCATCGGCGATTACCACATGCGTCCGGCGCCCGACGAGGTCTCGCGCGCGCGCATCGACGAGCTCGTCCGGCTCGTCGAGCGTATGGGGAGCGTGAACCTCGACGCGATGCGGGAGCTCGCCGAAGCCGAAGAGCGCTTCACCTTCTACACGTCGCAGCGCGCCGACCTCGAAAAGGCTCTGGCGGATCTCACCCGCGCCATCCAGCAGATGAATCGCGAATCCCGGCGCCTCTTCCAGGAGACCTTCGATGCCGTGAACGAGCGCTTCCGCGAGGTCTTTCCGCGCATGTTCCGCGGAGGTCGCGCGGAGCTCCGTCTGACGAACCCCGAAGATTTGCTCGAGACCGGGATCGATATCGTCGCGCAGCCGCCGGGGAAGAAGCTCGCCAACATCGAGCTCATGAGCGGCGGCGAAAAGGCGCTGACCGCAACCTCGCTCATCTTCGCGATCTTCCAGATCAAGCCCTCGCCCTTCTGCATCCTCGACGAGGTCGACGCTCCGCTCGATGAAGCGAACGTTGCGCGATATAACGAGACGATTCGGTCGATGACCGATCGCTCCCAGTTCATCCTCATCACGCACATCAAGCGCACGATGCAAATGGCCGACGTCCTCTACGGGGTCACGATGGGGGAGCCAGGCGTCTCGAAGATTGTGAGCGTGAAGATCAACGACACGCAGAAGGCGCAGAAGACCCCGACGCAGCCGCAGGTCGACGCCGCGGTGGCGTGAATGCCTCGTTGCGCTCGCAGGCGGGAGCCGCAGGCGCATGCGCATGGTGGTGTCCGCGGCCGAGGAGCGCCGGACCGGTTTGCGCCTGGCCTGGCGCCGCGCTAATTGCGGGAGGACACTCCGTGCCCGACGCCAAGCCCGAGTCCACCGCCAGCGCCCAGCCGGCGAAGAAGAAGAAGAAGCAGAGCATCGCCGCGATGCAGCGCGAGCTGCGCGATCTCGGCAAGCCCGCGGCCGACGCGCCGGAGAAGCCCCCCGTCGACTTCAAAAAGGTCTTCGGCAGAGTGGGCGCGATCGTCGCGGTTATCTGGGTGATCGCGCTCACGCTCCTGCGCTGGAGCGTCATCCCGACAATCGTCGCCGGAGTGCTCACGGTGGCGGCGGCGGGGGCCGCGGTGTGGGTCG
>Ga0102924_1005457_pt1 | contig 12335 bp, 12 predicted proteins | sample PaiPotPPM11metaG_FD_80116 | JGI IMG/M metagenome (GOLD analysis project Ga0102924, IMG submission 80116) | Iron sulfur acid spring bacterial and archeal communities from Banff, Canada, to study Microbial Dark Matter (Phase II) - Paint Pots PPM... ... | reverse complement strand
TCCATATTGATGTCGATGATCTGCGCGCCGTTTTCGACCTGATCGCGCGCGACAGCGAGCGCCGCCGGATAGTCGCCGGCCGTGATCAGCTTGCGGAAGCGCGCCGAGCCGGTGACATTGGTGCGCTCGCCGACATTCACGAACGGAATTTCCGGCGTCAGCGTGAACGGCTCGAGGCCGGAGAGACGCAGCCGCGGCGGGATCTCTGGGATCTTGCGTGGGGTCTTGCCGGCGACCGCGCGTGCGATGGCGCGGATGTGATCGGGCGTCGTACCGCAGCAGCCGCCAATGATGTTGACCAGGCCCGAAGCGGCGAATTCGCCAAGCTGCGTGGCCATGGCGTCCGGCCCTTCGTCGTAATGGCCGAATTCGTTGGGCAGGCCGGCATTGGGATAGGCGCAGATCAGCGTGTCGGCGACGCGGCCGAGCTCGGCGATATGGGCGCGCATTTCCTTGGCGCCGAGCGCGCAATTGAGCCCAACCGAGACCGGCGCGGCATGCGCGACCGAATTCCAGAACGCTTCCGGCGTCTGGCCGGAGAGAAAGCGGCCTGAACGATCAGTGATGGTGCCGGAAACCATCACCGGGATATCGATGCCCCGCGCGGCAAGCTCGTCGGCAATGGCAAAGATCGCGGCCTTGGCGTTGAGCGTGTCGAAAATTGTCTCGATCAAAAACACGTCGACGCCGCCATCGATCAGGCCGCGCACCTGCTCGCCATAGGCCTCGCGCAGCTGATCGAAGGTGATGGCGCGAAAGCCCGGATTGGACACGTCGGGCGAGATCGAAGCGGTGCGATTGGTCGGCCCGATGGCGCCGGCAACGATGCGTTCGCGGCCATCTTCCTCTTGCGCGGTGCGAGCCGCCTCGCGGACGAGCCGCGCGCCATCGACATTGAGCTCATAGGCGATGTCGGACATGCCGTAATCGGCCTGCGCGATCCGTGTCGAGGAGAACGTATTGGTCGAGACGATATCGGCGCCAGCGCGGAAATAGGCGAGGTGGATCGAGCGGATCGCGTCCGGCTGCGTCAGATTGAGCAGATCATTGTTGCCGCGTACTTCGCGGTTCCAGGCGTCGAACCGCGCGCCACGGAACGCCTCCTCATCAAGCCGCAGCGCCTGGATCATGGTGCCCATGGCGCCGTCGAGCACGAGAATACGTTCGGCGGCGAGGCGGTGCAGCGTGGATTCAGCCTGCGATTTGGGCGCGAGTTTATTCATTTGAGTTACGCACGTTCCTTGACGGTTTGCGAAGCGGGCGTGCCCGCTGCGCCGTGATCCGGCCGCATGCCGAGCAGATGGCAGACGGCGTAGACAAGATCGGCGCGGTTCATGGTGTAAAAATGGAAGTCGGTCACGCCGTGATCGACAAGATCGATCACTTGTTCCGCAGCGACGGCGGCCGCGATCAGTTTGCGGGTCGCCGGATCGTCGTCGAGCCCGTCAAACCGGTCGGCAAGCCAGGCCGGAACCGAGGCGCCGGTGCGCTCGGCGAAGTTTTTGGTCTGCTTGAAGTTCTGCACCGGCAGGATTCCCGGCACGATCGGAATATTGATGCCGGCCGCGCGCACGCGGTCGAGATAACGAAAGTAGAGCGCGTTCTCGAAGAAGAACTGCGTCATCGCCCGCGTCGCGCCGGCATCGACCTTAGCCTTGAGCATGTCGATATCGGTGCTGACGGTCGGACTATCGGGATGCTTTTCCGGATAGGCCGAGACCGACACTTCGATATCGTCGGCGATGCGCTTGATGCCTGAGACGAGATCGGCGGCGTTCTGATAGCCGCCCGGATGCGGCGTGTAGCGATCGCCGACGCCGCTGACCGGATCGCCGCGCAGCGCCACGATGTGGCGCACGCCGGCATCGGCATAGCCGCGGATCACCGCGTTGATGTCGTCGCGGGTCGCGGCGACGCAGGTCAGATGCGCCGCCGGCGTCAGCATGGTCTCGCCGAGAATGCGTTTCACCGTCGCATGGGTGCGCTCCCGCGTCGAACCGCCGGCGCCGTAGGTGACCGAGACGAAATTCGGCTTCAGCGGCGCGAGCCGCCGGATCGATTCCCAGAGCGACTGTTCCATCTCCGCGCTCTTCGGCGGAAAGAACTCGAAAGAGACGTGCAGGTTGCGGCGAGCGCCTTCGACAAAACGGCTGGGACGCGGTGTGATCATGACGCTACCTGCCTCACGCGACCTGTGTTGACGGCTGGGCGAGCACGATGCGCGGATCGCGCGCGACCCACAGCGACACCGCGATCTTGCCTTCGGGGCCCGGCGCGAATGTCTCCTGCCGCAGCACGTCGAGGCCCGCGGCCTCGAGCCATTGCGTCACCGTCTCAGCCGCGAAGCCGAGGCGGAGATGGGCGTGCTCCTCGCGCAGGAATTCGAGATCGTGCGGTGCGAAGTCGACGACCAGGAGCCGTCCGCCCGGGCGCAGCACGCGCGCCGCCTCGCGGATGGCGCGGCCGCTGTCGTCGAGGAAGTGCAGCACCTGATGGATGATGACGACGTCGAAGGAATCGCGCGCCAGAGCGAGATCGTAGATGTCGCCGTGGCGCACGCTACAATGTTTCAAGCCGGCACGGTCGAGCCGCGTCCGCGCCAGCGCCAGCATGTCGAGCGACAGATCGAGCCCAAGTCCGCGCTGGATCTCGTTGGCGAACAGTTCGAGCATGCGGCCGGTGCCGGTGCCGAGATCGAGCAGCGCACGGATCGGCTTGTCAGCGAGCGCCGTCTTGATGGCGTCTTCGACCGCGGAGTCCGCGGCATGGAGCTTGCGGATGCGGTCCCACTCCGCCGCGTGCTTGCGGAAATAGCTTTGGGCCGCGGCAGCACGGGCCGAGCGCACGGCGGCGAGCCGCTCGCGGTCTCGCGCGATCACGGGATCTTCCGGATCGAGCCGCGCGATCAGCGTGCGGGCAATGTCGATACCGCCTTGCTCGCCGAGCCGGTAGAAGGCCCAGGCGCCCTCGCGAAAGCGCTCGACCAGCCGCGCCTCGGCCAAAAGCCGCAGATGGCGGGATAACCGGGGCTGCGACTGGCGCAGGATTTCGGTGAGGTCGGAGACGGTCAGTTCGGCCTCGGCCAGCAGCGCCAGGATGCGCAGCCGCGTGGCTTCGCCGGCGGCCTTGAGCGTCGTCGTCAGCCCGGCAAATGTGAGTTGTTCCTGATCCATCGGCACTTCCATCTGCCCACGGCCCTGCGGCTTTCGATATAAAGATATCTTTATGTCATTAAATGGGTTGGCGCAAGCTCAATGGGAAGAATCCCACCGCAGGGTGCGGCGGCATCCCTATCTGAGTGGTTAAGCGGCCTTCTCTGCGGCACTGGCGGCTGCGGGAGGCAAATGCCAATTTGCTGCTATGGCCGAAACGACAAAGCCTGCCGAAAGTGACAAAATCTACGGATTGCGCGACGGCGAGATCGCCGTGGAGTTACCGGGGCGGCCGGACGCATCGCTCTATTTCATCGGCCGCATCCACACGCCGTGGCAAGACCGCCAGGATTGCCCAAAGAATGCTCGCGAGTCAGATGCGGTCTGCGCCGTCGAGCTCGATCCGCGCTGGGCGAGGGGCCTTCAGGGCCTCGAAACCGCGACGCATGTATTGCTGCTCTACTGGATGGATCAGGCACGGCGCGATCTCGTGCTGCAATGGCCGCGGCATTATTCGGAGCATCGCGGCACCTTCGCGCTGCGCTCGCCGGCGCGGCCTAACCCGATCGCGGTCTCGGTGGCGCGGCTGGTCCGGATTGAGGGCAACACGCTGTCAGTGGTTGGCATCGACTGTCTCGACGGCACGCCGCTGCTCGACATCAAGCCGTATTTCGCTTCGACGGATTCCGTGCCGGATGCCACCGTTGGCTGGCACGCGGATCGGAAAAGGTAAGCTCAGAATAGCGGCGGCACGATGTACAGCGGGATGACGCCGAGATAAATGACGCTGTCGGTGATCCGCAGCGGTAGGGCAATCCCAGGCTTCTTCTCGATCTCGATCGGCTGGCCCATGCGCTTGATGCTCTCGACGGCGCTCGCGGACGCGTTCTGCCGCACCATGCCACCCAATCCCGGCACCAGGCGATCGAGCGCATTGAGACCCTGATTGGCCGAGCCGCTGCCGCCGGTGAGCCGGTCGATGCCTTGGCCGATCAATTGGTCGATACCGAGAAGCGGGATGATATTATCGATGCCGACGACGCCGATCTGAATAGTGCCGTTGAGCTTGCCTTCCGCATTCAGTGTCAAATTTCCAGCGCCGACGACAATGGCATCGGGCCGCTCGATGCGCACCGACTTGATCTCAATGCCACCGTCGGAAGCCGCCATCTCACGGAACAAGGCCGGCCACGGCTTCGGCGAAAAATCGGCAAAGCCGCGCATGACGAAATCGACGTCGCCTTGCAGCGGTTCGGCCAGCAGCGGATGGAATGTCGGCGCTTGCGCGGCCTCGAAGTGTCCGGTCGCTTCGATCACGGGATTTGAGCGCGCAGAGCCGGAAATGATGCGGCCTGCCACATTCACAGCGTCGGCCTGAAAGATCATGCCGCTGCCCGGTCCGGCGACGCGATCAAGCCGCGGCTTCGTAAGCCCAACGCTGATCGCTTCTGGCTCGGGCGGCAGTCCGAACAGGCTCAAGCGCGCGTCGGAAAAATTGGCGACGAAGACCGGCTGGCGGTTCGGATCGGCCAGCGTGACCGGACCGGTAATTTCGCCGTTGAGCACCGTCGGACGAAAGACCTGCGCCGAGAACGTGACGGCGCTGGCCTGCACATCGAAAGGCGGGTTGGTGGTCTTGAATGTGGCGGCGGCCTGATCGCAGCGGCTGACGAAGCTGAAGGGGAATCCGCCGATGCTCTGGGCGCCGCAGGCATAGACGCGGCCGAGCGCGGCCTCGCGCGCGATCCAGCCGGCTTCGGCGTCGCCGGCAATGCCGGCCGCGTAGTACCACAGTCCGGTCCAGCCGCCCGCCAGCGCGAGCAGCACCAGCGGCAGAATGAACGGCCACAGCGGCTGCCTTCGGCGCGGCGGCGGCGCCCGTCTTGGCAGCGCTCGCGGCTGCATCATGCTCATCGGCGATTGGCCGGCCATCTCTTGTCTTCGCCCCCGAAACAGGCTCCTTCCGGAGCCCTAACCACCTGCGCGTTTGATTCTCAATTTCGTATCGGACTATATCGCAAATCAACCGTACCCTTTCGAGGTTCGATGACAACGAGCGCCGCGCACGACGACGGGGAACTGTGGGTTTTCGGCTATGGCTCGCTGATGTGGCGCCCGGGCTTTGCCCATCTCGAACGCGTCCCAGCGCGCTTGATCGGCCTGCATCGCTCGCTCTGCGTGTTCTCCTTCGTGCATCGCGGCACGCCGGAGCGGCCGGGGCTGGTGCTCGGGCTCGATCGCGGCGGCATGTGCCGCGGCATCGCTTTCCGTGTGGCGGCGGCAGCGCGCCACGAGACTGTCGAATATTTGCGGGCGCGCGAGCAGGTCACCAGCGTCTATGTGGAGACCCTCCGCCAGATCGAGCTCGAAGACAAAACGCGGCGGCGGGTGCGGGCGCTCTGCTACGTCGTCGATCGCAGCCATGTGCAATACGCCGGCCGGCTGACACTCGCCGAGAGCTTGCATCATGTGCGCCAGGGTCACGGCAAATCGGGCGCCAATCGCGACTATGTCATCGAGACAGTGCGGGCGCTCGAAGCCCTCGGTTATCGCGAGGGTGAATTGCATCTGCTCGCCGAGCGGCTCGGCGGACATCCGCCGGCGGCCAAACTCGAGCCCTCAACGCCGGACGAAGCTCAAGGCCTCGCGCCCGACACCTGATCGCGTGCCGAGGCTTCACGTATCAGGCGTGCCGTCGCGCCTTCGATCGTGTCTTCGAGCCGGCGCGCAAAAGCGTCGCGGTCGAGGCCGGGCGCGATCGGATCGAGAATTTCAACCACAATCGTTCCTGGCAAGCGCAGCCATGAGCGCCGCGGCCAGTAGAGTCCGGAGTTGAGCGCCATCGGCACGCAAGGCACGCCGGCTCTGCTATAGAGATAGAGTACGCCCGGCTTGTAGACCGGCTCGGCGCCGGGCAGGCGCCGCGTGCCTTCCGGAAAGATCACGATCTGGCGGCCGGCGGCGAGCGCCGCGCGCGCCCGCGCCGTCATGCGCGCCAGAGCCGCCATGCCGGCCGAGCGATCGATCGGGATGAGGCCTTCCTTCCGCATGTACCAGCCGAACAGCGGCAGCCACATCAATTCGCGCTTGAGGATATAGGTCGGATCGTCGATCACGGCGTAGAGCGCGAAGGTCTCCCAGGCCGACTGGTGCTTGCAGGCGAGGATGCAGGCTCCCTTCGGCAGTCTCTCTACGCCGCGCCATTCCACCTTGGTGCCGCAGATCACGCGCAACAGCCACAGGCTGGTCAAAGCGTAAGAGCGCACGAAGAGGTGCAGAAAGCGCCGCGGCAGAACGAGCGTCGGCAGCGCCGCGATCATCTGCAGGGTGACGTTCACATAGAACAACAGGTTGAAGACGACGGAGCGGAGATAGAGAACAGACGAGCGCGGCACGGATGACCTGTTGGGTTTGCCAAGAGCGGGTTATGCCGGCCTTGTCGCATCACGTGCCGGCGAGGCACTCTCCGCGAAGGCGTCGAACCGCATGCGCACTTTGGCGGCAAGATATTTCAGATATTCCGACAGCACCAGCTTGGTCGTGTCGCTGTTCGACCACCACGGCTCGATGCGCAAACGGTCGGACACGACCGGATAGGGGATCAGCGCCACGTCGGGAAGCTGGTGGGCGATTTCTGCCATGGCACGCGGCATGTGGTAGGCCGAGGTGACGATGATCAGGGAATTGAAGTTGTGCGCCAGCGCCCAGTGCCGCGTCTGCACCGCATTGCCGAGCGTGTTGAGCGCGGCATAGTCGAGATCGACGCAGCAGGTCAGCACGTTCCTGTAGTCCACGGTCTGATGGGCGATGTCGCCGGTGGTGGTGCCGGGATTGACGCCTGTGATCAGGAGCCGCTTGCCGTGTCCGTTCGACAGGAGTTCGAGCGCGTCCGAAACCCGCGACGTGCCGCCGGTGAGGACGACGATGCCATCGGCATTGCGGTCGAGCGGGACCTCCTGCTCCGGCAATAGCCAGATGAAGACGCCGAAGCCCGCCACCAGCAGGACCGCGCCAACGAGCGCAAGCTTGAAGACCATGGCACCGAAGCGCCGTCTCTTCACCGCGGACCGAAGGCTCGTCATCGTCGCGCGTCCCCTCGCGCCAAATCACACGTCAGAATACACCGCCGCATGCCTGAAACGATACCCATTCCGGCGACCAGTTGAAGCCGCAATGCGCCGACGGCGCGCCTTGCGGAGCTTGCTCTAGTCAATGCTGTTGAGCGTCTGATTGACGGTGCGGCGGGAGGCGAGCGCGGTGACCATAGCCATCAGCGCGATCAGGGCCAGGATCGCAACATAGCCGGCGATGCTGACAGAGAAGGAGCCGAACAGAGCCGCGGTTTCGTCGCCGCTCGGCGTGCCGGCAAACCAGGCATTGATGGCGGCGACGATACCGAACAGCGCGATGGCGCCGCCGCCGCCGATGGCGCCGCCTTTGAGACCGAGAAGCAGGAAGTGACGCTGGAACTGGTTCGAGATGAAACTGTCGGTAGCGCCGACATAATGCAGCACTTCGACAATCGCGAAATTGGTCGCCATGGCGCCGCGGGTGGCGAAGGTGACCGAGAATACCGTGACCACGATAACCAAAGCCAGGATCGCAACTCCGGCGGCGACCGCCGTTTCCGCCATGGCGCGCATGCGGTCGATCCAGCCGCGATGGTCGTCGAGACTGGCGCTCGGCACTTGTGCGGCGAGCGATTTGCGCAACGCCGCGAGATCCGGAGCGGCGCCGGAGGCAAGCTTGATTACGATCAGGCGCGGAATAGGCAGGTCGCCGAGCGCGAGACCGGAGCCGAGCCAGGGTTCGACCAGCTTTTCCGATTCCTCTTTGGTGTAGGCCCGCACCTCCGCGATGCCGCTGGTGCTTTGCGCGATATTGAGGGCCGCGCGCATATCGGCCTCGATGTCGCGGCCGGAGGCCGGTCGCACCTGGATCGTGGCCTCGCGCGCGACATCGGCCTGCCAATCGCTCGCAGTGCCGACCACCATGGTGACTGCGCCTGCAGTGAGCGCAGCGAGGAAGGTCAGGATGGCGATGACGGCGCTCAGCGAACGTCCGGCAATTGAACCGGACGGCACGATCGCAGTCGGCGCTTGTGGCGCGTGCGAAGGCGGCGCCGTGGCGACGAGGTCGTCCCACGGCTCCGTCATGGTCTCGTTCATGGTCTCGTACGGTTCAGTCGTAGACATTTTGTTCAATCGTAGACATGGAGCCGTCCATCATGCAGCACCAGCCGGCGCGCGTCGAATTCATCCATCAAGGCAATGTCGTGGGTCGCGATGACCACCGCGGTGCCGGATTTGTGCAGTTCGATGAACAGGCGCAGCAGCCGCTGGCCGAGACTGGGATCGACATTGCCGGTGGGCTCGTCGGCAAGCAGTAGCTGCGGCCGGGCGATCACGGCGCGCGCGATCGCGGCACGCTGCTTCTCGCCGCCGGACAGGATCGGCGGCAGCGCGGTGATGCGCTCGCCGAGGCCGACCCAATGCAACAGCTCGATCACCTCGGCGCGATAGCTGGTCTCCTCGCGGCCGAGCACGCGCAGCGGCAGCGCCACGTTCTCATAGGTGCTCATATGGTCGAGCAGCCTGAAGTCCTGAAACACGATGCCGATCCGCCGCCGCAACGTAGCGCGGCTGTCCTTGGTCAGGATCGCGGTGTCGCGGTCGAAGATCGTGATCAAGCCGCGGGTCGGGCGCAGCAGAAGAAACATCATGCGCAACAGCGAGGTCTTGCCGGCGCCCGACGGTCCGGTGAGGAACTGGAAGGAATGGCTGTCGATGCGGAACGACAGGTCGCGCAAGATCTCCGAGCCGAGTCCGTAGCGCAGGCCGACATTCTCGAATCGGATCACGCGGTTCTCCGGCTTGGCAAGGCTTGACCCTAACTGGGACCGAAACTGGAACCTGGAGGCGGCTCGGTCCGGCCAGCCATTCGCGCAAACGATTCGCCCCGGCCGCCACGTTAACATCCCTGGAACGCCAATAACCCGGAAATGCCTTGAAAAGCTTGGGCTCCCAGTGGTCGGCCGATCCCGGCCGGGGAGGTTTGGTTTCCAATCCGTTAACGGTTGGCCTGTTAGGGTCCCCGCGAAGCTGGCGAACTCTTGATTCACCTATGCTTATCGTCTGCCCGAACTGCGCAACATCCTATGATGTCGACGTGGCAAGCCTGCGGCCGAACGGTCGCATGGTGCGCTGCGTGCGCTGCAAGGAGGTCTGGCAGGCCGAATTGTCGCATTCCGACAAGCTGATGGCCGCTGCCGAGGCGCTGGCGCCGGTGCGGCAAATGGTCGAGGCCATATCCGCCGAAGCCACGGCGGAGGCTGTCACCGGGGAATTTGGCGAGGCCACCGCGGCACAGCCCGCGCCCCCCCATGTTCAGACCCAGGCCGAGGCCTGGTTTGACGGTCCGGAAGAGGATCCGAGCACTGGCACCGATCCGTTCGCCGAGGATGCGCCTCCGCTCGCACCAACCGATCTCGACGCCGATAACCCGACTGGCGGCACAGCGTTCGCGCCGGATCGCGCCAGCCCCGCAAAGCGGAGTGCAGATATCGAGACGCTGGCGGCACAGCGTTATCCAGAGCGCCGCGTGCTTGATTACCTGCGCTGGCCGTTATCGGCGATGCAGTCGGTCATTCTTGTTCTCCTTCTGCTCGACGCCATCGTCATCGGCTGGCGCAATGATTTTGTCCGGCTGATGCCGCAGACGGCTTCATTCTATGCCCGGCTCGGTCTGCCGGTGAATCTACGCGGCCTGGTCTTCGATAATCTCAACACCGAGGTCGAGCAGCATGAAGGCGTGCCGATCCTCGTGGTCGAGGGTGAGATCTACAACGAGACGCGCAGGATCATCGACGTGCCGCGGCTACGTTTCGCCGTGCGCAATGCCGCGCGGCAGGAAATCTATTCGTGGACCACCGTCCTGCCGCGGACTCTGTTGTCGCCTCGCGACGCGGTGCCGTTCCGCACCCGGCTGGCGTCACCACCGCCCGACGCCCATGACGTGATGGTGCGCTTCCTCAATCGCAACGATATTTATGCGGGATCGCGCTGATGGCCAAAATTCTGATTGCCGAAGACGAAGAAGCGCTGCGCGCGATGTGCGGGCGCGGGCTCACCCTGTCCGGTCATGACGTCATGACTGCCTGCGACGGCAGCGAGGCGCTCGACCTGCTCAAGCGCGAGGGCGGACGGTTCGATCTGCTGCTCACCGATATCCGCATGCCGATCATGGACGGCATCGCGCTGGCGCTGGCCGCGGCGCGTGACTTTCCTGAACTCGTCATTCTGTTGATGACCGGCTATGCCGATCAGCGCGAGCGCGCCCATGGGCTCGACGCGCTGATCCACGACGTGATCGCAAAGCCGTTCACGCTCGCCGTGCTGCGCGCCGCGGTCGACGAGGCGCTGGCAGTCAGAGCATGATCCGGAAAAGTGGGTAAGTCTCACTAGTCTTCCGAAACGGCATAAGGCCGCGGCAGCGGCTCGCCAGGCAGGTCGGGATGGGCGCGGCCGAAATCGGGCGCCGGCGAATCCTGGCCGATCTCGACAATGCCGCGGCGGATCGCGCGGGTGCGGGCGAAGTGGTCGAACAGCGCTTGGCCGTCGCCGCGGCGGATGGCGCGGGTCAATTGCGCCAAATCCTCGTTGAAGGTGCCGAGCATTTCCAGCACGGCGTCCTTGTTGGTGAGGAAGACGTCGCGCCACATGGTCGGGTCGGACGCCGCGATCCGGGTGAAATCGCGAAATCCGCCAGCGGAGAATTTCAGCACCTCCGAGCGCGTGACCTCTTCGAGTTCGTCGGCGGTGCCGACAATCGTATAGGCGATCAGATGCGGCAGATGACTGGTGATCGCCAGCACCAGATCGTGATGCGCGGCCGGCATCGTTTCCACATTGGCGCCGAGCGCGCGCCAGAACGCCGCGAGCTTGTCGACGGCTGCGGCATCGGCATTTTCCGGCGGGGTGAGAATGCTCCAGCGGCCGACGAACAGTTCGGCGAAGCCGGCGTCGGGTCCAGAATGCTCGGTGCCCGCTACCGGATGCGCCGGGACGAAGTGCACGTTCTCGGGCAGATGCGGGGCCATGTCACGCAGGATGGCGCCCTTGACCGAACCGACATCGGAGACGACGGCGCCGGCTTTAAGATGCGGGCCGATCTCTTTCGCGACTTCGCCGCAGGCGCCGACCGGCACGCAGACGATAACGAGATCGGCGCCCGCTACCGCAGCGGCATTGGTTTCGACGACCTGATCGGCAAAGCCGAGTTCGGCAACGCGGCGGCGCGTCGCGGCCGAGCGTGCGGTCGCCACGATCTCGCGCACCGCGCCCTGCTTGCGCGCCGCATGCGCGATCGAAGAGCCGATCAGGCCGGTGCCGATCAGCGCGAGCCGGTTGAAGATGGGAGTGGGCTTGGTCACATGAATCTCCGCTCGCGCGCCGGCTGTTCGGGTCTGCGGCGCCGAGGCCTTACGATTGCGCCAGAAAATCCTTGAGCGCGGCGACCACCAGGCGATTGGCTTCCTCGGTGCCGACGCTCAAGCGCAGTGCATTCGGCAATTTGTAAGCGGTCGTCTGGCGCAGGATCAGTCCGCGCGCCGTCAAGAAGGCGTCGGCATCCTTGGCGGTGCGGCCCTTGGTTTCGGGAAAATGAATCAGTAAGAAATTGGCGACGCTCGGCGTCACGGTGAGGCCGAGCTTGCCGATCTCCGCGGTGAGCCAATTGAGCCAGCGCGTATTGTGCTCGCGCGAGCGCTCCTGATGCGCGATGTCCTCGATCGCGGCAATGCCGGCGACGATCGCCGGCCCGGCGGAATTGAACGGGCCGCGGATGCGATTGACAGCGTCGACGATCGCGGCCGGCGCGAACATCCAGCCGAGCCGCAGCGCGGCAAGCCCGTGGATCTTCGAGAACGTGCGGCACATCACGACATTTTCCGATGTCGCGACAAGCTCGATGCCGGCCTCGTAATCGTTGCGCGTGACATATTCCGCGTAAGCCGCATCGAGCACGAGCATCACGTGGCCGGGTAGGCCGCGATGCAGGCGCTTGACCTCGTCGAACGACAGCGCGGTGCCGGTCGGATTGTTCGGATTGGCGATGAAGACCATTTTGGTCTTCTCCGTCACCGCGGCGAGGATGGCGTCGACGTCGGCGGTGTAATTCTTCTCC
>Ga0102924_1005456_pt1 | contig 12335 bp, 11 predicted proteins | sample PaiPotPPM11metaG_FD_80116 | JGI IMG/M metagenome (GOLD analysis project Ga0102924, IMG submission 80116) | Iron sulfur acid spring bacterial and archeal communities from Banff, Canada, to study Microbial Dark Matter (Phase II) - Paint Pots PPM... ... | reverse complement strand
GTTTCCGGGTCCTTGCGCTTGCGCAGGAACGCGGGAGGATCGGTCAGGATAATCTCAAGCGTAGGCCGCACATGCCCTTCAAGCAGGTGGCCGCCGACCGTGCTTCCGTCGCGTTTGCCGAGCACCGCATGCATGTGCAGGGTCGGCTTTCCCTCGGACACAGCGACGTCGCCAATCAGCGACAGCACCTCGACCTGTTCCTTCACCGCAATCCGCTCGTATTGCTTGGTCTCCCAGTCGAAATATCCGACCACCGCGCGCTCGAACGCGCCGATCGCGGTCAGCGCGCCGGCGTGGATGTTTCGCTCGCGGACGAACCGTCCGAGTTCGCCCACCACTTCGTCGCCGGTCGAGAGGATAACGGCATAGGTGGCGGGTGGGCCGGCGTCGAGTTTTTTCGCTTTCATGGACTGCCCCGCTGTTCATTCGATTCAACGAGCGCTGCGGTAGCATGTTCCGCCTTGCCCCATGGTTTAGCGGCCGCGACCGAGCGACGCAGGCACGAATGCAACTCAGCGCGCACGCGCTCGGTTGACACTTTATGGTCACCGACAGCGCCTCGATAACCGTCCACCGCGCTGCGCCGCCGCGGCAAGCGCCGCCCGTCCTACCCTTGCGCTCCACCGGCCGGACGCTCGCCGCGCTCGGGCTGGGCCTTGCGGCCGGTGCCGGCCTGGCGTTTGCACGCGGCCTCCGCCAGAACTCATCACCGGCGGTTCTCAACGGCACCCCGCAGCGCCGGCTATATCGCGGCAGCAATGTCGCGCGGGCGGTTACGATCGAGGATCTCCGCGCGATGGCGCACCGTCGGCTGCCGCGCTTCGCGCTCGAATATCTCGAAGGTGGTGCCGAGGAGGAGGCGACCCTGGCGCGCAATCGTGCTGCCTTTGCCGATTGGCGTTTCACCCACCGCTCCTTTGTCGATGTGTCGCATCGCGACCTGTCGATCGACCTGTTCGGCCGCCGGATGGCCCTTCCGCTCGTGATCGCGCCGACAGGGCTCAACGAGCTGTTCTGGCCGCATGCCGATCTGCGTCTCGCCGAGGCCGCAGCCGAGATGGATATTCCGTTCGCCCAGAGCACCATGTCGAACGAGCCGATGCAAAACGTGGCGCGTGTCCCAGGTCTGCGCTACTGGTGGCAACTCTACGTCTTCGGGCCGGAAGAAATCCGCAACGCGCTGATCGATCGGGCCCGCGATGCCGGCTGTGAGGCCGTGGTCGTCACCGGTGACGCGCAATTCTATGGCAATCGCGAATGGGCGAGCCGTAACAACTCCGACCCGACAGACCTGACCTGGAGTGCCAAACTCGATGCGGCCACGCATCTGCGCTGGCTCGCCGCCGGTTTGTTGCGCTACGGTATGCCGCGTTTTGCTAATGTGACCGAGTTCGTGCCTAGAGACCGCCGCCGGCTTTTCGACAGCGCGTTCTGGATTCGCTCGCAGATGGACCGCGCGCTCTCGTGGGATGCGGTCGCGCGCATCCGCGACCGCTGGCCGCGCAAGCTGATTCTCAAGGGCATTCTCGATGTCGAGGACGTCGCCCGCGCGGCGCAGATCGGGGTTGACGCGGTGGTGCTCTCCAATCACGGCGGACGCCAGCTCGATTGGGCGGTGTCGCCGCTCGACATCCTTCCAGCCGCTCGCGAGGCCGTCGCGCATCGGATGACGATTATGGTCGATGGCGGCATCCGTCGCGGCACCGATATCATCAAGGCGCTGGCGCTCGGCGCCGATGCGGTGATGGTCGGCCGCGCGACGCTGTACGGCGTCGCCGCTGCCGGCCGCGCCGGAGCAAAACGTGCGCTGGACATCCTGCGCGACGAACTCGATCGCGATCTCGGCCTGCTCGGCGCCCCCTCCGTACGGGAACTCAGAACGGGAAAGACGCAGCTGATACAAAGCGGCAGCCACTAACGCCCGTTTTCCATCATCCCGGATCGGCTTAGGGCGTTTACGTTGTTCTCGCGCACCCCATCGTCCCAATCGTCGTCGCGGGACGGGCCGCTGCTGTCCTGGCAATTGCCGATGGCGCCCAGCCCGCCGGTTCAGCCGGCGGCCGGCCAGCCGCGCCGGGTCGCATAATCGGTCATGCTGAGGCCGAACAGGAACAGCAGCCAGAAGAAGCCGGAACCGGCGAAGACCCATTTCAGCGACGGGGGCCCCTTCAGCCGCATGAACAGGACAAAAAGGATCGCCGCCTGGGTCGCGGCGATGCCGAACTGAATCACCGGCGCACAGAGTCCGAGGCCGAGGAACGCGCTTCCGATGCTGAGCCCGGTCAGCAGCAGCATCGCCAGCCAGCCGATGATGAAGACCAGCGCCGGGTCGTGGCGTCTGCTGCCGCTCACGACCGCCCCGCCAGGTAGATCGCCGGGAACAGAAACAGCCACACCGTGTCGACAAAGCTCCAATAAAGCCCGACCACCTCCAGCGGCGCGTAATAGAGCGGGGTGATTTCACCGCGCCGGACCCGCCACAGCAGCATGTACAGTACGAGGCCGATGCCGATCGTCAAATGGACGGCATGCAGGCCGGTGGCGACGAAATAGAACACCCAGAACAATTCGCCGGCCGACCCTGCGCCCGGCTTGACGATGAAATTCACCGCTGGCACGACGTGATCGACGTAATCGAGACGGTATTCCCAGACTTTGACGCCCAGGAAGCAGATGCCGAGGAACGCGGTCGCGCATAGCCAGAACACCAGGGCGCGGCGCCTGCCGTCGGCTGCCGCATTGATTGCCAGCACCATCGTCAAGCTGCTGGTGATCAAGAGGCCGATATTGACGCTGCCGCACCACAGCACGGCGTCCTTCGCGGCCTCGGCGAACTCGTGCGGGTACGACATGCGGTAGATGAAATAGGCGAACAGCAAGGCGCCGAAGAACAACGTCTCCGTCGCCAGGAATACCCACATCCCGAGCTGCGCGGTGTCGCCCTGCTGCGCCAGCGTCGCGTATTGGATTTCCGGCCGAAGCACGTCGCTAGACATGCCGGACGCCGTCCTGCGTCGTGTAGCTGCCGTCTTCCGGGTCGTAGGAGTAGGGGCCGATCGCCACCACCGGGGTGCGCTCGAAATTGTGCGTCGGCGGCGGCGACGAGGTCAGCCATTCGAGGCCGGTCGCCCGCCACGGGTTCGGGCTGGCATGCCGGCCCCAGATCAGCGACCAGCCGAGGTAGAACAGCGGCAGCAGGTAGCCGACGGCCAGGATCGAGGCGCCGGCGGAGGACAAGACGTTCCACACCTGCCACTCCGGCGGGTAGGTGTAATAGCGCCGCGGCATGCCGAGATAGCCGAGGATGAATTGCGGGAAGAAGGTCAGGTTGAAGCCGACAAAGGTCAGAAAGGCGGCGAAGCGCGCCAGCATTTCCGGGTAAAGCCGCCCGGTCATCTTCGGCCACCAGTAGTGCAAACCTCCGAAGAAGGCGCTGACCGTGCCGCCGACCATGATGTAGTGGAAATGGGCGATCACGAAATAGGTGTCGTGCACATCGACATCGACCGCCAGGGTCGCGAGCATCAGCCCGGTCAGCCCGCCGATCGTGAACAGCAGCACGAAACCGAGGGCATAGATCATCGGCGCATCAAAGCTGATCGAGCCCTTGTGCAGGCTGGCCGTCCAGTTGAACACCTTGATCGCCGACGGCACCGCCACAAAGAACGTCATCAGCGAAAACACGACCGCCGCGTAGATCGAAATCCCGGCGACGAACATGTGGTGCGCCCAGACAAAAAAGCTGATCACCGCGATCGCCATCATCGCGATCGTCATGCCGGAATACCCGAAGATCGGCCGCCGCGCGTAGCAGGCGATCAGCTCGCTGACGACCCCCATCGCCGGCAGGATCATGATGTACACCGCCGGGTGCGAGTAGAACCAGAACATGTGCTGCCACAACAGCGGGTCGCCGCCATGCGACGGATCGAACAGGCCGACCTGAAGAAACTGTTCCACCGCCAGCAGCAGCGTGTCCATCGCCAACACCGGCGTCGCCAGCAGCATCACCACGCTGACCGAGTAGATGCCCCAGACGAACAGCGGCAGGCGCGTCCAGAGCATGCCCGGTGCCCGCAGACGGTGTATCGTCACGACGAAATTGAGCGCCGTCATGATCGTCGAGAAGCCGTTGATGAAGACCGCCATCGCCGCCGCGAAGACATAGCCGTTCGCATAAATCGTCGATAGCGGGGTGTAGAACGTCCAGCCGGTATCGACGCCGCCCATGACCAACGCGTAGAGCAATACCAGCCCCGACAGGTTGAACACGTACCAGCTGGCGAGGTTGATGCGCGGAAAGGCGAGATCATGCGCGCCGATCATCATCGGGACGAAGAAGTTGCCCAGCGTCGCCGGGATCGACGGGATCAAGAAGAACCATACCATGACGACGCCGTGCATCGTGAACACGCGGTTGTAGACCGAGGGCTGCAACAGACCGGCCGGAGTCGCCAGATGCAGCCGGATCAGCGTTGCCGCGGCGCCGCCGATGAAGAAGAAGGCCGTGATCGAGGCGAAGAACATCAGCGCGATGCGCTTGTGGTCGCGGGTCAAGAGCCAGGAGGCGATCGTGTTCTCTTCGCTCGCGTAATTGCGCGGCGGGTCGACCGCGATCGAGCTCATCGTATGGAGTCCTTGTCAGCGGCGAGGGATTGGATATAGGCGACCAGCTTTAACAGATCATCCTCGCCGAGCTGGCCGGCAAAGGACGGCATGACCGGCGGATAACCGGCGACGGTGAAGGTTCGCGGCAGCAGGATGCAATCGCGGATGTACTGTTCGTCGGCGCGGCGCACCGACCCGTCCTGCAGATGCACCAGGCTGCCATAGAGGCCGGCGAGCGTCGGCGCGTGCACCGTGCTGTTGGTGTCGTGGCAGCCGCTGCAGCCCTGTTCGCGAAACAGCGCCTCGCCCTGCTGGGCGAGCGACTCGTGGACGCCCTGCCGGGTTAGCCATTGCGCGTAGGCGGCCGGCTCCAGCACCGTCACATCGCCGGTCATCGTCGCATGCTGCAGTCCGCAGAATTGCGTGCACTCGATCTTGAAGGTGCCGGTCTTGTTCGGCGTAAACCACACCGTTTCGTAGGTGCCGGGAACGACGTCGTGCTTGACGCGGAAGGCGGGGACGAAAAAGCTGTGGATCACGTCCTGCGACGCCAGCACCAGCCGGATCGTCTTGTCGACCGGGATGTGCAGATCGTCGATCTCGCGCTGCCCGCCGGGATGCTGGAACTTCCACATCCACTGCTTGCCGACCGCGTAAATCTCGATGTCGCCGGCGGGCGATTTGTAAAGCCACACATAGATCGCCGCGCCCCAGACAAACAGTGCCAGAAAGGCGACCAGCGTGCCGACCGTCCAACCGATCTCGAAATACCACGACTTCTTTGCGCGGTCGGCGCGCGACGCTGTGCTGCCGCGGCGATAGCGGATGCCGAAGGTCAGCATCATGCCGAACACCATCGCCAGGATCAGCACGCAGACCGCGACTTCGGCGATGTAAAGGTTATCGACGACGATGCCGTTGATCGCGGCGGTTCGTGGCCAGAACGGGATCCAGTGGTTCATCGGCTACCGCTCCCGTCGCATACGGATCGCCGCGAACCATGCGACGAGCGCCGCGACGGCGCCGAGATTGGCGGCGGTGAAGGCGGCCAGGACCGGCACGGTATAGCGGCCGAGCACCGTGCCTTCGCCATGGCACAGCAACAACAATCTGGTCAGCGGGCTCATGCTGCGGCCTTGCCGCGCGTCGTCGAGCGCGGCCCGCAACTCCGCGGCCGATGTCCCGACCCCGAGCAGGTATCGGCTGATGCGGCCGTCGGGCGCCGCGACGACAAAGCCGGCGGGATGAATGTACTGGTCCAGTTCGGGGTCGCGGCGGTACGGAAATCCGACGCTGTCGGCGATGCTACGCACCGCCGATTCGGAGCCGCCTAGGAAATGAAACGCGTCCGCGGCACCGGCGTGGCGATCGTGCGCGAGGTAGTTGGCCTTTGCCGCCGCTAGCTGCGCCGGGCCGTCGCGCGGGTCGATGCTGATCGCGACAAGCTGGAAATCGCGGCCGGGTTCGACCGACAGGCCGTCGAGGTCGGTGACGATGTCTTCCAGCGTGAGCCCGCACAGGCTTTTGCACCGCAGGTATTCCAGCACCAGCACCACCGGCGCGCCGGTGAAGAATTGAGCCAGCTCGACAGGCGCGCCGCTCTCGTCGGTCAGCGGGACCGCAAGCGGCAATTGCGCGCCGGGATGCGGGTGAAAGGCGAGATCGGACAGGTCATCCGCGGCAAGGATGCGGCTGCTCGATGCGAACAACGCGGCTGTGACGGCAACGGCGGCCAGAGAGCGTCTCACGGCGAGCCCTTCGGGAAGCCCGGGATGCCGTCCTTGGCCAGCTTTTTCATCGCCTCGCCGATCGGGATGTGGACGATCCCGCTCTGCTTGTCGACCCAGTAGTAGCTGTCGAGCTTGCTGTGCTGGTCGGCGAGGAAATTTGCGAGGTCTTGCGCCGGGTTGGTCTGCAGCCGCGGCTCCGGCGGCGTCACCAGCACGTTCCGGTTCACGTCCGAGACCGTGGTCGAATACACCCACATCATCAACAGCGGCACCATGACGAGAAAGACGAAGGTGCCGAGGGCGAGCCAGCCGAGGATGCCGACCTGCCAATCCGAAGCCTCGTAAGCGGTCTCGGGGTTGTCGGCGACCCGCGGCTCGGCCTCAGCCATGTTCGGCCGTCCAAATCTGCCTTGGCGTCCCGCGCAAGCGCTCCGGAAAGCGCAAGCCGAGCGCGAACAGCAAGACCATCAAGCCGCCAAGCGCGAGGATCGCCGCCGCGTCGAGCCAGAAGGAGCCGGCCGTCGGGAATTCGGGAAACACCAACCACCATTTTTCGGCGACCCGGCTCAGCAGGATCAGGAGGCAGACCGTCGCGACAATCCCGGGGCTGCGCTTGCTGGGCGCCCACAGCAGCACGAAGAACGGCACGATGAAGCCGAGGCCCGCCGAGACAACCAGTGCCGATTTCCAGATGCCGGCGAGGCGCAGCAAGTACCAGGGAATCTCGCTCTTCAAATTCTCTTCCCAGATCATCAGGAACTGCATGTATTCGGCATACGCCCAGAAGATCGTCGTCGCGAGGAGGATCGCGGCGAGGTCGGCCATGTGGTTGCGGCGCTCGCCGATGGCGACGCCGCTGACCGCGATCGCGAAGAGCACCATGGCCAGGCCGGTGTTGAACCAGCCGGCGCCGGCGGCATAGGTGAAGATCGACGACCAGAAGGTCGGCTCCAGTGACAGTATCCAGTCGATCGACGCGAAGCCGACCGAAAATGCGAGCAGGACGAGACCGATCCCGCTGATCCATGAGAGCCCAGGCGGGATCGGCTCCGCCGCGCCGCGCGGCGCAAAGATCGCGAAAGCGGCCAGCGCATTCCACAACACAACGTCGATGCCATAGCGGAGATAGAACGCGGCGGGATTGAGATAGAACAGATTGCCGAGATTTGCCGCCGGATGCGTCCAGCTGTAGAGACTGTGCAGCCCGATGAAGGCCGGGATGCCGGCCAAGGTGGCGAGCGGCATCGTTGCGGCGGCAGCGGCGAGAAATGGCCGGGCCGTCGCCATCCAATTGCCGCCGCTCAGATCGTGCACCAGCACCAAGGTCACGCCGCACAGCGGCACGCCGATCCACAGCAGATAGGTGCAGAGCCACGCCCGAAAGAAACCGGGCGGATCGAGTACCGCACCGGCGGCGCACCCGGCAATGCCGAGCGCCACCGCCACAAGCGACGCCAGGTTGATCCACCGTACGGCGCGTGCGCTCATTGCAGCGCCTCTTGCCGGTCGGTGGGCACATCGGCCAATTTCGCCGTGTTGCTCGCCTGCAAGGCGCGGATATAGGCGACGATGGCCCAGCGGTCTTCCGGCGCGACCCGGTCGGCATATGGGTACATTGCGCCGTAGCCGTTCGTGATCACGTCGTAGAAATGCTGGTTCGGCGCTTGCAGCAGCCGTTTGCTGAAATAGGAGGGCGGGTGCGGAAAGCCGCGCTGCACGATCATGCCGTTGCCGTCGCCGACGGGCGCATGGCACGGCGCGCAGTAGATGCCGAAGCGCTGTTGCCCGTGCTGCAACAGTGCCAGCGTCACCGGCGCCGGCGACGGCGGACCGCTCGGATCGTCGCGCGCGACGATGCCCGGCGGCGGCAGTGCCGGCCAGCGGCTCGATTGTGCGCCGTACGGCAGTTCGTAGGGCAGCCGCTTCGGCTGGTTGGCCATGTTGTCGCACGCGACCAGCACAAGCGCCGATGCGGCAAGGACAAGGGAGGGCCGCGGCCTCACGCCGGCACCTCGACGATGCTTTCGGCGCCGTACCGCTCGAAAACGCGGCGGATCATCGTCGGCTCGAAGCTCGGGTCGCGCGCCTCGACGCACAGCACAAACCGGTCGCGCGAGGCGCGTTCGAACTCGGCGGCGTTGAAGATCGGGTGGTAGAGGCGCGGCAGCCGGCTCGCCGCCAGCAATCCGAACAGACCGGCGGCGACCGCCACCAGCACGGTGAACTCGAAGGCGCCGACGACAAAGGCCGGCCAGCTGTTGTAGGGCCGGCCGCCGACATTGAGCGGATAGTCGATCGCCTCGTCCCAATACTGAATGAAAAAGCCCCAGCACGCGCCCAAGATCGCACCGGCAAACATCAGCAGCGGCAGAAAGAGCTTGCGCCCCGGATGGATCAGCGCGCCGATGCCCTCGACCGGATAGGGCGTGTAGGCTTCGACCGCCCGGAAACCGAGCCGGTTCAACTGCGCGGCGGCGTCCTTGACTGCTTCCGGCGTTTCGAACACGCCGATAATGCCGAAGGGCTCGGTCATCCCTCGTTCCGGCTTCTCTTCTCGATGATCTCGCGCACCTCCGACATCGAGACGATCGGGACCAGCCGCAGCAGTACGAAGAACAATGTCAGGAACAGGCCGATCGAGCCCGCCAGGATCGCCCATTCCCACGCGGTCGGGAAATAAAGCCCCCAATAGGACGGGGTGTAGTCGCGGCCGAGGCTTGGCACGACGATGACAAACCGTTCGTACCACATGCCGACAATGATGCCGCCGCAGATCAGGAACAGCAGCGGCTCGTTGCGCCGGACCGCCGGAAACCACAGCAATTGCGGCACGACGGCGTTGAGCACGATCTTCACCCAATAGGACGCGGCGTAGAAGCCGAACAGGCGAAAAGAAAGCTGGGCTTTTTCCGCGACGTCGCTCCCGTAAAGCGGCCCGAAATCCTCCCAAACATACGCGTAGGCAAGCATGATGCTGCCGACCAGCACGATCTTGGCCAGCGCATTGATGTGATATCCGGTCAGCACGTCCTCGAGGTGGTAGCCGTGGCGCAGGGCAATGGTCAGCATCAGCACCAGCGCGGTGCCGGAGATCACGGCGCCGAAAAAGAAGTAGGGCGGAAACTGGGTGTCATGCCACCCTAGGGTCATGCCGCCGGCGAAATCGAGGCCGACGACGCTGTGCACCGAGATCACCATCGGCGCCATGATCGCCGACATGATCGCATATACCGTCTGCTGGTTGCGCCAGTCGCGAACCGAGCCGCGCCAGCCAAGCGCCAGGACGCCGTACAGGATCTGCTTGCCGCGGGTCGGCGCCAGATCGCGCACCGTCGCAAGGTCCGGCAGCAGCCCGGCGTAGTAATACATCGCCGACATCAGGATATAGCAAAGTAGGCAGATGAAGTCCCACCACAGCGGGCTCCTGACCTGCGGCCAGACGCCCATCACATTCGCGTACGGGAACAGCCAATAGAACAGACCAGGCCGCCCGAGATGCAGGATCGGCATCAGCCCGGCACAGGCGGCGGCAGACAGCAGCATCGTCTCGGCGATGCGGTTGGTCGCCGAACGCCACGGCGAGCGCGTCAGGAAAAACAGCGCCGAGATGATCGTGCCGCCACTCGCCAGCGCGATCCACCAGACGTATTCGGCGATCGCCAAGCCCCACGCCACCGGTATATTGACGCCCCAGATGCCGATGCCGTTGACGAACAGCCACGCCACCGCGACCAGCAGCGTCACGACCAGCGTCAGCGAGCAGCCGAAGCCGATCCACCACCAACGCGGCGCCTTTGGCCGCAACACGCGGTCGCTGACCTCGACGCTGAGCGATCGCAGGCTGACTCCCGGCTTGACGATCGGGTCCTCGAGCGAAAGTCCGCCGGGAAGGCTCATGCCGGCTTGTCCTCGATCGCAGGGTTCGGGTTGCGGATTATCGCGGTGTAGCTCGTGCGGGGCCGGGTGTTCAGCTCTTCGAGCAGCACGTATTCGAGCGGATTGTATTTGCGTCTAGCGACCGCGCTGTCAGGGTCGTTGCGGTCGCCGAAGACGATCGCCTGGGTCGGGCAGCTCTGCTGGCAGGCGGTGACGATCTCGCCGTCGCGGATGGGGCGGTCGTCGCGGTCGGCGGCGATCTGGGCGGTGCGGATGCGCTGAATGCAATAGGTGCATTTTTCCATGACGCCGCGGCCACGCACCGATACTTCCGGGTTCCACGATTCGGCTGGGCGCTCATCCTGCTCGGCAAAGGCGAAAAAGTTGAACCGCCGCACCTTGTACGGGCAATTGTTGGAGCAGAACCGGGTGCCGACGCAGCGGTTGTACACCATCAGGTTCAGGCCCTCGTGGTCGTGCACGGTCGCGTGCACCGGGCACACCACTTCGCACGGCGCGTTTTCGCAATGCATGCACGGCATCGGCTCGAAGGCGATTGCGGGCGCATCGGGAGAGCCGGAATAGTACCGGTCGATGCGCAGCCAGTGCATCACGCGCTGCTGCAACACCAGATCCTTGCCGACGGTCGGCACGTTGTTTTCCGCCTGGCAGGCGACAGCGCAGGCTTGGCAGCCGATGCATGAATTCAAGTCGATCGACATCGCCCAGGCGTGGCCTGGATATTGGTAGGCCGGGTAAAGCGATTGGTCGTTCTGCTCCTGTTTCAGAAACGCCGGGTTCTTCTCGAAATCGGCGAGGGTGCCCTCGCGGATCAGGTCGCGCCCGGCGACGCGGTCATGCCCTTGCGTCGTTGCCAACCGCAAGGTCGCGCCGCTTTTGGTGACGGTGATCGCCTCAGCCAGCCACGGGGCATCGCCAGAACGCAGGGCATAGGCGTCGAATCCGGCATCGGCGGCGAGACCGCCGGCGCGACGGCCCCAGCCGAGCGGCAATGTGATGCAGTCCTCCGCCTGCCCTGGCAACACAAAGATCGGCGCCCTGATCTTGCGGTCCTTGCTGCTGATCTCGACGATGTCTTCCGTGGCGACGCCGAGCCTCTTGGCGGTCGCCGGGGCGATCAAAGCGGCATTGTCCCAGGTCAACCGGGTGAACGGGCGCGGCATCTCCAACAGCCACGCATTCCCGGTGTATCGGCCGTCCCGGACGAATTCGTCAGGCCGGAACAGCACATCGATGCCACTGTCGAATACGCCGGCCGCCGGAGGGTCGGCGGCGAGGTCGCCTCGCGGGCTTGCCGTGACCGCTGCAGCGGCGCTGTTCGCGACCACGCCGGAACGCTGCGCCTCATGCCAGAAGGCGTCGAAACCGCCGCGGTTCTGCTGCTGCGCCTGACCCATCCAAAAGCTGCGCAGCAGCGTGTAATCGTCCGGCAGCGTATTCCCCTGCAAAACCGCCAGCAGCTCCTGCGCCGAATGGCCGCCATAGAAACGGCGCACCTGCGGCTGCTGAATCGTCACCGTGCCGTCGAAGGCGCGCGCATCGCTCCAGGCTTCGTATTCATGCGCGGCCGGAATGAGCCAAGTGCTGGTCAGCGCCGTTTCATCGGCGTACAGCGCCAGGCTCGCCGACAGCGGCACTTTGCGCAGCGCCGCGGCGAAATCGAGCTCGGCCGGCGCCGTGTAGACCGGGTTTGTCTCCAGCATCAGCAGCGTGTCGACCTTGCCGGCATGCATGTCGGTGACGAGGTCGTGCAGCGACTGCGTGTGCACAGTCGGCGACGCGGCGACCGGCTCGATCGCGCGAGTCGTCGAGCCGAACGCGCCCAAGGCGACATTGATGGCGTCGGCGAGCAGGTGTACTTCGGCCGGCTGCTCACGGCCGGCATGCACGAGGCAGCGTCCCTTGTGCTGCATCAGATCCTGCGCTGCCGCCGCAAGCCACGCTGCATGCGGCGTCTGCTGCTGCGCCCATTGCTGCGGTCCCGCGCCGACCGACGATGCGAGGTAACGCATGGCGACCGCGATCTCCGCCGGCCGCAGCGGCAGTCGGTGATCCGCTTTGGCGCCGATCAGGGTCGGCGTGCTTTCGACCGCATAGATG
>Ga0102924_1005455_pt1 | contig 12336 bp, 13 predicted proteins | sample PaiPotPPM11metaG_FD_80116 | JGI IMG/M metagenome (GOLD analysis project Ga0102924, IMG submission 80116) | Iron sulfur acid spring bacterial and archeal communities from Banff, Canada, to study Microbial Dark Matter (Phase II) - Paint Pots PPM... ... | reverse complement strand
GTGCTGACCCTGCGCTTCGGCACCGGCCGCGAGGAGCCCCAGACGCTGACCGCGATCGGCAAGCGCCTCGGCTTCTCCGCCGAGCGGGCCTCCCAGCTGGAGCAGCGCGCGCTGAAGAAGCTCGCCGAGTCTCCAGAGCTGGCCGCCCTGCGCGAGGCCGCGTAATCGCACCCACCCGCCCGGCCTCCCCGCGGGGCCGGCCGCACGATTTTCTAAGCTCCTTCCCGTCGGACACGCAGCAAACCGTCGGGAAGGAGGCTTAGATGCCCAACAAGTCGCCGTGGGAGCGCATCGTGCAGTGGACGATCGCGCTCGGCGAACGCATCCTGGCGCCGATCGAGCGCTTCATCGGCAAACGCTCGCTCGTCGGCGACGCCACGTTCTTTGAGCTTGACCGCTTTCCCTGGGTCAAGCACATCGAGGACAACTGGACGGTGATCCGCGAGGAGGCCGAGCGGCTACTTGACGATCACGCCGGCCTGGCCAACTTCCAGGACATCTCCAAGGACCAGATCGAGATCACCGACGACGACCGCTGGAAGACGTTCTTCCTGTACGGCTACGGCTTTGAGGCCAAGCTCGGCGTGCAGATGTGCCCACGTACGGCCGCGCTGATGCGCGAGATCCCGGGCATGACCACGGCGATGATCTCAATTCTCTCCCCGCGCAAGCACATCCTCGACCACCGCGGCCCCTACAAGGGGGTGCTGCGCTACCACCTCGGCCTGATCGTGCCCCAGGACGCCCAGGCCTGTCGCATCCGCGTCGGTGACGACGTGTGCCACTGGGATGAGGGCCAGAGCATGATCTTCGACGACACGTTCAACCACGAGGTGTGGAACGACACCGACGAGACGCGCGTGGTGCTGTTCGTGGACGTCCTGCGGCCCCTGCCCGAGCCGGAGGCGACGATCAATCGCGCGATCGTCAAGGCGATCGGCTACTCGCCGTTCGTGCTCGACGCCAAGCGAAACCAGGAGGCCTGGGAACGGCGCTACCTGGAGCGCCACCGCGGCGCTCAGACGCCGGAGATGTCCAGCCCCGTGGTCTGAGGATCGGTCGACTTCTCTGCGCGTGGCGCCAGGAGATAAGCGATCGTGGCAAGCCCGAGGACGGTGGCTTACCGGCCGGGCGGACGCAAATCGGCTTCAGACGCTCGACACGTCCAGCCCGGTGCCCTGCAGCAGGGTGTTGGCCTGGTTGTTGAGGATCGTGAACTCGCCTGTGAGGATCAGCACCCCCAGCGTGATCATGACGGCGCCGCCGACGGCGATGATGACCGGGAAGTGGCGCTTGACGACGCTGAGCGCGTTGGTCATCCGCTCGAAGGCGAGCGCGATCAACAGGAACGGTATGGCCAGGCCGGCGGAGTAGAAGGCGAGCAGCAGGGCGCCGTGGGCGGCCGAGCTGGAGATCGCGGCCTGGGTGAGAATGGCCCCAAGGGTGATGCTCGTACACGGCGTCCAGGCGATCGCAAAGGCGGCGCCGGCGATCATCGGCCCACCCCGCCCGGCCAGGCGCAGCAGGCCGTCGGGGTGCCACTCGCGGTTGAGGAAACGCACGAACGGGGTGGCCAGGAAGATGGCGCCCATCGCCACGATGAGCGCACCCCCCACCTGCTCGAGCGCGTGTTTGTGCTGGTTGAGCGTCGACCCGATCACCGTGGCGCTGAGGCCGAGCAGGATGAAGATGGCCGAGAAACTCGCGATGAACAGCAGGCTGGGTACGAGCACGCGCCGGACGCCCACGCCCTCGCGCAGATCCGCGGGCGTGACCCCGATCACGGTGGACAGGTAGCCGGGGACCAGCGGCAACACGCACGGAGACAAAAACGACACCAGCCCAGCGGCAAGCGCGATCGGAATCCCCACTCCTGTGGCGGTGTCGGTGGCGGTCGCGAGCATCGGGTGCAGGTAGATCATGGCCGGGTGCTAGGAGACAGGATGGCGGATAGCGGCGCGTAGCTCTGCCACTTCGCGCTCCAGCCGCGCCACGCGCTCGCGCAGGTCCTCCCGCCCGTCCGCAGGAGCGGAGCGTCCTGCTGAGGCGGGGTCTGCGGATGGACCGGAGCCGGAGCCCATCGTTGAAGCCGAGCCAGCGGATGGACCGTCGGGCACATACGACTCGGCTGGCGTCGGTGGCCTGATGGCTTGGCCGTGCGCGGAGGGCTCGTCCTCGTCGGAGGTCAGCAGCTGCGCGTAGCGCTCCTCCTTGTGTCCTGGGCGCCGGCCCTGCCGCGCAACGAGCTCGCGCGCGATCAGGCGGTCGAGCGTCTCGTGAACGCCCGCCAGGTCGCCGAACGCGTGCATGCGCTCGGTGCGCTGCTTGAGCTCGCCGGGGGTCTGCGGCCCGCGCAGCATCAGCACGCACATGATCGCCTGCTCGCCCGCCTGCATGGGCAGCGCTTCGGCGAGCAGATGCCGGTACTTGGCGGCGCGGCTGCCCGCGCCGCTGGCCAGTCGGATCAGGCCGCGGCGCTCGAGGCGGTGCAGCGCGTCTCTGACGATCGCGTCGTCGTAGTCGACGACCGGATCACGGCTGGTCGACTGGTTGCAGGCCAGCCGCAGCGCGTTCAGCGACAGCGGGTAGGCGTCGGGCGTGGTGCGCTGCTTTTCCAGCAGGCAGCCAAGCACCCTGATCTCCGACGAGCTGAGATTGGCGGGCGCGCTGCTCACGACGCTCCGCAGGGTAGCCGAGCGCAGCGCGGGATCGCGCGGCCTGGCGGCTGCAGGGCCGTCAAGCGATTCTCACTGCATCTTTCGAGCACGCTTAGGCGCATGGGTGAGACTTGGCACACGCAGGCCTCCACGGCCGACAGGGCGCCGCTCATCCCGGCGCCCTGTCATGCACCGCGAGCGAAAGGAAGCAAGCCATGGCCCGTATCCTCGTCCAAACCAACGACCGCCGCACCGTCCTGGACGAAGCGGAAGTGCAGCTCGCAGATGTCAACGACCAGGATCAGGCAGCCGACCTGCTCGATCGGCTCGGACGCGCCATCGTGCAGGCCGAGCGCGCGCCGCGATCGCCAGGCCCTCGCAGCAGGCGGCCGAGGGCGCTCGTCCCGGTGAGCGACTACCGCGACGTGGGCGCCTGACTCGCCGGCCCGTCGCCAGAGCGACGGTAAAGTCGAATGGGTGAGCGCCCAGCCCTTCGCCCAAGGACACGGTGGCGATGGCGGCCGCCGGGCGCGGCGAGCGAACGCGCCGAAGCCGGGCGCGCGCCCCGAGGACATCCCCGACAAACACGTCTCGCTGCGGCGCATCGCGCGGCTGTTCATCCCCTACCGGCTGCGGCTGGGGCTGCTGCTCGGGCTGATCGTGCTCGGCTCGGTGCTGAGCGTGGCCTCGCCGTTTCTGCTGCGCGAAGCGGTCGACAAGGGCATCATCAAACATGACCTGACGCTGCTGTCGTGGCTGGTGGGCGGCATGATCGCGCTGGCGGTGATCAACGGCGTGATCGGCGTCGCCCAGACGTGGATCTCCAACGAGGTGGGCCAGCGCGTGATGCACGACCTGCACGCGGCGGTGTTCGCGCACCTACAGCGGATGTCGCTGGCGTTCTTCACGCGCACGCGCTCGGGCGAGGTGCAGGCGCGCATCGCCTATGACATCGGCGGCATCGACGACGTTGTCACGAGCACGGCCACCTCGACGGTCTCGACGGTGGCGACGGTCACGGCGACGGTCGTGGCGATGTTCGCGCTGAGCTGGCAGCTGACGGTGTTCTCGCTGATCCTGCTGCCGTTCTTCGTGTGGCTGACGCGCCGCGTGGGCAACGAGCGCAGGCGCATCCAGTCGGTGCGCCAGGGCCGACTGGCGGACATGTCGACGCTGGTCGAGGAGTCGCTGTCGGTGTCGGGGATCCTGCTCGGCAAGACGATGGGACGCTCTCACGAGCTGGTCGATCGCTTCGCCTCGGAGTCAAGCGAACTGGCCGACCTGGAGGTGCGCGCGCGCATGGCGGGGCGCTGGCGCATGTCCTCCGTGCAGATGAGCTTTGCGATCATGCCCGCGGCGGTGTATTGGTTCGCGGGCTACAGCATCGCCCACGGGCACGACCTGATCTCGATCGGCACCGTGGTGGCGTTTACGACGCTGCAGACGCGCCTGCTATTCCCGATGCAGCAGCTGCTGTCGGTGGGTCTTGAAGTGCAGACCTCGCTGGCCCTGTTTGGGCGCATCTTCGAGTACCTGGACCTCCCCGTCGACATCGTCGAGCGCCCGGGCGCGCGCACGCTGAGCGGCGTGCGCGGGGACGTGGAACTGCAGGACGTGTGGTTTCGTTACGCGCCCGACGCGCCATGGACGCTGCAGGAGATCAGCGCGGAGATCCCAGCGGGGACACGCACGGCGCTGGTCGGCGAGACCGGCTCGGGCAAGACGACGCTCGCGTATCTGGTCGCCCGCCTGTACGAGGCCCAGCGCGGGCGCGTGTGCATCGACGGCGTGGACATTCGCGACATGACGCTCGACTCGCTTGCGGCTACCGTCGGCCTCGTCTCCCAGGAGACCTACCTGTTTCACGCGTCGATCCGCGAGAACCTCCGCTTCGCCTGTCCCGAGGCGACCGACGGGCAGATCGAAGACGCTGCCCGCGCGGCGCAGATCCACGAGCTGATCTCCTCCCTGCCCAAGGGCTATGACACGCCTGTGGGCGAGCGCGGCTATCGCTTTTCCGGCGGCGAGAAGCAGCGCATCGCGATCGCGCGCACCGTGCTGCGCAATCCGCCCGTGCTGGTCCTCGACGAGGCCACCTCGGCGCTGGACACCGAGACCGAGCGCGCCGTGCAGCAGGCGCTTGACGAGCTCTCGCGCGGGCGCACCACGATCGCGATCGCCCACCGCCTGTCGACCATCCGCGACGCCGATCAGATCCTCGTGCTGGACGACGGGCACATCGTCGAGCGCGGCACGCATGATGAGCTGCTGGAGCGCGGCGGGCGCTACGCGGCGCTGCTCAGCGTCGCGGAGGTCGGCGACGACCCCGTCTCCAGCGGCGTATGAGCCCACGGCCGGCCCTGTCGTGTGAGGCACCAAGCCAGCGCGTTGTTCGCCTCAGTCGCCGAACTCGCTGCGAATACCTTTCGGCTTGAGAGCGTCCACGTAATGCTGGGGCAGGTGGTCGTTGAGCGAAGCGCGGAAGTGCAGGCGTCGCGCCTTCTTGATGTCGCTGGTGACGAGCGACAGCGGCGCGACCGCGAGGGACCACAGGCTGCGCAGCTGCTTGTGCGGCGCGTCGTTTTGCCGCCAGTCTGGATCTCCCTTGTGCCTGGGCTTGCGCGTGTACTGGTAGCCGGTCCCGAAGTGCGCAAACGGATAGGACGCTTTGGGTGGCAGCTGAGGGACGACGTCGTTGGCGTACACGTAGCGGATGACCCGATCGTGGAGGAATTCGTGCTTATTGCAATCCCGGGCGAGGTCGGGGCTGGCGAGCATCGGTCCTCCGAAGGTGTAGACCGCCTTGAGCCTGTCGACGATCGGCTGCTGATCACCGGGCTCGGCGACGAGCATCAGCGCGAGCATGGACGCGCTCGCGGCGCCGAGGCTGTGACCGGTGATGTACAGCGCCTGCAGCTTGTTGTCGAGTTTCTCCGCGCGACTCGGCCGGACCGACTCGCCGTCGATTGCGCGTTTGAGCGCGTTGAAGATTTCATAGCGCGTGGAGCGCACGTTGCGGTAGAAGCCACCATGCACGTAGTCTTTGCCCGAGTCGGCTTCGCCCGAGTCGGCGAGAGGCGAGGGCATTTTGGTGCGCGTGGGATCGATGTTCGCGTCGGTGAGCCAGGTGATCAGGCTCGTGGGCGGCGTGCCGCGATAGCAGAGGATCGCCGCACGGCCGTCCTTGCTCTGGATAAGGAACGACGTGCAGGTGATGAACAGGGCGTCGACGTACTCGTCGATCATCACGCAGCGGTTTTCCTCCAGGCCCATGCGCGCCATGATCATCGCGACCGTTTGCACGTCGGAGTACGCGTAGGCCGAGCACACGGCCATCACGTACGCAATCGTCTTGTCGGGGTGGGTTAAGGCAGAGACGAGCTTGTCGACGAGGTCCGGGTAGACCGGGAAGGTCTTGGTCCGCTGTAACTTGAACGGCCTGAGCTCCGCGTAGCTGGGAGCTAAGCAGTCCGTGAGCTGCATTTCACGCGACGGCGTCGATGTTCAGGCGCACGTAGTCGACCACCACCGGCTCGCCGACGAGCGCGAGCACGTCGTCCATAAACGGTTCGCGCAGGTTCTCGGGCAGCTGCTGCACGTGCGGGCCGAGCACAATCGTGGCGAGAAACTCCCGTGGCGCATCCGGTGTGCGCGGCGCGGGCGTCAGCCAGCACTCGGCCGAGGCGAAGCCGGCCGAGCGCAAGCGCTCGGCGGTGGGCTGCGGCGCGGCGTAGTTCCACGGCGGCTGCCAGTGCAGGAAGTGGGGTGCGTAGGGTTCGCGCTCGAGCACCTGGCGCGCTTTGGCGCGCAGGATGTCGATGTTGCCCTCTCCCCCACACTGCGCAACCAGACGTCCTTCGGGCCGTAGCGCCTTATGCAGGCGCGCGAACAGCCGGTCGTGGTCGGCGATCCAGTGAAAGGTGGCAGTCGACAGGACCGCGTCGACGGGCTCGTCGAGCTCGAGCTCGAGCAGGTCGGCGACGCGCAGGTCCACGTCCGGCCCGAGTCGTCGGCGCGCGGCGTCGATCATCGAGGCGGACTCGTCGACGGCGATCGAGCGCCCGCACGGCAGGCGCTCGATCAGCGCCTGGGTAATCCGGCCTGACCCGCAGCCGGCGTCCAGCACGAGCTCATCGCCGTTCAGTGTCAGCCGGTCGAGGACATCCAGCCCGAGCGCCTCCATTGTTGCGGAGATGCGGTCATAGCTCGTCCCATCCCACTCGCGTACCGGCATACGATCGTACGTTATCACGTATCAGACCAGCGTGACCCCGGGCGCTGGGCATAACCCCGGCGCGGCGTAGCGGATCAGGCAGGAAGCTGGGCGTGTCCCGCGCGTGCGCCCAGGTCGGCGATCACCTGCGAGATCCGCCCACCCTGCCAGGCGAGCGGCGCCTGACCGTCATCCTCGACTCGTAGCTGCGCGCCGGGGATCGTCTGGGAGTAACGCTCTGCCACGACGATGGGGTGCAGCGGGTCGGCCTGGTCGCGGCTGGCGACGACGACCGTAGGGACGGCGATCGTGGCGAGCTGCTCGATCTGCTCGAACGGGCGCGAGCGTGGCACGCCTTCCAGCGCGTCGGCGACCGCGTCGGGGTGCTCGTGCGCGGCGATGCGCTGACGCAGGACGGTCTCGACTGTGCTGCGCAGCGACTCGGGCAGCCGCTGCAGGTCATAGGCGGCGACGAAGCCGTCTGCGCCGCCCTCGCGCAGCCCGCGGGCGAGGGCGTCCCAACTCGAGATGTCGACGTCGGCGCGCAGCAGGGTCGGGTCGAAGGCAGGGGTGATGATCGCCAGCGCGGCCACCCGCTCGGGGTGATGGAGCACGAAGCGCACGGCGGTGTGGGAGCCCATCGACACGCCGGCGAGCAGCGCGCGCTGGACGCCGGCCTGGTCGAGCACGGCGAGCAGGTCGGCGGCGAGCAGCTCATAGCCGTAGCCGCGCGGTCCGTCGGCGGGCATCGAGCGGCCGTGGCCGCGCGCGTCGTAGGAGATCACGCGATGGCCCGAGCGCTGTAGCGCACGCGAGCCCATGACCACATAGCGGCGGGTGGCGGTAAGGCCGTGCAGTAGCACTACCGCGGGGCCGTCGCCTGACTCCTCGCCGGAGAGCGTCACCCCGCCGGCGCCCGCGACGCTCAGCTCGCGCAGATCTTCGACCGGCTGCGGGCGCGGCGGAGCCGGGTGGTCAGGCATGTGCGGCGGCGTGCACGCGCAGGAGGTCGGCCGAGTGCTGCGGGCGCTCCCAGAAGAACAGATGGCCGATGTCGTCGAGCAGCTCGAGTTGTGCGTGCGGAATCAGCTCGGCGATCATCTTGCCGTTGACCACGGGCAGCACCTGGTCGACTGTGCCGTGGATGACGAGCGTTGGCAGCGCGATCTCCCCCAGGCGCGCGGAGGTGTCGTGCTCGATGCATGCCTGTGTCTGGGCGGCGATCACCTGCAGCGCGACGCGACGGCGCAGGCCGATCTCGCGAAAGCGCTGCCAGGCGGCCTCGTCGGCGGCGAAGGCTGATGAGACGTTGGCCTCCCAGGAGGCACGGATGGCGCGCTCTGGATCGCCTGATTGGACGGCCTGGGCGACCCGTTCGACGACCTCGCGACTGGTGTGCCTGCTGCCGGGCCCCCCGCAGTAAGTGCAGCCGAGCGCCAGCGTGCGGATCCGCTCAGGCTCGGCCAGCGCGAGCTCCTGGGCGATCATGCCGCCCATGGAGATGCCAAGGATGTGCGCCGAGTCGACGTCGAGCGCGGTCAGCAGGCCGGCGGCGTCGGTGGCCATCTGGCGGATGCTCAGCGGGCCTTCCAGGCGGCTTGAGGCACCCACGCCACGATGGTCATAGACGATCACGTCGAAGTCGCCGCGCAGGTCGGCCAGGAACGAGGGGTCCCAATGCGAGTAGGTGCCGCTGCGGCCCATGATCGCCAGCAGCGGTGGACCGGAGCCGGCGCGCTCGTAATCGAGCTCGATGTCCCCCACTCGCACCAGCGTCATCTTCTCGATCTTATACGGGCAGTGCGAGCTGGTCTACAGGCAGCTTGACCGAGCCTGGCCTGTCGGCAGCTGTCGGTCGCTCGCCCGTCGCGCCACCCTGCCGATCATCCGCAGTCAGCCCAGCCACGCGGACACCGAGTAGCCGCACGGGTCGTGGCGGCGCGTAGGCGCGCAGCAGCTCAAGCGCGACCGCGCCGACCTCCTGCGCGTCGCAGGTTGGCTGCACGATCGTGCGCGCGCGGGTGACCGTGGTGAAGTCGTCCAGGCGCACCTTGATGGCGATAGTGCGCCCGCGGCGGTCGTGGGCGGCGAGACCGGCGCACAGCTCCTCGGCCATCAGCGACAGGTGCTCGCGCATCTGAGCGGGGTCTGACAGGTCACTGTCGAAGGTCCGCTCGCGCGACTCCGAGACGACCTTGCGCGGCGCGCCGATCACGCCGTCGTGTTCGAAGCGCGCGCGCCTGGCGAGTTCCCGTCCAAGGTTGGGCCCGAAGCGCTCGGTGAGCAGCCGCTCGGGCGCAGCGCCCACCGACGCGAGGGTGGTCAGCCCGAGCTCGGCCAGCCGCGCGGCGGTCTTGGGCCCGATCCCCGGCACGAGGCCGGGCGGGGAGTCGGCGAAGCGCTCACACGCCTGCTCGCGGCTGAGCACGACGAAGCCTGCGGGCTTCTCTGCGTCGGTGGCGACCTTGGCAACGAGCTTGTTGGGGCCGATTCCTACCGAGCACGTCAGACGCAACTCGGCGTCGATCTCGGCGAGCAGACGGCGCATGGCCGTGCGCGGCGAGAACAATTCGGAGACGTCCAGATAGGCCTCGTCCAGGCCCACGACCTCCACGCGCTCGACGTGCGCGCGCAGGATCGCCATCATGCGCGCAGATGTCTCTCGGTAGGTGGTGAAGTCGGGCGCCAGGAAGACCGCGTCGGGGCACAGCCGCCGCGCGCGGGCGGCGGGCATAGCCGAGCCAACGCCATATTGGCGCGCCTCGTAGCTGGCGGTGGTGACCACGGCGCGCGGGCCACTCCCGGCCACCACCACCGGCTTTCCGCGCAGCTCAGGGTGGCGCAGCAGCTCCACCGACACATAGAACGCGTCGGCATCCAGGTGTGCGACGCGCAGACCAGGCCCCGGCTCGGACACCGCTCGAATCTAGCGCCCGTCGCGGCGGGCGTGGACAAGAACGTTTCGTGCTGACGCCAAACTATTAGTGCGACATAGGATCGCGCGTTTGTGCATGCATGGCGCATGATAAAATACGCTAGGTATGGGAACCCTTATCCAAATTCGCGACGTACCGGAGGATGTCCATCACAAGCTGAAGGCGCGGGCGGCCCTGTCGGGCGTGTCTCTCTCGGAGTACCTGCGCGGCGTGCTCGGGCGTGCGGCCTCTCGACCAACGCCCGAGGAGTTGGCTGCACGGATCGCGGCGCGTGGCGCGGTACAGCCTGCCAAGCCCACCGAGATAGCGGTCCGCGACATTCGCGATCGCGGCGAGTGACCGTAGTCGACACCTCTGCGGTCGTCGACTTCCTGCTGGGGGCGGGCGCAGCAGCGCAGGTCGAGGCGCTGATGAGCTCGGAGGGCCAACTCGCTGCGCCCGACCTGCTGGTGTTCGAGGTGCTGGCTGTCCTGCGCCGGGAGGCACATCGAGGAGAAGTGTCCGACGTGCGCGCCGCGGCTGCAGTGCATGACCTGGGTGATCTCCCAGTCGAGCTCTTCCCCAGCCTCGTCTTGCGCGAGCGCGCATGGGCACTGCGGGGCAACTTCACGGCGGCCGACGGATTGTTCATAGCCCTCGCCGAGCAGTTGCACGAGCCGCTTGCGACGAAGGACAGAGCGCTTTGCGCCGAGGTCGGCAAGCATGCGGAAGTCGAGACGCTCGACCTCGGGCCCGGCTCGCCAGGCGATCTTGCAGACGAGGCCGACTCACCGTAAGGAGCTCGTCGCCCAGCGTGGCTGCTCTTGTCAAGCCACTCTTGCAGTAGGCTTGTGGTCGAGGGAAATGGACCTGACGTTCAGCGACAAGGAGACGGCGTTCCGCGACGAGCTGCGCGCTTGGCTTGCGGACAACCATCCTCCTGCCAAACCGTCGGCGGACGCGGGCGACGACGCCCAGTTCGCGTGGCGGCGCGATTGGCAGCGCCATCTGTACGAGGCGGGCTGGGCGGCACCGGCGTGGCCGACGGAGTACGGCGGGCGCGGCGCGTCACAGACGGAGTCGGCGATCTACTTCGAAGAGCTTGGCCGCGCGAGGGTGCCGTTCGCGGCGAACACGCTGGGCCTTTTGCTGGGCGGCCCGACGCTGATGGTGTGGGGCACGCCAGAGCAGAAGGAGCGCTACCTGGCGCCGATCCTGTCGGCGGAGGAGATCTGGTGCCAGGGCTTCTCTGAGCCGGACGCTGGCTCGGACCTGGCGTCCTTGAAAACCCGCGCTGTGAAAGACGGCGATGAGTGGGTGGTGACGGGCCAGAAGGTGTGGACGAGTGGTGCGCAGTACTCCAAGTGGTGCATGCTGGTGGCGCGCACGGACTCGGAGGTGGCCAAGCACAAGGGCCTTACGTACTTCCTCATGGACATGGACCAGGAGGCGGTGCAGATCCGCCCGCTACGTCAGATCACGGGCGAGGCGGAGTTCAACGAGCTGTTCATCGAGGAGGCGCGCATCCCGGACTCCAACGTAGTGGGCGGCGTTGGCAACGGCTGGAAGGTGGCGCTGACGACGCTGATGAACGAGCGCGCGGGGCTGGGCTTCGCGCTGCAGATCCGCCTGCGCCAGCTGCTCGACGACGTGATCGCAGCGGCGGGCGAGAAGGGCCTGCTGGAGAACGCGCTGTATGCGGACAAGATCGCGGATCTGCATGTGCGCTGCGAGACGATCCGCCTGCTGGCGTGGAAGGGCCTGACGGACGCGGAGCGCTACGGCCAGCCGGGCCCGGAGGGCTCGCTGGTCAAGTGGCTGTGGTCTGACACCAACCAGCGCGCGACGCAGCTGGCGGCGGACGTGATCGGCCCGGAGGCGCTGACGTCGGGGACGGGCTGGAGCTATGAGCTAATGCGCGCGCGCGGCAACACGATCGAGGGAGGCACGACAGAGGTGCTCAAGAACATCGTGGCCGAGCGCGTCCTGGGGCTGCCGCGCCTGAAGGTGGCCGCATGATGAGTTTTTATCGGCTTCGCCCTTCGGGCTCCGCTGGCAGGGTCGCGTAGTTATGGACTTCGGCCTGACAGACGACCAGCGCGACATCCAGCGCACGGCGCGCGACCTGCTGTCCGAGCGCTCGACGTTTGCGCGCGTGCGCGAGCACGCAGAGGCGCGCACCACCGACAAGGCGCTGTGGCGTGAGCTGTGCGAGCTGGGCTGGCCGGGCATCGCGATCTCCGAGGACAACGGGGGTCAGGGCCTGGGCACGATCGAGCTGTCGATCCTGTGCGAGGAGCTGGGCCGTTCGCTGGCGCCGGTTCCCTTCCTGGCAAGCACGATGGCGGCGTGCGTGATCGAACAGGCGGGCACCGCCGAGCAGCGCGAGCGCTGGCTGCCGGGCCTGGCCTCAGGCGAGACGATCGGCGCGCTGGCGAGCGCGACCGACGGCACGGCAGAGCTAGTGGTGAGCGGCGCTGAGGCGGGCGTGATCGTGCTGGTGGAAGACGACGGCTCGGGACGTCTCGTCACACCCGACGAGGCGGAGATG
>Ga0102924_1005454_pt1 | contig 12337 bp, 11 predicted proteins | sample PaiPotPPM11metaG_FD_80116 | JGI IMG/M metagenome (GOLD analysis project Ga0102924, IMG submission 80116) | Iron sulfur acid spring bacterial and archeal communities from Banff, Canada, to study Microbial Dark Matter (Phase II) - Paint Pots PPM... ... | reverse complement strand
GGACTGAATCAGCCCGTCAAGCGGCATCCACTCCGGTTGGGGGATGGAGGCGTGCAGAGATGCCTCCGGGGACTGTTCAGGAACAGGATGGGTCAAGGTCATCGAAATTACTCCTTTCATGTTTGTTCAATGACGCTACCAGCCTGCCTGATACACTTGTTTGCCCTGCACGATGTTGGTGGCCTCTTGCGGCGTGAGGAATCCCGCCATCACCTCGTCATTGATGAGGGTGATGGCTTCCTCATTATTGGCCGGTTCTTTGTCAGGACACGTCGGGTCACTACAAAACGGGTACGGGTCCTCGTGGATGGGGTCATCTTCCATGATGACCGGGTGGCGGACGGACGGTTCGTCCTGGGGGTCGCGGGTGTGTTTCGCCATGGATGTTCTCCTTGCTGTCTAAAGCAAACACAAACACAGCAATTGATCCTTGACCCATCATGCGATAGAATGCAACTATTGGGCCAGGGAACGGTTGAACGGACTGCTGGTTCAATGGCTATCCAGTTGTCGCAACCAACTGGATAGCCTCCTAAAGAGACACACTCATAACTGCTCTTTGCCAATGAGTACTCAGAGTTCTCACAGAGCAAAGAGTTCAAACAAATCATGGAACTATAGTACCATACCCAAAAGCATCTGTCAAGTCCTTACAAAGTAATCTGTGCAAAGAGTTCAGCAAAATGCTATAATAGCATTACTTTGTTTCCTTGCTAACCATAACAGAGGGGCAAAGTACGCAATAACTACAGAAGGGGATCAAAAGGTGGCAAAAAAGACCACAGCACCGAAAAACTTTTATACCGCAGAGAAAGCTATCGAAAAGCTACAAATGTCCAGATCAACTTTCTTTGATCACGTCAGAAAGGGAAAGATCAAAAAAGTTATACCGCCTGGACAAAAAGAAGGGTATTACCCGAAAAAAATCATCGATGATCTGGCCCGTGCGAGAGAACTGGTGATTTTGGAATATGCAACGGAACCATCTAGCTTCACACAAGCCACGGACGAAGACATCAAGGGAATCCATGACTTGTGTGTTAGCTTGTTCGGTATCACTGAGACAGTGAACTATGAAACCATGCTGTCCTGGCAGCAGAAAAATCCCTATACCTACTTTGTTACGAAACAAGAAGGTTTTGTCACCGGCTATTTCGGTTTTTTACACCTCAACGAGGAAGTGACTGAACGTATCATGTCACAACCCCTCCCAGGTGTACCAATGCCGCCATCGACCGATGTAGAACCTTTTATCCCTGGCAAACCCATCCACGGACTATTTGTAGGACTGGCTGTCCGTCCGGGACTACCTGAGACGCAGGCAAAACTTCAAGGTAGACATCTCATCACAGGGGCTATAGGGGTATTGGAAGAGTTTGCCAGACAAAATACGCCTGTCCACATGCTCTACGCTACGGCACGTACTAGCTACGGCTTCAGGCTAAGCCGAAAACTTGGCTTTGAAGAGATAGCCTATCCGGGTGATCCACTCATCCGCTTCAAAATCAACCTGCTCATATCAGATAATCGCTTGCTTCGAGAATATCAGCGGATTATAAAGCGTGCAGCCTCGCAGCAAGCCAGAAAGAGCGATCGTATGACTTGAGGTAAAATATCTAGTCCTGCAAAAGAGAAAGAGAAAAAAAGGGGGCGTCAATATGATCGAGCAGGATCGCGTCGGGCAGCAAGCTGGCAACTATATCCTCGTTAGCAAGCTCGGCAAGGGGGGATTTTCCGAAGTCTATCTGGCCGAACACCTGTACCTCAAAACGCAGGCTGCTATTAAAGTGCTGTCAGTGCGCTTGCTGGAAGGCGAACAAAAAGCCTTTTTCGATGAGGCGCGCATCGTGGCCCGCCTCAATCATCCGCGTATCGTGCGCGTGCTGGACTTCGGTGTCATTGATCGCGTGCCGTTTCTCGTCATGGAATACGCTCCCAACGGCACATTGCGCAAGCTTCATCCCAAAGGAACGGTTGTACCGCTGAAGACGGCGCTGTCGTATGTCGAACAAATCGCGTCCGCTTTACAATATGCTCATGATGAGCAATTGATTCACCGCGATGTGAAGCCCAGCAACATGCTCGTCAACAAGAAAGACGAAGTGCTGCTCAGCGACTTTGGCACGGCGCTGGCCCTGGAAAGCTCGATCACGGTCAAGCGCGAGGAGATGATGGTAGGGACACCAGCGTATACCGCGCCTGAACAATTGCAGGGCAACGCTGTTTTTGCCAGCGATCAGTATGCCCTGGGCATGGTTGCCTATGAATGGCTCACGGGCAACCGCCCGTTTCGCGGCACATTCGAGGAAGTGGCAAGAATGCATCTGCACACGTCGCCGCCCTCGCTGCGCTCCCAGGTTCCTGATATTCCCCTCTCAGTCGAGCGCGTCATTTTCAAGGCGCTGGAGAAGCGGCCTGAAGAGCGTTTCGGCAGCGTGCGCGAATTCGCCGTCGCGTTGAACGAGGCTCGCGTGCTGGACGAACCGGCCACGCTTAGTTTGCCTCCTGAACGAGTCGCGCCGCCGCTGCTAGCTCAGGTTCCGACGTTGCCGATAGCGCTGCCGCGGTTGTCGTCTCCTATAGCGGCGCGGCGCGGCCCCGCGCGCCGTCTGGTGATCGGCGGACTGGTTGGCCTGGTTGCTCTCGCCGGGGGCGGGAGCCTTGCCTGGGTGGCTTTCAACTCCCATTCGCCGCTTTCCGCGCTTGCCAACCGCACGTCGGCTCCCGCCGCCAATCCTGAACAGAAGCCGCCACACATGGTTTATCAGTATTTCGGGCATAGCAATACGGTGAACAGCGTGGCATGGTCGCCGCGTGGCACGCGCATTGCTTCGGCCAGCGTTGATCAGACGGTGCAGGTGTGGGACGCTACGGACGGCCTGAACGCCTTTACCTATCGAGGCCATGCCGCGCCCGTCAGAGACGTGGTGTGGGAGCCGGGAAGAGGCGCGCGGCTGGCCTCGGCCAGCCGCGATAAAACGGTGCAAGTCTGGAATGCTGCTAATGGCTCGCGCGTCACGACGTTTCATGGTCGCACCAATGTCATTCCCGCCGCGAGCTGGTCGCCGGACGGCAACCGTATTGCCTCTGTCGATTACGCGTCCATTCATGTCTGGGCGTCTACTACCGCTTTAGCGCTGGCTGTCTACAAAGGGGATGTGGGGCGCATCAACACGGTGGCATGGTCGCCCGACGGCGTCTCTATTGCAGTCGGGAATGCCGCGAACCAGGTGCAGTTGTGGGATGTGGCGAGCAGTAAAGATCTGTTTATCTATCACGAACATGGCGACGAGATCAAAGATGTGGCATGGTCGCCTGATAGTTCGCTGGTTGCCTCGGCCAGCCTGGATCATACGGTGCGTGTCTGGCAAGCAGCCACCGGCCACACCGTATTCGTCTATACCGGCCATGCTGACCAGGTGAACGGGGTCGCGTGGTCGCCGGATGGCAGCTATCTTGTTTCAGCCAGCAATGACCGAACAGCTCAGGTTTGGGAAGCGAGAACAGGCAAGAAAATGTTCACCTACACAGGTCATAGCTATTTTGTGAACAGCGTGTCGTGGTCGCCCGACGGCAAGCTAATCGCCTCCGGTAGTAGCGATCATACGGTGCAGGTGTGGAAATCAGGGCTATAGGGGCGCTATTACCTGCCCCGAGGAACAGATGATAGCGCCCCTGAGTGGTTAAAAGTTCTTCAGCTCCGCTGCCGTCACGGTCAACACGACATGGACATTGCCAGTACTGTCTGACTGCACGGCATCGAAGCCGCCGTAGACGTTGTTGTGGCTATTGAAATCCATCGGGCCGCTCGCCCCTTCATAGTTGATCTTGACTTTGGCCTTGATATCCTTGTAGCCCGTCGCGTAATCTGTCACCATTGTGCCGGGCGGATTGGCGACATAGACCATCTTTGCCGATACCGCGTCACCATTGGTTGAGCCTGCCGCGTCGGAGGCCAGAGCCAGTACATTGAGGGCATCATACCCGTAATCCGCCAGTTCGACCGGGGTGGAGTTAAACATCGCCTGGTAGAACTGGTTGAATTCGGCAACGCCCGCGCCTCCTGTCGAGCTTCCTTGCAGGGATGTCAACACCTTCTGAGCTATAGCAGGCGTAATGGCTTTGATGAAGTCCGAAGAGGCCGTCACATCGGTGCCGATAAAGGGCAGTCCCAGCCCTTTTAATTCCTTAATCTCGCTAAACAGCGTCGCACCCGTCTGTGCATCGACTTGCGTAAAGACAACCTGCGGGTTCGCGCTGTAGAGTTGCTCAATCTCTGAACGATAGGAGGACTGGTCAGGCACAAGATTGATATTGGCAACGATAGTGCCGCCGTGGCGCGTGAAGGCGCTCACAACGGGCGCTTTCAGGGTTTGCGCCGACTCGTTGGAACCAAACACGAGCGCGGCCCTGGTATAGCCCTTGTGGATGGCATAGTAGGCCATCGCCACTCCTAGCAAGTTGTCCGAGGGCGTGCTGCGCCAGACGTACTTGCTTTGCAGGTTATCAAGCTGGGTTGTCCCACCAACGATGACATCGGGAATCTTGCTCTCCTGGAGGATAGGCAAGACGGCCATCGCTTCAATCGAAGAAGGACCGATGATCAGGTTGACCTGGTCTACGCTGATCAATTTGCGCAGCGCGGGTACAGCGTCTACAGCATCGCCGCCCGTATCTTCCGTGACAACCTGTACCTGGCGGCCAAGTATGCCGCCGTTTTTATTGATCTGGGCGGCGGCAACCTGTACGCCTTTCAAGATATCAGGCCCGATAAATGCCTCGAAGCCGCTAAATGGTCCGATGACGCCTACTTTGATAGGCGTGCTATTGCTACTACCATTTCCACTGCTCCCACCACATGCCGCCAACAACAAACCCAGGACAACAACCGCGCTGACACAGGCTCGTGTCCACCACGAATGTGTTTGTTTCATTTTAACTCCCTCGCGTGAAAATAGGGACTCGCGGTCACGCACCGGTCGGGACGGGACGGTTTTCTCTCGCCCCAGGCACTTTTAGTGAGCTACGCACTCCATGACTAACGTCCAAGATAGAGATTTGCCACCTCCTTGCTGGCTAAAAGCTCGCGACCTATGCCCTCATAGCGATTGTGGCCGGTCACAAGCACATACGCGTAATCCGAGAGTTCTAGCGCCATGCGCGTGTTCTGCTCGACTACCAGGACGGCGACGCCAGAATCGCGAATGGACTGGATACGCTCCCAAACAGCTACCGTGATACGGGGGGCTAACCCGGCTGTTGGCTCATCCAGCAGCAACACGCGCGTATCCAGCATCAGCGCGCGCGCCATTGCCAGCATATTGCGCTGGCCGCCGCTCAGTTGCCCGGCCGGGCGCTGGCGGCTATCGCGCAGGTCGGGGAACAGGATGAAGAGTTCTTCGATACGCGCGCGGTAGTTGTCACGGCGGGTGAACGCGCCCATCTCAAGGTTTTCGAGGACGGTCAGGGACGGGAATATATTGTTGAGTTGAGGAACATACGCCATGCCGCGCTTGACCAGAACTTCGGGCGGCACGTTGGTAATGTCTTTTCCTTCCAGGAAAACCCGGCCGCTTGTCACGCGCAGTAAACCAAAAATCGCCTTCATCAGCGTACTCTTGCCCGCGCCGTTTGGTCCCACGATAGAGACGAGCTGCCGCGGTCTGAGTTGGAATGAGACGCCATTGAGAATCCTGGCGTTACCATAGCCGCCTTCGACGCCTTGCGCTTCCAGTATCGGAGCGACCGGCGGCGCTGTCGTTGTTTCAGGTTCCCCCGCGTTGTTCGTTGCCTTTTCCGGCTTCTGTGTCGCCATTATTCCCTCCTCATCCTTCTCCGAGATATGCATCAACAACTGCCGGATTCTCGCGTAATTCGGACATGGTTCCCTCGGCGATGGTCTTGCCCAACGCCATCACAATGACGGCCTGGCAATGCCGCTCCACCAGCGCCAGGTTGTGTTCGATGATGAGAAATGTGATCCCTTGTTCGCGGCATAGCGCTTCGATGTAGTCGCCCAGGCGCGTCGCCAGCACGGGATTGATGCCCGCGAACGGCTCATCCAGCAGCAGCAGTTTGGGCCGCGTCATCACCACGCGCGCCAATTCCAGGAGACGACGCTGACCGCCGCTGAGATTACCCGCGTACTCGTCGCGCAGCGCGTACAGGTCGAAGTCTCGCAGCAGTTTGAGCGCGTGCTGTAAGTTTTCATCCTCTTGGCGCCGCACGGCCGGCAGCGGCAGCAGTCCCAACCAGAAACTCTCGCCCAACTGGTGATGCGGCGCGGCCAGCAGGTTCTCCGTCACCGTCATACGCTCAAGCTCGCGCGTGATCTGGAACGTGCGCGTCAGACCGCGCAGGGCGATGCGATGCGGCGCCTGGTTCGCGATGTTATAGCCATCGAACAAGATCTGGCCTGTTGTCGTTTCCAGGAAGCCCGTAATGACATTCGCGGCAGTGCTTTTACCCGCGCCGTTCGGGCCGATGAGTCCGGTAATGCTGCCGCGCGCGACCGTGAACGAACAATCATCAACCGCGCGCAAGGCGCCAAAGGTGCGCACGAGGTTGCGTACTTCCAATAGCGTATCCATGCCCGACCTGAGCGCCGCGCTTTGATCTGCTGCGCTGAGCTTTGTGGCGCGTATGGGTGTCTCACCTGCCATCGCTCGCCTCCTCTTCTCGATCTTCGCCAGCAGAGCTGTCAGGGGAGACGAGATTGCTGTGTTCTGCCGCTATGACTTCGTCCTCCACATGAATACCTGTTCCGCCTCCGGCCGCTGCAAGCTCAGGAGCCAACAGTTTGCTGCGCCGCACTTTGAAGCGTCGCTCAGCGAGGAGACCCTGCGGGCGGAAGGCCACGGTGAGGATGATCAAGATGCCGATGGCGATGTAACGCAGCGCGTCGATGAGCTGCGGCGAACTGGAAACCGAGGGCAGAAAGCGCGTCGCCTCGGAGAAGAGAACCGGCACGAGCAGCGCGCCAAGCAAGGCTCCCCGGTTGTTGGCGCTGCCGCCCAGCAATAACGCGGCCCAGATGAAAAACGTTTCGCCAGTAGTCCAGGCGCTGGGGTTGAAGGCGCCAACAGACATGACCAGCAGCGCACCGCCGATGCCCGCAATGAACGCTCCGATTACAAACGCTTTCAGTCGCAGCGAGAAGACGTTTTTGCCCAGCCCTTGTGCGACGAGTTCGTCTTCGCGCACCGTTCGCAGGGCGCGCCCGAACGGCGAACGGTAGAGCCGCTCGGAGAAAATGTAGACGATGATCAAGATAACGATGCACAGGCCGAGGAAAAAGAAGCCATATGAGTTATAGTCCAGGTTCAACGCGTTAAAGAACGGCTGCGGGATGGCTGAGATGCCGTCCCAACCGTTGACCAGGGCCGTATCATTACCGGCGATTGTCCACAGAACGAGCGCCACAGCGACGGTGACAATAGCGAAATAGTCGCTGCGCAGGCGTTTGAGCGAGAGCAGGCCGACAATAAAAGCCAGCAGAGCCGCCGCCAGCCCACCCACGATCAAGGCCGGGATAAACGGCCAGTTGAGACCCAACACATAGCTCTCACCCAGTAAAGCCGGCTGCGCTGGCGGCAGCATCAGCAGCGAGGTGACGTATCCACCGACGGCCACGAAGGCAATGTACATAAAATTGAGAATGCCCGCGTAGCCCCATTGGACGTTGAGTCCCAGGGCCAGCACACCGTAGATCGCGGCAAAGGTTGCCAGTGTCAGGATGTAAAAAACGATGGTCGGCATGGTTCATCATCTCCTTTTCCGCCTCGACTATGCTCGTCCACGCGAGGTAAAAATACCTTGCGGGCGCAGTAACAATGCCAGAATCAGAATGACGAGCGCGATGGCATCCTTATATTCTGAACTGATGAAGGTTGCGCTCATCTCGGTGGCGACGCCGACGACCAGCGCGCCGATCATCGCGCCGTATGGGCGTCCAATGCCGCCCAGGATCACGGCGGCGAAGATCACGAACAGGAAGCCGAAGCCCAGCGTTGGCGTAAAACTGGAGACGTTGAGCGCGAGAACGACGCCGCTCAATCCGGCTAATCCGCCTGCCAGCAGCCAGACAACGTTGACGATGAAGCGTGTGTTGATGCCGGAGATGCGCGCCAGTTCCGGGCTATCCGAGACGGCGCGCATGGCCTTGCCCAGGCGCGTGTATCTGAGCAAAATATGGATGCCCAGCATCGTGATCAGGGCCAGCGCGAAAATGACCAGTTGCAGGGGCGTAAAGAGAAATGGGCCGAGATGCAGCGTCGTTCCCGTGTTCACGGCGTAGCTCTGAAACTGCTCGGAGAAAATACCCAGGATCGCGTTTTGCAGGATCAGCGAGATGCCCAGCGTCACCACCAGCATGATGATGGGCGGACTATTGCGTGCGACAAAGGGACGCAGCAGAAAGATGTTGATCAACCAGGCCAGGATTGCCGTCGCGATAATGGCGATGACAAGGCCCACCCAGATGCTCAATCCCAGGCGTTGATTGATGACAAGCGCGATGTACACGCCAAAGGTAAGCAAGTCGCCATAGGCAAAGTTGATGTAGTTGGTGACGCCGAATTGCAGCGTCAGCCCGACCGCGGCAATTGCCAGCACCGAGGCGGTGATCAGCCCAAAACCGAATGATAAGAGCAACGATTGTATGATCTGCACGAAAGACCTCCTTCCCTGGTTTCCCAGGCGTTACGCGCCGGTTTTGCGGATTGAGTGACTGGAGGCGACAGGTTCGCCGTCCGCCAGGGCTGCCATCAGTTGTGTGCGAGCTTGCTCCAGCCCCGGCAGGGCAATGCCTGTATGCCATCCCATCGTTTCCAGGTATTCTACTAAGGTCTCGGTCGCAAGGTTGCCGGGCGCGCCGGGAGCGTAGGGGCAGCCGCCAAGCCCGCCTACTGCCGCGTCAAAGGTTGCGACTCCAGCCTGTAAAGCCGCGAAGACGTTCGCCAGGCCATAGCCCGCCCGATCGTGAAAATGCGCTGAGAGCGTGGTGGTAGACGGCAATTCCGCGCGCGCCTGTAGGAACAGTTCGTAGACCTGGCGAGGGTTGCCGACTCCGATAGTATCGGCCAGTGACACCTGGTTGACGGCCATTTCAGCGTAAGCTCGCACAATTTTGAGAACAGCCGACGGCGCAATCTTTCCCTCGAACGGGCAGCCAAATGCCGTGGCAATCGCCCCGCGCACACTCACGCCCTCTGTCCTGGCCCTGGTCGCGACCTCTGCCAACTGTGCCAGCGATTCGTCCACCGAACGGTTGAGGTTCGCCCGGTTATGCGACTCGCTCGCTGAGATCACCAGTGTAACCTCGCCGATACCCGCCGCGCGCGCCCGCTCGTAGCCGCGCATGTTCGGGATCAGCGCGCTGTATACGACGCCGGATACCTGGGGCAGGTGAGCAGCTACCGTATCGGCATCGGCCAGTTGCGGTATCCATTTCGGGTGCATGAACGAAGTAGCCTCGATGTGGCGCACTCCCGCATCGAGAAGCGCGGATATAAAGGCCAGTTTATCTTTTATGGAAATGATCTGGTCGGCATCCTGGAGGCCATCGCGCGCCGTGACATCAACCACCGTCACCTGTTCCGGCCATGAGAAGCGTTCAGTCAGCATTGTCATATCACTCCTTCCGCTTGCAGTTGCTCGATTTCCGTTGTATCCAGGCCCAGCAGCCCGCCGTAAATGGCCTCGTTATCCGCGCCGAGTTCGCCGCCGCTGTGTCTGATCGCCCCCGGCGTCTCCGTCAGGCGCGGTACGATGCCCGGCAGATAGGTCACACCTCCCGGCATCCGCTCGTCGGGAGCCTGCGCGATCATGCCGCGTGACTGGTAGTGTGGGTCCGCCGCGATGTCGGCAATGCTCATCACTGGCCCTGCCGGTACTCCGGCTTCGCCTAAGATGCTCTGTATTTCCGCCAGCGTGCGCTCCGCGACCCAGTCGCCAACGATGTGATCGAGTTCGCGATGGTGCGTCACGCGCGCCTGATTGTCGCGGAAGCGTTCATCCTCCACCAGTTCCGGTTGGCCCAGGATGCGCGCCAGGCGGCGAAACACATTGTCGCCGTTGCCGCCGATGGCGATCCAGCGCCTGTCGCCGGTGAGGTAGACGCTAGACGGCGCGGCGCGCAACATGCTGTTGCCCATACGTTCGCGCACGACGCCCGCGTGCATGTACTCGGTAAGCATGGCTTCGGTCAGGGCGAAGACGGATTCGGTGATTGCCACGTCTACGATCTGTCCCTGCCCATCGCGTTCGCGCGCCCGCAGGGCCATGAGCGCGCCAAAGGCTGCCTGTTGCGCCGCCATTGCGTCGCCCAGGCTCACCCCAACGCGCACCGGAGGGCGATCAGAGTAGCCTGTGACGTAGCGGATGCCGCCCATCGCCTCGCCGACGTTACCATAGCCGGCGCGTTCGCGATATGGCCCCGTCTGCCCATAGCCGGAGATGCGTACCAGGATGATGCCTGGGTTCACCGCGCGCATTCGCTCGTAATCCAGCCCCCACTGCTCAAGGCGTCCGGGACGGAAGTTCTCAATGACGATATCGCAGCGCTCCACCAGCTTGAGCGCGAGCGCCTGCCCGGCTGGCAGATGGAGATCGAGGGTGATGAGGCGCTTATTGCGCGCCTGCGTCAGCCACCAAGCTGAAATGCTCCCCGACCGGGTGGCAACCATCGTACCCCACTCGCGCAGTTCGTCGCCTTTGCGCGGCGTCTCGACTTTGATCACTTCTGCTCCGAAGTCCGCCAGGATGCGCGTTGCCAGGGGCGCGGCTACAAATGAGCCGAGTTCCAGTACGTATATCCCGCTCAATGGCGCTTTTCTTGTCTTCTCCCCCGCTCCATTCGCGGAAGAATTGTCCAGGTTGCCGTTAATCGTCATCGATCGTGTTTCCTTAACAAGTCGTTACCATGAAACTGCCTCTGCTCTGAGGCGTCGTTCTGGATTCAGATAGCCAATGTCGTAAGAAGTCCGCCGTGCCGCTTCACAGACCAGGGGAATGAACTGCGCTTGCTCCGTTGCCCCCAGGCGCGTCGTCGGCGCCGCCAGCACCAGCGCGCCGCTAACCTGGCCGCCGACATCGAAAATGGGGGCCGCGATGGCTGAGACGCCACTCGCTCGTTCGCTCTCGCTGCTGGCCCAACCATCCGCCTGGACTTGCGCTAACTTTTCCTTCAACGCGGGCATATCAATTGCCTGTACGCTCGCGAAGCGAGCAATGCTGGCTAGAATCAGGGCGGTTTGCTCCTCGGCTGGCAGCCATGCCAGCAAGATTTTGCCGCCGGCCCCGACATGCAAGGGCAGCAGCGCGCCAATATCGACAAAGGAGCGCAAATTATGGGGACTACGCACTATTTCGACTGCGATACGCGTTTCTTCATAGCGGATATGCAACTCGGCGTTTTCGCCTGTCTGCTCTTTGAGCCAGCGCAAGTGGGGCAATGCGCGCGAACGCACGTCGATGCCGTCGGCAACGAGCGCGCCTAAATGTAAGAGCATGATACCCAGGCGAAAATGCTGCCCGTCCTTCATGAGCAGCCCGTGCGTACACAATGCCTGGGACAGGCGGTAGACCGTTGAGAGCGGTAAGCCTGTTTGTGCCGCGATTTCCAGCGGAGTTAACGTGACGTCGCCGCGCGGAAATATGCGCAAGATAGACATAGCTTTGTCCAGGACACCAACTTTGCTGTCCGGCTTTTCAATGGTTGTCACGCGCCAGTGTCTCCAAATTCCATTATATGGAATTTACTCTAAGATATGGAATAACTATTCCAATAGTAATCTTTGGGGATAGGTTTGTCAAGTGGAGTAAATCGCGCGCGAGAGGTAACAACGCTGGCTGCCGCGCGGCAGCCAGCGTTGTTACCTCTCGCGCGCAAGTGCTAATACAGCCTCTTCAAAGCATTCCATCGGCGGATGCACGATGCCAGCGCCGATCTGGCCGACGCCGGGGAGACGGTGGGCGATGCCGGTATTGATCACCGGCGGCATGTTCAGGCGGCACACCTGGCGGATATCGATGCCTGTCGGCGTACCCTGGAAGTCGAGCGGCGGCAGGCCGAACTGTGGGTTGCGCGTGACGGTGATCTCGTACATCTCGCGTGTGTAGCGTAGAGCGTCGGCGGGAACGCCGCCGATGAACTGCACGATAGCGGGCGCGCCAGCCATCGCGAACGCCCCGACGCCGCATGTTTCGGTGATGGCGCTGTCGCCGATATCAGGGTTGGCGTCATCCTGCCCGAAACCGGCGAAATAGAGTCCCTGAATGTATTGCGCCGGGCCGACAAACCAGCGATCGCCCAGGCCGATCACGCGAATGCCGAAAT
>Ga0102924_1005451_pt1 | contig 12343 bp, 9 predicted proteins | sample PaiPotPPM11metaG_FD_80116 | JGI IMG/M metagenome (GOLD analysis project Ga0102924, IMG submission 80116) | Iron sulfur acid spring bacterial and archeal communities from Banff, Canada, to study Microbial Dark Matter (Phase II) - Paint Pots PPM... ... | reverse complement strand
CGTCGGTACGTTCCCCCATCCGACGAGCTCTCCGAGCGTGACCGCCATCGCCCCCTGCTCCGCTGCGGTCGCCACGGACTCGATTCGGAGCGCTCCCTCCGCGAAGGTGACGTACGTCCAGAGGCCTAGCGGCGGATCGCTCAGGATGCGCCGCCGGATGAGAACCGAGTGCTCGCCGGGTCCAGCCGGCGCGACCGACTCGACTACGGACGTAATCTGGTCGAGCCCGAAAAAGACGGCGTCGTCGATGACAACGAGCGCGTCGTCGCCGCCCTCGGGTCCGTAGTCGATAAGGCTCCCCTTCGCGGCGGACACCACGGCAACTCCTCCCGGGCCCTGGAGCAGGAAGTCGCCGGCCTTTGCGTCGACCCGGGGGCCGCGCAGCGGCACGTCGCTGCGCGACGCGATGCGACGAACGGAGGCTTCGGCGCGGGACGGCGGCGGGGGCGTCGCTTCATCCGGCTTGCTCTGGGAGGAGGCGGCAGGCTCCGTGTGCGTGCGGCACGCGCCGACGAGAAAAAGGGCGATGCTGCCCGCGAGGGCGAGCCGGCGGACGGCGAGAGTCATCGGGCGCCGGGAGAGTACCCAAGCCAGTCCTGCCCTGCGGTGTTCTTCCCGGGAACCCGGGAGCTCGAGCGTTGTCTGAAACTCCCGTCCGCCGCCCCCCGGTTGGCAGCGGATCGGGCGTCGCTTTCGATGTGAGCCGGTCTCTCACTCGTCCGCCGGTGATGCCGGCAGAGGGCAGCGCAATGCAGAGCAAATGCACCGCCGGGGCGAGCGTGCAATGCTCAACGCCGGCTGGGGTTCGAGGGGTAAGGGAGGCAAGGATGGGGCTTCGCGCTTACGGCGTGGCGGTTCTGACTGCGACGGTCGCCCTCTGGCTGATGAGCGGTACGCAGCGCGAGCGCTCGCTGCTCTCCGGCGCCGTGCCGCAGCCCTTGCGGACGCTGGAGGCAGAGGTCGCCGCCCGCCCGGCGGACCCTGCGGTGCTCGCCGCACTCGCGGAGGCGTACCTGGAGGCGCACCAGCCGGGGCTCGCGGTCGCGCTCGTCGAGGGCGCGTCGCTCAATGCTCGCAGCGACGTACGTCTGCAGCACGTGTTCTCGCGGGCTCTCGTGGACGAGGGCCGCAACGTCGCAGCCCTCGCCGCGGAGAAGGACGTCGTCTCGGCGTGCCGCCCGCTGACCGAGGCGGCCGTGGCGCCTGCTGGGTGCGATTCCACGTTGTTCGCCGCCGCCGTTCGGCGCGCCGGCATTCTGGGAGAGTTGGTTTCGCTGGGTGTGGAGGACACACAAGCGAATCCCGAGGAGGCGAAGATCGCATACCAGAATGCCACGCGCGAGGCGCGCGTGATGGTGCAGTGATCCGTGAGGCCCGCGTCCCTCCCCGTGGCGGCACTCAGCATCGCCGCGTGCGCGCACTCGCCCTTGGCGCGTCCCGTCGCCGAGCCGGTACAGCCGGTACCCATGCAGCTCGAAGACGAGGGCATCGATAGGCTCTCGGCGCCGATGGTTGCGTTTGCAAGTCCCGACGACTCCATCGTGCGCATCGTCGGCCCTCACACGACGTGCAGCGGTGCGCTCATCGCGGAGGACCTCGTGCTGACCGCGCACCATTGCGTGGTTGCGCGGGGCGCGCCCGCGCCCCAGCTCGTGAGCGCCGCGTCCGTGCAGGTCGAGCTCGGGGGGGACTACCTGCCGTGGGGCAATGTCGGTATCAAAACGATCCTCGCGCCGCCGTGTGGTGAAACGGGCGGCCGAGGCGACGTCGCGGTGCTGGTGCTCGAGCGCAAGCTCGTCGGCCTCGCGCCGTTGGCACTTCGCGACGCCGTGCCGAGGCCGGGGGACCTCGTCTTTTCCGCAGGCTTTGGTCGCTGCGCACTTTCTCCGGAGGGGATCCGCAGGCGAGAGCGCGACAGCGGCCCCATCGCCAGCGTCGCGCCCGGGACATTCGAGGCCCAGGCGAGCGTGTGCCCCGGCGACTCGGGCGGGCCGGTGCTCGATCGCGCCTCGGGTGAGATCGTCGGCGTGGTGAGCCTGAGCGCGATGGATCACGACGAGGTTACGCGAGGGCGGTCGATCTTCGCGCGAGTGGACGCGATGCCGAAGCTGGTGGCGTATGCCCGGCAGGTAGCGGACGGGGCCGACCCCGCGGACCTCCCACCGCTGAGCTGCGACTGAACGGCACTGCTCCTGCAGCCTCCCCGTGCAGTGAGCGCGAGCTCGTCGCTGTTCGTCCCTGCCCAACCGACCGGTCCGCGTGTGCTCGTGGTCGAGGACGACCCCGTCCTTCGCGAACAGCTCATCCAGCTGGGCCAGGAGAAATTCCTCGACGTGGTCGCGGTCGCCACGCCGGCCGAGGCGCTGGCCGAGGCCACCGGCGGCGGCCAGCTGGGCGCGGCCCTCGTCGACTCGTCGCTGGGGCCTTCGGCGTTCGCCCTCGCTCGCGATCTGCGCGCGACACCGGGGAACGACCGCCTGCCGCTCGCTTTCTTGTCCGAGCAGAACGACGTGGATTGGCGCATCGCAGCCGCGCACGCCGGCGCTTCGCTCTTCTTGCCGAAGCCGGTCGACCCCTACGCCTTCGGAACCGCCGTCGACCAGATGATCGCGCTCGGGCAGCGCGACAAGATGCGCGTGCTGGTCGTCGACGACGACCCGAGCTTCGTGGAGGTCGCGAGCGAGGTGCTCGCGCGCGACGGCATCCTGGTTCGCTCCGCTCCGGACGCGACCCACCTCGTGGAGCTGCTCGACGACGTTCGCCCCGACCTCATCCTGCTCGACGCGATGCTCCCGCGCGTGAGCGGATGGGATGCCATCCGTGTCGTGCGCACCACGCCCGAGCACCGCGACGTGCCCATCCTCTTTCTCACCGGTCGGACCGATCTCGCCAGCCGGGTGGCGGCCTTCGACGCGGGGGCGGACGATTATCTCGGCAAACCTCTGGTCGCCGAGGAGCTCCTCGCGCGCGTGCACGTCCGCCTGGAGCGACGGCGCTTGCTGCGGGAGATGACCGAACGCGACCCGTTGACCCGGTGCCTCTCGCGCCGGGCTCTCCTCGATGCGCTGGCCAGCCGACTCTCCGAGTCGCGCCGGCACGCGCGCGGGGTGTCGCTGGCGCTGCTCGACGTCGATCGCTTCAAGTTCGTGAACGATTCGTACGGTCACCTCGTCGGCGATCACGTCCTGGCAGCGCTCGGCCGCCTCCTCGGCGCCCGTTTCCGCCTGGAGGACCTGCGCGGGCGGTGGGGAGGCGAAGAGTTCGTGGTCGTCCTGCCCGGGGAGTCGGCCGCCACCACGGCCGCGGTGCTCAGTCGGGTCCTCGATGAATTCCGCGCATTCCCTTTCCGGAGCGAGCGCGGCGACCGCTTCTTCGTCACGTTCTCCGGCGGGGTCGCAAGCTTTCCGGAGGACGGCCAGGGGGTAGACGCGCTGCTCCGCGCCGCAGACGCGCGTCTTTACGAAGCAAAGCGCGGGGGCAGGGGACATGTGGTAGCGGCGGTGCGGTAGCTTCCTCTAGTTTTACTGGGCGACGACTTCCGGTTGGGCGCAGGTACACTAGAGATCGAGCTATGTGCGGCATCGTCGGTTACGTCGGCACGAAGGACTGCGCCCCGATCCTCGTCGAGGGGCTGCGTCGCCTGGAATACCGCGGCTACGACTCGGCCGGGCTCGCCCTGCAGACGGGACGCGGCATCGAGCTCTTGCGGACCGTAGGGAAGCTCGCCAACCTCGAGGCCGCGCTCAAGAAGAGCCCTCTCGCCGGTTCCACCGGAATCGGCCACACGCGGTGGGCAACCCACGGCCGCCCGAGCGAGGCCAACGCGCATCCCCATGTGGCCGGTCGCGTCGCGGTCGTTCACAACGGGATCATCGAAAACCACGTCGCCTTGCGCCGCGAGCTCGAGGCCAGGGGAGTTCGTTTCGCCAGCGACACCGATACCGAGATCGTCGCGCACCTGGTCGACGAAGCGTTCGGCACCGGGGGCACGCGGCTGGTCGACGCCGTTCGAAGCGCCCTCGGGCGTGTGCGCGGGGCGTACGCCATCGCGGTGCTCGCTGCCGGCGCCCCGGAAGAAATCGTCGTCGCGAAGTCGGACAGTCCGCTCGTCATCGGCATCGGCCAGGGCGAGATGCTCTGCGCGAGCGACATCCCCGCGCTGCTCGCCCACACGCGCGAGGTCGTCTTCCTTCACGACGGGGAGATCGCCACGCTCACCCGCAGTGGCGCCGAGATGGCCACCCTCGACGGCACGCCCGTGCGCCGGGCGCCGAAGACGATCGACTGGTCGCCGACCCAGGCCGAGAAGGGCGGGTACAAGCACTTCATGCTCAAGGAGATCGACGAGCAGCCGCGCGCCGTCGAAGACACCCTCCGCGGTCGCGTCGACCTCGTCGCGGGCGACGTCGTGGGAGAAGAAATCGGCATCGGCGCCGATCTCGCGAAGAATATCGAACGCGTCTACTTCATCGCGTGCGGCACGAGCGCTCACGCCGCCATGGCCGGGCGCTACTGGGTGGAGCAGCTCGCGCGCGTTCCTGCGGTCGTCGAGATCGGGAGTGAGGTCAAATGCCGAGATCCGGTCTTCGGTCCGACCGATCTGGTGGTCGCCGTGAGCCAGAGCGGCGAAACGCTCGACACGCTCGCCGCCGTGAAGACGGCGAAGGCGCGGGGCGCACACGTCCTCGCGGTCGCCAATGTCATCGACAGCGCCATTCCGCGCGCCAGCGACGCCGCTCTGTACACGCACGCTGGACCGGAGATCGGGGTCGCGTCGACGAAGTGCTTCACCACTCAACTCGTCGCGATGCTCCTCCTCTCGGTGTACCTGGGGAGGCGCCGCGGCACCCTCGGAGCGGACGACGCCCGGCGCGTCCTCGAGGCCCTCGCGCGCGTCCCCCACCAGATGCGCGCCGTCCTGGCCAAGACCGACGACGTTCGCTACCTCGCGAAGAAATACATGCGCGCCCAGCACATGCTGTTCCTTGGGCGAGGCACCGGATTCCCCATCGCGCTCGAGGGCGCGCTCAAGCTCAAGGAGATATCGTACGTGCACGCGGAGGGGTACGCGGCCGGCGAGATGAAGCACGGGCCGATCGCCCTCATCGACGAGGACATGCCCGTCGTGGCTTTGTGCCCGCGCGACGCACACTACGAGAAGACGTTCTCGAACATGCAGGAGGCGAAGGCGCGCGAGGGTCAGATCATCGCGGTGTGCACTGAAGGTGACCGCGACGTGCGCGCGCTCCTCTCCGACATGAGTCCGCGGAGCAGCCGCCGCGCGAGCGCTCCGCCGCCCGAGCCCGACGTCCTCGAGATCCCCGCCGCGGAGCCGGAGGTGCTCCCGCTGCTCACGGTGCTTCCCCTGCAGCTGCTCGCCTATTACGTGGCCGATCTGAAGGGCACGGACGTCGACCAGCCGCGTAACCTTGCGAAGACGGTGACCGTCGAGTAGCGCATGAAGGCGAGCGCGTGAACCCGAGCCGGCTGGTGGCGCTCTGGGCAGTGCTCGCAGCCTGCTCGAGCGCTGCCCATTCGGGCTCGCCGACGACGCTTGCCGATGGCGGGAGCGAGGCTCGCGCGGGCGTCGACGCGCCGGTCTGCACCGCCGGCGACGTATGGTGCGGGGGGCTTTGCGTGCAGGAGAGCGTCGCCGCGTGCGGCGTCGACTGCAACGTCTGCGGCCAGCCCGCGGCGTCCCACGGAATGGCCGATTGCACCGACGGCCAGTGCGCGCACGCTTGCCAGGGGGGGTACACGCCGTGCGGTCGGTCGGGTTGCTGCGGCGCGGCTACGGACGGCGACATGCTCGCTGTCGCCGTCGGCGGCAGCACGTCCTGCGGCATCACGGTCGCAGGCGCGGTGTCGTGCTGGGGCGACGGATCGTACGGGACGCTCGGCAACGGCGCGGTGCAGGTGAACTCCACGACTCCTGTCGGCGTCAACGGCCTAGGCTCGCAGGCGGCGAGTCTGTCGGTCGGCGATCGCCACGCGTGCGCCGTGACCACGGGAGGCACCTTGTCGTGCTGGGGCGACGATCAAGAAGGGCAGCTAGGTGACGGCGGGCGCACGCCGCGCTCCGATCCGGTCTCCCCGTTCGGCCTTGTGGCGGTCGTCGCGAGGGTCGCGGCAGGCGCCACCCATACCTGCGCCGTCACGACGACCGGCGCAGCGAAATGCTGGGGGGACAACTCGTACGGACAGCTGGGCAACGGGACGACCTCCGCCAGCCTCACCCCGTCCGACGTGCAAGGACTCGCCGCGGGCGTGGTCGCCATCGCAGCCGGTCGCGGCTTCACCTGCGCGCTCGAAACCGCAGGCAACGTGAAGTGCTGGGGCGACGGAGGCACCGGCCAGCTAGGCGGTCAGGCGAGCAGCAGCAAGCCCGTCGACATCGCCCTGGGCTCCACGGCGAAGGCCGTCGCGGCCGGTGCCCGCCACGCGTGCGCGTTGACGACGGCAGGCGCGCTCCTCTGCTGGGGGGCGGATGACGTCAATCAGCTCGGAGACGGCGGCTCGGTCACGCCGCGCACCCGCCCCGTGCAAGTCCCTGGCGCCGGCGCGTTCGGCTCCGTCTCGGCGGGAGGCGACGAGACGTGCGCCGTGGACCAGGCCGGTGCCGTTCGTTGCTGGGGCGCGGATCCCGTCGGCGACGTCGGCCCAGGTCCAGCCGGCCCGGCGGTCGTTCCATCGCTGAAGGGCGGCGTCGCGAGCGTCGCCGTCGTCGCGGGCCACGCCTGCGCCGTCATGCTGGGGGGCGCTCCCAAGTGCTGGGGTGCAAACGCTACGGGTCAGCTCGGTGACGGCACGACCATCGATAGCTGGGTACCCGTCGACGTCGAGGGCATCTGACGAGCCCGGCGCTCGACCTCGGAATGCGGATGCGCGTACTGTACGCTGTTTGCCATGACCTCCGTGATCCTCGGCGACTGGACTCACCGTCGCGGCGATCCCGGCGGAGCGCGCGCGATCCCGGCAGAGATTGACCGTCCTCGCCCCGGAGTCGCATGGTCGTGGCGTCCCGAGCACGGGGGCCGCGTCGACCAGGTGCGCGTCGTGGGGCACACGGTGATCGTCGCCACGATGGCGCCTCCCGATCCCACCGCCCCAGGGTGGGAGCACGCGATCGTCTACGCGCTCGACGCAGCCACCGGCATCGAGGTCGCCCGTCGCGTCCTGCCGGATCCGGTCCCCGTCGCGGCGCTGGTCGTGGACGCCGGACTCGCGCACGTCGTCGCCACGCGCAAGGGCGAGCCCATATTCTGGTACGCGCTCACGCTGGACCTCGTCCCGAGGCACCGCCGGATCGTCGCTCTCGCCGGCGAGATCCAGCACGACGACGTGCTCGACGCGTGGGCCGCACCGGACGGCGGTCTCTGGCTCGAGCTGGACGCCGCCGTCGGCGCGGAGGGCAAGCGCGTCCTCGCCTACGCGTTCGCCGACCCGACCGGTACGAGTCCCGCGCCCTGCGCGTACGAAGACCGGCTGTCCGTCGAGGTGCCCGCTGTCGCGCGCGACGCCTGCGCCGGCGGTCACGAGCTGTTCGCTCCGGTCGACGGTCGCTGGGCGGGCTCCGATCCGCCGACGCCACCGACTCTTTCGCGGCTCGACCCGCGCGCGCAGGCGGAGGAGCGAAGGAACGAGGAGGCGGCTTGGGCTTGCGCGACGCTGGTCGGCCCCCAGGCCCGGATCCACGCCGTCGGAGGCGGCGGCGCCGTTTGCGCCGTCGCGTCCGCCGAGGATCCTGAAAAGCCGCAGCGCGTACGGGTCGAGGCGTTCGCAGTAGACCGCACTTCAGGCGTCGTCCGCTGGCGCGCGCAGGGGGATCGCGTCGCGCTGCGGCCGCCGCTCGGCGAACTGGCGCGCGTCGTGCGGCGTCCCAACGGCGAAATCTTGTTCCAGGGCCTCGGCGTCGACGGGACGCCATGCACGCCGCTCGTATGCGCTCGTCCGGATGGCCGTTTGGATACGATCCTGCTCGGGGCGCGTGGGCGCTACGTGCTCGACGCCGCACTGGGCGACACGGTGCTCGTGCACCGGGAGAACAAGAGCGGCGCCGTCGAAGTCGGCGGCTTCGCGGTCGACACGGAGGGGCGGCTCCTCGGCAGGCGCGCCGTCGCGCGCTGGACGATCGACGCGGGCGACCTGGGCGGCGGCGCGACCGTGTACGCGGGCGCTGGCGCGATCGTCGTGCGCGGCGCCCGGGCGCTGAGCGCGGTGAGGCTCTGACGCGCGAAGCAAGACCCCGAGGCTGGAGACTCCGCGCCCGTGGCGGGTGGCCCGCGGTGGGGGCGCTACGGTACCGGAGGGATCGCCGCGATCCAGGCGTTGATGACGGCCACGCCGGCATCGGGCACGACGTGAGTGTCCATCGGCGGCATCTGGTTGGATTGACTCGGATCGGTGTCTCGGACGGACGCGCGGTACGAGACCGCGCTGCGCGAGGGGTCGCCGGGGGCGATGCGCAGCATCGGCGACGGGGCCACGAAGTTGACGAGCGCCTGGCCGACCGCGGTGGTCCACGTGTCGGTGGTCTCCACGCTGGAGAGGGTCGCCACGTCGAGGCGCATGAAGAGCGTCGTGTTGCAATCCCAGCTCGTCCGGTTGTGACAGGTGGTCCCACAGTTCGCGTGGAGCCACGCGAGCGCCGCGCTCTCGGTCGCGTTGCCCGGCACGACGATGGGCGCGGCCGGCGGCTGGGTGAGCAAGCCTTCGCGAACGAGCTCGTCCAGCGTGAGCCCCGTCGCGCCCGGGGCAGCGAGGCTCACCGCCTCGAAGCCGAGGACGTTGTCGATCCTTCCGGCGTGGCACGCCTGGCAATCCGACTCCGGCGGGATCTCGTAAGAAGTACCGTTCCAGTTTCGCTGACCACTCGTGAGCTCTGTGGCCGTCGAGCCGTCGAGCGACCACGCGTACGTCGTGCGAGCCCAGTCGCCATCTCCGCGCTTCCAGAGAAAGCGCGTCTCGACCAGCCGGCCTCCGAAGCTGAATTGCTTCCAGAACTTGGTGCCCACCGGAAACTGCCACTGGTCCATGTCGCTCGTGTCGATCTGCGTCCCCGGCGGCAACGCGACGAACCGCGCCTTCTCTGCGCCGTCGCTCCAGAGCGGAAAGGCCGGGGCGTACGCGCGGACGTTGGGCGCGAACGTGCGCGACGGCCAGTCCGAGTACAGGCCCGTGCACGCCAGCTGCGTGGGAGCGTCGGTGGCGTCCTCGTCGCAGTCCGGGCTGGGCGCGTCTCTCGTCACCTCGCCGTCGGTCACCCCGCCGTCGTGAAGGAAGCCGCCCTCTGCGGCCGCCGCGTCGGCGTGTGCGATGACGTCCTCGCTGAGGTGATCCTGCATCCCGGCGGCGTCCGCCTCGCTTGCGCTGGTGGCGTCCCACGCTGCGCCCGCTTCTTGCGGCATCTCGGGCCCGTGCGCTGCGTCTGCGGACGATGACGCCGCGGCCTCGCTCGCGATGTTCGATGAGCATCCGGCGAGCAGTGCGGGACCGAGCAGGATTCCGAGCCGGACGGCGTGATCGAGGGCTCGTCGCATGAATGTGGGCGCGGGCGCTGCAACGACGGGGCCTGAGGCAGCGCTGCCCTGAGCCCGTGTGGTGCGCCGGGCGCTACGAAGGCTGCGCGATCGAAGCGGCTGCCACCGGCTCGCCCGCGCGGCAGACCCTGGTGTTCACGAGCGCGTCGAGGAGCGTCCGGCCGCCGCGCGCGACGCGCGCACCGTTCACGCCCGCGATCGCGAGCGCCAGAAGCAGCCCCGCGGCGAGAAGCCAGAACGACGTCGACGACGGTGCGTCGAGCGCGGTCAGGAGCCCCGCGGCGGCCATCGCGAGCGCGGCGGGCGCGATGCGCAGAAGCTCCCGCGCCAGCAGACGCGAGCGTTCCGCCACCGTTCCGTTGCTTCGTCGGACGACCAAACCCGCCGCGATCGCGCCCACGCTCGCGCCGAGCAGATCGATCGACAGCGCCTGCGTGAGCGCCCATACGCACAGGCCGGGGACCCAGTGCAGCGCGAGATCGGCGGCTTCGGGCAAGTCTTCCAAAGGCACCGGCTTCCCCGTCTTCGGGTCCAGAACCGCCACGCCGAAGATGTACAGTGGGACGAGCTGCGCGAGCATGTGCGCGATCCCCGCGAACTGGGCGAGCCACAAAGGTCCCGCGTCCGCCGTGTAGCCCAGCGCGTGACGGGCGAGCGTCGGCCGAAGCGCCGTTGCCGCGGGCTTGGGGTCGGCGTGGTACATGCGCTCCGGTACGACGATAACGAACGACCTCGCGCAGGGCTACCGAGTCCTGCGGCGACGGCCGTGGGCCCCTCCGGTTCCGCTGCGCGCGGACCGACTCGCGCTCGGGCGCACAAGGCGGCATGATGAGGTCGAGAGGGGGCGATGCCTACGAAACGAACCGGCCAACAACCTGGCGACGCTCTGGAAGACGAGGCGTTCGGCACCGACCGAAACCGCGCGGATTCGTATCCTCCCGAGGAGCAGCCCAGGTCTCTCTCGGAGATTCGCTCGCTCCGGCCGCGGCCGCGGCGCCCGGTCGTCCATTGGGTGGCCGCTGCGGCCGTCGTCGCTCTCATCGCGGGCGGCTGGCTCTCGGCGTACCTCGCGACCCGCGGCGGCTCGGGGCCGCGGCCGACTGGCCCTACACGGTCGCCCGCTTCAGCCGGTCAATCGCCGCCATGAGTTGCTTCAGGCTCTCGCCCTGGACGCTCGACGCCTGCTCGATCCTCGCGGCGGACGAGAGGAGCAGCTGACTGCCGTTCGACTGCGTCTTGTGGCTCGTGTTGAGCTGCGTGACCAGGTTCGAGATGTTCTCGATGGCTCCGGAGATCTGACGGCCCCCGCGCGCCTGCTCCTGCGAGCTCCGCTCGACGTGCTGCGTGATGATGCGCATCTTCTCGGCGCTCTTCATGATGAGCTCGGACCCTCGCGCCTGCTCCGCGGTTGCCGCGGCGATCTGCTGCACCGTCTCGGCGATGCGCCCGATGGCGTCGGTGACCTGCTTGCTGCCCTTGGCCTGCTCGACGGTCGCGCGCGCGATCGCGCGCACCATGTTCGTGCTCTTCTGCGAGCTCTCCAGGATCTTCTTTAGCGCGCGCTCTGCCTCGTTCGAGACCTCGACTCCGCGGTCGACGTTGTGCGCGCCGCGCTCGACCGCTGCGATGGCGTTCTTGCTTTCTGCCTGCACCGTCTTGATGAGATCCGTGATCTCGCGCGTGCTCGCGCCGGCGCGCTCCGCCAGGTCCTTGATCTCGTCGGCCACGACGGCAAAGCCCTTGCCCTGCTCGCCGGCCTGCGCCGCGATGATGGCGGCGTTGAGCGCGAGCAGGTTGGTCTGCTCGGCGACGTCGTCGATGACGTTGACGATCTGCCCGATGGCCTCGATCCGCGAGCCCAGGTTCGAGATGACCGACACCGCCTCCTGCGAGCTCTCCTTGATGCGGTAGATCTCGCTGATGGTCTTGAGGATGGCCTCCGCGCCCTTCTCGGCGTCGAGCGCCACTTCTTCGGAGAGGCGCGCGGTCTCGTTCGCGTTGCTCTGCACCTGGTCGATGGACACGTCCATCTGGTTCATCGACGAGCTGGTCTCTTCGGCGGTGAGCGACAGCGCGTCGACGTTCTTGGCGACCTCCTTGATCGAGTACGCCATCTCCTCGATCGAGCTCACCGTCTCGCGCACGCTTCCGGCGAGCTCGCCGACGTTCTCGGCGACCTCGTCGTTCGTGGCGGTCATCTCGAGGATAGAGCTCGACGACTCCTCGGCGCTCTGCGTGAGCGCTTCGAGGTGCGTGGCGATCTCGGTGACGGCGCCGGTGAGCTCCCGGATGAGCCGTGAGGTCTCGTTCGCCGCGCTCACCTGTGTGTTGACGTTCGCGTCCAGGCGCCGGGCGATCTCCTCGAGGGCCCGCTCGTACTCGGCGACCTCTTCGCGCCGCGCGCCGAGCTCGCCCTGGTCCTTGCGCCGCTGCTCGGCCAGGCTCGCGAGCGCCTCGTACACGCGCATGGCTTCTCCGCTCGCCTCCGGAGGAATCGCTGGCTTCTCGCCGCTCGCCGCGAGACGTGTGGCCTCGGCGATCCCCTGCAGCGACGCGCTGGGCGCACCCCCTCCCGCGAAGACCACCGCGATCAACCCGAGGAACGCCGTCACGAGGATCGGCACCGCCGCATCCTTCGCGAGGAATTGCGAGAGCAGTAGCCCCACCACGACGACGGCGAGACCACTGGTCACTTGCTTCGAGGACAGAGTCATCGCTGGCTAGTCAACGCGAAGGTAGCGGTCGGGAGACGCCGGAGGCAAGGAAACCTCGCCGGACCAACGGCGGCCGGCCGCGCGCGGCCG
>Ga0102924_1005450_pt1 | contig 12344 bp, 7 predicted proteins | sample PaiPotPPM11metaG_FD_80116 | JGI IMG/M metagenome (GOLD analysis project Ga0102924, IMG submission 80116) | Iron sulfur acid spring bacterial and archeal communities from Banff, Canada, to study Microbial Dark Matter (Phase II) - Paint Pots PPM... ... | reverse complement strand
CGTTCGGGGCTGCCGTCGATCGGCTGATCGTCCTCGTCGAGCGTCGCGAGCTCCAGGCGCATCTTGCGCAGGCGGACCGCCTCTCGGCGCTCGGCACCCTCGCGGCCGGCATGGCCCACGAGATCAACAACCCGCTGGCGTTCGTGATGCTCAATATTCGGTTTCTCGAGGAAGAACTGGATCGCCTGTTTGCCCGGCCATGCGAAGAGCCGCTCTACGCAACACAAGAGCAGGATGCGCGCGAAGCCCTCGCTCACGTGCGCCTCGGCGCGGAGCGCATCGGCGCTATCGTCCATGGATTGCGAACCTTCTCGCGGCCGGACGTCGAGAAGCGGGAGGAGCTCGACATTCGCGTCGTCCTCGAAGGCACAATCACGATGGTCGAGAACCAGATCCGCCACCGGGCGAAGCTTACGAAGAGCTTCGCGCGTGAGCTGCCCCCCATCATGGGCAACGCGCCTGCACTGGGCCAGGTGTTCTTGAACCTCCTGCTCAATGCGCTCCAAGCCCTGCCTCCTGACGAACCCTCGAGGCAAGAAATTCGCGTTGTCACCGCCGTCGAAGACGGACACGTCGTCGTCGAGGTGCACGACACCGGGCCGGGGATCCCCCCCGAGATCCTCGGCCGCATTTTCGAGCCGTTCTTCACCACCAAACCGATCGGCATGGGGATGGGCCTGGGGTTGGCGATTTGCCACGGAATCGTCTCGGGACACGCCGGCCGCATTTCGGTAAAGAGCGAGTCGCAAAAGGGTACCTGCGTCCGCGTCGAGCTCCCGTGCTTGCTCGATGTTCCCGTCGGTGCCACCGCGTCGCCGAGCGGTAGCGAACTTCCGGCGGCGGAGCAGCGAAGCCGCGTGCTCGTCGTCGACGACGAACCGAACGTGTGCAAGGTTCTGCGCCGGCTATTGGCGCGCGATCACGACGTCGAGACCGTTACGGAAGCGCGCCGGGTACCGGCTCTCATCCAGTCCGGAGCCCGCTACGATCTCATCCTGTGCGACCTCATGATGGAGGAGATGGACGGCGCCGCCCTGTATCGAGCGGTCCATGCCCTCGCGCCCGACCAGGCCGAGCGAATGGCGTTCATAACCGGGGGTGCTTTCACGGAGCGTGCGCAGGAGTTTCTCCGGCAAGTGCCCAACCCGCGAATCGAGAAACCGTTCGACGTGAAAGACATCCGACAGCTACTCCAGACGCGCCGGAGGCGTGACTGAAGGGCTCCAGGCAGCGCGGGCGCGCGTCTGGAACCATGGGCACGCGTCTTGCTTTATCTCTATCGAGTGGGGCCTGCACTCGAGCCGGTAAGCCTCCTCCTCGTGGATGACCGACGAGAGAACCTGCTCGCCTTGAAGGCCATCCTCGACTTCCCGGGCTACCTCCTCGTCACCGCCTCGTCCGGCCCCGAAGCACTGGAGAAGGTTGCGCACGAAGACTTCGCGCTCATCCTCCTCGACGTCGCGATGCCTGGGATGACCGGCTTCGACGTGGCCGATCGGCTGAAGAAGGACGAGCGCACACGCACCATTCCCATCTTGTTTCTCACAGCGGTGATGACCGGGCTCGAAGAGATCTATCGCGCGTACAACATCGGCGCGGTCGACTACCTCATCAAGCCGCTGAATGTCGAGGCGGTGCGGTCCAAGGTCGCGGTGTTCGCGGACCTCTTCCGTCAGCGGCGCGAGATCGAGCGCCGCGAAGAACGCTTGCGGGAGGCCGAGCGCCGCGAGCACGCACTGCAGCTGGCCGAGCTGCGCGTCGCCAGCGACGATCGGTATCGAAGGCTCGTCGATGGCATCGACCACGCGTTCGGCTGGACGATGGACCACGACGCCCGCCGGCTGTCTTTCGTGAGCCGGCGCGGCCCCGAGATCCTCGGTCATCCTGCCGGAGCGTTTCTGCGCGACGGATTCTTTCTCGATTGCGTGCATCCGGACGATCGCGAAGTCACCCGGCGCGCATTCGCGGCCGCTGCGGAGGAGGGTCGCGATCAAGCGCTACAACATCGTCTGGTCACCGCGAGCGGTGCGCTTCGGTGGTTCCACACCGGCGTCGGCCGCGGCACGCAGCCGCAGACGCGAGAGGTCGTGTTGCACGGCTTCTCCGCCGACGTGACCGAGCTAAAGGCGGCCGAAGAACGCCAACAGCGCCTGGCGCGCGAGAACGCGCGCCTGTACGAGCACGCCGAGCGCTCGGCGCAGGCGCTCCGAGAACTCGTGCGCATTGTCTCGCACGACCTGAGGAACCCGCTCGGGTCGGTCCTTCTGGGCGTGAAGAGCGCCGCGGCTGCGCTGTCGCCCGGAGAGGACATCGGCCGGGCAACGGCCCTCCTCGACGTCGCCGAGCGAAACGTTCAGACGATGGTACGTCTGGTGGACGACCTCATGGAGCGTGAACTCTTGCAAACGGGAAAACTCTCGCTGCGCAAGGCTCCCTGCCCCGTCCAAACGCTCTTGCGCGACGCCTCGTCACTCGTCGAGGCAGCCGCGCGGGCAAAGCCCATCGACGTACACGTCGAGGCCGACGCCGTGAGGGGGGTCGTGCTCCCGTGCGATCGCGATCGTGTCGTGCAGATCCTGTCGAACCTGCTCGACAATGCCATCAAGTTCAGCCCGCCCGCAGCGGAGGTCGTGATGGCCGCTCGTCCCGCGCAAGCGGCGATTTGCTTCGAAGTGAGCGACGAGGGACCGGGCATCGATCCGGCGCAACTTCCGCATGTGTTCGAACCGATGTGGCAGGCCGAGCAAGGGGCGCAGCGCGGCCTGGGCCTCGGCCTTTCGATCGCGCAGGCGCTCGTGCAGGCGCACGGCGGAAACATCGGAGTCGAGAGTACGCCCGGGAAGGGCAGCAGGTTCTACTTCTGCCTTCCGACCGACGCGGGCAGCGGCAAGTGACCTCGAGCCGCCCTCGCATGTCTATCGGGCCTGCGAGGCAGCGCGCGTCCGGCGTCGGCGCGCGATGAGCAACGACGCCATCGCCGCGAGCAGCGGCGCAGGCAAAGATCGTTCGCCGGAAGCATCGCCCGCGGCGCGGCAGCCGCAGCCGATATCGGGAATCTGCTCGGGCGGACCTGGGGTGGCCACCGCGCCCGCCGGGCCGCCGCTCGACCCGGTGCCGGCGTCCGCCTCCACGGCGCCGCTCGCTCCACTGTTGCCGCTGGATCCATTGCCGCTCGAACCCAGGCTCGCGTCGGGGTCGGTGTCGCCGATCGATCCATCGTCGCTGCCCGAGCCGCCGCTGCCGCCCGACACGCCGCTGCCGCTGGACCCGCCGCTGCCGCTCGAATCCAGGCTCGCGTCCGGGACGGGGAAGCCGCTCGATCCGCTGCTGCCGCTCGACCCGTTGCTCGCCCCAGAGTCCGAGCCGTTGACCGCGCCGCCACTGGACGAGCTCGAACCGGTCGAGCCGTCCGCCCCCGCATCCCCCGGGTCCGGGGACGCGTAGCATACGAGCACTCCGTTGTTGTTCGAGATGGTTCCGTTGCACGGCAGGTCGAGCGTCGCCGGGTCGGTCGTGCCGCTGAGGTTGTAGCAAGCCTGACACGCCAGCGTGCACGTAGACGACTGAAGTTGTGAGCTGCAGCCGGTGCAGCTCTGCAAATAATTGTCGAGCGGAAGGCAGCAGGACGGGTTGGAGGTTACGCCGCCATTGTCCGTGGGGGACGTGCTGAAGACGAGCGTGTAGGTCTGAGGGTCGGATGTCCATCCGCCCCAGCCGCAGTCCGGGAGAGAAGGATCCGAGTCGAGCCGAATGTCGTCCGCATACTGCAGCGTAAGGGCATTGCCGTTCACGTCGGTGTACGTGTAGCTGGAAAAGGTCTCCTCCCCATTGGCTGGAAGCATATCGCACGACGTGACGCTGTAGAGCTCCATCACCGCGGGGTAGGTGCTCTGCGGCAGGCCGGGCGGCGAAGCCGTGTTGAGCACCTGCGTCTGTCCGCAGGTCGTGTCGGTCGTGGTGACCGTCCAGTTCTGGCAGGTCCCTGTCGAAGTATCGCAGTTGTTTCCCTGGGTAGTGCCTTGGATGACGTCGCCGGGGTTCACCTGGATACCGGCGGTGTGTTCGGCATTGCCTGTGACACAGCAGTCCCAGCTGGCAATGTTCCACAACCCGTTTTCGAAACCGAGGACCGGCTGCAGGAGGCCGGCGTTGGTAACCAAGATGCCAGGCCAGAGGAAGATGACCTCGTCCGGCCCGACGGTTGCCGGGTAAGGAGGGACCGTCCACAGCGCGCTTTGGTACGCCGCCCAGGGGGTCCCCTCATAATGATAGTACGTCGTGTACCCGTCCCAGACTTGCGCGGCTGGGACCTTGGGCTCGAACAGTCTTGGAGCGCTCTCGGTCGAGGCGCCGGGCCCGAAAACTGGGGCGCTCTCAGTCGAGGCCAGAGTTGCGGAGAGTGGACGGCCACGGAAGTCGTACCTCGGGTACGCGCAAGGCGCGACCGAGTCGCGCCGAGATCCATCCAGGCCCCGGATCACCAGATCGCTCCCCAGGACTTCGTCGCTCGCGAGTTCCACCACGCAGGATGGGTGAAAGAAGCCGCTCGGGGTGATGACGTATTCGGCGGGGACGCCGGGTGGCTTCTTCTGCGAGCTCGCGCGCCGGGCGTATCCAGCCGACCGATTCCATGCCGTCGAGGGGCTGTCCGGCCCCGACGCCGCAAATGCGGCCACGTCGATGCTGGACGCCCGCACGCCGCCCGAGCCGGCGCCTTCCCGAACTGGCGTCGCAGCGAGCGAGGTGCTCGCCCCGCCAAAGGCCACTGCCACGGTGGCCAGGAGGACCGAGGCGGCGTTCGTCGCACTCCTGCGATGATGGCCCATCGAACGGGTGCCCTACGCAATGACCATGCTCATCGCGTCCGCGCGTCAGGAGCGGAATGAAGGCGGCCGGCGGGCGCGCTTTTTCCCGGCCAGAATCGACATAACCTCGCGCGCCGCGTGGGTGCAGGCAACTTCAGGAATTGACCGAGACCGGTTCCGTCGCGTTCGCGACCGGGTCGGCCGGCGTCGCGCGATCCACCCGGCCCGTCGCCGACGCCGGCGCGACGGCCGACGTGTGCCTGGTGCCCTCCGCCCGAGGATGGCCGGCCGCTTTCCGCAAGATTACGTCGCAGTACCCAGCGCAAGGACGAGCGCGTCGCTCTTCCGAGCGCGCTTCAGTTGAGCAGATTGAGGTCGGTGATCGACCACCAGTTGCCGGCACTGCCGGTCTGCACGATCTTCACGTATTGCGCGGTCTGTGTCGAAAAGACCACCGGGATGACGACTGTCTGGCTGGTGCCGGTGCCCGTCGCCGCGCTCGTCCACGTCGAACCGTCGTTCGAGACAAGGACCTGATAGCCGCGCGGATAATCGCCGGTGTTGTCGGCGGCGTCCAGCTTGACCTGAGTGAACGTGTGCGGCGCGCCCAGGTTGATTTCGAAATAGACGCCCGCCGGGTTGCCTTGCGGGGTTCCGCTCGTCCACCGCGTGGTGCGATCGGGGTCGCTGTCGATCGCCCGCGTGGGCGCTTCTCCATCTCCCTTTCCGTTGGTGCTTACGGTCCAGCCGGCGCGCGAGAGCGGCTGCGGCCAGTGGGTCTGCGAGAGATAGACGTTCAGCTCCGCAATCGACCACCACCACGAGGTGGCGCCGGTCTGGGCGATCTTGATGTACTGCGCAGTGTACGGGGTCGGCAATTTGATGGTCACGAGGGCGGACGTCCCGGTCCCCGAGACGACCGGATTCCCCCACGTCACGCCGTCGTTCGAAACGTAGACGGAGTAGCCGCGCGGATAGTCGTTGGTCGACCCTGCGGCATCCAGCGTGATCTGGTCGAAGGTCTGCTTGGACTGCATGTTGACGACGAACCACTCGTTCGCGGTCGGCGACTGGGCAGTGCCGGTGGTCCACCGCGTCGCCGTGTTGCCGTCGATGGCGGACCCGGACTGGGAGTTCGTCGGCGAGCCGGTCGTCCCCCAGCCCGCGCGCGAGAGCGCCGTTTCCGTCCCGCCGAAGCCGTAGGCGGTCACCTGACCGCTCTTGTCGGTGACGTAGAGGACGCCGTTGGCGACCACGGGGCCTTGGAAGTGCGTCGCGCTGATCGCGCCGTCGCTCCACAGCGTGGCTCCCGTCGTCGGGTCGAGGGCGAAGATCGTGCTCTTGGTCGCATAATAAAGGACGTTGTTCGCGACCAGCGCGCCCGATCCGACGATCAGCGCCGGCGCGGCCGGCGTCAGCTTCCACTGGAGGGCGAGCGAAGGGTTTCCGCTCGCGTCGAGGACGAGCTTGTACGCCGCGAGACCGCCCGGTTGCGTCGAGCTCGAGTTCCAGTTGGGCACGAAGAGCCAGGTCGAACCATCCGCCGGGTTGACCCAGGTCGGGACGCCGTTGTCGATCTCGCCGCCCTGATCGGTCGGCAGGGCCAGGCTGAAGAGCTGCCCGCCGAGCTGCCCGGGCTTGCCCGCTCCGCTCAAGTTGTCGAGGTTGACCAGCCTGAGGGTCTGGTCCTTGCCGCCTTGCACCGCAAGGTGCGGATACTTGGTCCCGGTCGTCGGCAGGACGACCGGCGCGATGCTGCCGAGGTCGAGGTCGTTGGTCCAGAGCGACTGCGCGTTGGAAGGCGTGTAGCTGTCGACGGGTCCCGTCCCCGCGCCCGACCCGTTCGGATTGAGCGCAAAGATGCTGTCGCCCCAGTTGCTCGTCCCGTCGAAGGGGCCGTTGCCGGTCGCGCCGTAGATCCTGTTCGTGGCGGCGTCGAAGACGATGCCCGCGCGATTCCACATCCCCGCGCGTCCGACGGGCGGTGATCCGCCGTCGGGCCCGACGACGGGACAAGCGTTCGTCCCGAGGAGGACCGAGCCGGAATTGCTGCAGAGCATATTGAAGATCTGCGCCGCGCCTGTCGACAGGTTGACCGTCACGACGTGACCCTGGTAGTCGCCGCCGTCGCCGAAGCCGCTCGTCGTCAGGTAGAGGTAGCTGACCGATCCCACGGTCGCGATGGCCAGATTGGAGGCACCCTTCTCCAGGGTAGGCTTCGTGGTGAACGAAACCGGCCAACCACCGCCGGTGACCTCGGACCCGTTGCCGACGTTGTACTTGTGAATCGCCGAGTCGAGTCCGACGGCGTAGACGAAAGCCAACGAAGGATCGACGGCGGGCTGCGAGTTGGTGAAGAAGCTCGCGCCGGACGTCGAGTGAGTCCAGAGGAGCGCACCCGTATGCGCGTCCAGTGCCACGAGCTCGCCCCGCATCGTATTGACGAACAATACGTCGTGCACGGTACCGTTGACGGTGGCGGCCGTGAGGACCACGGGCGGACCGTCGGCGACCGAGCCCGGGAGGTCGACCTGGAATATCCGCTGCAACCCGGCGACATTCGACGCGGCGAGCGTGGTCTCGCTCGTGTTGTCGCCGGAGTGTGCCGGGCCGCCATAGTACTCTAGCCAGTTGTAAGGCGCCGTCGCGGCCTGCTCGACGGAGAGCGTCCGCTCGGGCGAGGAGACGCCGACGGAGTCGCCCGGTGCGCTGCACCCTGCAAGGACGATGGAGGAGAGGGCAGCGCTCTGCGCCCATACGGAGGAACGGCGGTGGGGGATCGAGGGGGTTCGGTGCATTCGTCCGATTGATACGAACCGCGGCTCGCGAATGGACGAAGAAGTCGAACAGTTCGCTCAATTGTCACGGGCGCCTCGCCTTTGCGGGAGGGCGCGCAGGGTTTGTAGCTACGGGCGAGGCTTTGCGGTGGATGCCGGGCGACCGCCGCGGTGTTGGCACAGTTTGGCTCGCGCTGTCCTGGCGAAAATCGCGGAGGTAGGCGGCACTCGCGCTGGCGCATCGCTCATCGGGCTCCGACCAGGCCAACGACCGCTGCGAGGTGAGCGCGCTGCTCAACCGCGTCGACAAGGAACTTGGCGACCGCTCGGAACGATGCGGTGGAGGCGCCGGCCGGCAGGCCGCCGCTCTGGGCGATGTAGCGTTCATCGGAGCTCTCGACGAGACGCGGTGGCCGTACGATGGTCCACTCCGTTCTCGCTTCTTGCACGAGCGCCTCCATGCCGGCCAGATCGCGAGCGTGGTGACGCAGGAGCCACCGGAAGAACCTGTACTGAACCCCGGTGAGAGGGAAGAGCACTGCGGCCGACAGGATCGCGATGCGCTGGACGTGTGCAGCCTGCATCGCAGCCACCGTGCTTCTCCCCCAGTCGGTCATCCGAGAGCTCTTGCCTAGCGTCTCGCGAACGGACGGGCCCAGAGTCGAGATCACGGCATCCTGCCCCTCGAGGGCACCGGCGAGGGCAGGAACGTCGAGCGGGTCGCCCTGAACGATCGTCAGAAGCGCATCGCCGCGCGTCATCTTCTGCGGAGAGCGCACGAATGCCGTCACACGATGTCGCCGCTGGAGGGCAAGGTCCACGACATGAGAGCCGGTGTGTCCCGTTGCTCCGAGGAGGAAGATTCGCATGGCAGGATGGACGGGACGTCCCCGCAGAACGTGACGCCGCTTCATGGGCGGCGGTCGCGTCACGCTCGTGTCGGCTGCGTCGTCTAGGGTGGGATGAAAGGAGCGCTCCAACCGTGTTCGCGGATCCCCGATTGTTCGAGGAGCATCGGCCAGCCCTCTTGTCAATGGCGTACAGCATGCTCGGCGACCTGGCGCGGGCGGAAGACGTCGTCCAGGACGCTTGGGTTCGGTGGCAACGCGCCGAGACCGAAGCGGAGGCGCCCAAGGCGTTTCTGATGACCACCGTCGCCCGCCTCTGTCTGGACGAGCTTGGCTCCGCCCGCGCTCGTCACGAGGAGATGCGAAGCGATCGCCTGCCCGAGCCGATCGACCTCGACCAGGCGGGCCTTGCGCGCGTCGAGATGCGCGATCGGATATCGATGGCGTTCCTCGTCGTGCTTCAGCGTCTGACGCCCAACGAGCGCGCTGTCTTTCTCCTCCACGACGTCTTCGACATGAACCACGGCGAGATCGCTTCTCTCCTGGGCAAGAGCGACGCCGCCTGTCGGCAGCTTTTGAAGCGGGCGAGGGAGAACGTCGCCTCCGAACGTCGCGTCCTTCAAACCTCACGCGAGGAACAGCGGCGACTCCTCCTTGCGTTCATGCAGGCCGTCGCGACGGGTGATCAGTCTGCGCTGTCCGATGTCCTGGCCGAGGACGCGGTTCTCATCGTGGATCCCGGCAAGCACCCGGAGCCGTTCGGCCGTCTGCGGCAGGTGGGAAAGCCGGTGGTCGGGCGAAGGCGCGTCGTGGCGCTCATCGCGGCGTTTCGCGCTCAGGAAAGAGCCGCACTCCTCGAGCACGTCGAGTGCACGTTGAACGGGCAGCCGGCGATGATCTCCTTCCTGGACGGTAGACCTCTTGCAGCGGTGTTCCTCTCCGTTGCCGAAGGCAGGGTGCGGCACGTGTTCTTCCAGGCGGACCCGGATCGGCTACACCGCCTCGGGTCGTCGAAGGGATGAGCTTCCCTGGCGGGGCTCCTTGCCCATTCAGAAGGAATACAGCCAGCGGAACGTCGAGTTCGGCCCTCGCACGTTGCCGTTGCAGGCGTCCCAAGCGAAGACGGTGCCGTTGTTGTTGCGTCCGCCGTTGGACGTCGTCCCGTAGAGGATCGTCGGGCTCGTGGGATCTTGCGTGAGGCTCGCGTAGGGGGCCGCGCCCTCCTGCGGAGTCGTACCGTTCGAGTAGGTCGTGGACTGCCCGGCGAAGGCCCTCACCTCCTGGTAGGTGAAGGGGTTGACGGTGATCTGGTAAATCGTGCCGTAGTTCCACGCGTGGTACGACGAATAGGGGAGCGGATAGTCGCCGTACCATCCTCCCTTGGCGGTCGTCCCGTACAGCACGGGGTTGCCCAGGCAGTCGACGGCTTGCAGGAGCTGGCCCTCGGGGAGCGCACCGTCGTCGGTCCCCGGGCAGTTCCCCGCCAGATCCCATGACCCCGTGAAGGTATGGAGGAGCGTGAACGCACCGGTGTTCTGGTCGACGGAAAAAAGCGTCCCGTTGCCCCCGGACGTGTACGTTATGCCCGAGCAGGCATACGAGTACCTCCCGCCGCCGATCGCCGTACCGTAGAGTTTTCCTTGGACCAGCGTCAGCGCGCCGGGATACGCGCCGTCGGTGTTGTCGGCCGGGGAATGGCTGGTATTGAGCGCATCGAAGTTCCACATGACGGTGAAGTTCGTTCCGTCGAGCTGGACCTTGAAGACGTAGCCGGTCGCGTTGGTGCCGCCGGATTGCGACGCTCCGTACAGCCAGCCGACGCCATTGAGGTCGACGCCGTAGGTGAGCGCGCCAAAGCCCCCGTGGACCACCGGCAACGTCCAGAGAAGGCTTCCGCCCTTCGAAACGCTGAAGATCGTGTAGCCGGCGGTGCCGTAGAAGACGCCATTGACCTCGGTGAGATTGCTGGTCGCGTCGGTAAAGTTCGGCTGCAGGATCGCGTCGTAGGCGTTCGGCGCGGAGACGGCCAGGCTATAGAACGTCGACGGCCTATTCGTGCCGCCTGTCCCGTAGTTGCCATTGGTGATGCCGTAGAGGACGTTGCTCGTGGCGTCGAGGATCATGCCGCCGATCGGCGCGTTCCCGTCGCTGTTGATCTGGAACGAATGAAGGAGCGCGTAGCCTTGCCCGTCGGTCTGGATTTTGAAGAGCGTTCCGTAGTTGCTGTACGTGTTGTAGTAGGGCGGCTGCAGAATATTCCCGCCTGCCCTGGTAGTCCCGTAGAGGTAGGGGCGCCCGTTCGAGCTGTCGACCGCGTAGGCCAGCTGTGATTGCGGGTTCTTGGCGGTCTGCGCGAACGACGGCGCGGCGGCGGCAGTCACGGCCGAACAAGCCGTCAAGGAAACCAGGATGCGCTGAACGTCCTTTGCACGGCGATTTCGTGATGTCACGGATCCTCCTCGGTCGGTGCTTGCAAACGCCCTTTCGGCGAACGGTCACCCGACGGCAGGACGCACGAAGCCGCGGGGCACGGTCCAGTCGGAGGGAAAACGACCGACGACCGCGCCATGGACGAACGGTCCGGGTGGAAATGTCATCTCGTGCGTCGCGCGCAAAAGGACGGCGCGACGGCCGTCGAGGAGACCGCGGAGTTCGTCAGTCCGCTAGCCCTGCTTCGACTTGCGGCGGCGTGGGGCCGGAGTGCCGTCCCCGGTATCCGCGTCGGGGCCTGCATCCTCGTCCGCATCGAAGGAACGTGTCAGTGCGAAATCGCGTGATCGCCGATTGCGACCCGCGTGGGGGCGGCTAGCACGCGTTGTCCTTGATTGGGCGCGGGATCTTGTATTCGGCGAGTCGGGCCACCAGCGTGCGCCGCGAGATGCGGAGCAATCGCGCGGCCGCGGACTGATTGCCCGAGCAACGTTCGAGTGCATCGATGATGCGCTCGCGTTCCAGCGAACGCGCGGCGCGCCGGACTTCGTCCCGCATGGCGAGCGCTGGGGGCAGATCCGGCGCGTCGGACGAAGACTCTGCGGCGTCGCCGGTGGATGCGAGGTTCGGCGCCCCTGGGCGAGAGCACTCCGGAGGCAGCTGCTCGATCTCGATCATACTGCGCGCGCAGAGCGCGGCCGCGCGTTCCATCGCGTTTCTCAGCTCCCGGACGTTTCCCGGCCAGTCGTACCGGTGCAGGCAATCCAGCGCGGCGGCGGAGATCTCGAGCGCGGGCCGATTCAGTCGCCTGCACGCCCGCTCGAGAAAGAGCTTCGCGAGCGGAAGGATCTCACTCGGCCGCGCCGCAAGGGGAGGGACGGTGATGCTCATGCCGTTGAGGCGGAAGTAGAGGTCCTTGCGGAACGACCCCGTGCCCACGAGCTTCTCGATGTCTCGGTTGGTGGCGGCGACGAAGCGCACGTCCACGGCGCGCGGACGCAGGCTTCCGACGGGCATCACCTCGCCCCGCTCGAGGACGTGAAGGAGCTTCGACTGCATCGTCTGATCCATCTCGCCAATCTCGTCCAGGAACAGCGTCCCGCCGTCCGCTGCCTCTACCAGGCCAGGCTTGGCGCGCGCGGCGCCGGTGAACGCGCCGCGCTCGTAACCGAACAACTCGCTCTCCAGCAGGGCGCTGGGCATCGCGGCGCAATTCACGCGGACGAACGGACGGGAAGCGCGCGGGGAGCGCCGGTGGATGGTCTCTGCCAGGACGTCTTTGCCGACCCCGGTCTCTCCGAGCAAGAGGACCGGGATGGAACTCCTGGCGACCAGCGCGATCGTCTCGTGAATTCGGCGAGTGGCCTCGTCGTTGACGCCCGTGCCTTCGGCTGGGGGCGCTGCAACCCGCGCCAACCGTTGCGATCGGTGACGCTGTCCCCGTGCTGCACGGCAGCGTAGAAGAGTCTCGGGCGAGACCCACG
>Ga0102924_1005449_pt1 | contig 12348 bp, 16 predicted proteins | sample PaiPotPPM11metaG_FD_80116 | JGI IMG/M metagenome (GOLD analysis project Ga0102924, IMG submission 80116) | Iron sulfur acid spring bacterial and archeal communities from Banff, Canada, to study Microbial Dark Matter (Phase II) - Paint Pots PPM... ... | reverse complement strand
GGGTCCCGTTAGTCCGAACAACAGCAGGTTGATGAAGACGGCCACCGAGATGATGGCGCGGTTCCAGCCAAATTCGTTCTGCAGCGGAACGATCAGGATGGCGGGAGTGGCGCGAAACCCGGCGGCCCCCATGAGAGCCACGAAGGTGACGGCCGCGACAATCCACCCGTAATGGAGGCGCCGTGCCGCGATCACTCCGGGGAGCATACTTCGTATGGGTAAGCGCGATGGCTTCTCGAATTACAACTGGCCTCTCGACCTCCCTCGACGGCTTTATCTCCGGAGCTGACGACAGTCCCCAGCTGCCGCTGATATAACGCCTTGCGGAGGCGGCGACCGGCTTTTCAAATGATTCAGCGACGGCGACACGCCAAGCCGTTTCTACCCCTCCTTTCGAATGTCAGCGATGAGCGCGAAGTTCTTCGACGAGTTTGCCGGCGGGCAGGGCGCGGTCATCACCGGACGCCGGACCTATGACATCGCCGGGGCATGGGACGGGAAGGGACCGCTGCCTGGCGTTCCACTGTTCGTCGGTGACGCATCATGTCCCCGACACCGTGCCGGTCGGCGACCCGCCCTGCACGTTTGTCACCGACGGCATCGAACGCGCCGTCGAGAAAGCGCGCGCCGCGGCCGCGGGCAAGGACGTCAGCCTCATGGGGGCGACGATGGTTCAGCAGTGCCTGCGGCATGGTCTGCTCGACCTTCTGACCATTCACCTGGTGCCGGTTCTCCTCGGCCGCGGCGTTCGTCTGCTCGATGGACTCGAGCCCGGAGGTGCCGATCTGGAGCTGGTCCGGGTCGTCGACGCGCCGGGCGTCACCCCCCTGACCTACCGAGTCGTGAAATAAGAAAAGTCGCCTCGACGGCGTCCTAGGGCTCTACTCGGGTACCCTCGATGGGTGGAAGAGCCGGAACGCCGGGCCCCTGAAGCCGCCGCGGCGGGCGCGCCGGCGAAGACTCCCGAACGAGCCCCCGGGCGCCGGGAGCTCAAGCCACCCGAGTGGTTCGAAGAACGGCTCGCGGCCTGGGTGCGCCGGATGGGTCTCGGCGCCTGGACGATTCGTGCCTCGTACAAGCCCAAGCTACGGGGCGCGGAAGGCTACGCGGAGATCAGCCCCGGATTTCTGGAAGCGGAGCTCCAGTTTCGGCAGGACGTGCTGGTCGACCGCGGCGACGTCGTCATCGTGCACGAGCTGACCCACATCCTCACGGATGAGTGGGCCAGGGCCATGGAGGAGGTGGTCCACGACATGGTGCCCAGGCGGCTCCAACGAGAGGCGCGGAGCTACCTCCGCCAGCACGAGGAGTCGGTGGTGGAAGCGATCGCGCACGCCCTGGTGCGCACCGCCGAGCAGCAGGACCCGACGCCCGCCTCGAAGTCCTGATCGATCGCGTCCGCCCGCCTTGACGGAGTTGCGGACTCGGGGGTACACTCGCGGCGCTCAGCCGATAAGGGGAAAGGACGGAATCGGTCGCGGCTGAGTACGGTCGGCACTCAATTCTCGATTACGGAGGGGAAAGTAATGGATCAGGTCAACTGGTCGGAACTCGAGCGGCTGGTGGTGCAGGGGAAGATCACCCGCCGTGTCTTACTGCGACGTCTTCTCGAAGCGGGCGGCGTCGCCGCCGTCATTGGTCCCGGTGCGACGCTCCTGGCCGCCTGCGGCGAGTCGAAGGCGGCAGGCCCGAGCGGGCCGGTGCCGGCCGGATTCCCGCCCATCAACAACAACATCCTGGGCAAGAAGATGACGCTCACCATCCTGCTGGCCGCGGACTATTACAACCAGCCGCCGTTCACGGATCTCTACGCCGCCTTTCAGAAGGCCTATCCGGACATCACGCTGCAGATCACGAACGCGGTCTGGGAGGACATCCCGACCAAGGTCAAGACCGCCGCGCTCGGTGGGACCCCGGTGGACGTGGCGCACCAGCATGCCTTCGTGTATGGACACATCGGCGTCGCCGAGCAGGTCGACGACCTGTGGAACCAGTGGGGCAAGGTTGGCGACTTCCTTCCCAACTCGCTGCAGGACGTCACCTGGGCCGGCCATCGTTATGGCATCCCGCTGGATGTGAACTGCCTGTTCACCTACTACAACAAGGATCTCTTCGCGTCGGTCAACGCCACGCCGCCGACCGCAACGACCAGCTATACCGACCTGGGGAAGGAGCTGCTCAAGTTCCAGGGTAAGGCGGTCAAAGCGATCGGGCTCAGTAACAGCGCGTGGAACAACTCGGGCTTGGCGCGCGCCAATGGCGGCGACCTGCTGAAGAGCGACGAGAAGGGCGTCCAGATCAACAGCGACAAGGTGGTCGCGGCCCTCAAGTGGAACAGCGAGCTGGGCTGGAAGTACGGCGTCGGCACCAGCCCGGCGCCGACCAAGCGGCAGGACGAGCCCGGGTTCCTGTTCGAGGCCACGCAGGTGGCGCTGCTGTTCAGTGGCCCATGGGACATGCCCGACATCAAGAAGAGTGGCGTGAACTTCGGCACCACCGAGCTCCCCAAGGGCCTGGACGGCAGCACCAACGGCTCGGTGCAGGGCGGCGGGAGCCTGTTCGTCGGAAAGGGATCGAAGAACCGCGAGGCGGCCTTCGAGTTCATGAAATGGGCGGCCGCGAAGCCGAACCAGATCAGGATGGCCAAAGAGATGGCCCGCTGGCCGGTCATCGCCGACCTCTACTCGGACCCGTCGACGATTGGGGCCAACGACCCGGCCCTGGCGCCGTACTTCAGCCAGCTCAAGGCCGCCAAGCCTTACAAGCTGGAAGCGTTCCCCGAAGGTGACAAAGCGTGGTCCGACGCGGTGGCGTCCGCGTACAACGGCAAAGACGCCCAGGCGGTCCTGAACGACGCGCAGTCGAAAGCGGCCGCGGCAATCGGCGGCTAACGAGCCTGACGGACCGTTCGGTGGGAGGCGCGGCCGCAATCCCGCGCCTCTCCATCCGCCGCCATCTTGGGGCCTACCTCTTCATCGCGCCGGCGCTCATTCTGCTGGTGGTCTTCAACATCTGGCCCGCGCTCTACACCGCGTGGTTGAGCCTGCAGGACTACGGCATCCTGGGATCGAACGGCTTCATCGGACTCGCCAATTACGCGCACGTCCTGCGCGACTCACTTTTCTGGCACAGCCTGCTGGTGACATCCATTTATACCGCCGGCTCGGCCATCCTCGGCCTGGCCGGTGCGCTCGCGCTGGCGGCCCTGGTCACGCGCAAGCTGCCGTTCATGGGATGGTTCCGGGTCCTCTACTTCATTCCCAGCGTCACGTCGCTGTTCGTCAACGCGACCATCTTCGGCTGGTTGTTCGACTACAACCTTGGCCTGTTCAATTACTGGCTCACGTCGTTGCACCTGCAACGAGTGCCCTGGCTGCAGGATCCCAACTGGGCCCTCTTCTCGGTCATCCTCGTGGGCGCCTGGGGTGGCGTCTCTTATAACCTGCCCATTTACGCCGCGGGGCTACAGAGCGTCAACCGGGATCTCTACGAGGCCGCATCACTCGATGGCGCGAACGGCTGGCAGCGGTTCCGATCGATCACCCTGCCCGCGATCGCACCCATCACGCGCTACACCGTGATCCTTGCCATCATCGGATCCTTCCAGCTGATCGCCTCGATCGACGCCCTGACCAGCGGCGGTCCGGAAAACGCCACCCTGGTAACGATCAAGTACATCCAGCTGCAGGGCTTCGAATTCTTGCATTTCGGATACGCGTCCGCGATCACCCTCTTCCTGCTTGGGTTCCTGCTGGTGGTCACATGGCTGCAACTGCGGTCGGGCCGCGAGTAGCCGGCCGGGTGCGGGCCCGCGCCGGCCTGCGCCTCACGCCGTCCACCCTCGTTCTCTATGTGCTGGCGCTGCTCGCGCTCGTCGTGCTGCTGGGCCCACTGGTCTGGATGTTCGGGACCGCGCTCAAGGAGCAGTCGGAAGTCTTCACCTGGCCCCCGAGCGTGTTTCCCAAGCACGCGCATTGGGACAACTTCATCCAGGCGTGGAACGGAGCGCACTTTTCTCGCTACTTCATCAACTCAACGGTCGTGAGCGTGGTCTCTGTCCTGACCAACGTCTTCCTGGGTGCTATGGCCGGTTACGCCTTTGCCCGGCTGCGTTTCCCCGGCCGGAATTTCCTATTCCTCGTGGTGATGATCACGTTGATGGTTCCGAACGCCGTGCTCATCATCCCGCTCTTCTTGATGATGAAAAACGTCCCGTTCACCGACCCCAGCGGCTGGCTGAACACGTACCAGGGGGTGATCCTGCCGACCGCGGTAACAGGCTTCAGCATTTTCTTGATGCGGCAGTTCCTGCAAGGGATCCCGCGCGAGCTGGACCAGGCGGCCGCCGTCGACGGCGCCAACCTGTTCCAGGTCTTCTGGCACGTCATCCTGCCGATGACGAAGCCGGCCCTCGCCATCATCGCCGTCTTCACCGCGCTAACCCGCTGGAACGATTACCTGTGGCCGCTGGTCGCGATTCGGGACCCGGACCTCTATACCGTCCAGATCGGCTTGAAGTATTTCGAGGGCACCTACCACACGCAGTGGAACCTGCTGATGGCCGGAGCGGTCATCGCGGCGGTCCCGATGCTGCTGGTCTACGCGCTCTTCCAACCGCTCTTCGAGCAGAGCCTGGCCAACCTCGGGACTGGCGTCAACGAGTAGTGGGGATGTCGGTCTGGGGTGTGCTTAACGCTTTGTAGGCGATCTCCATGGCTCGCGCGAGGCGCTTCGATGCGGTGAATCGGCCTTCGGCGATAACGACGGGATACAGGTCCAGCTCGCGAACCTTATCCATGATCGCGTGTGTGCTGATGCTAGCCCGTTCATGATCCATATTCCGTACAACTGGTTCCTGGGCGCGTCCATGTGAAGCCGGCCAAAGTCGTGAAATTTGACGACGCGGGGGTCGATTACGAGGCGGTGACCACCGCGCGAACCGGATGGGTTGGCCCGCGCCCGCCTGGGTCCGTTCGAGCGCATGATGCCCGAAAGCCCACCACCGCGGCGATCCCGACATCCCTCCATTGCAGCACCTTGCTCGCGACCGCGACACGGTTCGAGTTCAGGCAGACGGTGGCGCAATGGTTCCGGCGCGCGATCTCACACGCCATCAGGATATCGTGCTCCGTGGCAGCCGGATCGAGCAGGGTGCGATCGATCCGCGCCGCCAATTCGGCACGCGTCCATCGCCCGCTCACGGGTCAAGCGTACGAGGTGGCGCCGTTCAAGCGGCCTGAAGGGTGACAATGGGGAAATAGCCGGCAAGACTTGAGCGCCGCTGGTTGAGGAGGTAGAAGCGACGGCGGGTTTGATCTCTCGCGGGTTCCTCGGACGTCGGCGGCCGGCGGAGGTCGAGAACCGCCTGTCACCGGGACAGTACCTCGTCACGGATTGGCCGGTTCTCTCGGCGGGGCCGACGCCCCATACCCCGCTCGACAAGTGGTCCTTCACCATGGATGGCCTGGTGCGAAAGCCGGTGACCTGGAGCTGGGACGACTTTCAGAAGCTACCCACGCAGACCTACACCGTTGACATCAGTTGCGTCACGAAGTGGACCAAGCTCGACATGACGTGGCTTGGCGTCAGCGTCGATACGCTGCTCGAGGCCGTTCAGGTTGACCCAGCCGGCAAGTACGTGATGGCGTACAGCGACGGCGGCTACACGACGAATGTCCCCCTCGAGGAAATGACGAAGGGGCAGGCGTTTGTCGCTTACCAGTTCGGCGGCAAGCCGCTCGAGCCTGTACACGGAGGGCCGGCTCGCCTGGTCGTGCCGCATCTGTATTTCTGGAAGAGCGCCAAGTGGATCCGGGGCCTTCGGTTCATGGACAAAAACGAGCCCGGGTTCTGGGAGCAGCTCGGCTATCACATCCATGGCGATCCCTGGAAAGAGGAGCGCTACAGCGGGGACTGATGGCGCAGCCGGTTCTCGAATGGCAGGCGGGGACAGTCACTGCGATCCGTCCCGAGACGCGGCAAACGAAGAGCTTCACGCTAGTGCTGCCCAAATGGATGGCCCACCGTGCGGGTATGCACTATGACGTTCGCCTGACCGCACCGGACGGTTACCAGACCGAGCGCAGCTATTCGATCGCGTCGGCGCCGGAGCGGGTGGGGACGATCGAGCTGACGGTCGAACGGATCGCTGACGGGGAGGTGTCGCCCTACCTCCATGATGTCGTCGTCACCGGCGACCAGATCGAGGTCCGCGGGCCGATCGGCGGGTATTTCGTCTGGGAGGCGGCCATGGGCGGTCCCCTATTGCTGATCGGCGGCGGCTCGGGCGTCGTGCCCCTGATGGCGATGCTGCGGCATCGCGCCGCCCAGCACGCCACCATGCCGGCGCGCATCCTCTACAGCAGCCGGACCCCCGAGGATGTGATCTATCGCCAGGAGCTCGACGCCTTGGCGGTCGGGGATCGTGGCTTCGAGGCGTTCTTCACCTTCACCCGGCAGGCGCCGCCCGGGTGGACCGGGTATCGGCGTCGAATCGACGCCGCGATGTTGGGCGAGGTCATCAAGCCGTTCGGAACGCATGCTCGCATCTACGTCTGCGGACCGACGTTGCTGGTGGAAGCCGTCGCAACCGCGTTAGTGCAGATGTCGGTGCCCATCGAACAGATTCGCACGGAACGATTTGGTCCAACAGGTGTATGAGGAGGCTCACTGATGAACATGGATGACGCCGACATGAATACGGCCCTAATGGTCGACGGCAACGCGATCGCGGGGCAACTCCTTGACGTTTTCGGCCGCGACATGACGATGGCCGTAGCCCGCTGCGCCGGCTGCGCCCGTGAAGCCGAGATGGGCGCGTTGATGGCCTTTACACATAGCCCCGGCGTCGTGCTCCGATGCCCGGCGTGTGAGGCCGCAATCGCTCGGATCGTGGAGACGCCGACCGCCATCTATATCGAGGCACGCGGCGCGACGTTCTTGCGACTGCCGCGGTAGACCGAACAAGGCTTAGCTTCGGGATATGGGTCGGGCGATCCACTGAACGCGCCGGGCCGCTGGGACCGCGTCGTGGACGGCCGCCTCAACCTGGCGGCCGATCGACTCGGCCTTCGCCAGCGGGGTCTCGGCGGGCAGCCTTCCCTCGACTTCGATCGCGAGTGAGCGTCCCATCCAACGGCCTCGGACCGCGACGTCCTTCACACCGTCGACTCGTAAGGCTGCGTCACGAGCGGCGGCGATGTCAGTCGGGTCGACGCCGTCCATGAGGTGGTGGACGATCTCGCGTGTCACGGTGAAGCCCACCTGGACAATGAAGAGTGTGACGACAAACCCGGCGATCGGATCGCCCCAGCGGCGGCCGGTCGCCACAATCACGAGACCGACGAGGGCGCCAAGGGATGAGAGTGCATCGAGCCAGGAATGCTTCGCATCCGCTTGGAGTGTCGCCGACTGGATTCGGCGGCCGACACGCCCTTTGTAGCGGGCGACCAACTGATTCCCGATGATGCCGATGGCCGCGCCCGCGATGCCGATCGCCAGATGGCTGGTCCCGGCATTGCGGACGAACTTCAGGTAGCTCTGGTAGCCGGCCAGGACCGCACTCAGCCAGATGACGAGCGCGACGCCCAGGCCGGCGAGGTCCTCGGCGCGCTCGTAACCGTACGGATAGGCCGCAGTCGGCGGGCGCTTCGAGACGCGAAAGCCGAGAAAGACCACCGCCGATGTCGAGACGTCGGACAGGTTATGCAGGGCGTCGCCGAGCAAGGCCACGGAGCCCGTGAATATGGCCAGGATCAGCTCGAGACCACCGGTCAGGGCGAGCCCGATGGCCGACACCGCGATCGCTCGGTTCGCCTCCCGACGGTGCCCGGCCTCGTCGTGGCGGGGCGTGGGGTCAGCGCCTGGCATAGGGGTGATCCGGCCGGTTGTGTCGGACATGGTCGGCGTGATACTCGGCTTCCCTGAAGAGCGCCCCCAGGTGGTGGTCATCGATGGAGTAGGTCATCACGTTGCCCCGCCGTCGCGATTTGACCAGATGCCGGTCCTTCAAGAAGCGGAGCTGGTGGGAAATGGCGGATTCCGAGACCCTCGCCACCGCCGCCAGGTCGCGGACACAGAGCGACCGCTTGCGCAAGGCGTAGAGGAGGCGGGCGCGGGTCGGGTCGGCGAGCGCCTCAAAGGTCTCGACCACCACCGCGAGCAGTCGGTCGGTCGGAATGGCCAGGCGGGCCCGGGCTACCCCGTCGGGGTCGATGGGCTTCAGTCTCACGGCCATCGGCCGCCATCCTACATGAGCGGTTGCTCAGATAGTTTGCGCCCGGCGGTCAGCGCGACGGCCCGCCTGAAAACTTCCTAGAGGCGGGCTACCTCGTGTCGGCTAGTAGCGTCGCCAGATCAATCGGTAGATCGGGATCCAGCGGGGAATGTCGCGCAAGCCGGGGATGAATGGGACCAGCACCAGCAGGGTCGTCAGCAGCACCATCACCAGCACCACCAGCAGGTCGCCATACGGAACCTGGTTGAAGGGCGGGAGTTGGTACCAGAGCGTGTAGAGCCAGAGCCAGGTCTGACCGGGGTAGAGCCCGGTCTCGTTCATCATGCCCCACTGGTTGCCGGTGAGGTGCTGGTCGTGCGCGACGCCGGCGATATATCCGCCGTCATTGATGAACAGCAGCGGCTTCGTGTAGTCGGTCTGGTAAAAGTGGTTGCTGGAGAGCAGCAACCCATCCAGCGCTCCCGTCTGGGCCAGTTGGACAAGGCGTGCCAGCAGGGCGGGGACGGGACCGTAATCGCCATCGGCCACCGTGACTTTGCCATCGGTCACCTTGGCATCTTTCAAGGCCGTGGCATAGGCATCGTGCCACTTGCCCTGCTGTTCCGTCGACGCTGCCTGGTAGGTGCCGATCTGGCCGGCGAGCTGGGCATCGTTGCTGGCGGCCTGCTTCAGCGGGTTGATGACGAAGTCATTCGGCTGGTCGACATTCACGTGCACCCCCGCCCAGGATTGCGGCGATAACGGCCCAATGGATTGCACCGACCCGGTGCCCTGGTTATAGGGTGGCCCGTAGCTCGCCGTCACGCTCGACCCCGCCAGTTCATCGTTCGCGGTCGTCGTAAAGTCCGCCGGATCCGCCTGCGCCCAGCTCTGGATCGTCACCGAGGGAACGTCGGGCGATGAAAGGAACAAGGCGAGCCCGAGAATCACGACGAGCGAGACCGCCATCGCGATCGCGATTTCCTTGAGCAGGTCGTACTTGATCGTCCGAATGCCTTGGTCATGGGCCTGACCGGCGGAACGTTGGCTGATCATTTCTTCCGCAGCTCCCACGTGACCGCGGGCTTTACCTCGTGCCCGAGGGGCGGCACCACACCCTTCATCCGAACCTGGACGATGTGGAGGAAAACCAGAGTGATGATCGCGATCGGCAGCAACATCACGTGTAGTCCGTACATCTGTCCGAAATTGAGGACATTGAAGAATCCACCGACGCCGGTGGCATTGACGGCATCCTTGGCGTTCATCGCGATGTACTGGGCGTCGAAGTTTTGCTGCGAGAGGTAGCCGGTGAAGGCGGCCACGATGCTGACCGCGAAAGTGACGACCCCGATCATCCAGGTGGGCGCCCGACCTTCGCGCCAGCTCGCCATGAAGTACTGACCCCACAGGTGGAGCACCATGAAGACGAAGAACACCTGGACGCTCCAGAAGTGGAGGCTGTTGAAAAAGCGGCCGGCACTCGAAAGGTGCCACCACTGGGGGCCGAACGCCGCCAACACGACGCCGCTGAGCACCACCCAGACCAACGCCGCGATGGTGACCACGCCGAAGACGTAGACCCAGGAACCGACGTAGAACGGCTGCCGATCGGGAAGGAGGTTTTCCCAGGGCAAGCGGCGCTCGAGCTGGCGCCGGGTGGCGGCCGTCCAGCTGCCGGTCGACTCGTCGCCGGCGCGCGTCTTCAGGCCTCCTTCTCCTTCTCGCTAGATGAGCCGTGCCCCGGGAACGGGAGGATCAGCGCCAGTGCAAACAAGACCAGCATTAGTCCAATAAGGATCAGGTTCGGCCAGGAGATGAGGATGAAGCCCCAGTGAAGGTACCCGGCCGGCTGGTCCATTGGCACAGCCTAGTCTGGCGCAAAAGATTGCGCAATAGGATTGGGACCCGGTTTCCCGCGGGGCGCGCCCGACGTCGCTCCTTAAGGGCGCCCCCGACCGCGCGCCGCGCGCTTGGATCTTTCCGCTTGCGCCCGAGCGCGAGTGGCAGCCACGTCCGCCGCGGCCGCCCGTTCCGCCGCCCGTTTTGCAGCGATGGCGGCTTCTTTCGCCTCCTGACGTTGCCGCTCCGCCGCCGCCACCGTCTGCTGAGCCCTCTCAGCGTCGGCTCGGGCCGCCCGCTCGGCAAGTTCGGCGGCACGCCGAGCCTCCGCCTGCTCCGCTCGTCTACCGGTGCCTGGGGTCGCCCCCGCGGCGAACATTTCGATGAGGTCATCACCGGGATGTGGCTCGGTGGTCAGGGCGCCGTCCTGCAGCCGATCCCAGGTTTCGCCTCCTTGAAGCGCCGCCAGCCGAAAGATCTCCCGGACGCGGCGCAACGACTCCTCCCCGCCCGCATGCTTACCCTGGCGAAGCGCGCCCGCGGCAGCCGTCGTCACCGAGTCGAGGTTGCGCTGAAATTCCTCCGACGCGGCGCGCAGGTCCTGCGCCGCTTTGGCGCGTCCCGTCGCAGCCGCCGCCTGCGCCTTCGCGACGGACTGCGCTGCCCGGCGGAGCCCGCTGAGCACGGCGCGATCGCGAACCTGGTTGGCGGCCCACAGCGGCACGCCTGGTTTCTTCAGTGCGCCCAGCTCGCGGGCAAAGTCGGCTTGACCCGCCGCCTTCAGTTCCTTCACCCGAGCGTTGCGACGCCCCGTGAACTGGTCCAGCGGTTGTGCCATCAGCTTGGCGGTCAGCGACCTCAGGTTCACCTGCGTCGATGCTACGTGACCGCTAGGTAGCATCTAAGTCATGCCAGAGCAGCAGGGCTATCCAGCCCGGTTGGTCGCCCTTTTCGGTTCGGGCGAAACGAGCCCGGCAATGACGTCGGTTCACCAGGACCTGATCGCCCGCGTCAGCCAGCCGCTCCTTAACGCCATCCTTATCGATACGCCCTTCGGCTTCCAGGAGAATGCGCACGAGATCACGGACCGCATCGTCGCCTATTTCCGTGAGCACGTCCGATCCGAGATGACGCTCGCGTCCTTCCGGCACAGCGGACGCAGCACGGCGCTGGAGGTCGAGCAGTTCCTCAGCCGGATTGATGGCGCAAATTACGTCTTCGCCGGGCCTGGCAGTCCAACCTACCCCTTGCGGCACTGGCGCGATCTCGGAGTCGCGGCGCGCTTGATCGAAAAGGTCACCCAGGGCGGGTGCCTGGCCTTCGCGAGCGCGGCGGCGATCGGACTCGGCGCCTATGCCCTTCCGGTTTACGAGATTTACAAGGTGGGCGATGACCCGTCGTGGAAGGAAGGGCTCGACGTGCTTGGTGCGATCGGCATCCGCTGCGCCGTCATCCCCCACTACAACAACCGCGAGGGCGGGACGCACGACACCCGGTTCTGCTACATGGGCGAGCCGCGCCTGCGTCTCCTCGAATCGATGCTGCCTGACGATGTGCTGATCCTCGGCGTCGACGAGTACACCGCCTGCGTCATCGACGTCGAGGCGCAAATGGTGACCGTCCGCGGGGCGGGTGGGGTCACGATCCGGCGCCGAGGCATCGAACGCCATTGGGAACGGACCACTTTCCCCTTGAGCGAATTGCAGCACCCAAGGGATGTTGCCGTCCCCACCCCGCGTCAGTTGGATGCTACCGAGGACGCACCGATGCTCGAACAGACGCGCGCCTGGGGCGCGAGTGGTCGGGACGCGCTCGCCCGGCACGATGTCGACGGCGTCGTCGCCGTCATCCTCGAGATGGAAAGCGTGCTGCACGAATGGAACAGCCACCCTGGCGACGCTGATGAGCGCGATCGAGGCCGAGCGGAGCTGCGTCAGATGGTGGTTCGTCTCGGAGACATGGTGCGCGGTGGCGCGCGGGCGGGCATGCGCGAGCAGCTGGAGCCGCTCGTCGACGTCCTGCTCTCCTTGCGCGGCGAGGCCAGGCGTGAGCACCGCTTCCACGATGCCGATCGCCTGCGCGAGATCCTGGCGCAATGTGGCGTGGCGGTTGAAGACACTCCGTCGGGAACGGGGTGGTCGCTCGTGCACCGGTAAGCCGCGGTCTAATTGGCGGCCGGCGCGCACGCAGCGGCACGCTCGAGCAGCAGCTTGCGCTCGCGCGCATTTTTTGTCAGCGAGGCGGCACGTTCGAACTCCACCCTTGCCTCGTCGAACCGGCCGAGCTTGGCG
>Ga0102924_1005448_pt1 | contig 12349 bp, 12 predicted proteins | sample PaiPotPPM11metaG_FD_80116 | JGI IMG/M metagenome (GOLD analysis project Ga0102924, IMG submission 80116) | Iron sulfur acid spring bacterial and archeal communities from Banff, Canada, to study Microbial Dark Matter (Phase II) - Paint Pots PPM... ... | reverse complement strand
CCCCTTGGCGGCCACGATGGCACAGGCACGACAGCGATAATCACGAGTCGCCTGGCTGGGAGGCGGGCGGCTTGAGTGGCTCTGTGGCTGGAGTGGCTGGAGTGGCTGATCGGGGTGGTGCGGGCCTGGCCTTCGCCGACCTGCATCCCACTTCCGCGGCCCGCCACACTCGGGCCCCAGTCGGCGCGCAGTCGACTCCAGCCCCATACACCCCACCAGTCACATCAGCCACTCCAGCCACTCCAGCCACAGAGCCACTCAAGCCGCCCGCCTCCCAGCCAGGCGACTCGTGATTATCGCTGTCGTGCCTGTGCCATCGTGGCCGCCAAGGGGTAGCGAGCCCGGTGGAACTCGCCCTCTCGGAGGCGGGTGGGACGGACGGGGCGCGGTGGCCTAGCCTGTGCGGCATGGCCACCGATGCTTCTGAGCCGCTCAGCGACCCCGCGCCCGCCGATCTCCACACCACCGCGGGCAAGCTGGCCGACCTGGAGCAGCGCCGCTACGAGGCCCTCCACGCCGGCGCCGAGCGCCAGGTCGAGCGCCAGCACGCCAAGGGCAAGATGACCGCCCGCGAGCGCATCGAGGCCCTGCTCGATCCCGGCTCGTTCAACGAGTTCGACGAGCTGGCCCGGCACCGGTCCACCGACTTCGGCATGGCCAGGAACCGGCCCTACGGAGACGGCGTGGTCACCGGCTACGGCCTCATCGACGACCGCCCGGTGTGCGTGTTCAGCCAGGACTTCACGGTGTACGGCGGCTCGCTGGGCGAGGTGTACGGCGAGAAGATCGTCAAGGTCATGGACCACGCGCTCAAGACCGGCTGCCCGATCATCGGCATCAACGACGGCGGCGGCGCGCGCATCCAGGAGGGCGTCGTCGCCCTGGGCCTGTTCGCCGAGATCTTCTACCGCAACGTGATCTCCTCCGGCGTCATCCCGCAGATCTCGCTGATCATGGGGCCGTGCGCGGGCGGCGCCGTCTACTCGCCCGCCATCACCGACTTCACGCTGATGGTCGACCAGACCTCGTACATGTTCATCACCGGTCCCGACGTGATCAAGACCGTGACCGGCGAGTCGGTCACCCAGGAGGAACTGGGCGGCGCGCACGCGCACAACACCAAGTCGGGCGTGGCCCACTACCAGGCCACCGACGAGCAGGACTGTCTGGCCTTCGCCCGCGACCTGCTGTCCTACCTGCCCTCCAACAACCTGGAGGAGCCGCCGCGAAGCCAGTCCGAGCCGCAGGATCCGGCCGCCGCGCTGGCCGTCACCGACTATGACCGCGAGCTGGACACGCTGATCCCGGACTCGCCCCGGCAGCCCTACGACATCCACACCGTCATCGAGCACGTGCTGGACGACGAGGAGTTCCTGGAGATCCACGCCGAGTTCGCCCAGAACATCGTGGTCGGCTTCGGCCGCGTGGACGGCTCGCCGGTGGGCGTGGTGGCCAACCAGCCCATGCACTCGGCGGGCACGCTGGACATTGACGCCGCGGAGAAGGCGGCTCGGTTTGTCCGCACCTGCGACGCGTTCAGCGTCCCGGTGGTCACCTTTGTTGACGTTCCGGGTTTCCTGCCCGGCACGGGGCAGGAATGGGGCGGAATTATCCGCCGCGGCGCCAAGCTTATTTACGCCTATGCCGAGGCCACCGTGCCCAAAATCACGATTATCACCCGCAAGGCCTATGGCGGCGCCTATGACGTGATGGGCTCCAAGCACCTGGGCGGCGACATCAACCTGGCCTGGCCGACGGCGCAGATCGCGGTGATGGGCGCCGACGGCGCGGTGGACATCCTGTACCGGCGGGACCTGGCCGCCATCGAGGACCCGGCGCAGCGGGCCGCCCGGCGGGCCGAGAAGGCGGCGGAGTACGAGGACACGCTGTTCAACCCGTACATCGCGGCCGAGCGCGGCTACGTGGACGCCATCATCCGGCCGGCCGAAACCCGCTCCCAGGTGGTCCGGGCGCTGCGCACCCTGCGGACCAAGCGCCAGACCCTTCCGCCTAAAAAGCACGGGAACATTCCGCTGTAGCCGCGGCCTGCCGCTTAATAAGTCGCGGCCAGATGCTGTAGTTCGGGGAAACGTTCAGGCATTATTGCAGCGTGCTTTACCTTCAGGCCGCCCTGCGTTTCCCGGCTAGGAACCGGCTATTTGCCACCTTATTCGCCGCCGGGCTGGCGCTGCGTGTCATCACCATGCTCGGCTTCCCGCCGTCGATCTGGTACGCGGGCGACTCGATCTCCTACGTGACCTCGGCGCTCGATTTGTCGCCCGGCATCTCCCGTGTCTCCGGCTACTCGGTCTTGCTCATCCCGCTCCGCCCGCTACACAGCTTCGCCGTGGTGACCGGCGTGCAGCACCTCATGGGCCTGGCCGTGGGCGCGATGATCTACGCGCTGCTGTGCCGCCGCGGGCTGCCGCGCTGGGGCGCGGCCCTCGCCGCGCTGCCGGTCCTGCTGGACGCCTACCAGCTCCAGCTCGAGCAGGAGATCCTGCCCGACATCTTGTTTGCCTTCCTGGTCGTCGGGGCGGTGACCCTCTACGCCTGGTGGCCGGACGCCGCGCGGCCGCTCCTGGCCACCGCCGCCGCGGCGGCTGCGCTCGGTGCCGCGGCCGTCTGCTGGCCGGTCGGGCTGCCGCTGCTCGTGCTCCTGGTGCTGGTCATGATCGTCCGGCGGGCCGGCTGGCGGGCGGTCACCGCGGCCGTGACCGCCGGGGCCGTGCCGTTGCTGCTGTACCTGGCCTGGTATCACCAGGAGCACGGCCGCTTCGCGTTCAACAACGCCTCCGGGGTGTTCCTCTGGTCGCGCACCATGACGTTCGCCGACTGTGACGTGATCAGGCTGCCGGCCGACGAGCGCCCGCTGTGCCCGCAGAAGCCCGTGGCCGGGCGCCAGGCCGCGTCGCTTTGGATCTGGCAGCGGCACACCCCTCTGGCCCACATGCCGGGCAAGTTCAGCGTCCGGACCAACGCCCTGGCCGGGGACTTCGCCCGGCGCGCCATCCTGGCCCAGCCGCTGGGCTACGCCAGGGCGGTGTTCGACGGCATGGCCATGACCTTCACCTGGAACCGCCCGCCGCACCCCAACAAGCTCATGAGCGAGCGCTACAACTTCGCGCTGGCCACCCACGACTGGGATCACGCGCATCGCGCCACGGCCATCGTCCGCGTGCAGCGCGAGTACACCGGCGGCGACCTGGCCTTCACCAGAGCCGTCGAGCCCATGTCCGGGTTCATGGTCGGCTACCAGCGGTTCGCGTACCTGCGCGGCACCATGGTCGGGATCCTGCTGCTGATCGGCCTGGCCGGGCTGGCCCGCTGGGTGGCCGTCTCGGGCGCCTACCCTCGCCGGGGTTCGCTGGGGGTTCCGGGGGGTGGTCCCCCGGGCTGGCACAGTCGGCGCGAGTGGGGCGGGCCGGCCTTGTTCCCCTGGCTGACGGGGCTGGCGGTGCTGCTGGCGCCGGTCATGACCGCCGACTACTCGCTGCGCTACGTCGTGCCCGCCGTGCCCGTTATCTCCGTTGCGGCCGCACTGGCGTTCCTGCGGCCGGTGCCCGTAATCGCCTCTCGCCGGGTACCACCGCCCCGCACCGGCTCCCACGAGCAGCTGGCGGACAGCCATCCGACCGTGGCCCCAGTGGAGATCAGCACCCCGCCTGCCACGAGCAACAACTCAAAGTAATTCTTAAGTTACCTAGCGATACGATGGTCGGGAGGCTCGCTAGTGCCACTAGAGTCGTCTCTACTATGACCGAATCCGGTTCGCCGCTACCGTTGCTGTCCCGCTACGCCATCATGGTGGACGTCGGGTACATCTACGCGTCCGCCGGCGAACTGCTGTTCAGCGCCGCGTCCCGGCGCGAGTACAAGGTCGACGCGGACAAGCTCATCCAGGCCCTGACCAAGCACGCCGAGGAGCAGGTCCGGGGCGAGCTGCTGCGGATCTACTGGTACGACGCCGCCCGCGACCGGGTGCCCACCATCGACCAGCGGGTCATCGCCCAGATGTCGTGGGTCAAGCTGCGCCTGGGCAACCTGAACGCGCGCGGCCAGCAGAAGGGCGTCGACGCCCAGATCCGGGCCGACATGGAGGCCCTGGCCCGGCACCGGGCCATCACCGACGCCATCCTGGTGGCCGGCGACGAGGACATGGTCCCCGCCGTGGAGGCGGCCCAGGCCTTCGGCGTCCGGGTCCACCTGTGGGGCGTCGAGCCGCCCTACGGCACCAACCAGGCCGAGCGCCTGGTCTGGGAGTCTGACACCGTCGACGTCCTCGAGCGCTCGTTCGTCGAGCCGTTCTTCAACCGCCAGCTCGCGCCCGAGCCGGCCAGCCCGGCGGCCGGCCCGGTCCGCGTCCCCGGCCAGCCCGTCCCGGTGCCCGGCAGCCCCATCGCGCCGTCGCCCTCGCAGGTCTTCGGCGACCGGCACTTCCCCAAGCTGCCCGCCAAGCCCGTCCCGATCCCCTCCCCGGCCCCGCTCAGCCATGCCTCCGGCAACCGCCTCGGCCCGGACCGCGAGCGGGTCGAGGAGGCCGGCGAGCACGTGGCCCAGAAGTGGATCCTGACCCGCGGCGAGGACAACATCCGGGACCTGCTGCCGGGCCCGATCCTGCCCCCGGTCATCGACAAGGAGCTGCTGGTCGAGGCCGAGAAGGACCTTGGCCTCTCACTGCGGGCCTACCAGGAGGCACGGGAGTGGCTGCGCGACGCCTTCTGGGCCCGCGTCCACCGGGAATTCGGCATCGGCGTCGGCAGGTCGAAGGGATGACGAGATGACCGGCAGCTCTAAGCGAACATCGAGCCATCAGGGCTCTGAGAGCTCTAGGAGCTCTGCACCGACTGCGGTGGGCTCCGTGAGTGCGGGGCCGCCGGTCCTGACTGTCGTCGCCGGCCAGCCCACCCCCGAGGAGACCGCCGCCGTGGTGGTCGTACTCAACGCCCTGACCAGCCCGGCCGCCTCGTCCCCGGCCCCCGCCCAGGCCGCCCCATCCGAGTGGGCGGCCAGGTCCCGCTTCATGCGAGCCCCGCTCACACCCGGCCCTGGCGCCTGGCGAGCCAGCGCCCTGCCGAACTGACCCGCCCCACTCCGCCCCGCGTGATCACGGTCACTTGTCAGTGATAATGACGGAGAAGTGACCGTGATCATGGCGTCAGGAGGCGGCAGTCCGCTCCAGCACCGCCGTCCGTAGCGCCTCCGGGTCCACCCCGACCGCGCCCAGCGCCTCTACCCCCACGCCCTCTCCCTCGGCCAGCAGCCCCAGCAGCAAGTGCTCCGTCCCGATCTCGTCGTGCCCCAGCTCCATCGACTGGCTCAAAGTGAGTTCCAGCACCCTCCTGGCCCGCATCGTGAACGCCGGCCTGGGGAACCGGAACCGGCCAGGCCCGAAGGTGTCATCAGCCCGTCGCCGGATCTCCTCCACATCAATGCCGATCGCGGCCAGTGCCTCCGTCGCCTCGCGGCCGCTGTTGGCGCTGACCCCGGCCGCCTGAAGCAGCCTCAGCGTCTCCGCCCGCACCTGGTCGGCCGTCACCCCCTGCTCGCTGAGAATCTCTCCGGCCAGGCCCTCCCGGACCCGGACCAGCCCGAGCAGGATGTGCTCGGTGCCGATGAAGTCATGACCGAGGGTTAGCGCCTCGTCCTGGGACAGCGTGATCGAGCGCTTGGCCAGGTTGGTGAATTTCTCGAACACCTCAGTTCTCCTTGCCCGTCGTCTTGCGCCTGGCCGCGTGCTTCTCGTGCACCGTCTGGCGGCTGACCTTCAGCGAGTTGGCGATGTCCTGCCAGGACCACCCCTGGTCGCGGGCGTTGTCCACGTGCAGTCGCTCCAGTTCCTCCAGCAGCCGCCGGAGCGCGACCACGGCCCGCAGCCCGACCGCGGGATCGGAGCTGGTGACTTGCCCGGCCAGCGCGGCCGGGGTGTTCTCTGTGCTCATGCCGTCAGGATCTCCTGACACCAGGAGCATTGTCAAGAAGACCTGACAGATTGAGGCAGCGGGGTTCAGGCCGCGGAGGTACAGGCGGCCGGCGAGTCAGGTCAGGCCGACGTCGAAGCGAGGCAAGGTAGCGAGCAGATCAGACACGTCGGAGCCAGGCGGAAGCTCGCGCGGCTCGGTATCCCGGCGGAACAGCCGCGCCCAGGTGGTGCCGCCGGTCCGGGCCAGGCCGTCGCTGACCCGCAGCCATGAGCCCTCGCGCAGGCCCAGCACCGGGACGTCGTTGCACTCCAGGAACTCCTCGATCCGCTGCTGGCGGGTCTCGCCCTGATGGGTGCTGGCCGGGTCGGGATCCAGGTAATGCGGGTTGATCTGAAACGGGATCAGGCCCAGCGCCGCGAACGAGGCGGGCTGGGTGATGGGCATGTCGTTGGTCGTGCGCAGGCTGGGGCAGGCCATGTTGGTCCCGGCACTGGCCCCGAGATAGGGCATCCCGGTCTGGACTAGCTCAGCCATGGCCGGACCGAGGCCAGTTTCCTGGAGGGTGCGCAGTAGCCGGAATGAATTGCCGCCGCCCACGAATACGGCGTCCGCCGCGCCCAGGGCCCGGCCGGGGTCCCCGGCCCGGTGCGCCCCGGTGACCTGCACAGAAACCGGGGCCAGGGCGGCCGCCATAACCTCGGTGTAGCCATCGTGGTCGGCTGAGGCGTAGGGCACGAACAGCAGCCGGCTGCCCGGCGGAGCCAGGCGGGAGATCTCGGCGCGGGCGTGCTCCAGGAACCCCATGCCGGGGCTGGTGGAATTGGACAGCAGCAGCAGTTCGGGCACCTGGCGATGCTAGGGCCTGACGGCCGCTCACTAAACTCCTGGCCATGTCCCGTCGCGGTCTGGCGTAGTTCGCGGGCCCGCCGGGGCCGACTGGCCGTCCCCCGGGCCAGCTGAGAGGAGTCGTGGCCGTGCGCAAGGTGCTGATCGCCAATCGCGGCGAGATCGCCGTCCGGATCATTCGAGCGTGCCGTGATGCCGGGCTGGCCAGCGTCGCCGTCTATGGCGAGCAGGACCTGGACGCGCTGCACGCCCGGATGGCCGACGAGGCCTACGCGCTGGGCGGCCAGACCGCCGCCGAGAGCTACCTCGACATCCGCAAGATCCTCAAGGCGGCCGCCGACTCCGGCGCCGACGCCGTCCACCCCGGCTACGGCTTCCTGGCCGAGAACGCCGAGTTCGCCCGCGAGGTCATCGCCGCCGGGCTGACCTGGATCGGCCCGGCCCCCGAGGCCATCGACGCGCTGGGCGACAAGGTCAGCGCCCGGCACATCGCCCGGTCGGTCGGTGCGCCCCTGGCGCCCGGCACCGACGGGCCGGTGGCCAGCGCCGAGGAGGCGGCCGCGTTCGCCGCCGAGTACGGCCTGCCCATCGTGATCAAGGCGGCCTACGGTGGCGGCGGCCGGGGCCTGCGGGTGGCCCGGACCACCGACGAGATCGCCAGCCAGTTCGAGTCGGCCGTGCGCGAGGCCGTGGCCTCGTTCGGCCGGGGCGAGTGCTTCGTGGAGCGCTACCTGGACCGGCCCCGCCACGTCGAAACGCAGTGCCTGGCCGACACCCACGGCAATGTGGTCATCGCGTCGACCAGGGACTGCTCGCTGCAGCGGCGGCACCAGAAGCTGGTCGAGGAGGCGCCCGCCCCGTTCCTGACCGCCGAGCAGGACAAGCTGCTGCGCGAGTCCTCGGCGGCCATCCTGCGCGCCGCCGGCTACGTCGGCGCCGGCACCTGCGAGTTCCTCATCGGCCAGGACGGGACCGTGTCGTTCCTCGAGGTCAACACCCGCCTCCAGGTCGAGCACCCGGTCACCGAGGAGGTCAGCGGGGTCGACCTGGTGCGGCAGATGTTCCGCATCGCCGACGGCGAGCCGCTCGGCTTCACCGACCCCGAACTGCGCGGGCACTCCATCGAGTTCCGCATCAACGCCGAGGACCCAGGGCGCAACTTCCTGCCCGCCCCCGGCACGATCACCACCTGGCGGCCGCCGTCCGGTCCGGGGGTCCGGCTGGACGCCGGCTACACCGCCGGGATGACCGTGCCCCAGGCGTTCGACTCGCTGATCGCCAAGCTCATCATCACCGGGGCGACCAGGACCGAGGCCCTCCAGCGGGCCCGCCGGGCGCTGGCCGAGTTCCAGGTCGAGGGCATGCCCACCGTGCTGCCGTTCCACCGGGCCGTGGTGGACGACCCCGCGTTCGCAGGCCCGGAGTTCACGGTCCACACCCGCTGGATCGAGACCGAGTTCACCGGCCAGATCCCGCCCTACGAGCCGACCGTCAGCGAGGCCGGGGAAGAGACCCGCGAGACGATCACCGTCGAGGTCGGCGGCAAGCGCCTGGCCGTGACCATCCCCGCGGGCCTGCAGCGCTCAGCGGGCACCGGCCCGTCCGGCGCGGCCGGTCCCGCCGCCGGCCGACCTCGCCGCGGCGGGCGCCGCGCCGGGTCAGCAGCTGCCCAGGCCGGCGGCAACGCCCTGGTCAGCCCCATGCAGGGCACGATCGTCAAGATCGTGGCCGCCAACGGCCAGCAGGTGTCCGCGGGTGACACAATTGTGGTGCTAGAGGCGATGAAGATGGAGCAGCCGCTCACCGCGCACAAGGACGGCACGGTCAGCAACTTGTCCGTCGAGGTCGGCCAGACCGTCTCGGCCGGCGCCGTCATCTGCGAGCTTGGCGACTAGGCGACAACCGGACCAGCGGAACTCGGAGTGATGATGGCCAGGCTGCCTGGCGATCCCAGCGTAGCCGGATGGCTGCTGTTCGCAGTCGGCTTCCGGCTGCCGAGCAAGAACCGCGACTGGGTCAGGCACGAGCTCACCGACGCCGGCTGGCGCGGCCGCACCGTGCTGCGGCATCTGGCCGTCATCATCCCCGTCTGCGTCATCCTGGCCGTGGTCGCCGACGTGCTGCTGCCCGCCCCGCTGTGGCTGATCCTGATGACCATCGCGCTGATCATGTCCGGCAGCATCTTCACCGTGGCCGCCTACGCCGACGACATGCGCGCCTCCCGCCTCCGCCAGCACGGCCTAGACGTCCCCGACGACCCCGACCTGGGCCACCCCACGCACTGATCGCCGGCCAGCCAGAACTGGTTTAAACGCAACCTCGGTGTGCCAGCCGGGAGGGTCGGCGAAGCCGGCCCGAGCGGATGGCAGCGGGGGCTCCGGGGGTGTCCCCCGGTCTGGGGGTCCGGGGGTTATCCCCCCGGGAATTCAGCTCGGCCGCATCAGCTTGCGGGCCGCCTCGGTGATGCTCCCTGAGAGGGACGGGTACACCGCGAACGTGTGCGCCATCTGATCCACCGTCAGCATCTGCTCCACCGCCAGCGACACGGCCAGGATCAGCTCACTCGCCCGCGGCGCCACCACCACCCCGCCCAGCACCGTGCCCCCGCTGCGCCGGGCGAACAGCTTCACGAAGCCGTCCCGGAACCCCTGCATCTTGGCCCGAGCGTTGGTGGCCAGCGGCAGCTTCACCACCACCGCCTCCGCCTCGCCGCTCTCCACCGCCTGCTCCGTCACGCCCACCGTCGCGATCTCCGGCTCGGTAAAGATCGTCGCCGCCACGTGGCTCAGCCGCAGCGGCTGCACCGCCTCTCCCAGCGCGTGCCACATCGCGATCCGGCCCTGCATCGCCGCCACCGAGGCCAGCATCATCACCCCCGTGCAGTCCCCCGCCGCGTACACGCCCGGCACCGAAGTCCGGGACACCCGGTCGACCGGGATGAACCCGTTCTTGTCCACCGCGACCCCGTGCTCCTCCAGCCCCAGCCCCGTGGTGCTCGGCACCATCCCCACCGTGAGCAGGCAGTGCGAGCCCCGCACCGTCCGCCCGTCGGCCAGGATTACCGCCACGCTGTCCCCCGTCCGGCGAACCTCCGCCGCCCGCGACCGGCCCAGCACCGTCATGCCCCGGCGGCGGAACACGTCCTCCACCACCATCGCCGCGTCCGCATCCTCATGCGGCAGCACGTGCTCACGTGACGACACCAGCGTGACCTGCGACCCCAGCGCCTGGTAGGCCCCCGCGAACTCCGCTCCCGTCACCCCCGAGCCCACCACGATCAGATCCGGCGGCAGTTCCTTCAGGTCATACAGCTGCCGCCAGGTCAGCACCCGGTCCCCGTCCGGCACCGCGCCCGGCAGCACCCGGGGCTGGGCACCCGTCGCGATCAGCACCGCGTCCGCCTCGATCTCGCGGTCTGCCACCGCCACCACCCGGCGGCCGACCACCCGGGCCGTGCCGCTGACCACCTCGACCCCCTCCGCGCACAGCCGCGACGCCACGTCGTCCGACTGCGCCCTGGCCAGGTCCCGGACCCGCGCATACAGCCGAGGCGCGTCCACCGAGGCCACCGCCCCGGCCTGAATTCCCAGGTCAGGCGAGCCCTCCAGCGCCGTCATCTGACCCGACGTCGCGATCAGCGTCTTCGACGGCACGCAGTCCGTCAGCACGCACGCCCCGCCCAGCCCATCCCGCTCGATGATCGTCACGGCAGCACCAAGCTGGGCAGCGACCAGCGCGGCCTCATAGCCCCCTGGCCCGCCACCGATGATGACAATCCTCGCCTGCGGCTGGCTCACGATGCCCCATTGTGTCGCATGCCGCCGACCACCTCGCACGGGCGGGTCAGGCACCCAAGACAAAAATCTTGAAATTCCCATGAAACGGCGCTCGGTAGACCCCCGAACTGTCGCAGGCAGTCGATAGCCTCGAACCTGAGAACGAAAACGCGCCCACATACCGGTGAAGAACGCAGCCGGATGACCAACACCAGACGCCTCCTTCACCGCGGTCGACGAGACCAGGCCGACGAGGCCAGGCCGACGAGGCCAGGTCCACGAGGCCATGGACCTGGTGCGCCGCCAGCGCTGCCTCCACGGCGAGCCGCCACATCGGCGTCGCAGTCAGGGCGTACAGGAAGGAATGCCCCGACGCGGGGAAGTGCCCCTCCGCGGCAATGACTGCCAGTTCCACGTCTCCTATACAGGCTTCGGCATGGACACCGCGAGGCAATACAAGGAACGAGCGGCGAAGCAGGCGGCAAGAGGACGGTAGTCACCATGGCGCGGTGCCAGAAGATCCCGTTCGCGACACGGGAGGCCGCGCAGCAGGCCGCGAACGGGATCAACTGGAAGAAATACCGCGGGTACCGAGGCCGGTTCATGCGGGCATACCAATGCCCCGAGTGCTCAGGCGCCAATGCCGTATGGCACATAACCCGCAAGCCACAGCACAGAAAGCGGAAATAGCCAGGGTCTGCATGCGATTCTCGCGCGGGCGCATCGCATCCCATCCCAGATGATGACCGAGGGTCAGCGAACCGCCTGCTGGTCACGATCACGCAACACTGGCCCGGCCGGGCCGACCAGCGCGGACGACCTCCCTACGCGCCGCCCGCGGGCCGCCTACCCTTGGCTAGCGTGGCGATGTACGCGGCTTACGGGAGCAACATGGACCCGGCGCAGATGGCGGAGCGCTGCCCGCACTCGCCGCAGCGCGGCACCGGGTGGCTGGAGGGCTGGCGGCTGACCTTCGGCAGCGAGGACGTCAACTGGGACGGCGCCCTGGGCACCGTGGTGGAGGATGCCGACTCGCGGGTGTTCGTGGCGCTTTACGAGGTTTCCGAGGCCGACGAGGCCGCGCTGGACAGCTGGGACGGGGCCACGCTGGGCTACTACCGCAAGTCCAAGGTCCGGATCACGACGCTGGACGGCGAGGTGGTGGCCTGGCTGTACGTGATCAACGGCTACGAGGGCGGGCTGCCCTCGGCCCGTTACCTGGGCATCATGGCGGACGCGGCGGAGACGGCCGGAGCGCCGGCCAACTACGTGGCCGAGCTGCGGGGCCGGCCCTGCGCCTCGATCGGCCCCTGAGCGCGTCCAGCGCGCTCACGGGCCAGCCAGGGCGACGGCTAGCCTGGCGGTCATGGCTCCGCCGCCCAGCTTCCTGACGATCGCCGAACTGTCGGTCCGCAGCGGGGCGGCGCCCTCGGCGCTGCGCTACTACGAGGACCAGGGCCTGATCTCGGCCGAGCGGACGGCGGGTAACCAGCGCCGCTATCCGCGCTACATGCTGCGCCGGATCGCGTTCATCCGGGCCGGGCGGCAGCTCGGCCTGCCGCTGCGGGAGATCAAGAAGGCGCTGGACACCCTGCCGGACGGCAAGGCGCCGACGAAGGCTCAGTGGAGCCGGGCGGCACGGGCCTGGCAGGCACGCATCGACGAGCGGATCGCCGACCTGCAGCGGCTGTCGGACACGCTGGACGGCTGTATCGGCTGCGGCTGCCTGTCGCTGCGCACCTGCGCCCTGTACAACCCAGACGACGCGGCAGCCACCCTAGGCAACGGAGCCCGCTACCTACT
>Ga0102924_1005447_pt1 | contig 12350 bp, 9 predicted proteins | sample PaiPotPPM11metaG_FD_80116 | JGI IMG/M metagenome (GOLD analysis project Ga0102924, IMG submission 80116) | Iron sulfur acid spring bacterial and archeal communities from Banff, Canada, to study Microbial Dark Matter (Phase II) - Paint Pots PPM... ... | reverse complement strand
TTGGTCTTGGTATAGAAGCGCACCGCGTCGGGGCCGTGCTGGTTCAGGTCGCCGAAGCCGGAGCGCTTCCAGCCGCCGAAGGTGTAGTAGGCGAGCGGCACCGGGATAGCGAAATTCACGCCGACCATGCCGACCTCGACGCGGCTGACAAAATCACGTGCGGCGTCGCCGTCGCGGGTGAAGATGGCGACGCCGTTGCCGTATTCGTGCTCCGACGGCAGCCGCACCGCCTCTTCGTAGTCCTTGGCGCGCACCACCGAGAGCACCGGCCCGAAAATCTCTTCCTTGTAAATGCGCATGTCGGGTGTCACGTGGTCGAACAGGCAGCCGCCCATGAAGTTGCCCTTCTCGTAGCCCTGCAGCTTGAAGCCGCGGCCATCGACGACGAGCTTCGCGCCTTCCTTGATGCCGAGGTCGACATAGCTCTTGACTTTTTCCAGATGCGCCCGGGTGATCATCGGCCCGTAATCGGCCTGCGCGTCGGTCGACGGGCCGATCTTGAGGCTTTCGACCCGCGGCACGAGCTTTTCCAGAAGGATGTCCGCCGTCTTGTGCCCGACCGGCACCGCGACGGAAACTGCCATGCAGCGCTCGCCGGCCGAGCCGTAGCCGGCGCCGATCAGCGCGTCGACCGCCTGGTCCATGTCGGCGTCCGGCATGACGATCATGTGGTTCTTGGCGCCGCCGAAGCACTGCGCGCGCTTGTTGTTGGCGCAGGCGGTCGTATAGACGAATTCGGCGATGGCCGAGGAGCCGACGAACCCGATCGCCCTTATCCGCGAGTCGGTAAGCAGCGTATCGACCGCTTCCTTGTCGCCGTTAACGACGTTGAGCACGCCGGCCGGCAGGCCGGCTTCCAGCAGCAGTTCGGCAAGCCGCATCGGCACCGAGGGATCGCGCTCCGAGGGCTTGAGAATGAAGGCGTTGCCACAGGCGAGCGCCGGCGCGAATTTCCACATCGGGATCATGGCCGGAAAGTTGAACGGCGTGATGCCGGCGACGACGCCGAGCGGCTGGCGCATGGAAAACAGGTCAATGCCCGGGCCGGCGCCCTCGGTGAATTCGCCCTTGAGGAGGTGCGGAATGCCGCAAGCGAACTCGACGACTTCGAGGCCGCGCTGCACGTCGCCCTTGGCGTCGGCGAAAGTCTTGCCGTGCTCCGACGAGAGAAGCCTGGCGAGACTGTCGAATTCCCGTTGCACCAGTTCGAGAAACTTCATGAGCACGCGTGCGCGCCGCTGCGGATTGACGGTTGCCCAGGCCGGCTGCGCGACCTCGGCGACGGCGATCGCATGCTCGACCTCGGAACGCCTGGCGAATGCGCCGCGCGCCTGCACCTCACCGGTATTGGGATCAAACACGTCGCCGAAACGTCCCGATGCCCCTTTCACCTCGGTGCCGCCGATGAAATGGCCGATCTCGCGCATGGGAGTTTCTCCTTGAAGGCCGAACGGCGCGCACGGCCGCCGTGCATGGCCATTGTGCCGCTTTTTTCCGGAACGGTCACGGGGGGCCCCGTCGACCACCGGCAGCGGCAATGCGTCATCGGGCATGCCAGAGCGAGATTCCGCGGCCAGAATTTTTGCTATCCTGCCAAAACCGTCATGGGCTCAACTTGCGAAGGCGCACGCAGCCTTTCTAGCGTTTGGGGGGAAAGATAATGGACATTCAGCATGCGCCGCTCCTCGTCCGCGAGCGAGCGCACAGCGCCGCGAGGCCGACAGCGAGCAGCGCGGCACGTTCCTATTGCGCGTTGGCCGCGCTCCTGGTCCTGGTCGCCGGCATGGCCGCACGCTGTGTACCGGCGCTGGCGGCGGAGCCTCTCGCAGTGCTCCGCGAAGACAATCCGAGCGACCCGAAACAAGGCAAGCGCTACGTCGGCTCGACCACTTGGCGCACCGAAAGCATCCCGCCGGCTGCCGGTCGCCCAGCGGAAGTAGCACTGCGCGCCGACGTGGAAATTCCCGAGCGGCAGATCGGCATGAAGTGGTCGCTGCGCCGCAATACCGACAAGAGCATGCCGGCCAGTCACATGATCGAGATCATATTCAGACTACCTCCCAACGCTCCGGGCGGCGGCGTCGCCCAGGCGCCAGGCGTGGTAATGAAATCGAAGGAGGACGCGCAAGGCATGCCGCTTTCCGGGGCTGCCGCTACGGTGACGAACGGGTTTTTCATCTTCGCGCTGGCAGCCATCAGCGCTCCGCAGAATTTGCAGCCGCTCAAGGAGCGGGAATGGTTCGACGTGCCTTTTGCCTACGCGAACGGCACTCGCGCCGTGATCAGCTTTGAGAAGGGCGAGCCGGGTGGCCGCGCTTTCGCGGAAGCGTTCGCCGCCTGGGGCAAGTGAGCACGCTCATCGGCATGGTGCAGATGTTCGCCAACATGACCGATCCGTCGAAGCTCGGCCCGTTCATGGCCGTCGCCCTGCTTGCCACCTTCTACGGCGACCGCGCCAACGTGGTCCGCCAGATTCTCGAAGCGGAGGGCATGCCTTCGGCCAACTTCTACGCCGTTGCCGGCAAGGCCGACACCGACCGCTGTTCCCTGACGACCCGTTTATTGCCGCCAACCGCCGCGTGACCATCACCTTGATGCGGGAGGCCCCCCGGTCCCGCCGGATCTCAAGCCCTAGGCGGCCGTAGCCGCCCTTGCGCCACGTCGCCGCCGTAGACAACTGACGGCTTTGGCAGGTCTGACCCGCCGGCATCGCCCACTCGCGATCGCCGGCGTCAATGCGTTTGCTTTACAGAATTCATGACTCACGGGCGCGAAGAGTGTATAGGCGCGGCCCTGCATCCCCCCGCGATGCAGCAGCAGGAGCAGGCGACATCCTGTTTCGAGTTCCATGACGGACACCGTGCGTGCTGCGCCGACGACCGATACGCCGGCGCAGGCCGGCCCTGAGGCTCGCTCCGGCGCCGGGTTGCTGGGGCTCGCCGTCGGCAGCATCGGCGTCGTCTACGGCGACATCGGCACGAGCCCGCTCTACGCGTTCCGCGAAGCGATAGTCGCCGCTTCCACGCCCGATACCGGCGAGCTTGCTCGCACCACGGTGCTCGGGGTGCTGTCGCTGATTCTGTGGGCGCTGTTCATCGTCGTAACCTTGAAGTACGTCGTGATCCTCCTGCGCGCGGACAACAACGGCGAGGGCGGTACGCTTACCCTCATGGCGCTCGCCACGCGCGCGCTTGGGAGGGCGAGCCGGGCCGCCGGCTTCGTCGCGCTGCTCGGCATCATCAGCGCCGCGCTGTTCTACGGCGACGCCGTCATTACGCCGGCGCTGTCGGTTCTTTCCGCGATCGAGGGCATGGACGTCGCCACTCCGGCATTGCACGCCTACGTGGTGCCGATCACCGTGGTGATCCTGATCATGCTCTTTGCCTTCCAGTCGCGGGGTACGGCGAAGGTCGCGGCCCTGTTCGGGCCGATCACGTCGGTCTGGTTCGTGGCGATTGCGATTCCCGGTGTGCTTTGGATCGCACGCGATCCCGGCGTGTTGTGGGCGCTCGATCCGGCCTACGGCTTCATTTTCGTTACGCACCACGGAATGATCAGCCTCTATACGCTCGGCGCCGTCTTCCTCGCCGTTACCGGCGCCGAGGCGCTTTACGCCGACCTCGGCCATTTCGGTCGGCTGCCGATTCAGATCGCCTGGTCGGGCCTCGTTCTGCCGTCGCTGGCGCTCAACTATCTAGGGCAGGGCGCGCTCGTCTTCGCCCACCCGGAGGCGGTCGCCAGTCCGTTCTTTCTGCTCTACCCCGACTGGGCGCGCATTCCGATGGTGGTGTTGGCGGCGGTCGCGACCGTGATCGCGAGCCAGGCGGTGATCACCGGCGCCTATTCGCTGACCAGCCAGGCGATCCAGCTCGGCTTGTTGCCGCGCCTGGAAATCCGCCACACCTCGGCGCATCAGGCCGGCCAGATCTACATGCCGCGCGTGAACGCGCTGCTGCTGATCGGCGTGCTCCTCCTGGTGGCGCTGTTTCGCTCGTCGAGCGCGCTCGCCTCGGCCTACGGCATCGCCGTCACCGGCACCATGGTCGTCACCGGCATGATGGCATTTGTGGTCGTCTGGCGGATGTGGCGCTGGTCGCTTATCGCCGCTGCGGCGCTGATTGCGCCGTTCCTGTTCATCGACCTGACCTTTCTCGCCGCCAACATGCTGAAGGTCGTCGAAGGCGGCTGGGTGCCGCTGGCGCTCGGCGGCGTGCTGATGCTGGTCATGTACACCTGGCGGCGCGGCAGCCGGCTCCTGTTCGCGAAGACCCGCCGCCTGGAAACGCCGCTCGACGACCTGGTGCGCATCCTGGAGAAGAAGCCGCCGGCGCGGGTGCCGGGGACGGCGGTGTTCCTCACCGGCGATCCCTTTAGCGCGCCGACGGCGCTGCTGCACAGCCTCAAGCACTACAAGGTGCTGCACGAGAAGAACGTCATCGTCAGCGTCGAGACCACGCACACGCCGCGCGTCGAGGACGGCAAGCGCGTGCGCATGGAGCCGGTCGGAGCGACCTTCCAGCGCGTGCTTCTGCGTTTCGGCTACATGGAGACGCCGAACATTCCCAAGGCGCTCGGCATCGCACGCAAGCTCGGCCTGCAGTTCGACATCATGTCGACATCGTTCTTTCTGTCCCGCCGCACGTTGCGGCGGGCGCAGCGCTCCGGCATGCCGCGCTGGCAGGACCGCCTGTTCATCGCGCTCGCCCGTTCGGCCAATGACGCCACCGACTACTTCCAGATTCCGAGCGACCGCGTGGTCGAGGTCGGCACCCAGGTTACGATCTGAGGCGGCAACGCCATGATCGGCCGACCCTGGGCCGCTTGACGGTGCTTTTCCATTGCTCCACGTTTTCTCCAAGGTTAACGGGAGCGCATAGGGCGGGCGAAGCGGCCGAGGCGGTGTCCGCGCCGGCAGGTCGCGCGCATGGCGGGGCGGTGAACGACTTGTGTTCCATCCGCCCTGCGATCGAACGGGAGGTGGCGATGGCGGATCAACCGGGTGGAACGCTTAAGGTTCGCGATCTGACTCCGGAGGAAGTCGCGCGCGGGCTCGAGGAAGGCCGCGTGGTGCTGGTCGACGTGCGCGAGCCGAACGAGACCGAGGTCGAGCGCTTCCCCGGTGCCGTGCTGGTTCCGCTCTCGGCCTTCGACGCGGCGACCATCCCGGCGCCGCCAGGAAGCGAAATCGTCTTCGCCTGCCGTTCTGGCCGCCGCTCGGCGACCGCCTCGTTCGCGGCGCAGGAGCAGGGCTTCGCCTACGATGCCCATATGGCCGGCGGCCTCCTGGCCTGGAAGGCCGCCGGGCTGCCGACCGAGACGTGACGCGAATCTTCCCCTCGATGACGCTGCGGCACTCTTTGCTGCGTGTCGCGCACACTGTCCTTCCGTCCGCGCTTTCGCGAGCGAGACAGCAGCGATCGGTCTTTGCATGGAAGACGAGCGCGGCAGCCGCCATGATCGCCGCGATCATCCTCGGGCCGATGCCGACCGCGGCGCAAAAAGAGCGCGTCGTCAACTTCTACAACTGGTCGGACTACATCGATCCGACCGTGCTGGAGGATTTCAGCAAGGAAAGCGGCATCAAGGTCCGCTACGACACCTTCGATTCCAACGATACGCTCGAGGCCAAGCTGCTCGCCGGCAAATCGGGGTACGACGTGGTCGTGCCGACGGCCTATTTCCTCGCCCGCCAGATCACTGCCGGCGTATTCCAGAAACTCGACAAGGCGAAGCTGCCGAACCTGGTCAACGCCTGGCCGGAGATCGCGCGCCGCCTCGCCGTGTATGATCCGGGCAATCAATACGCCGTCAACTACATGTGGGGGACGACCGGCATCGGCTACAACGTCAACGCCGCGCGCAAGATCTTCGGATCGGACGCGGCGGCCGCTGCTGCGATGGGCTCCTGGGACGCGGTGTTCGATCCGGAAAAGATCGCCAGGTTCAAGGATTGCGGTATCCACCTGCTCGACTCCTCCGACGACATCGCCTCCGCGGCGCTGCACTTCCTGGACCTCGATCCGAACTCAAGCGATCCTGGCGATCTGGAAAAAGCTGCGGCGCTGCTTACCAAGATCAGGCCGTATGTGCGCAAGTTCCACTCCTCGGAATATCTCAACGCGCTGGCGAGCGGCGAGATCTGCTTCGTCGTCGGCTTCTCCGGCGACATCAAACAGGCGCAGAAGCGGGCGGCCGAGGCGAAGGGCGCCGTCGCAGTCAGCTACTCGATCCCGAAGGAAGGCGCGCAATTGTGGTTCGACAACCTCGCCATTCCCAGGGATGCGCCGGACGCGGCCGAAGCGCACGCCCTGGTCGACTATCTGCTCAGGCCGGAAGTGGCGGCGAAGAACACGAACTACATCTCCTACGCCAACGGCAATCTCGCGAGCCAGAAATTCATCGACAAGGCGATCCTCGACGATCGCACCATCTACCCCGACGACGCCACCATGGCGAAGCTCTACACCATCACCGCGCACGATCAGAAGACGCAGCGGCTGATCAACCGCCTGTGGACGCGGATCAAGACCGGGAAGTAGTGGCACAGTTCGCGTTAGCCCGGCGCCTACAACGGCGGGCGGGCGGACGGCACAATCATCGAACGAATGATCGTCGGCGGCCGCGGCATCTATCCCGCTGCGGCGGCCGTGGCTAAGCTCTGCGGCTCTCCAGACTGGAAGCGAGACGGAGGCAAGGAATGGGCGCTCTCAACGGAAAAGTAGCCATCGTCACCGGCGGAACGAGCGGTATCGGCGAAAAAATCGCCGAGCTCTTTGTCGAGGAAGGGGCCAAGGTCGTCGTCGCCGCGCGCCGGCAGGAGGAAGGCCGGGCGCTGGAGAAGCGGCTGGGGGTGCGCTTCATCCGCACCGACGTGGCGAACGAGGCCGATGTCAAGGCGATGGTCGGGCGCACCGTCGAATGGTTCGGCCGCGTCGACTGCCTGGTCAACAATGCCGGCGTGCCGGCACCGATGATCAGCATCACCGAGATCGATGTCGCCAGCATCGATCAGCTGCTGGCGATCAACGTGCGTGGGGTCATGCTCGGCATCAAGCATGTCGCCCCGGTGATGCTTGCGCAGGGCAGCGGCAGCATCATCAATATCGGCAGCGTGGCCGGGCTTCGCGGCGGCGCCTCCGGCCACATCTACAGCGCGTCGAAGGCGGCCGTTCACTCGATTACGCAGACCGCCGCCGCCGAGCTCGGGGAGAAGGGCATTCGCGTCAATGGCGTGGTGCCGGGCGCGATCGTGACCGGCATCTTTGCAAGGCCGCGGGGCTCGAAGGAGCCAAAGCGGACCGGGCGGCGGATGCGGCGAAGGAGCTGTTCGCCTCGTTCCAGCCGACCCCGCGCGCCGGCGCGACAGAGGATATAGCGCGCGCCGCGGTCTATCTCGCGAGCGACGGCGCAAGCTTCGTCAACGGCCACAACCTCGTGGTCGATGGCGCGCTGACCGCGGTCGGAAGGGGCTGGTCGCAGTCAGTCGCCGGCCGCGCCGAAATCGCCAAGCGCGTCAAGGCTGCGGCCGCCGCGCTGTAGATGGGGAACGGCTCGCGCCGCGCGGCCGAGCCGGCGGACGAGGGGCCCAGCAGGCTTAATTGATGTGGACGAGGGCGCCGCCGTCGACCGGGAGCGCAACGCCGGTGATGAAATTTGCCTCGTCGGAGGCCAGGAACAGCGCCGCGTTGGCGACGTCCCAGGCGGTGCCCATCCTGTGGCGCAGCGGCACGCGCGCGTCGCGGGCGGCCGCGACCTCGGCGCGGCTCTTGCCACTGGCGCGGGCGCGCGTATCGACCGCCATCGGCGTATCCATCAAGCCGGGCAGGATGACGTTGGCGCGCACGCCGTACGCGGCGTTCTGGATGGCGACCTGCTGCGTGAAGGCGATCAGCCCGGCCTTGCTCGCCTTGTAGGCGACATTCGGGTACCCCAGCGCCGCCGCGCGGCCTCGACCATTTCGGCGAGCGAAGATTCCATGGTGACGTCGGCGGCGAATGCCGCGCATTCGCCGGACGGCCGTGCCATGGCGACCGTTTCCTCCGCGGAGGCGAGATTGTTGTCGACCGCGAGCACCTTGGCGCCTTCCTGCGCGAAACGCAGAACCGTGGCGCGGCCGTTGCCCAGCCCCTCGCCAGGCGATTGACCGGCGCCGACCACGATCGCGATCTTGTCCTTGAGACGCATGCGAACCACGCTGAAACAGCTAGAATGGGCCCGCGGCGCACATTACGGATGTGCCGGCATCGGGAAAAGTCCGTTCGTCGGGGCAATCGCTCTGGCGGTGTTTGCTGCCGCGCCCGCGCTCTGTCAGTCGGCGTCCGCTTGAACGGACAGCCGGCGCTCAAGGCCTGAAGAACTTTTCCGAAGCCGCCGACGCTGTCACCGCGCCCTGGCCGGCCACAGCCACGTGGTGGCCAGCGCCAGGCCATAAAGCGCGAAGGCGATGAGATACAGGAAGGCGAAACCGAATTCCATGGAATTATATTCCAGCAATCCGCCGAGCATGGCGCCCAGGAGATTGTAGGCAAGCGCCGACGGCAGGTCCTCGACGTCCTTCAGGAGCGTCGAGAATACGATGCCGGAGAACAGGAGCGGGCCCGTGAGCAATGCGACGAGGCTCAGCTTGGCAGAGAGATCGGCTTGCGTGACGCCGCCGGCTACGGCCACCGCATAGCCCACGGCGATCGTTGCGAGCAGCAGCACGTAGGAGACCGTGGCCGAGCGGAATCCGCTATAAGCCACCAGCAGGTTGCCCAGGAAAGCCATGAGCAGAATGCCGATGATGGCAATTCCGATGGCGTGCCAGGTGTTGCCGAACAACAGACCGAGCTCGGTGATCGCCTTGGTTTCGACCAGCATGAATCCCGCGCCGAGGAAAAAGAACGGCATCAGCGATCTGTTCCAGCGCTGATCCGGCAAGAGCTTGCGCACCAGAAGCGCCGCCAGCGCCAACACCAGCAGCAGCGAGATGACATAGGACGTGGGGTACATCCGCGCGTCCATGTAGAAGAACGGCCAGTCATCGGTCGGGACATCGAGCTTCTCCGGCCAGCCCCTGGCGAAGTCGCTCGTCCGATCGACGAGATCGTGGGCGGCCATGAACGCGATCGGCAGTGCCACCGCGCCGTCTTTCCTGACCATGAAGGTATAGGTCTTGTCGGTGTCATATCCGGTGAGGACGGCGACCGGCGCCCCCGCGCCGCGAAGCGCGCTCAATATGCTGTAGATCTTAAAACCCATGCGCAGATTGGGCAGCGCAAAGGAGACGCTCATCAGCCCACCCGGCCTTAGGTGGGAGTAGGCTTCCGCCAGTCCCTCCTTTGTATAGACGAAGGAGTCGAGGCGGACGTTCGATCCGTGCGACAGCAGAATGTGCGAATCGAGCACGCCGTAGATGATCGCATCGTATGTACGGTCGCTATTGCGAAAGAAGGTTCGCGCGTCATCGTTGACCACATTCACCCGCGCGTCGTCATACGGATGCTCGGGATGGTTCGCCTTGCCGAGCGCGATGATCGCCGGATCGATCTCGACCGCGTCCACCGCCTTGGCGCCGAGGCGCAGCGCTGCCGCTACGTCGTTGCCGGTGCCGGCCCCGACGACCACGACGCTGTCGAGCGACGGCGCGGTATGGAATGGCAACTCGTAGTAGCCAAGGATTTTTCTCTGCTGGCCGGATTCACGGCTCAGGTTCTGTAAGGAGAAGTCGTGAACCTTCTGAAAGTAGGCTCAGGCGGAAAGGATATTCATCAAGCCGTCAGGCTTGGTCGATTTCTGGATGAGCTGATAGGGCGAATAGATGTTCTGCACCATCGGTTCGACCGGATAGGCGGTGATGATGATGCAGGCCATGGCGGCGCCCAGGCCGATATAGTGGTTCCGTTCCAGGGGCAATTCATAGGAGACGAGCTGGTAGGCGAGAAGGAGGGCGGCGGCGACGGCGAACCAGATCACCGGGCCCGTCCACAGCCAGCTCAGCAGAAACAGCAGGCCCACTCCGGCGATGCTGCCCAGGAGATTGCAGCCGTATCCGGCGAGCGTGTTGGCGCGCAGCATGACGTGGCCGCAGAATTGCGCCACCGGCACCATGATGAGAACATTGAGGATGAAGGTGACGATCAGGAGAAGATAGGCCGGTATGTTCAGTGCCGCAGAGGCCCATTCCGGCAGCATGTTGTGCAGGTCGAAGACGGAAGTTTCCTCCTTCACCGGCACGAAGAAGAAGATATCGCTCAGGCTCGCGTAGCGAAGCGAGATCAACAGGAATATGGTCAGCGCCAACAGAGGGAGCGTCATCGGAAGCAAGAGCGGTCTGCGGTGCGCCAGGGCATAACCGATCCCGAGGCCGCAGAAGCATGCGAGCAAGGTGAAATTCTTGTAGAGCGCGAAGACCGGGAAGAGGCTTCCCTGCCACCTGATCAGCACAAGCTCGAGAAAGAGCGTAAGGCCGGACAGCACTGTGATGGTCGAGTAGAGTGCCGTCGAGCGCTCTTTCTCGCCCCGGGCCGCCAGTTGTTCGCTCGACGTTTCGACGAGGTCGTGAAGCCACCTTTCGCCGAGGCCCTTGAGACGGCCGTAGCCGGCGACACCCACCGCGGAAAAGAACAGGATCGCCAAAATCGGCAGGCGCTGGAAGAACAGGGCATCGAGGACGGACGACGACTTGATGATCCGCGCGGCGCAGATCAGCAGAGGCACGATGACGCAAAGCGAAGCCATCGATGCGGCCAGGGTCACGATCCGGGAACTAAAGTCGGGACGCGCCGCGCCCGTGACGGCAGGAGTCGTGGCTGCGAGGGACATCGGTTTCCTTGGGGCAAGTCGGGTATGTCGCTCGGGCGGCATCCTTCTTTAATAGTCGGCGCCGTCGGCGGGAGCAGTTTAAGCCTTATGCAGTAATCGTCTAAAAAATGATGAACTGATGGAAAACAACGCAACGCCGAGGCGGCGATCCATAGACGACGGGCTCTGTCGATCGCCGACCGATAAGCGACTAGAACAAATGCGAGCAAAGGCGAAAAATGCTACGTAAAAGTGACATACGCGTAAACCATCCAGCGAGGTCCCATTCGCCAATGTACGTGGGCTTTTCCGCGGCATGCTTTCGGGAACGAAGCGATGATTCTTGAATCGGTCATCACCTGCCCGCACTGCGCAACGGCGAAAGCGGAGACGATGCCGACGGATGCCTGCCGGATTTTCTATACATGCGCGCAGTGCGGCGCGACGCTGCGGCCGAAGCCGGGCGACTGCTGTGTGTTCTGCTCCTACGGTTCGGTGCCGTGTCCGCCGATCCAGGCGGAGCGGTCGGGCGCCGGGGGCGGCGCCTCCTGTTGTTCCTGACAATCCCGATGCTGGCGCCGCCGCTTACGGTGCGCGCGGCCAAGACGGCACACGCCAGCAACGCTCATCGATCTACCAGCGCGTGTCGGCTTTCTCGTCCCGCCAGCGCCGGTGCAGCCAGAGCCACTGCTCGGGATATTCGCGCACCCAGCCCTCGACCACCGAGGTGATCGCCTGCATGGTGCCGCGGATATCGACGCGTCCCTCGGCGTCGCGCGGTGGCTCGATGGCGTCGGTGATCTCGCCCCTGAAGCTGTTGCCGTCGGGCTGTCGCACAACGCGCATGCCATGGATCGCGCATCCGGTCTGGCGGGCGAGCAGCGCGATCAGCGGGTTCACCTTGCAGGGCCGGCCGAAGAAGGTCACCTCGATGCCGCGGGTGTAATGCTGGTCGACCAGCATGCCGACATGGACGCCCGATTGCAGAAGCCGCGCGAGCTTCACCGGCGCGTCGAGGCCGGTCGGGATCAGATCGCCCATGAGCGGCGCGCGCAGCCTGACGATGGCATTGCTGATCGAGGTAATGTTCGGGCGCCGGTAGAGCACCGCGGATTTGATGCCCATGAGCTTGGCGCCGAGCGCGGGAAGCTCCCAATTGGCGAGATGGGCGGCAAAACCGATGGTCGCCTTGCCGGTTTTCATCAGGCGCTCGCCGCGCTCCTGCGTGTCGGGCGGGTAGGTGATGACGTCAGCGGACGCAGGGCCGAGCCCTGCCGGATGAAATTCGTCGAGGTGCGCGAACTCGATGGCGATCCGGCCGAGATTGTCCCACACGCCGGCCAGGATCTTTTCGATCTCGGCGTCGGATTTTTCCGGAAAGGCCGCACGCAGGTTCTCGCGACCGAGGCGGTGTTCCTTGAACAGCGGTCCGGTCTTGCGCACCAGCGCGCCGGCGAAGTCGGCGGTGCGCCGGCGATCCATGAGCTTCACCGCACGCACCAGCCCAACGGCCGACGCGCCGACCGCGCCGTCGAGCAGCGCCTTGAAGGGCTCGCCGAGCATCAGAG
>Ga0102924_1005446_pt1 | contig 12353 bp, 12 predicted proteins | sample PaiPotPPM11metaG_FD_80116 | JGI IMG/M metagenome (GOLD analysis project Ga0102924, IMG submission 80116) | Iron sulfur acid spring bacterial and archeal communities from Banff, Canada, to study Microbial Dark Matter (Phase II) - Paint Pots PPM... ... | reverse complement strand
CTGGTGGGGGATCCACCGGCGGTTCGACCTTCAACCCGGAGACGCTGCCCCTGTCGGCAGCCGCACCCCAGCAACCGTCGGGCCAAGCCTCGGCCCCCGAGGTCGCCGCCGCGGTCCCGACCGCTGGCCTCCCTTTCACCGGTGACGATGTGCTTCGAGAGGTGGTGGTGGGCGCGGCGCTCGTCGTCGGGGGCGCGACTGCGTTGGCCGCCGCCCGGCAGCCCGCGGCGTTGGATCCCCTCCCGACGGTGGCTCAGCCCTCCGCGGAGGGCCTCGAGGGCTGAGCGTCGCCGGGTTCCGCGACGCGGAGGAGCAGGTTGCGGTCGAGCAGCACGTCGAGAAAGGCTTCGACTGCGGTGGCCGCCTCGGCCTCCGTCACGTCGTGGCCGGTGACGAGGGAGCGTACGAGGTCTGCCACAGCCCGCGGTCGGTCGAGCTCTTCCCACAACCACCCACCCGTCGCGTTGAGGGTGAGGTAGCGCGCAGCCTCGACATCGAGCAAGACGACGTCGTCGCCGTCCCGCGCCCAGGGCACTCCATTGCGACGCCGCACCCAACTGCTCGGCGGCGGCGGCCTCTCCAGGCCCGGCCCGTTGCTCCCCGTGCTACCTATGGATCTCATGGTACGGCCTGCCACATTGGTCGCCCTCGACGCCACCTTCGCGCTCCGGGTCGCCGATCCCCAACTGCGGCACCGGCTGACCGAGGTGTTCGCCGCGCTCCTGGGGCAGCCTCCCGGCCGCCACACCATCACCGTCGAGGCCAGTGGCGATGGCGGCCCCTGGTTGCAGGTCATGGTCGACGATCGGCCGGTTGTGGAGGCGTCGAGCTTCGCCGGGCTCGTCGACGCCGTCGTGTCACCCCTCAACCAGGCGGCCATCCTCGAATCTGGACGCCATCTCCTCCTCCATGCGGCGGCGGCTGAGCTGGACGGACTGGCGGTAGTCCTACCTGCGCCCTCCGGCTCGGGCAAGTCGACCCTGGTCACCCGCCTCGTGGACGCCGGGTTCGGCTACGTCTCCGACGAGATCGTCGCCATCGATCCGGTGTCCCTTCGACTGGTGCCGTATCCGAAGCCGCTGGTTCTCGACGCTGGTGGCTCGAGATCGGTCGTGTCGCCTCCCCTGAGCACCTCCGCCGTCCGGGTGGCGGCGATCGTGACCCCTTCGTACCGGCCCGGCTCCCAGGGATCGTTGGTCCCGGTAACCAGGAGCGAGGCGGTGCTGATGCTTGCCGAGAACTCGTTCAACTTCCACGACCACGGGGCCGCTGGGCTGCGGACCCTCGCCCGTCTGGCGCGGCAGTGCGAGGTCTTCCGGCTCGACGTGGACGATGCCACGCTCGCCACCGGCCAGATCCGCTCCATCCTCGAGGATGCGGTTGGGCATGGGGGTTGACTGGTCCCCGTTGGCCCGATCCTCGGTGGCGACCGAGGAGCTGGATGGTGAGCTCGTGCTGTACGACCCGGACAACCGTCGGCTCCTGGTCCTGAATCCGACAGGATCGGCCGTCTGGAAGGGCTGCGACGGCACCGTCCCGGTTCCCCGGCTCATCGAAAGGCTGGCCGCCGCCGCCGGCCAGGAGCCCGCCGAGATCGCCGACGACGTGGTCGCCTTCGTCGAACACCTCCGTCATGCCGGATTATTAGACGAAGGTCCGGGTCCTACCGGCGGGCAGGGCCCACCGCCCGATCGTCCTGGGACAGCAGCCCCTCGGCGATGAGGAGTTGACGCAAGCCCTCCTCCAGCGAGGTGCTGCACGCGCCAGGTACCAAGGACTGCAAGAGACCCACATCGGCCTGGAGATAGGCCCGGTCGCCGGGCCGGACCCGCGCCGGATCCACCGCCACCGACAGGGGTTGTCCGAGGAGATCGCTGATCAGGTCGACCACCTGCTCCGCCGAGTAGCTGCGCCCACTCCCGACGTTGACAACCGTCGGGGCAGGAGCGTGGTCGAGGAGGGCGATCACCGTGGCGGCGACGTCTTCGACGAACACGTAGTCGCGGCGAGGAGCGAGGTTGCCGAGATGCAGGGTGGTGTTGCCCCTTTTGATCTGCGACACGATCTCGGGGATCAGATGCGGGTTGGTCTCACCTGGTCCGTAGACGTTGAAGAACCGGGCGGCGATGGCCTCCACCGCGCCGTCCTCCGCCGCGAAGCGGAGCAAGGACTCCGAGGTGAGCTTCGTCAGCCCGTAGACGTTCCCCGGACCGGTGGCGCCATCCTCTCGGTGCGCCCGGACGCCCGGGCGGTACACGTCGGCGCTCGAGGCAAGCAGGACGCGGCACCCAGGGGCGCTCTCGCGGAGGGCGTCGATCACGTGCTGGGTCCCGAGGATGTTCGTCGCTACCGTGGCGGACGGCTCCGCTCGGCAGCGGGGGATGAAGTGGATCGCCGCCAGGTGGACGCAATGGGTCGGGCGGAAGGACGCCACCGCATCGGCCACCGCCTTCCCATCGGTGATGTCGACGGGATCGATCCTGAGGTGCGGGCTCATCTCGTCCAACCGGCCCGGTGACGCCGTGCTGAAGTTGTCCATGACGGCGACCTCGGCCCCCGTGCGGAGCAGGCGACGCACCAATGGCACACCGACGAAGCCGGCTCCGCCGGTCACCAGCACTCGGAGGCTGAGGAGCCGCTCGTCGGCGGGATCTGGGTAGACCATCAGCTCCCTGCACCCCAATGCATCCGCAGATGTTCGCACAGACGTACCGGACGCGCGCCGGCGGTGATGTCCGACTGCCGGTGGCTACACTCGCCCGCCCAGCATGCGGATCGCGATGTTCACCGACCTGTACCCGCCCTACGTGGGCGGCCAGCCGATTCGATTCCACGAGTTGGCCTCTCGCCTGGCTGCCAGGGGCCACGAGGTCTCGGTCCTGTGTGTGGCGACTGATCCCTCATCCCCACTCGAGGCCGTCGAGGACGGCGTCCGAGTCACCCGATGGCCCCGGGACGATCGCTACGACAACCCCATCATCGGAGCCACGAAGCGAGGGGTCGTCTCCACCGTCCGCTATGCCGCCGCCGTCCGGCGATCGCTGCGGCAGCGCGACATCGACATCGCCTACTTCAATCAGTGGCCGTTCCTGCACGTCATCGCCGCTCCACGGCGGGCGCGGCGGCGGTCCGCCGTCGACTGGTGCGAATTGCGCAGTGGCGCGGTCTACGGCGCCGTGCAGCGGATGCTCCCGCGCCTCGTCGCCGCCAACTATTGCGTCAACGACGACCTTGCCCGGCGGCTCTCGGAACTGGCGGGGGTCCCGGTGGGGTACCTGCCGAGTGGGGTGGATACGGCCCGGTACTGGTGCGAGCCGGCCGAGAAACGGCAGGGGCTCCTCTTCCTCGGGCGCCTGGTGGACACCAAGGACCTGCCTCTCCTGGTTGCCGGCTATGCCGAGCTCTGGTCGCGGGGAGTCCACCTGCCCCTGCGAGTCGCCGGTGACGGGGCCCAGGCCGCCGACCTCCGGCGGATGGTGGACCGGCTCCCCGCCGAGGCTCGGGAGTGCGTGGAGCTGCTCGGATCCGTGTCCGAGCCCGACAAGGCGCGCTTGCTGGCCGAGTCGCAGGTCCTGGTGCTCTCCAGCCGGCGAGAGGGGTTCCCGATCGTGGTGGCCGAGGCCATGGCCAGTGGGCTGCCGGTTGCCACGGTCGACCGGCCGGACAACGGCACCCATCACGTCGTGGAGCGATTTGGCATCGGCGCGACGGGCCCGCCGACTCCGAGTGGCCTGGCCGGCGCCATCGAGGCCACCCTGCACGACTGGTCGACGTTCTCGGGGCGGGGCCGTGCCGCTGCCTCCGGGCTCGACTGGGAGCGGGTGACAGACCAGTTCATCGAGCAGACCCGACAGCTCCTCGTCCGCTCCCGTTGACCATGACAGCGGCCGGCTGGGCAGGGGGGCCCTTGGCCGGCGTCCGGCGCCCTCCGATCAGGGCATCGCCTCGCACGCGGTCCAGCGCTCGCCGACCGAAGCGGCCGATCGACCACCGAGCGTCCAGGACCCGCTGGTAGGCGGCGCCCCGGACCGTCCGTGGCCTGGCCTCGCCGGCATAGCCGAGGAGGCCCAGCTCCGGTTCGAGAAGCCATTGAAGGCGCTCGGCGACACCAGCGTCGAGGAGCCGGCCCCGGTCCGCCGGGTCGAAGCCGGCGGGCCGGGGGACCGGACTCCAGCCACCCATGCCGGAGGCACGAAGCTCTGAGCTCCCACGGACCGGAAGCTGCTGGAGTCGATCGAACGCGTACCGACCCGGATCGAGCTCCAGGTCGGTCAGCACCTGCTTCATGACCTCGGTCGCATCCAGGAAGAGCTCCTCGTACCGGACAACCGTCAACCGGTCCGGATGCCTGTCCATGAACTCGACCAGCGTGGCGGCCATCCGCTTCCAGTGGCGGATCCACCGTTCCGGCGTGCCCCCGAACGAGGCCATGGATGACACCAGGACCGCCCGGGGATCACGGACCACGACCACGACCGGCGAGCTGGGGAAGAGCCGATCGATCAAGCCGAGGTTCTCGAGGGTCGGCGTCTTGGTCACCGGGCGCTGATGTGACGAGCCACCGCTCGCCAGCGACAGCTCGCTCAGGAAGCTCGAGATCCCCGCGCCGATGGCCGCCCACAGCCGCGAGGCGGTCTCCTCGTTCCTGGCGTCGGCGAGGTTCCACCGCCCCCGTACCCTCTCGACGTAGCCCGCAAGGTGCTCGGACTCGCTGAGCAGGTGATCCTCCCACGACGGCAACCACGGCTCGTCAGGCACGAGGGTCGGGGCCACGTCGTCGTGGAGCAGGAGGGCGTCGTAGACGAAGTGGGTCCCCGCCCGTTGGGTGATGCCGAGGATGAAGATGGGTCCCGACCCCGCGCCGGCCGTCCGGATCACGTCAGGACTGTAATGGGGCGAGGGCGCCCGGGGACAGGGTCCAAACCGAAGAAGGGGCTGAGAATCTGCTCACGAGGGGACCGGTCACGAGCGACCGTTCAGCACCCTGGCTGCCGCCGCCCGGCCGCCGGTGACGCAGGTGGCGATCCCCACTCCCCGGAGGGCGGCCCCGGCGAGCACGACTCCCGGGGTGTCGACGTCCAGCCGGCGCTCCACCCGATCGATGCGGGCGAGATGGCCGACCTCGTACTGCGGAAAGGCGGCCGGCCACCGGCAGACCCGTGTTTCCACGGGTCCGGCCGGCAGGTCCATGGCCTGTGCCAGCTCGGCGTGCACCGCCCGACCCAGATTGCCGTCGTCCATGGACGCCCCCCGGTCGTCGTCGACGCGGCCGGTCGACGCCCGCACCATCAGCAGGCCCGGAGCGGCCAGATGGGGCCACTTGGCGCCGAGCCAGCTGGCGGCCGTGACGAGACGACCCTCGGCTCGGGGGACGAGGAACCCGCTGCCCCCGAGTGACCTGGTCCCGACCGGGACCCGGTAGGCGAGGAGCACCAGCGCGACCGACGCCGTCGCGATGCCCTCGAGGTCGTCCGCCGCCCTGGGGCTCAGCGGCCGCAGCAGGTCGGCGGCGGGGCCCGTGGGGACCGACAGCACCACCGCGTCGACGGTGACCACCCGCCCGCCGTTGAGGGTCACGGTCCACGCACCGCCCGTTCGCTCGAGTCGGGCCGCTCCGTCACCGGTCACGACCTCCGCCCCCCGATCGGCGAGGCCACTCGCCAAAGCGTCGACCAGGCGGCTGAGGCCGCCGCGCACGGTCAGGAAGACCGGTGCCCCCGCCCCGGTCTCGCCCGGCCCGCCGCCGACAACCGCGCCCCCGGCGGTCCCCGTTGTCTGCACCATCCTGAGGCCCCGGATCAGGCTCGGATGGCGGCGCGCCGCCACCAGCAGCTGCGGAGCGGCGACGGCGGCGCTCAGGTGATCGGTGTGCCCGGCGTTGATGCCGCCCAGGAGGGGGTCCACCAGCCCCATCTGCACCCGCCGCCCCATCCGCCGGCGCACCAGGGCGCCGACGGCGATGTCCTCGTCCGGTCCGATCGCAGACCCCGGTAGGACGACGTCCATGGCCGCGCGAGCCGTGGCCCCGGCGGGCAACACTCCCGAGCGGGCCAGCGCCCCGAGGTGGGTGGGGACGCCGAGGACCAAGCCGGTCGGGAGGGGCCGCAACCGTCCCGCCCTCCACAGCCACGCCTGGCCCGTACCCGGTGCAACCAGGTCGTCGCCGAGGCCGGCCTCCCGCGCCAATGCCGCCGCCGCGGGCACTCGGGCGAGGAACGCGTCCGGCCCGGTATCGAGCCTCGTGCCCGCGAACTCCTCGGTGGCGATCTTGCCCCCGAGTCGGGTCGCGCTTTCGATCAGCGTCACTTGCACGCCATGGGTTCTGGTCAGATCCCATGCCGCGGCAAGGCCGGAGATGCCGCCGCCGATGACTGCGACTCGGGTCACGTTCCCCCGGTCCGGGTGTGGACGTGGTCCACGAGGCGGGCGAGCACGTCGGGATCGGTGTCGGGCAGCACGCCATGACCGAGGTTGAACACGTGGCCGGGCCGTCCGGCTGCCTCCCCCAGGATCCGGTCGGCCTCGCCGGCGACGACCGCCCAGGGAGCACCGAGGACGGCCGGGTCGAGGTTGCCCTGCACCGCCCGTTCGCCCACCCGGCGCCAACCGGCGTCGAGGGGCACCCGCCAGTCGATGCCCACGACATCGGCACCTGCACCGGCCATCAGGCTGAGGAGCTCGCCTGTCGTCACCCCGAAGTGGATGCGGGGGACCCCGAGGTCCGCCAAACCAGCCAGGACCCGGGTCGACGCCGGCAGCACGTAGTCGGTGTAGAGGCGCGGGCTCAGCGCACCGGCCCAGCTGTCGAAGAGCTGGACGGCCGCCGCCCCCGCCGCCACCTGTGCCTCCAGGCAGGCCAGGGACAGGTCGGCCAGCCGTTCCATCAGCTGATGCCACAGATCGGGCCGGCCGAGCATGAGCGCCTTGGTCCGGGCGTAATCGCGGGACGGGCCGCCTTCGACGAGGTAGCTGGCGATCGTGAACGGTGCCCCCGCGAAGCCGATGAGGGGAACGTCCAGCTCGTCGACCAGGATCTTGACCGCCTGAAGGAGCGGGGTCAGGTCCTCCTCGGGCTCCAATGGCCGGAGCCGGCGCAGATCGTCCTCGGAACGGAAGGGCTGGGCGAAGACGGGTCCGACCCCGGTGCGGATGTCGACTTCGATGCCGATGGCGGCCAGTGGAGCGACGATGTCGCTGAAGAGAATGGCGGCGTCGACCCCCAGCCGCCGGACGGGTTGGAGCGTGACCTCGGCGGTCAGCTCCGCCGATCGGGCGATCTCGAAGAAGCCGTGCTTCTCCCGCAACGCGCGGAACTCGGGCAGTGAGCGCCCGGCCTGGCGCATGAACCACACCGGCGTGAACGGCGCGGACTGGCGCCGGCAGGCGAGCAGGAACGGCGCATCGGGGTCGGCCATGACGGGGAGGCTATGGCGCCATCCCGACGATGGCAGCACCGGCCACTAAAGTACGACGTTCACGCTCGCACGGCGCGGGTGTCGAATCTTCATGGCCAGCCACCCTGACCTCCGGGCCGAACAGGCGTACCTCGACCGGGCCTATGACCGTCTCGAGGCGATGCGGCGAGCGGCCGAAGAACTGCGCGATTCGGTGATCGACGCCGGCCGTGGTGGTACCCACCAGGCGCGTGTCGAGCGGGATGTGTTCGTGGAGACGAGCCTGCAGCGGCTGGCCCAGCTCAACCTGGGGCGAGCGGCGCTCTGCTTCGGCCGGATCGACCGCGAGCCCGACAACGGTCGTGACGCTCCCGAGCGCTTCTACATCGGGCGGGTCGCCGTCTCGGACGAGCACCAGGATCCGCTGGTGGTCGACTGGCGGGCGCCCGTCGCCGAGGCCTTCTACCGGGCGACGGGGCGCTCGCCGATGGGCCTGCGCCGCCGGCGGCACTTCGGCACCGATGGGCGGACGCTGGTCGGCATCGAGGACGAGGTGTTCCGATCGGACGGCTCGGGCGACGGGGACCTCGACCTGGTGGGCCCTGGTGCCCTCCTGGCCGCCCTGCAACGCTCACGTTCGGGGCAGATGCGCGACATCGTCGCCACGGTCCAGCGGGAGCAGGACGAGATCATCCGCGCCGAGCTCCCAGGTGTGCTCCTCGTCCAAGGCGGTCCCGGCACCGGGAAGACGGCCGTGGCCCTGCATCGGGCCGCCTATCTCCTCTACACCTACCGCTTCCCGCTCGAGCACCAAGGGGTCCTGGTGGTGGGACCCAACCAACCCTTCCTGCGGTACATCGACCAGGTCCTCCCCTCGCTCGGCGAGAGCGGCGTGGCCTTGACGACACCGGCCGGGCTGGTGCCGAGCATTCGGCCCCGTGGCCGGGATGCGCCCCTGGCCGAACGGGTCAAGGGCGATGGCCGGATGGCGGACGTCCTGGCGAGGGCGGTGGCCGATCGCGAGCGCGGCCTGCGTCGGGACCTCGCGATCGGGTTCGGGAGGTTCAGGCTCGTGCTGCCGGCGGCGACCACCCGGAACATGGTCGCTGCCGCCAAGCGGCGGCCGGGCACCCACAACGCCCGGCGTCGCCAGGTCGAGGGGATGGTCTTCCGGGCGCTTCACGACCAGTACCTCGCCGCAACGGCCCGGGAGGGTCCGGGCGGCGAATGGCTGGACCTGAGCGAGTTCACCGCCGCCGTCCGTCACGACCACGATGTGGCGTCCGCCCTCGACCGCATGTGGCCGCGCCTGGCTGCCGAGGATCTGTTGAACGACCTGTTTGGTTCCTCGGTCCTCCTCAATCTGGCCACCCGCGGGGTCCTGACGGACGAGGAGCGCGATTCGCTGGGCCGTCCCCGGGCTCAGGCGCTCGAGGAGGTGGCATGGACCATGGGCGACGTCGCCCTCGTCGACGACGCACGTGCGCTGCTCGGTCCACTTCGCCCCAGGCGCGGCGAGCAGGACGCCGGCGTTCGCGCCTACGGCCACATCGTCGTCGACGAGGCGCAGGACGTGCCGCCGATGGTGCTGCGGATGCTCACGCGACGGTCGATCTCCGGCTCGATGACGCTCGTGGGCGACATCGGTCAGGCGACCGCCTCGGCTGCCCCCCAGAGCTGGGACGACCTCCTCGCGCACCTGCCGGGCAAACGTCCCGCCCGCCGGGCCAGCCTGACGGTCAACTACCGGACGCCCGCGGAGGTGATGGAGATGGCGTCCGAGGTGCTGGCCGACGCCGAGGTCAACGGCCTGGTCGCCCCTCGATCGGTCCGCACGGTGGGTCGGCTCCCGGAATTCCGCCCGGTGGTGGACGAGACGAGGCTGCCTGCCGACGTGGCCGAGATGGCGTTGGCCGAGCTCGCCGCCGTCGACGGGGGCACGGTGGCGGTGATCGCGGCTGCCGACCGCCTCGCCCAGCTGCGACCGGCGATGGATGCCGCCGCCCTCGAATGGGGCGAGCCCGAGCGAACAGGACTCTCCGCTCCGGTCACCCTCCTCGACGTCCGCGCCGTCAAGGGGTTGGAGTTCGACAGCGTGGTCGTGGTGGAGCCGGCCGAGATCGCCGCCGAAGGCGGGCTGCGGGCGCTGTTCGTCGCGCTGACCCGGCCCACCCGCCGGCTGGTGGCGGTCCACGCCAAGCCACTCCCGGAGTCCATGCTGCGGGGCCTGGCCCGTGCCCGCCATGCGCTCGGCGAGGGCCCTCCCGCCGTCGCCGCCGTGGGCAGCCAGCCTGGATAGGGTTGACGGCGGGCCGGGTCCTGGGCCCTAGTCCACCTCCGCCTGGGCCTGGCGGAGGTGGTGGATCCCGGCGTGGACGGCGTCGCGCAGGACGTCGATGGCCGTCACCGGGCCGTCCGGGCGGGTGGCCTCCCGGGCCCACGCCTCTCCCGGCTGGTGGTCGGCCAGCCCCGCCGCCGCCTCGCACGCCGCCTGGAGGCGGTCGAAGGCGGTGGCCGGGTCGCCCCCGTTGCGGACCGCCGTGGCCATCTCGGCCGTCGTCGTCAACCGGGGCCGGTCGTCGATCAGGGTCCGCCGCAGGTCCTCGGCCAGGGCGGCGATCGCCTCGGCGGCCTGGCCCGCCTCGGTGACCACCGCCTCCCATCGGTGCTCGGCGTGCTCCCGATCCGACGCCGGGACGCCGTCGGGAGCAGGGCCGGCCAGCTCCCGGTACCGGCGGGGGAACGACCGCAGCGCCACCACGGCGTCGGAGGGGCTGACGGAGGACGGGTCGAAGCCGCAGGAGGGGCAGGAGGCCATGGCCGCCAGTCTCACCCGTCCCCGGGGCGTTAACACGATGGTGACTACCCGTGCCTACCGACCGGTAGGTAGGGTGGAGGGATGGACGACGACGCGCTGCTGGAGCACCTGGGCCCGACGGCGGAGCGGCTGCTCGATCGACACCTGGCGACGGCCAAGGAGTGGTTCCCCCACGAGTTCGTCCCGTGGGGCCGGGGGCGGGACTTCGCAACTGGGGACGAATGGGACCCGAGCGCCTACGCCATGCCCGACGCCGTGCGCAGCGCCCTGTACGTGAACCTGCTGACCGAGGACAACCTCCCGTACTACTTCCACACGATCGACAACCACTTCGGCAAGGACCGCGATTCGGCGTTCCGTATCTGGAACCGGCGCTGGACGGCGGAGGAGAATCGGCACGCCATCGTCATGCGGGACTACTTCATGGTGACCCGGGCCCTCGATCCGGTGGCCCTCGAACGCGCCCGCATGGCCCAGATGTGCGCGGCCGTCGTGCCCGAGCCCGACCACGTGGCCGACGCCCTCTGCTACGTCGCCCTCCAGGAGCTGGCCACCCGGATCTCCCACCGCAACACGGGCAAGCTGCTCGAGGACAAGGCCGGCTACGAGATCATGGCCCGGGTGGCGGCCGACGAGAACCTCCACTACCTCTTCTACCGGGACCTGGTCTCCGCCGCCCTGGAGCTCGACCCGTCCACCATGGTCTGCGCCATCGAGCGCCAGGTCCGCGAGTTCGAGATGCCGGGGGTCGGGATCATCGACTTCTCCGCCCACGCCGCGGCGATCGCCCGCGCCGGCATCTACGACTTCGTGATCCACCACGACCAGATCCTCGGGGGGGTCGTGCTCCGCCACTGGAAGGTCGACGCCCTCGAGGGCCTCGACGACGAGGCCGAACGGGCCCGCGAGGCGCTGATGGCCCACATCGACCGGGTGGGCCGCGTCGCCCGGCGGTTCGCCGAGCGCCGGTCCGACGCCCCGCTGGTCGACGCTCACTGAGCTGCGGCAGACCCTCCGGGGCGGTGCTCAGCCCGGCGGCGACCCGTGGCTCACGCCCGGGAACCGGGGCGCCCGCTTCTCCTTGTGGGCCGCCAGCCCCTCGACGAAGTCGGGCCCTTCGAGCATGGTCGTCATGCGTTCGGTGGCGTCCCGCCACGACGCGTCCAGGGGGTCGAGCAGCGAGCCCCAGAGCTGGCGCTTGATGGCCAGGAGGGCGGACGGCGCGCATCCTGACGCCATGGCCCGGGCGTAGGAGAGGGTGGCGGGCATGAGCTCGTCGGGGGCGTACACCCGGTTGACCAGGCCCATCGCCTCCGCCTCCTCGGCGGTCACGACATGCGACGACATGAGGAGGTCGGCGGCCCGTCCGGCGCCCACCAGGCGGGGCAGGACCCACGACACGCCGTGCTCGGCGGGCAGTCCGAGGCGGGCGAAGGACGTGGTGAACTTGGCCCCCGCCGCCGCGAACCGGACATCGGCGAAGCAGGCGAGGACGAAGCCCACCCCGGCGGCGGCCCCGTTGACGGCGGCGATGAGCGGTTTGGCCAGGCCGAGGGCGGAGCTGAACGCCCCGGTCCAGTCGGGCCGTACGTCGGCCGGGGCGGGGAGCGCCTCGGTGGCGGTGAGGTCGTACTCGGCACCCTCGGCGTAGCCGTCGAGGGCGGCCAGGTCGGCACCGGCGCAGAAGCCCCGGCCGGCTCCGGTCACGACCACCACCCGGACGTCAGGGTCGGCGTCGGCCGCCGCCAGGCAGCGGTGGTACTCGGCTTCCATGCGGGTGGTCCAGGCGTTGAGGCGGTCGGGGCGGTCGAGGGTGACGACCGCCACGCCGTCGGCCGTCTCGTAGCGGATGACCTTGAGGTCCATGACCTGGGGAACGTAGCCGTCACTCGCCCTACCGCGAGCCCCCGACCTTCCGATAGGAAGCAGGTGGATCTTGTCCGAACGCGCACGTGCGACGAGGGCAGTGGCGCGTGAGCGCGGCCACGCCTCTCGGGCGGGGGGGAGCACCCCGTCCCGCCGACGGTGGCGCCGACCTGGTCGGACGGCTCGAGCCGGGGGAGGCCGGGAAGGGCCCGGTGCTCGTCGTGGGCGATCGCCGCATCCCCTGGGCGCTCATCGGAGAGGTGCTGGCGGGCCAG
>Ga0102924_1005445_pt1 | contig 12354 bp, 10 predicted proteins | sample PaiPotPPM11metaG_FD_80116 | JGI IMG/M metagenome (GOLD analysis project Ga0102924, IMG submission 80116) | Iron sulfur acid spring bacterial and archeal communities from Banff, Canada, to study Microbial Dark Matter (Phase II) - Paint Pots PPM... ... | reverse complement strand
GTGGATACATGATTGCAATTTGCGACAAAAATGGCGTGGCAAAATCGATCGCTCAATGGTTCACAGAAGATACAAAAAATGAGATCATAGCTAAAATTAAGGCTGAGCAGAAAATGATTGAATATCGTGGTAAGCTGTCTCTACCAATATAACGAATGCTTAATTAGATAATATGCAATAGTTATGTGGAGAAAAGGAAATTACGTGACTGACAAAATAAAGGTTGCGACGCAAGGACTATCGGGAACTTATTCAAAATCTCTGAGTCAACTATCTAGCAAAAATGCAGATACCGTGTGTGATTATATATCTGATATGAAATCGGAGACTAATCTATCAGATAATTATAGGTGCGCCGCTATAATGACATTAGGTTCATTCTCTCGTTTTTCTAAGAAGCCATTCAAATCTATAACCAAAAAGCATGTTACTTTATTTCTGGATAGTATTCTCAAACCTGAAGACGTTGACCCGTTGCATAAGTCTATTGGGACATACAACTACTATCTAGTGATACTTACACGGTTCTTCAAATGGCTATACAATCCTAATATGCCAGCGAAAACTAGACCGAAGCCTGCTGTAGTTGAAAATATTATGCAGTTAAAGCGACGGGAAGTTAGTATTTATTCACCCGATGACCTATGGAGTGAGGCTGATGATCTTCTATTCTTAAAGTATTGCCCTTCAAAGAGAATGAAAGCATACCATACTGTATCTAGAGATACGTCTTGTCGACCACATGAAATCATAAAGTTGAATGTGAAAGATATCATGTTCAAGACTTCTGGAAATTACCAGTATGCGGAGGTTAGAGTTAATGGAAAGACAGGATCAAGGCATATTCCGTTAATCAATTCTATCCCATATGTCAAGGACTACCTAGACCATGAGCACCCTCAACCTAACAATCCAAATGCTCCTTTCATTTGTGGCGTGGGTAGGGCAAGCCTTGGAAAACACTTGCGACCTGTGAGCTTGACAAATTTATACACAACTCTATACAAGAAATCATACTTTCCAAAATTATTAACTAGTCCAAATGTCCCACCTGAAGATAAAGAGAGGATTCGGGAGTTGCTAAGAAAGCCGTGGAACCCGTATATCAGAAGACATACTGCTTTAACTGAAAAGTCACTTAACCCAAAGATAGCACATATCTTAAATCAGCATGCAGGTTGGACACAAAATTCTGCAATGCGTGCAAAATATCTTCATTGGTTTTCAAACGTGTCTAGTGAAAGTATACTAGAAGCATATGGAATTGTGCCAAGCGACAAGAAGCAATCAGATATTCTAAAGCCGAGAATATGTCCAAATTGTAATGAAGGTAATATCCCCAACTCAAAGTTTTGTTCAAAATGTCGTATGGTCTTGACGTATGATATGCATGCTGAAACATTGGAGCTAGAGAAAAAGAAAGACGAACAACTGGAACTCTTGACACGGCAGATATTTGATCTAAACAGAAACCAAGAACAATTAGAGCTAGATATGGCAAATATTGCGGCAGGAAAAGGAAGAGTGCCACCTAGAAAACTATCAAAGCAAGAGGAGGAAGAATTATATCAATTGGTAAAATCAGACAAAGATATCGTTAAGGTGGAAGAAGACGAGGAGAAGATCACTTATGAGGTTAAATCATTGATTTGACCTTATCAAGATAATCCAGCTTCACTCTCCTTTTTATCATGAAAATTTTAAGCATTTTATCCATTCGCTGCCTATCACGCCTAAATAGGTTCATATATTCAAGCCATTACTTCGTAGTGTTGTCAGGCTTATCAATGTCAATGAATGGCAAAAGGAGAGACGTGAGCTTGATAGAAAATATGGCAGAGATGCTATTGGAAATGACGAAGTACTTCAACAAGTGATGGCTGAAGACGGTACGTTTTTTGGGCGTGTTGCTAAACGTCAATATGACAAATAATCTCTTCCAGCTGATGGATCATGGCTGACTCTCATTTATTTAATTAATTTGGAATATTCCAAGTGAAAAGGATTTGACTGCTAGTAGCAAGGAGTAGTTAGAATTTGTACGACAAGTCAGGAAGGAAATGACTCTGATAAATAGAGCAAGAGGGGGTTTAGCTAGCAAGAGTTCATATTAATCTAACCTCCAGTGCCTTAATCTTCTAATGCCGTTATTCGTTGTTCCAAATATGCTATATAATGAACTATTTTGGCGGGAGTATCAAGCAGCCCATGCTGTCCGATTAAATGTTTCTCAAATTCTTCTATCCCATTAGAAATGACTTTACAAATACTGCATACTATCATACTTTGATATACCAATCCTAGCTTAAATAACAAACTAGGTTAACTTTGGCTTTAATACCTTATTTGACAAGATTATGTTGGTTGGCATTACCGCTAGGTCGGAATTCCCATTCAAGGGTAAAGGCAAAAAGGTCGTTTAGGAATTCCAACCGAAGTTATTAAACCGATTAATGGGATTTGGTGGTAATTATGATGTTGATTGGCAAGTAGTCTATTAACATACACTCATATTAAAGGAGCCTTATCACTGATTAATGTTATTTAACAAATTTCTGTCACTGTACGGGGTTGTTTCCGTATCATAAACAGCGTCATTCAGACTGAAGAAAAGACCGAGACTAAGCGGAATCAATCGTATTTCTTGCTATGCAGTTCATGTTTTTGGTGTGCATCATACCTAAACTTTCGTGGCACAGTTGAGGTATGTCCTTCCTGTGTGAATGGTAAAGTAGAATCGATGCCATTATCTGATAAGGAAATATACACATTTCGTTATGATGCAATACGTGGAGTAACATTAGCGTTCAAATCAAATAGATGATGGATGCCACAACGCGCAAGTTTCTAGAATCAATCATTTATTCAAATATCCTTCACGTCTTAGAATCGGAGTAAAATGATAAGACTCCATTTAACTGTAAAATAAACGTCTGCAATCATGGCAATACCAGCGTTGCTTTACTTCCTTACCATATTTTAGGCCATTCTTTATTGTCTTGTCGTTACGGCAACGTGGACATTTCATTTTACCCAACACAGAGGTACTTTACCTAATATATAGGTAGGTAGACAGATATATTAACATTAAGATTTAAGAAATGTAACCATATAGTATAAAGCTTAAGATTTCTCAAACACATCTACATATACGAACAAGCAATTGTACTAAATTTAAGGAAATAACTTCAGCCACAAGTAGGAGACATATACGAACACACTTGAATACTACTAATGAAAAATATGCTAAAATGGAGAAGTTAGCAAAAGAACTCTGTATGACAATATGGATCAATTTCATACATATAGCTCGGAGTCTATAGCAGAATCTCACTATCCAGACCAAGTGTGAAACTAACCGACATTGCATAAACCATAATAACAATGTCGGTCAAATAAGAGTGAACCTGCCTATAACCGATCATAGAGTAAGCAAGTCTTGTTTTAGGATAGTATGAATACATCCGAAGCGGTAAACGTCCCTGCTTAGATGACTAGCTCTCTCGGATTAAAGGATGATGTGAACACCTGAAGGCACCTCCCCATTGTGACACCTGATCATATGCCACGGAGATCACATTTTGTCCCTTCATTCGAAGCGCTTCACCGATCCTCGAATGTTGCTTGTCAATTATACAGGTATTTTCATCTAGGACCAGGAAGTTGGTTGCTAGTCTGGAAGCCTCTTCAGAGGTCACTTCTATAAACTCCCAATGCTTTAGTGAGGGCGGAATCCCATCCAGTAATGCTTCAGGACAGATTACTGCTAGGCCTGGACGACACATCATCATGGCAGTATCGAGATGTAGAAAGTGTCTGCTTAGACTGATAGGTTGGATCCTGTATTGTGGGCCCAAGAAGCTTCTCAGCCAGTCAACACCAGCCTCGTTACTTCCGTGGCCAGAGATTCCCACGAATATTTCATGGCCGTTGAGAAGCACATCCCCACCTTCCAAAAACGGACTTTGACTAGAGCCAGCACTATCGCCACTTAAAGGATAAGGCTCAAGCATAGAAACATAGTTGGCATTGCTTTGAGGTATACGTGTTTCAAGAGCCTTTCGTATACCAAAGCGTTCTTTGCGTCTTACAATATCTTGCAAGGATGTTTCGATAATGTTGTTTCCAATGACTACAATAGGATCTCGAGGGTATAGCTGGGAGTTTCCTCTTCTCAAGTTTCCCAGATATTGAAACTCTTCCTCTGTAAGCCTAGTAGATCGATAAACCTTCACACCGTTATCCTTAAGAGTATCCACAAGACCCTCGACCTGCTCGATAGTCCTCTCCTCAGATTTAGAGTCCACATCTCTAAGCATTTTACCAGCGTGACGCTTGGCCAAGTCCGCTACATCAGGTGTGATGTATTCTCCATACCTCTCAATCCAATCAGGGATCATAATGTCTTCTCCTATCCCTACTATCGCTTCCTTTAGAGATCCCCATTCATGAGTAACACTAACAGCAGTTGATGATTTTGAATCAGCCATAATCTCAAAACTCGTAACGAGCAATATTTGTATTTCTAGCGTGAGGGCGTTCTTCGGCAAGGGCGGCTGTATGCGAAAACGAAAATACCTGAAGATGCAAGATGTGATATATGCAATAATACTTTTTACCTAATATGAAGGTAGGTAGGTAGATATATTAACATTAAGATTTAAGAAATTTAACCAAAACGTATAAAGCTATATCCCACCTCCCAGAACAACGATGAATAACAATAGTAAAAAAAAATGATTAAAGCGAAAACAGGCCCTATGACTAAATCAAAATATTCTAAAATGGAGAGCTTGGCGAAAGAATTTGGTATGGTAAACATGACGCAATTAATTGATTATTGTGTGAATGGTGTTCTAGAATCGCATTTCCCAGACCGAGAGTGAAACTAAATGACAATGCAAAAATTATAATAGCAATCTCGGTCAAATAGTAATGAGCCTCCGTAGGTGGTCATCTGTTTTGCATTACCAATCGTTTCTAGACAATACGGAGGCTCTGTAAAGTGGAAATCGAGGAGCCCTCTCTTTTCAGCCCAATCTACACCAAATCATTAGTATCAAATAATCGAATAAATACGATTGCTGACTCTACAAGCTAGTTATTATCGCTAAAAGATATTTGTCATGCTAAGATTACTGTTCTCTTTGTTAGATCAAGTGACATTCTGACTATAATCTTTCCAATGAATTTATCAGAGTTTGTATATATCGACAATTTCTCCTACAGTTTTAGCACTTGCTGTGAAGCAGTGCAAATATAGAATAGTTGACGATAGCCTCTGAGAAATGAACCACAACGTAACTTTAGCAATCGTAGCTGTCGTCGCAGCTATGACACTGACGGCAGTAGCATTCGCTATACCACAACAGGCTTTAGCGTACCAACACCACAACAATCACAAGAATAGCATCAAAGTTGATCAACAGGTCAATCAGCTAAATAACTGCACAGGCGTACCACAGGAGACTATTAGGTTATTGGATAGTACTGGTAGCAGTAGCAGTACAGTATGCGTTAACTCAGGCGACAATTCAGCTGATATACACCGCTGACCACAAGGAATAGCGGAATCAAATATAAAGAAAGGAGACAGATACTAGTCTCTCCCATTATTTTTTTGTCATAACAGGTTGTCGCTTACAAATCTCTTAATAGAAAAGAAAGGCACTAAAACCGCTAACTGACCAAAAGCTATCCACGCAATATATTCTCTAGTCTTCTTTTCGAATAACGATTGTGTTTGCTCTGTCTGTGTCCTCTGAATCTGACTCGACGCCCTGGCATTAATCGAGTAGTATTACCACCTAATGATATTTAGCTTTATGATCATTCGTACACCATCAGCCTTCCTTCATCGTTCTACTGTAAGACACGGATTAACGGAGCCACATGACGCGCATTTGTAACCGTTTCTAATTAGAAGCATGATTGAACAGTCTGTTTTTCTTATGACGACTAGAAATAGAATTCAGTCTCCTAACAATTATACGATTTCTAGCCATTTATTCCGCCATCTCCATTTTTTCATGCTTAAAACAGAAATTACAATATACTTCAGGTACTCCTACATCATTAGCGTCATGCCAAGCTACATGATTATTACATGAGTGACATGATAAACTTTTAACTTTCATTTCTCAATTCCAGCCCAGCCGTCATGTTGCTGTATAGTAGCAGGAAATAACTCGACGTATTTTCTATTAGGATGCATTAGTTTTATCATTTCGTAAACTTAACCTCATTACTTATTCTCCCTGCTCCATATGTTCATTCTCAAAACAGTTGTAACAATATACTATTGGTACGCCAACGTCGTCCACATCATACCAAGCAACTGGAGCGCCACATGAATGACATCGCAAGGGCTTAACTTTCATTGCTTAATATGCCTCTGCCATAGTTATAATGCCTTCCTCATAACAATGTCTCTTTATCCGTTTAATTTCAAAGATCAAAATCTCATTTCTTCTGCTCAGAAATCTTAATTGCTTGACAATTACGACACAGGACTTCACACTACTCTTTTAATTCGTGTGGGTGCTCTACAGGATATTTGTATAATCTCTGTGGTACTTTTAGCAGTACATTAAGAAGCCCTCTACCATATGTTTATGCTGCGCAAGCGTAGAGGGAAGTATTACCAATTATGGCTGCAGAAATAGACGAAATTCAGAAACGTTGGGCAAGATTGCTGGTCTGTAACGTGTGCAGCAAAAGCTTTCAAAGCAACAGGGAAATGAGGAATCATAAAGCAAAAGACCATTCGTATTGAGTGGATGTGTCATTTAGTTAACTATAAAAAAAAGTTATGCACAAACAATCTGTTGGTTATTTCTACACAATGTCAAACCGCGAGATGTAACGAATGTCTCGAAATACTTGATCAAGGGGTGAAATGTGGACATAGATGCCATCTAAACACGTTGGATGTGAGCGATTCTATGGACGAAAGTTTAAGACAACAATTAGCTGAGCAAGAGACAATCACACCAAATCCGCCTCACATAGCATAACAAAATTCGAGGGACTATACATCTTTTTTCGATACAGAATAATCGTAACAAATAACAGAAATGTAGCAGTTCACGCCTTTCAAAAGAAAGAAACACTTTGCATGTAATGAGGAATTTGAACAGTACGAAGTCAATTTAAGGCATAATCATGGCTTTCATAGTCGTCCAGAAGCTCACTATATAATAAAACTAGAAGAATAAATAAAGGCGTTAGAAAGCCGAATAAAGGCATTAGAGGATAAGAGATAGATAAAACTCCATTACTGCTTTTTATTTTCCGTCGAATCACAGCTTCTTCAAGTAATGCAGTAGCAGCCATAGTGCTATATTTCTTTACTCCCCCAAACGGTCACCTAACCTTTGAATATCTGAACGTGGAATATCAATTCCCTTAGCACAATTTTCCCTACCCAGACCAGTAAGTCTAACTTTGGTGTTTTGCAGATTACGTTCTATAAATCCCAACAATTGAAGAGCATATTCTGCGATATAAGCGACGTGAACCTTATTTGCCACCGCCCCAACTTTGTCTTCAAGTGGGCCGATGTTCTGCCATGCAGGCTCTTCATTATTCCTTCTACTTTCTTCATCCAATTCGCACAGTCCGTGAAAAACAACATTCGCCATTATTGCGACGTCACGCTCATCATAAGTAGTCATTTTGTTATCTAGAAAAAAAGACTATTGAGGTATATAATCGTAGGTCGTAGCTTGACCCAATAACAGAAAAATATGGGTTCAGGCCTAATCAAAAAATGATAAAATCTTCAATTTGTGGTAAGGAGGAATTTGAAGAGGAAGATGCAAAGCATATAAGTGTTAAACGTGGTTTTGAAAACCCTCTACAATATCAATATCTGGCATCACTAGAACGGCGAATAAAGGCACTAGAAGACCGAATAAAAGTGTTAGAACGTAAGTCTTCATTATACCCTTAGTACTTCATTCGTCTCTTTCTACGTATGATCTACTGTTTGGTAATCCTCTAATCGCAGTCCTATACTGTAAATATCACTATTCCTAAATGGTTCAAGTTTATTCGTTTTAGCCATTATTTCATAAGACAAAAATTGCGGAACTATTATTTTGTACCAATCTAATTCACTTATTTCCGTAAGTGGAACTGCTGGTAAATAATGTGAAATTAAATCACGATACATGTTTACATTCACAACTGCAGTCTGATATTTGATGTTTGGACCGAAAAATGAGAGCTTAACGAGTTCACTGGGCTGAGAAAACTGCCAGTATAAATGGCAGAGAAAATTCATGCCGCCGTCATATCCTCTCTGTGGAAATACGTAATCACTGTACTCCTTAAGCATTAGTTTTATTTTTTTATTTTTGTTATTATTTACTAGAGACAAAGAAACTTTGTCAAAAAAGCGAAGAGATAAACGGTAGAATAAGTCTCGCATCAAATTATGAATCATGGCGGCTATCGTTGTGTAATGTTCCCTCTTTGATATTGTCAATAAAACGATTTTTGACATTGCTAAGCATGTATTGCTCCAAAAGAGTGGCAGAAGGTTTTTCATCAATATGTCCAGCTCCCTCAAACTTTCTTTATCTTGATTCCAAAGTTCTCTAACAGATTCTTTAAATGCATCTATGATTGACTTATCAAAATCCTTGTGTTTAATCAAAACGTAAATTTTCTTCTGGCCTGATGATTCCCTCACGTTATCAATTAACCTTGGCTCATCTACAAGAAAGTCGTTATTCAGTGGCAGATCAATTATATGGTGGTCAGGAATCAAGGCTGGGATGAGTTCGTAGATATTAAATAGATTAAGATTGATGGAGACATGTTTCTTTCTAAGTAGCTGCTGAAAAGAAATGTTGTTCGGGGATATTAGTTCAGGTTTTGTGTTATACAGTATGGGAATAAGTATTTTCTTTTTTTTCTGGCGAAATCTATTTCCTGTGTTACCCATTTTGACTTCTTAGACTTATTACTCACTATCACGATTACTATCTGGGATTGATTTATTCCAGTTCTTATAGATTCATTTATTTCCATTCCAGGCTTCAACTTTCGTATGTCAATCCAAATATCTTTGATGAATTGGAAGTCATTTAACCACTGACATATTTTCATAGCAAGTTCTGAATCATAGCTAGAATGAGACAGGAATACGATTGTTTGTGATTTCATGCCTTTACCATCTTGTTCTTAACTAATTCTATATGCCTTTATATCTGCATGTAGTTCTCCTCCGTACAGCAGTTTCGTTTATGGGGTACAGTAAATCAGCAATGCGAAATCTTGTTTTAAAAACCTTACATAATAGTACCAAGTATTACAATGTGGTCTAAAATATTCAGGAACTTTTGCATATGACAGAAGACAGACCTAGAATCGACAGAATAGCAGAGAAGATATTAGGAGTTATTGGATTCATTATAGGTGGTGGTATTGCTATCTTTGGGGTAGTAATCGTTGTATATGCCCTATACGTTCCTATGATTGCAGCAACCGCACCGTTATTTTTAGGGGTCGTCGTGATAATAGCTGGCGTCTTGATTATATGGGCAATTTGGAGGCATTTTTCAAAGAGAAAGATATGAGGTGTAGAATACTACAGTGTTCCCAAATAATGAATAGGCAAAATAGCAATGTTAAAGCAAAAATGAAATTATTATTGATTTCTTCATTTGCAATCATTTCAACAATAATGATAGTTGCACCGTCGCTAGCATTTGCACAAGATCCCTTCACATTCGGAAATAGTGGTGATCCATTTGCAGTTGGAGGTGGAGGTGCAGGTGGAGATAATGCAGCTTCGGGTAATAATGTCACACTTCAGATACGTTCTGATACAGATTGGTCAGGTTCATATGGTGACAGCACAGGTTCGAATACCGTAGATGGCCATGGCAATAAGGACATAAGCTTCGCGTGTTCCAACACGTATTCGGCCTTCTTCCAGAAAAAAGGTGAGGAGTCTGGATTTCTGAGATTGAATATTGTCCAACCTTTTAACAATACCGTGACTAAAATTCAAGATATAACAAAGCATGGTGTTCCGCTTCTTGTTGGACGATCAGTCATCCTAACTAAACAGATAACCGACTTACGTGATGGTCTAGACTTCTTGATATTTTCAGAGTCAAATAGTAGTAGTAATGCCTTGAATATGACTCAGCCATTCAATAGCACGTTTAGGCTAACAATAACAGATCCAACAGGATTTATAATATTAAACAATGATATGCCTCCTCTATGGGTGCTTAAATCGGGTGCTTTCAGTGATAGTTATACTTTTTCCAGTACCCCCATTATTACGCCTCATATTGCAGGAGAATATAGATTTACTGTCAAGAATTTAGGAAATAGTACTGCTGACCTAGGTATAACCTATGGTAGCTCTCCATCCCAAACCACGATAACCACCCACAATGTAACAAACACTCGAACCACTACCGCACAGTTTGGAACGGTGTCAGTTTCAGGAAGTTGTTGAAAGAAATTTTAGAATTAGCGGAGGTGATATAAGAAATGAATTCAGCGATAATTGCAATCTTGTTGGGGCTGGCGGCGGTGGCGACTACCTTAACAACAACAGCAGCTCCTAGTAAAAATAATCCAGCAATAGAAGCTTGCTTAAATAAAAGCTCTACAAATCTGAACATGCAACGGGCAGCTGAAATGGGTCAGAACATAGGCAATCCATCTGGGATGATGAATGGACAGCCATTTAACGCCAATCATACCTTGCTCACAGCTATTCAGCAAGCGCTCGTACGATGTTTAATCCAATATAACAAGTAGTGACAATATAGACGTAGTTGCAGATCAGCAACAACAGAAATGAGGTGTCATTCCCCATACTACCTGCGCCTCTTCCTTTAATTTTGCAAACTTTAACAATTCGTCTGCCAGAGATAATGAAGACAACGTTATGGAATCCCAAGTCATTATTTGGAGAGGTCAAAATATAATATCAGTGACAATAAACGGAAAGTAATGATAAGTAATAAGGTGACTTTAACAGTTCAGCAGTTCTGTGTGTGGTGATCATCTGATTCAATGCAGAGTCGTCTACGTTGAACGCGCAATTGAGTAACATCAACATGTAAAATAATGGTTCCGCGTCAATCCATTGATTTAATAGGTGTTTTAGTGCCCATACAGTTAGAATTCATGACAACTAGTCGTGCGAACGACAGTGCTCCTACCGTAGCCGAACATAACTCCATACGCTTTCCGTCCTGTACGTTCAGTACTGAGGCATATGGCCTAATCCATAGTGCTAGTGATTTAGTAACTATATGGGAGAACTTAGTTAACAGTGGATTTCCACTCGACCAGATTTCATCTATGCTGAAGATTGCTGACGAACCTATAGAGATTATTAGAACTATTGATGCCTTGAAATGTTGCGATTTCATAAATGGTATCGAAAGAAGAAGTGCTGACTTGAAGAAAAAACTATCAACCATCATCACCCAGAAGAATTCTACAACAGAAGAGAAGAAGGAAAAAGTTCTGCAAGCATTGACTAGCACGACGGACGAATTGCGCATTGCCTACAAAATTGTGAAAATGGGCTATCCGCTAGAATTTAGGGACATGAAAGGGCCTGATTTCAGGATCGGAAATAATGAAACTAAGTTATTTGAGGCCAAGTCGAGATTCAATCGCAAATATGCTGGAGGCATGAGTGATAAATCAGTGAGATTAAATGAGAAGGGAATAATATCACTCTTATGTAGAGATGCATTTCCTCTCTTGGAAGAGGCTTTTGGCGAACAAAATACACATATTGCTTTGATAAACTTGTCCCATAGTGAGTATGGTCTCTTACTAGCCATGCATTCACTCGTAAATAACAGGAGGTTTGAACTAAAAAAAGCATTGGATGAGGCGCTCACACTCTCTCACGAAGAAAAAGACGCCGCAGTTCTTTATGTGGAGAGCAGCGGAGGCACATCGGAATATTTCGGTATCACCTTGGAAAGAAAAGTTATCGAAGAAATCGGACGAACTCTAGACAAAATTGAGAATATATTGAGAAAGAGTGGAGAGTCGTACGACTATTATGATGTGGCATACATAGCACAAAATCCGAATAATTGGTTACAAGGGGTTAAGGACTCAGGCATTGCAGGAAGAGAACTATCGAATTGAACGCAACACATCAACACGTCAACCTAATGGGCTAAGCCGATAGACACGACTTGCAAATTGGCTAGGGCTTGCACGCTCACGGCCAATTTGCAATTTATTATTAATCATCAGGTAATAGTTGGTAATATTCTAAACATAAATTCTCCTGGATCAAAGCCAGTAATATCATTAACAAGCCAGCAAAACCTGAAGTCTGGTTTGTCC
>Ga0102924_1005444_pt1 | contig 12355 bp, 13 predicted proteins | sample PaiPotPPM11metaG_FD_80116 | JGI IMG/M metagenome (GOLD analysis project Ga0102924, IMG submission 80116) | Iron sulfur acid spring bacterial and archeal communities from Banff, Canada, to study Microbial Dark Matter (Phase II) - Paint Pots PPM... ... | reverse complement strand
GCGTCTTTCAGTGCCCGCAAAGGCGGATTGATCTGCAAGCCGCGCTGCGTCAGCTCGGCGATTTGCGATATCAGTGCCGGCTCGATCACCGCGATATTTTTCGGGTCGAGCCCGAGCCGCAGCCAGCCTTCGAGGAGTGCGCCGCCCATCTTGCCGGCGCCGAGCAGAACGAGCAGGCCGGAGAAATCGCGCAGCGGCGGCGAAGCTGCACTCACGCTTCGCCTGCGGTCTCGAACATGGCTGCGTCCATCGCCTCGCGCGGCGACTTGCCGGCCCAGATCGCAAATTGAAAGGCGGGAAAATAGCGCTCGCAGGAATCGAGCGCGGTGCCCAGCACCGCTTCGCATTGCCGGCCTGAGGCGACGCCGCCGCCGGCCAGCACCAGCGCGTGGCGGAACATCACCATGCCGTTCTGCATCCAGACGTCAAAGTGCCCGATCCACAATTGCTCATTGATCATGGCGATGAGCTGTTGCACTTGCGGCAGGCGCTGCTCCGGAACCTTCATGTCGAAGGCGCAGGCCAGATGCAGCGCCTCGATGTCGCTCATCCAGGTGAACGAGACCTGGTAATTGGTCCAGCGGCCGGTGACGGCAAGTCCGATCTCGTCGTCGCTGGCGCGCTCGAACGGCCAATTGTTACCGGCCGCCATGTGTTCGACCACATCGAGGGGATTCTGAGTCGGATCTTGGGTAAATTCGATTAAGGACATGCCGCCTCCACAGGAGCCGCCTGAAGTGGAAATGCGCACGCCACTGGCACTTCGAAAGGGGTCAAAATGCATCCATCCGCACACCGATGCAGAAAGGTCGGTGCCGCGAGCGGAACGATTTGACGCAGGAACAACTCCCGACCGCGAATTGACTCAACACCGCGAATCAGCCGCCCCACCGAATATAATCGGCTTGTTTCCTTCCGCCAAAGTCTGCGCGAGAGTTAGTAAGCGCTTCAACCGACACCGATACCGGCAGTCATGAAGTGATTTGCCCGCGCCGCACAATATTCGATTTGTGACCGTCCACAGTCGTGACTGCGACAAGTTGACTCAACGGCACTGTGGGGCGGGAAAAGGCGCGGCGTCAGTCGAACAGACTCGAAACCGACTCTTCGGCGGCGGTGCGATTGATCGCTTCGCCGATCAGCTTGGCGATGGTCAGTACACGGATGTTCTTGGACTCTTCAACCGCCTTGGTCGGCATGATGGAGTCGGTGATCACCAGTTCCTTGAGCCGCGAATTGCCGACGCGGGCGATGGCGCCACCCGACAGCACCCCGTGGGTGATATAGGCGTAGACTTCCTTGGCGCCCTTTTCGAGCAGTGCGTCGGCGGCATTCACCAGCGTGCCGCCGGAGTCCACGATATCGTCGACCAGAATGCAGATGCGGCCGTCGACCGAGCCGATGACATTGGCGACTTCAGACTCGCCCGGCCGCTCGCGGCGCTTGTCGACGATAGCGAGCGGCGCGTCGATGCGTTTGGCCAGCGCCCGCGCACGCACCACGCCGCCGACGTCCGGCGACACCACCATCACCTTGCTCAGATCGAAGCGCTCCTTGATGTCGCGCTGGATGACCGGGGCGGCGAACAGATTGTCGGTCGGGATGTCGAAGAAGCCCTGGATCTGGCCGGCATGCAAATCGAGTGTGAGCACGCGATCGACACCGGCATTGGTGATGAGATTGGCGACGAGCTTCGCTGAAATCGGCGTGCGCGGGCCGACTTTGCGGTCCTGCCGCGCATAGCCGAAATACGGGATCACCGCCGTGATGCGCCGCGCCGAAGCGCGCCGCAGCGCGTCGATGATGATCAGCAATTCCATCAGGTGGTCGTTGGCGGGAAACGACGTCGACTGGATGACGAAAACGTCGGCGCCGCGGACGTTTTCCTGAATCTCGACAAAGACTTCCATATCGGCGAAGCGGCGCACCACCGCTTTGGTCAGCGGGTTGCCGATATGGGTGCCGATCGCGTGCGCCAGCGTCGGGTTGGAATTGCCGGAGACGAGCTTGATTGCTCCGTTATTGCCCGCCATTCCCGCTCTCCTCGCGCGCCGCCGCCCAAACGGACCTGATACAAGCCGCTTTTCAGGCTGGCAATACGATTCAAAAACTTTCCCCGCAGCTTTTTCTGCTGCAATCCCAATGGCTTCAATGGATCAGGGTTAACGACCTGTGCGCCAGGAGTGAATGGCGTATCAGGAACGGCGGCCGAAGCGCACCAAACTCGCCGTCCGGCCTTTGCTACTCGCCCTCCAGCATGATGGCATTGACGTGCCGGCCGTAATCCGGCTCGGCGCGGTGGGTGGTGCGGCGGAAGCTGAAAAAACGCTCCGGATCGGCATAGGTGCACAGGCCGAGATCCTCGACATGGCCGATGCCGGCGCGCGCGAGGCGAAGCGCGACATAGCCGGACAGGTCGAACAAAGCATGGCCGTCGCGGGCGGCGGGCGCAAAAAAACGGCTCGAGGCATGGTCCTCGGCAGCGAACCGGTCGATCAGATCGGCGCCGACCTCGTAATTGGCCTGCCGGATCATCGGCCCGATGGCGGCGCGGATGTCGCCGCGCGCAGCGCCGAGCCGCTCCATGGCGAGGACGGTCGCCTCGATGACGCCCGACAGCGCGCCGCGCCAGCCGGCATGCGCGGCGCCGATCACATGGGCCTTTGGATCGGCGAACAGGATCGGGCCGCAATCCGCCGTGGTCACGCCGATGGCGAGCGAACGCATACGGGTGACAATGGCGTCGGCCCGTGGCCGCTCCTGGGCCGGCCACGGGGTTTCGGCAACAACGACCTCGGGTGAATGGACCTGATAGAGGGTGAGGAAGCGGCGCGGCTCGGCGCCAAGCGCTGCCGCCATGCGCGCGCGGTTCTCCGCGACATGGGCCGTGTCGTCCTTCGAACCGGTGCCGCCATTGAGGCTCGCATAGACGCCCCCGGACACGCCGCCGGCGCGGGTGAAGAAGGCATGGCGAATGCCGGTCAGCGCCAGCGACTGCGCGTGGAGATTCATGAAGTCTCCTCGAACCCCGGAAGGGCGCCCAATCCCGGTGCAGCGATCGCGATCGCCTTGAACAATTCGCCCATGCCGCGCGCGCCTTCGGCGATCAGCCGCGCCAAAGCGACGTCGATCTCGGCGGCTTTGCTGGGCGACGCATTGGCCTTGAGCGCGGTGGCGCGCTGCACGATGCCGAGCCGCATGAACAGGTCGCGCTGGCGGATCGGCCCGTGAATGCGCGCGCCCATGCTTTCGGCGCATTGAGCGAAGGCTTCGAAGTCGACATGCGCGGTGAGGTCGGCGTTGCCCGGCGCCCGAAACGGATCGGTGAAGGAATGTCCGGCGACCGCCTGCAGCGTGTCGCCTAGGCCGAATTGGGCATGGCCGTAGTCGATGATCAAGGCTGCCCCCTCATCGCGCAGGCGCCGTCCAAGCTCGAGCGCAAGACTGTCGGCGCGCCATTCGAAGATCGCGCCTTCGGGCGCCTTGCGCAATCCGCGCGGCAGCGCCGCTTCGAAATGCGGTAACGGCTCGGGCGCCGCGACGATGCTCAAATTGCCGTCGGGCGCGACGTCGATCACCCGCTCGTGCCAGCCGCTGCCTCGCTTGACGGCCTGGTGCACCGGCAGCGCATCGACGAACTCATTGGCGATGATGATGCACGGGCCCGGCGGCACCTCTTCGAGCCGCGCGTGCCACAACAACGGCACATGGAGACTTTCGAGCGTGCGCTGCTGCACCTGCCGCAGCGCCGGGCTGATCTCGATGAGATGCACGACCATGGCATTGCGAAAGTCCTCGACGATTCTCGCCGCCCGCAACGCATCGTGCATCAGGGTGCCGCGGCCCGGCCCGAGCTCGACGATGCGGACATTTTCCGGCGCGCCCATCTGCTGCCAGATCGCGGCCATCCATAGCCCGATCAGTTCGCCGAACATCTGGCTGATCTCGGGCGAGGTGACGAAATCGCCGCCGGAGCCGAGCGGATCGCGGTTGATGTAATAGCCGTGCTGCGGATGCGTCAGGCACAGCTGCATATATTCGGCGATCGGCATCGGCCCGGCGACGCCGATCAGGCGGCGGATTTCGGCATCGAGCGGCGTGCGCGGCTCAGCCATTTTTGCCGACCGGCGCGGCGCTGACCGGCTTGGCGCCGGCGGCCGGCTTGCGCCGCAAGACGATTGCGAGAAGGACGAGGCCGATGAGAATCAAGGGCACGCACAACAGCATGCCCATGGTCAGCCATCCCGAGCTCCACAGGAAGCCGAGCTGCACATCCGGTTCGCGGAAGAATTCGCAGAAACTGCGCGCAAGCCCGTAGCCGATGAAGAATGCCGCGGTGATGACGCCGGGCCGCTTCAGGGCGCCGAACCGGACCATCACGTTGAGGACGATGAACAGCACGACGCCTTCGAGCGAAGCTTCATAGAGTTGGCTCGGATGCCGCGGTATCGGCCCGCCATAAGGAAAGATCATGGCCCACGGCACGTCGGTCGACCGGCCCCATAATTCGCCGTTGATGAAATTGGCAATGCGACCGAGAAACAATCCGATCGGCGCCACCGCGCATGAGACGTCGCCAAGCGACAAGGTCGGAATGTGCCTTCGCCAGGCAAACAAGATCACGGCAATGGCGCAGCCGGCGACGCCGCCGTGAAACGACATGCCGCCGTTCCAGATCTGAAGGATCTCTCCCGGGTGGGTGGCGAAGTGCGGCAGATTGTAAAACAGCACATAGCCGATGCGGCCGCCGAGAATGATGCCTAGCGTGATCCAGACGACGAAATCGTCGAAGTCGGTCACGGTGAACGGCGCCCGTCCACCCCATAGCCGTTGCGATGCGATGATGGCACGCGCGTAGAACCAGCCGGCGATGATGCCGACTATATAGGCGAGCGCGTACCAGCGGATCGCCAAGGGCCCGATCGAAACCAGGACCGGATTGATGGCCGGATAGGGAATGACCGGAAGAACGAACATGACAAGGCTCTCTTGCGGCGGGGGGAATCAGTCTTCGGCTCGCCGCGTCTTAATCATGACGTCGCATTGCGGCGATAGCGTTGCAGCAGAGGCCGCTTTGCCCCTTGCGGCGGCGGCGCACCATCGCCATTGTCATTTGCGATAGCAAGCCGGTGTTAGAGCGCAGGCGGGAACGGGTTCCGGAGGCGATGATGGTGCAGACGACGAATCGGTTCTTCGACGAAGTCGCGCGCTTGATGAATGACGCGGCGGGTGTCGCGCAAGGCGTGCGGCGCGAATTCGAGACCCTGTTCCGTACCCAGGCCGAACGTTGGCTGCGCGATCTCGATCTGGTCAAGCGCGACGAATTCGAGGCGGTCAAGGACATGGCCCGCATCGCGCGCGAAGAGAATGAGGCGCTCAAGGCCCGCGTCGCGGCGCTCGAGGCAGCGCTGGGCGCGAAGGGCGGCGGCTCCGCCCCCGCACCTGGTTTCAATCCCGACGCCGGCCTGACCGGCTAACCCGCCTTATTCCTTGTTTTTCAAGCTTTGCGCCGCTATAAGCGCCGCTTCCGCGCGAGCTACAGCACCCCTGGAGGCGCTGCGCGGTTTTTTAGCTTGAAAATACAAGCGCTTATACGAAGGAACATGCTATGGCGACCGTCAATGTGATCAAGGCGGCGGCGCGTTCGCGGGCAGGCAAGGGGGCCGCCCGGGCTGAACGTCGTGCCGGCCGCGTACCGGGAATTATCTATGGTGACGGCAAGGAGCCGCTGCCGATCTCGCTCGACTACAACGAGTTGAAGCTGCGCATTTATGCCGGCCACTTTCTCACCACGCTCCACGACATCGACGTCGACGGCGTGAAGCACCGTGTCATCCCGCGCGACTTCCAGCTCGATGCCGTGCGCGACCTGCCGCTGCATGTCGATTTCATGCGGCTCGGCGAGGGCGCGACGATCCGCGTGAGAATTCCGATCATCGTCAAGAATGCCGAGTCGTCGCCGGGCGTTAAGCGCGGCGGCACGGTGTCGATCGTGACCCACGCCGTCGAGGTGCGTTGCCTTGCGGAAGCGATCCCGACCGGCATCGAGGTCGATGTCGGTGCGCTCGACATCAATCACTCCAAGCATCTGAGCGACATCAAGCTGCCGGAAGGCGTGCGCTCGGCCTCGATCCGCGACATTACTCTTGTCACTGTGGTGCCGCCGTCAGGCTACGCCGAAGAGCTAAAAGCTGCCGCCGAGGCCGCTGCCGCTGCTGCGGCCGCTGCTGCTGCGGCTGCTGCTGCTCCGGCCGCTGCTGGTGCGCCGGCTGCTCCGGGCGCGGCCCCCGCCGCGGGTGGCGGCGCTGCCGCCGCCGCGCCGGCCGCTGGTGGTGCCGAGAAGAAGTGAGGCTCCTCGTAACCTCACGGCAGTAGCGCGAGACGACGCTGATGCTGCTCCTGGTCGGACTTGGCAATCCGGGAGAGCGCTACGTCGGCAACCGGCACAATATCGGCTTCATGGCGCTGCAAGCGATCGCCAAACGCCACGGCATCGGGCCGTGGCGCCGGCGCTTTCAAGGCGTCGCCTGCGAGGGGCCGATCGGCGGCAAGCGGGCGCTGCTGCTTCTGCCCGGCACCTTCATGAATGAATCCGGACGTGCGGTCGCCGAGGCTGTGCATTTCTACAAACTGCCGCTCGACGCGGTGACGGTGTTTCACGACGAGATCGACCTGCCCCCCGCCAAAGTCAGGGTGAAGACCGGCGGCGGCATTGCCGGCCATAACGGCCTGCGCTCGATCTCCGAACATATCGGCAATGACTATCGCCGGGTGCGCATCGGCGTCGGTCATCCGGGCAACAAGGACATGGTGCAGCATTACGTGCTGAGCGATTTCGCCAAGAGCGAGAGGGGCTGGGTCGAGGCGCTCCTCGACATCATGGCCGACAATGCCGATCTGCTGGCGCACGGCGAGGACGCCACGTTTCAGAACAAAGTCCATCTCACTATGGTGGCGAAGGGCTTTGGCGACGAGCGCAACGGCGATGGCAATGACGCGCCGTGACGCGGCAATGAACAAGGGACGCTACAGGTAGAAATTCCAATGGGCTTCAAATGCGGTATCGTCGGCCTGCCCAATGTCGGCAAGTCGACGCTCTTCAATGCGCTGACCGAAACCGCCGCCGCGCAGGCGGCGAACTATCCGTTCTGCACCATCGAGCCGAATGTCGGCGAGGTCGCGGTGCCGGACCAGCGGCTCGACACGCTGGCCGAACTCGCCAAGTCGGCGATCATCGTGCCGACGCGGCTGACCTTCGTCGATATCGCGGGTCTGGTGCGCGGCGCCTCGAAAGGCGAGGGGCTCGGCAATCAATTTCTCGCCAATATCCGCGAGGTCGACGCCATCGCCCATGTCGTGCGCTGCTTCGAAGATACCGATGTGACCCATGTCGAAGGCCGCATCGATCCGATTGCCGATATCGAAACCGTCGAAACCGAATTGATGCTCGCCGATCTCGACAGCCTCGAGCGGCGCGTCGATGCCCTGAGCAAGAAGGCCAAGGGCAACGACAAAGAGGCCAAGGAGACGCTCGATCTGGTCAACCGGGCGCTCGGCCTCCTGCGCGACGGCAAGCCGGCGCGCTTCACCGAGCGCAAGCCGGAAGAGGAGAAGCTGTTTCATTCGCTCGGCCTGCTGACCTCGCTGCCGGTGCTCTATGTCTGCAATGTCGAGGAGGCCTCCGCCGCGGCCGGCAATGCCTTTTCAAAGAAAGTGGAAGAACGCGCCAAGGCCGAGGGGGCGGCTTCGGTCGTGATTTCCGCCAAGATCGAAGCTGAGATCGCCGTGCTCTCCCGCGAGGAGCGCGCCGATTATTTGGAAGCGGTGGGCTTGAAGGAAGCCGGACTCGACCGGCTGATCCGTGCCGGCTATGCGCTGTTGCATCTCGTCACTTATTTCACCGCCGGGCCCAAGGAAGCGCGCGCCTGGACGATCACGCAGGGCACCAAGGCGCCCCAGGCGGCTGGCGTCATTCACACCGATTTCGAGCAAGGCTTCATCCGCGCGGAAACCATCGGCTACGACGATTATGTCGCGTGTCAGGGTGAAGCGGGTGCGCGCGATGCCGGCAAGATGCGGCTCGAAGGCAAGGACTATGTCGTGCATGACGGCGACGTCATGCATTTCCGCTTCGCGAATTAGAGCATGATCCCGAAAAGTGAAAACCGGTTTCCCGCCTTCGCGAAGCCCGCTTCGGCGGGCGAAGCAAGGTCGGAAAAGATCATGCTCAAACGCAAAATCTAGCCTCGCGCTCAATCGACCAGCGCCGGGCTCTGCTTGGCGGCCTCCGGCGCGGCGGGCGGGTCGCCGGCCTCGAGCAGCTTTCGTTCTGTAACATTCTCGATCAGGCTCAAAAGAAATTGCGGCTGGCCGTTCTGGTCCATGATCGGCAGCCGTCGCACCGTGACCGCGAGCGGTTCCCCGGCGGGCGTGTCGATCACGTGTTCGCTGATGTAAAGCTCCTTGCCCGTTGTCAGCAATTTCCGATCGTGCCTTTCGATGAGATCGGCGGTGCCCTGCGGGAACAGTTCATGCGCGGTCTTGCCGATGATCTCGGAGCGGAGCAGACCGAAATATCTCTCGCCGGCGCGGTTGATGAGAAGATATTTCAAGCTGCGTGCATCTTTGATCGTAATGGTCGTCGGAACATTTTCGATGACCGTCGCCAGGAACCTCTCGGTCCGCAGCAGTTGACGCTCGGCGCGGCGCCGCTTCGTGATATCCTCATGGGTGGCGACCCAGCCGCCGTCGCGCAGCGGTGTCGTCATGATATCGATCGATCGCCCGTCGGGTAGTTCGGCGACGTGTCGCCACGGCTTGCCGGCGCGGACTGTTTCCTTGACGACGGCGGCAAGCGCATCGCCATCCGTGGACAGCCCGCCCCTTTCGATGCGGTAGGCGATGATCTCGCTCAAGGCGCGGCCCGGCGCGGCGATTTCGGGGCTCAGTCCGTACATCTCGATGTAGCGGCCATTGCAAACGACGAGCCGCGCCTCGGCGTCGAACATCACAAGGCCCTGGGGCATGTTCTCGGCGGCTGCCTCGAGCTCCCGCTGTTTGCGGTTGATCTGCTGTTCCGCTTGCTTGTGCCTTTCGTTGTGGATTAGCTCTCGAACGTGCGCTGCAACGGAGGGCTTGGAGCGCACGGCGGCGAGCATCGCGGTGCCGCCCAATCGACGCGCGGCGATCAAGGGAACTCCCGCGATCAAGAACAGCAGAGCGGCGGCGCCGGCGGTGAAGCCTAGAGACTCGGTGCGCCAGTGCGCCAGAACAGCCGGTGCGGCGATGGCGACAACGATTTCGGCCGGATAGCGGGTTACGGGCTGCACGGCCGTAACCCGCGCCGAATCCGCATCGGCTCCGATCGGTCTGCGCATCTGCCCCGGCGGGCTGCGCAAGCCGATTGCGTCCTCGAAGTGCGGAAATTGCGCGACCAGCGTGCCATCGTTGCCGAACAGCGAAATACTGATCCCGTTGTCCGGCGCCAAGGATGCAAAACGTCTTTCGAACGATTGCAGCTCAAGCCCCGCGGTGACAAAGCCGAGAAACTCGCGGTTCGGACCGAACACTTTGCGGGCCAAGTACATCGACCAGGTCCCAGTTGTGCGGTTGCGCACCGGGTCGCTCCAGGCGAACTCAAAATGCGGATCGGACGTGAGCAGCTTGAAATAGTCGCGGTCGGAGACATCGATCGGCTTGTTCGGCCACGCTCGCGACGTGTTGAACACTTTTCCATTCGCGCTGACGAAGGCGACGCTTTCGACATGCGGAAGGCCGGTGATGACGTCCTTCAGCATCAGGTGGGCGTCATAGCCTGCTAGGCGCGTTTCATAGTCTGCGGCGGACTTGATGCCGATGTGCTCCACACGATCGACCAGTCCCTGCTGAACGCGCTCGATGGCCCGCACCGACCGGTCGGTGTCCCGGGCGATCATCGCCGCCAGGTTCTTGGCCTCGTGCGAGGCGGCATCGAGAGCCGTGTTTCGCAGGTCGACAATGACAGCAATTGTTCCAGCGACAATTGCCAGCGCGGCGACGATGACGACAAAAAGGAGTGAGCGAACGAGCAGCAGGGTATGCGCCCGCGTCTTCGATGCCACGGACCGCCCGAGCGGCAGCGGGGGGCGCGAACCGGTGCCGGCCTGCTGTGCCTTGCTCGGCCCGTTCGCTGTGAGACTATGAGCGTCCATGTGAGCCGCAGATGTGGGTCAGCAAATGCTCAGTTGGACTCTTTCGTAAGCAAGAAAGATTGAGGAACCGCCAATTTGCCACTTGCAGCTTTATCCGCCAAAGCCTGTAGGGCGTTAAGGCAGCGACAGATCTGGCCGGTCTTTGCGATCGGTTAACGATGATTCCGCGATCGGCCTTCCGCGTGGCCCGGAAGACAATGTTTGCCGCCAGCCCAGGAACGTCGATCGTCTGGGCTGGCGATGCCGGCTTGGAAGCGAAGTAGCGTGCGCTTTCTCAGAAGCCAACCGCTAGCCCCGCATCCCGTTGCCTTGATTCCTGATCGCGCCGAGATGCTCGTTGATGCGGAAGACGATGAGCACGAATTCGGCGACGATGCGCGCCACGATCACGCCCATGAAGGCGCCGATGACGCTGACGATCAGAAAGATGATGCCGACGAGCGGATTGTACCCCATCGTCATCAGCGAACTGATGAGGCCGACAAAGCCGAGCAGGATCGAGAGCACGACGGCCAGCCAGTAAAAGACCTTGATGACGGTCGGCGTTACGAACCGCTCCCACTGGAACAGATCGCCCAGGCCGAACATGCCTATCCCCCAGCCAAAGCCGCGCGCTGATTCCCGCGCCGGGTCGCAGACTGCACGTCGTCGGCACACCGGTCAATCGACACCCGGTCCGGTCTGAAGCTGCTCTTCGACGCCGCGCGGGCGCGGCAGGGCGTGAGCAAGTCGAATTTGCGGCACTGGAACAGCGCGCGCTTTGCTGCGTCGGAAATGCGGAACACCGCTCGTCAACGGGCGTTAGGCCATTCGAAGCCGGGCGTTTGTTCCATTGCGCCCGCCACGAAATAGGAGTGACAAAATGAGATCGATTGCATCCGCAGCGCTTGGCACGGCAGCGGGCCTTGCCCTTGTCGCAAGCGCTTGCGCCGCCAACGCGCAAACTGTGATCACGTCGCAACCGGCCCAGACGGTGACGACCGAGACGACGACACGGACCGTGCGGACATTGCCGCCACACGCGGCGCGCCGGCAGGTCGTGACCACACGGACGGTGACGCAGCGCATCGTGCCGGCGCCGACCACGGTGATCGACCGCAGTGTGGCGGCAAGGACCTATCCTCGGCCGATCTATGACGAGGTCGTGCCCGCGCCTGCGGTGACCGCGCCGCAGCCGGTCTACAGTGACGTTCCACCGGCGCCGCTGCCGCCGGCACCCGCCGTGGTCGCAGCACCGACCTATTCGCCGCCGCTTTATGACGAGGTGGTCGAGACGCGGCCGGCGACGGTGATCGGTAATGACTCGATCGTCGCCACGCAGCCCTACATGTATCGCTACGTCTATCAGCCGAACAGCATCCTCGTGGTCGATCCGGCGACCGGAGACGTGGTGCAAACGATCCCGCGCTAGCGGCTCGGAGCACATGTTCATTGCGCGCCGCCGTCCTTGGCGGCGCGCAACCGTTTTGGCCGCCTGGCGTTAAACAGAATGAGCAAAGAGGAGGCTCACCATGAAGGCTAAGCCTCGCACTTTAATGACCGGAGCTGCTTGCCTCGCCGCGGCCGCCATTGCTCTCGCGGCGCAGGCGCAGACCAACAATCCAAGTCTTCCCGGCAACAATCGAAGTCTTCCCGGAACGGCCCCTCCCGGTACGGTCGGCGACAATCCCGCAACCAACAGCGCAGGCAGGGATACCGGCGTCAGCGGCGCGGTCCAACAGCAGCCGCTGCTTTCGCCCGCGCAACGCAGCGCGATTTACGCCGAAGTGATCAAGGACCCGAGTAAGTCCTCGCCGCAACGTTTTTCCGCCGTGGTTGGCGCCGATGTGCCGCCGATGATCGAGCTCTATGCGTTGCCCGACGACGCTACGGCCGTCGTGCCGGCAGCCAAACTCTACAAATATACCATGGTCGACGATAAGGTCGTGGTCGTCGACCCGACCAAGATGCGCATCGTCGACGTGATCGGACCTTCGTCCAATCGATAGGCGATCAGCGACAGCACGGCGTAAGCCGTCAGGGTGCTTTTCCGGCTTTGAGCACGGCCTGCGGCAGCACGTCGAGATAAGGGCCCATGAAGAAAGCCTGGCCGCTGCCCTCGCCGTAATATTGATCGTAGGCATCGATCATCGCGCGCACCGGCGCGACACAGGCCGGCATCGACG
>Ga0102924_1005443_pt1 | contig 12358 bp, 9 predicted proteins | sample PaiPotPPM11metaG_FD_80116 | JGI IMG/M metagenome (GOLD analysis project Ga0102924, IMG submission 80116) | Iron sulfur acid spring bacterial and archeal communities from Banff, Canada, to study Microbial Dark Matter (Phase II) - Paint Pots PPM... ... | reverse complement strand
AGACCTGGAGGATTACGAGGATGAGCGCCAGGCCCGTATAGCGGCTCGTAGCAAGCCGCGCTACACTCAGTCCGAAGAGGTGTTTAAGTGCAGGCATTGCCATCGTTTTGTCTGCCCGCTCCCGTACGGAGGCCATCACCGCAACCACTGTCCATTCTGGATACAGTGGACAGTGGGTACTCTTCACGCATGGCGGGGGAGGTAACGGCAGTGGGAAAAACACACCGGAAAACTCCGAGATCGAGTGATGAAGCGTATGCACACCCGCGATATGTGCGCAACCAGCGAAACTCAACGGAGGAGGTATTCAAGTGTCGGCATTGCAAGCGTTTTGTCTGTCCGCCTGCATATGGCTCGCATCATAGGAATCACTGTCCTTTTTGCCTGTTCTCCAGACACGTTGATAACCACACCGGAGACAGGACAAGTGCGTGTGGTGCAAGTATGGAACCAATCGGCCAGTTTCAGCGGCCAAACGGCGAGTACATGCTTGTCCATCAATGCCTGGATTGTGCGCTTGAACGCTTTAACCGCATAGCAGCAGATGATAATTTTGATCTAGTTGTGTCCTTACCCGTCCTACCCCCACGAACCAGCCGTGAGATGAAAGCGCAGCGGCTACAAGAGGACATTGGGGAGGAGTCAGTTATGCACGACATAGCCTAAAGAAAGGAGGTAGTACGAGGAAGAGATAACTGTGCACTTTTCCGGTTAGCCGGAAAAGTGCACACGTATATTTTTTACTCCCTGTTTTGTAGCTTGACAGAGATAAAGGAGCAGCTTATTATTCAAACTAACTTATGAGTGAGTACGGATTTAGAGGTGTTTAAGTGCAGGCATTGCCATCGTTTTGTCTGCCCGCTCCCCTACGGAGGGCATCACCGCAACCATTGCCGGTTCCGGATACAATAAACTCCTCCTGACTCGTCTTAACAAGCAGGCACATGGCCTTCATAATGGCGGGATGGCGTGTGGTACAACTTCAACAACAATTCGATTTTCACTTCCTGCCGGATTGATTGTTACCCGTACACCCATTACCCGGCATGCAAGCCGTTTTTCATCCATGGACGGGCAGTAGGTTGGATCGCTCAATGCTGGAGTTACTTCTTGTACCCATCTCTCAAACCTGTTAACTTCTCCCATGATTTTTTCGTTGATAACAAATCGTTCTTCTTCGTCAACAAGCATGCTATGGAGGTCGCGTCGTTCGCGCTCCAGTTCACTCAAGCGTTTTTGGAGGGTTGCAATGGAATCCTCGTCCATGGCTACCTCTGCCATTTTAAGAATATTGTCTTTGCGGCGTTCAATCTCTTCAATCTGACGCTCGATCACATCTTTATGACTCTCAATGCTTAGTTCAGTTCTGAGTTCATTGACACGAGTTCTGACGCGCTCCGGCTCACGGATATAAGAGACAACAATATCCCATACATATTGATCCGCGAGCGGAATACTGATGTAGAGGGTGTGATTACATCGTCTCTCTTCTCCTCCATCTTTACGCATGCAAGCGTATTGCTGGGTGATGGGGGCAGTAGGACGGTTTTTTCTGTTTCTGGCAATCATTGACCAGCCACAAATGCCGCACCTGGCTATTCCGCCGCGAAGCATCCCACTGTCATTATGCTTGTTTCGCCTTATCGCAAGTTGTTTGTTCTCCATGAGTTTCTCCTGCACAAGCTTATAGGTGTCAATATCAATCAAGGGCGGGATCGTCCCATCTTCCAGGGGAATATGTTCCTCCTCTTGTTTGCGGTACACTTTGCGGTTTTTATGTCCCCACATATTGTTTACTGCTTTGCCTGTGTAGCGCTCCCTGGTTGCAATATAGTGAACTGTTGAGTCAGCCCACACATAGCCGCCTTTTCGTTTCGGAACTTTTAAGCGGGTGAGTTCAAGGCGCGTTTGACGAATAGACCAGCCGAGTTTTAGATGAGAAAAGATAAAGCGGACAACTTCTGCCTCACTCCACTCTTTGCCGTTTTCATCAACCCAGATGATATCTTCGTTGGCAACGTATCGCGCTCGTTTGTATTTCCCCTCATCAGCCCATTTATAGCCGTAGGTAGCATAGCCGCCTCCGGCAAGGGCGACCTGGGCACGGTCTTTCTCGCCGCGTCTGGTTCGCCAGAATGTTTTTTCTCGTTCGCTCTCACTGCTAAAAGCAGCAGCATCACGCATAAATTGGCCGAGTGCCGATTCGTCGAATTGTTCGGTCACGCTCTCAACCCGCACACCCATATCTTCTAGGATTGAGATAATGATTGCCTGCTCTGACTGACGCCTGGATAGCCTGGAATATTCTGTCACTACTAAGACATCGAAGCGTTTGCGCCTCGCGTCTTCCAACACTCTCATGAGTACGGGGCGATCCCGATAGGGAAGCATATAGGCGGTTATGGCTTCGGGATACATACATCCTTCTTCAAAAACATAGCCGTCGGACTCCTTCGCTTTGACATAGCGCAGGATTTCTTTTGCCTGGCTCTCTAAGGTTGCAGAATCTTTCTTCGTTGGGTCTGAGTTGCGGGGATATCCGGCACATCGGGTAAATCGTTTTGCTTTTTCCATGAATAAGTACTCCCATGAAATCTGGGTAGTACTAGAGGAAGTAAGTGCTGCCTGCAAAGTCGGATCCCGCATGCAGCAAAGGAGTCCGCCACTATGGGAGGGTGGTATTCTCTGTTACCTGCAGGAAATCACCCGATACATTTTCTGCCTCAAAGTATACCCGATTGTTTCACCATTTTTCACTAGCTCTACTTGACGACTACCATCCTGGGACGTGCTACCATTTTCACTTGTAAAAGAACAATTTCTCCCCGCGCCTTGGCGGATAGAACCTTTGCGCCTGGTGGTGGGGAATAGGTATAGCTCACAAACTGGCACGCCCACAAAACCGTTAGCTCAAGGTCTTTTTGAAAGGTCATTTCTTGGCATGGCTGCGCCAATAACCCGCCCCCTGCGGGGTGCTTTGTGTGGGTAAGAAGAGTGTATCTTGCAATTGAACGAGCTTTGTTTGTATCCTCGCTGGTAGCAAATGTCACGGTTTGCGGGTCAACTCCGCCTGTGAACGCTGCAAGATTCTTAATGGAGATATCCGTACCATACGCAGAGGTAATATCGTATGCCTTGATATTCCCGGTGCTCCCATCGACAACCGCATGAGCAGAAACGGTTGCTATGCCATACTCCGGCGCATTTCCAGCAGGAATTGTAACCGCCTGATCAGTGACAATCTCGATTCCATCCTTGCCTGTGAGAATAAAGCCTTGGGGCAACTTCTGAGCAAGAATGGAGCCGTTGTAGATGGTAAGGGTTCCTGTTGCTTTGGTGGTTGGAATAGTCTTTATGCCTGTCGGAACAATTGTTATCGTAGTGGTATCCGTTTGCACAGGCACATACAACGCTGGAACGCTGACGGTTTTTATGATGTAGGATGGCGGGTTGGGAATAAAGCACAAAGCGATAATACCGGAAAGAAGAAAGATAATCGTTGCCATGCTAAGCATGTTATCGACGGTTTTCTGAGAGAGAGGATGCTCACTCTTTGGTGTCTCCTCATAAAAGTAGACATGAATTGTTTCAAGCTGTTTGTTCTGGTCTTCTTCAAGTTCGTACATGGTGTCCCTCCGTGGCGGGGATTGCTCCCCGCCAGTTCCCTTGATTACTGAGGTTGAAATTGTGTCCCCGTGTTTACAAAGATAATGGTTTGATCTCCAATGCGAATGAGAATATCAATCTTCCCGTCCCCGTTCACGTCAGCAAAGCTGGCTGTTACGGGGGTCTGGTCTGCGTTGTCTCCGAACAGAGTGGTGACAGAGTAGATGCGGGCGCGGGTAACATCACCTCCGGGAATTTCGATAAAGATCACATGCATATGGAGATTTTCAAAGATGAAGTGGGTCGGATGCATCGAACTGTCAGCGTGTCCTACCACTTCATCGACCTGCCAGGTACGCGGGTTGCCATAGGTGACATCGAGCTGGTGGGTTCCCCACCAATTGACAAAGGTGCTCAGGATCACCCACAAGAGAAGCATTGCCAGCATTCCCATTCCAACAAAAAACAACCAGTGTTTTTTCTTTGGCGGTTTTCCGTGATGAACGATAAACCGCCTGTTCCCCTGGCGAAGTACCTCAATGCCTTCGGTGGTTGTATAGCGGAGCGCACTTTTACCAATGGCAGGAGAACGATAATATTTCTCGTCCTCCTCAATGTCGGGGGGCACTGGTACTGGTACGTTGGGTTTTCTTACCGCGCTGGCGCGCGGTCTGATTGGTGGACGGTAGTCTTGCACCCTACACCGTCCTGCCGTCTGCTAACAGAGCTGCTTCCTGCAAGGTCATCACCCCGTTTTTGATGTGTTCAAGAAGTTCAGCTATCTTCTCCTGGTCGGTATGACACCAACAGGAAGGAATTGGGCAAAACGGATTCTCGATACTGTGCATGAGGTAGATCGGCACAATGTCTTGCGGGTGCGCGGTATCGGTTGGAACACGAAGAGTAAAAGGCTGCATGTCACTCCTTTGACTAAGACTTGACAGACAGGTTCTCATGTGGCTTGATTCCCCATGAGAACCCAAACTACCTAAAGGGCGTAAGTTCTCATTTTCGGCTCTCCTGGGACTAACAGGAGAGTCTTTTGTATCACCTCCTTTTGCTCATCTGGGGATGCCAGACGTGGGACACAATCAAAGAATACACAGTTAATCATGTGTTTGTCAAGCCTTGGTGGTTTAATCATGTGTTTTGACAAGGAAGAGACGGGTTTGGCAGTCATTGACTACGAGTGATAAGGTAAGTATAATATGTACTAAAAAGCGGTGGTGAAACCTTGGCTGACGAACTTTTAACGCTGCAACAAGTAGCTGACATCATGCAATTGCATGTAGAGACAATTCGATCATGGGTGAGAGAAAAGAAACTAACGGCAATACGGATATCCAGCCGTGAGTATAGAATACGACGCTCCGATTTAGATAGATTTCTCCAACAACGAACGACAACGGATGAGAACGAGTGACCGCTTCGGCGGTCATTTTTATATCATATCTCTTTCGACTTTTAGCGTATTTTGAGGAAGTTCAAATCGTAGAGGGAAAAATAAAACTCCATCTCTTAGTATGGCAAGGAATAGGTGTATGATTTCATACAGTCCTTATGGTTTTCCGATGGTTGGCAAGTGCCTGGGCGTCAAGTTGATAATAGAGACAATGCTGATACCAAGCTTTTGTGACCAATCCTGCATCAAAGAATTTGTGAAGACCACTTTTTCCCTTTCTCCTGGGCTTTCTGGATCGCGGGCAAGAGGTCGGTATCTGAGGGGACCACATACAGGATGTCACAGAGGTTTTCATAGGCTGCAACTAAAAGATCGACCGCTATTTGCACATCAACACCCTTTTCATGAAATACTCCATCAGATTTGAGTAGATACCCAAGAGCATAGCGAATATGATGCTTTCTCAAGTGAGAAAAAAGGCGTTGCTGGTCTGCATGAAGAAGGCTAGTCTTCTTCGCTCCATCTGTTCTCACTTTGCCGATATAGTAGGTTGTGTGGGTGATAGTTCCCTGTCCTGCGAGGGATTGACTGAAACGAGAGAAGTTAAATGAGAGAAGGTGGTGTAACTGGAGATCACGCAATTTGAAATAAAAGTTACTTCCGTCAATAAGAATAATTGCACGCTCTTTCCTGTGGATATGATAATAAACGCTAAAAATCCTGCAAACACCTTTTCTCGTTTAGACTAAATAAGCTCAGGCAATTCTCTCTTGCAGAAAATTGCCTGAGGGAGTAATGTTCCATGAAACGAAAAACAACCAGGAGCATACTCCAGATGAACCTTAACACACTGAAAGAATTCCGTCACGAGGTGTACGGCTGTTTTGGTCACGCGAAAGATGCTTTGTTCAACACGGTGGATGCCTTGTTGACGGAAGATCGAGCCCGTTCGTTCCCGGAACTGTCGTTGTCGCCGTTGTTTGAGCGTCGTTGGCCGAGTTTGTATGAGGCGTTGGAAGATGGGGAAATTGACCAGCAACGCTTGAGCAAGGTCTTTGCCCGTTCTTTGCCGTCTCGCCTGTTGAAGCAAATCCTGTGGGTAGGCATCGATGTGAGCGGGATTGCCCGCCCTCGTTCGCGCACCTCGGCGGATCGCAGTGCCCAACACGTGCATAATCTGCCGGAGTGCAAGAAACCGGTGACATACGGATGGCAGTTCTCGACGGCGGTGGCCTTGCCGCACACGTCGAGCAGTTGGACCTACGCATTGGCTGAGCAACGGGTGACGACCGAGACCACAGCGGCTGAGGTGGCGTTTGCCCAGATGAAGCAATTGACTCCCTTGTTGCCCCCCGAGACCATCTCTGTGCTGGATCGAGGCTATGACTCGACCTGGTTCTGGTGCCAATGCAGTTCGTTGTCCCACCGAGAAACGTTGATTCGCTTGAAAAGCAATCGCTGTTTCTATCGGCCTGCTCCGGCTCGAACCGGCAAGCGAGGAGGCCCACGCAAAGACGGAGACAAACTGCGCCCGGATGCAGAGGCAACCCATGCCAATCCCGATGGGCTGTGGGAGGGCACGGACTCCCAAGAGCAGCCGGTGCGCCTGTGTTGGTGGAAGCACCTGCACGTCAAAGATGCACGCTATCTGGACTTGACGGTCATCCGGGTCGAACGGCCTCATGCCAGCAATACCGAGCGTGATCCGCGCGTGAGTTGGTTCGTCTGGATTGGTGATCCTGAGGCTGATCTGGTCTCTATTGGCTTGGGGTACGTGTTGCGCTTCAGTCACGAGCATGGCTATCGCTTCCACAAGCAATCCTTGCTGTGGGATCAGCCGCGTCTGCGCACTCCTGAGCAATTCGAGCGATGGACGCATCTGGTGGCCATTGCACACAATCACCTGGTGTTGGCTCGTGATCTGGTCGAACCGAACCTGCGTCCTTGGGAAAGCAGGCACCGACCGGCGACTCCGCAACAGGTGCATCGCGCGATGAGCGCATTCTTGCCATCGTTGGGGACCCCTGCTCGCCACCCACAACCACGCGGAAAATCGCCGGGGCGAGCCAAAGGGATCAAAATCGGCAAAGCGCACCGCTTTTCGGTCGTCAAAAAGACCCCAAAACTGCCCAAATTGATGCCCATCTAGCCCTTTGGCTCGCTCATCCATTGGTCTTGCGTCCTTTCACAGAACTCCCTCTGGCTTTCTGGTAGAGCTTGTTAGTCTAAACGAGAAACACCTTGCAGTCTTGCAGGAGAGTTTAGTACATCTCTTATATCAAATACAGTAAATAAAATCAAGCGAGAAACAAGTATCAGCGTAGTATGGCAATATTGCAGAATATGAAGCTATGGAGTAGAATGCGACCAAAAGAAATGGTGAGAAGGCAGGTGCTATTATGGGTGCTCGGAATTACTGGTTAGATTTGTTCACTGGAAATACGTGGCAGGAGTTTCTTGATGCAGGAGCCCATACTTCAGGGTTTCGTGAGGGGCGTTGGAATTTCGTTCAGCAAATCAAGCCAGGAGATTATCTGGTCTGCTACCTCACAGGCATTTCTCGCTGGATCGGCGTCTTAGAAGTTATCTCTGAGCCCTTTAAAGATGACACCCAGATTTGGAAAGAGGATGTATTTCCCTGTCGTGTTCGAGTCAAGCTATTGATTAGTTTGACGCTAGAAACAGCAGTGCCTATAACTGAGCTGAGAAATGAGCTTTCGATTTTCGAAAATGGTAATAGTCCTGTTTCGTGGACTGGATATCTGCAAGGTTCGCCTAGACGTTGGAAGGTTTCAGATGGCGAAGTGGTTGTGAAGGCTATTCAAGAAGCTGAGCGCAGCCCTATATCTCGACCAGTTGATCGGCGGAAGCTTGATAGACGACCGACCATCCTGCATACAAGAATAGGCTCGGTGACCGTGCCTGAAATTGATGAGCCTACAGAAGAGCAAGAAGTTTCTTTAATAGAGCCTTCTGGCATCACGAGACTCCATACGGAAATCCAGTGGCTATTGTTGAAATTGGGAAATGATATGGGGCTTGATGTTTGGGTTGCGACTAATGACCGCAGTCAAGAAGCAAACGGACATAAATTTACTGAACTCTCTCATCTCAAGAAAGAGCTACCCCTTCAATTTGATGCCGCCACTACCCAAATCATCAAGTTGATTGACGTTCTCTGGCTCAAAGGAAATGCTATTGTCGCCGCGTTTGAGATCGAATGTACCACGTCCATCTACTCAGGTTTGCTACGGATGGCCGACCTGATTTCCATGCAACCTAATTTAAAAATCCCACTTTATTTGGTTGCTCCAGATGAGCGCAGAACCAAGGTGGTTACAGAAATAAATCGACCAACATTTTCGAGATTAAATCCACCAATGAAGGAAATATGCCGCTTCATTTCTATTCCTACGCTACGAGAACGCTTATCACAGGCTACTTCATTTATACGGTTTTTAAAGCCAGAATTTTTAGTGGATGTCTCCGAATCTTGCCACATCGAAGATGTATAACCCACTGGTGTCTAGTGTATAAGCGGTGGAAGCTCCTTATTATGGGATTCAGCTCGTTTCACCGCAAAATTTCTGAAGCCCTATAGTCGTGTTTTCACGCGGTTATAAGGTCTAAATGGGAAGAGGTGGCCGTGCCTGGTCGTTGCCCGCCGCGTCGCACATCAAATCGTTTATAACGCGGCAAGAAGAGACTATGGGTTTCTCTAAGCCTTATAGCTCATGGGTGAGGAGTATGGCTAATTCCGTATCTACGAACAAAATTTGAAACGGCTTCGAGGCGATCTATCAGATCGGCAAAGGTCTCTGCTGTATAGGATGTGTCAAATCCATGAACATATTTATTTCGAGCCTTGACTACTTCTCTAACCATCGCGTCGTATTCGGTGTCTATGTCCCTTGCAATACTAGTAAATAGCTGCCACATCATTGCTACGGATGCGAGGTTGCTTCGGGGAATATCTACGTGTAGAGCGAGAAGCACAAGGCGTAAATTTATCTCAAAGTTGATAAAATCCTGTAAAAAGCGTATTCCCACGAATTCTTTTACCGATGACATATCATCAATAAGTTTATATTTTTTGAGCAGCTTCGGCTTATCCTGGGAGAGCCGTTCGAGATCGGGCTTTTCCCAATATTTTATTCTAAACATCGGTCTATTATTTCGGGCATAGTTCTCAAGATGATCTTTAGTAGGATTGGAGAGAAAGTTCGAGGCAATGATTAACAACTTATCCGGTCGCTCTGCTGTTGCCCATGCTAAAGCTCCCTGTATCTTATCTGGTGGCACACCTTGTTGGTAGTGTTTACACTCAACAAACCATTTTTCAAGATAGACTTGCCCATCAACATCCTCATGTGTCTTTTCACACTCAATGTCACGCCCATGATCGGCAGGGCTTGAGGCAAAACCAGTCCCTTTTCTCCAATTGAGATTAATGAATTTTAACTCAATGAGTAAATCATAACAAAATTGTTCAAACTCTGTGTCTGTAAGGTGATTAAGTGAGAATTCTTCCATGTCTCATTTTCTCCATTGGTCCCTCATTTCAAGGAATATCTAAATACCCAGCCTGGATCAGTTCAGCAAATTTCTCCAATGACTTCTCACAAGCTTCAATCAATTTTTTATGATGGTCCTTGAGATTTACATCAGGTGCTTCTCTTCCTGAATGAGCAATACCTGTAGATCGCAACCCATAGAGAATTTGCCAGGGCTGTACGACGTACTGAATATCCTCTGCATCTAACCCTTTTGTTTCGAGGCACCTGTTCAGGAGTTTCATACTTCCTAATTGAGAGTCATCACATTTGAGACTTTTGGCAATTCTTCTTAGTTCTGACTTACTCAGCCCATCTCCGAAGAGCTTAGCCAACTCTAAAATCTGATCCTCCCATTCTTTCGTAGAATCAGTTACCACATAAGTTAATTGTGCAAGCTGCTTTTCTGTAGGCCGCCGCAGGATGATAATCTCTTCTCCGCGATAATGGGCGCAGGGAAAATTACTAATGGTTTGTTTTAATCCCTCCAATGGGTCGTGGGGTAAATCCCAACTTCCTAAAAAGTCTCGTTTATAGACATGCTCTGCGACTCCCGACTTAGGCTTTTCGTTAAATGTTTTCCAGTAGAGTTGCTCGCGTGTTGGGAGGTGAGCCAGGTCAATGAGGTAGACTTGCATTTGCCCTGCATCATTGCTGTTATATCGGAGATCCCAGGTTCCACGACAGGAGATAGTATCAGAAGCGATAGTATACTTATCTGGATGCTGCTTGTATCGGAGCATAACCTCTGGATTGAAGAATGCAGGCGTAGTTTCGTAAGGTAAATCTGATTCGACAAAATAGTTGCCCAGTTTTTTCGGATCGCATGAACACTCCTGGACTTTCTTATGTTTCCAGTCAAACGCCGTGAAGGTCGCATAGTCCTTTTTCTTTTGAACCATCCATGAGAATTCTTGCATCATTTCTCTGTTCGGTTGCTCTTGTCGGATGATTTGGATGCCTCTTATGTAGCCCGCTTCCTTTGTGCCATCATCAGCTATATTGAGGCCACGCCGGGCATATAGCTCGTGTGTTTTATCAGCAAAGGTATCTTTTTTTATATCGTCACGCCATCCGTCAAATGGGCTGCTCCATCGATTAACGTCAAAGACGCGGATAAGAACACTATCGGTGAGGAAGAGATAGGAATCAAGTGCTGTCCTCTCTATCGTACACATTATACCGTCGTCCTGGCTAAATGTAATGGCATCAACCAGGTCTCCTGTATTCTCATCCACTTTACAATATGCGCAGCGTTGGGTAACCATATGAACTCCCAATAGGTGCGCTAATTTCTGATTTATTTCCAGGTAGCTTTCGTGATCGTTGTATAAACTGCGAAGAAAAAATATAGCCTCGCCCTTGTCTAAAATAGAGCTGGCGGTATGATCGAGTGGAGGCGCGATTGTAGGGCGGCGCGAGGTAAATCCCACGCTATACCCCCATCCAGCACTTACCCCAAAGTTCCATTGCATAAGGTCTGCTATATAATCATCCTTTAGCAAGCGCCTGGGGACGGTAACCGCATACAAGAAAAAAGTCTTGGATGATAGATAAACAGGAACTTGATCTGTTGTAGAGTACACCAAAAAGTCCAGCGCATCAGTAAACTCAATCCACTCTTCATATTCCGGGGTCTTTACTGACGGAGCGCGATCTTTTTCTTTCAAGTAAGTACGAATTTGGGATATATTCATACTATCATGCCATCCCACAAGACTTTCAAATAACGTTATCTGATCCTGTAGGATACTATCATAAACCGTAACAGCGCATATATCAAGAGACTACAAGGTCTTCCTCGTGGGAGTTGATCCTTAGCGTACATGTACGTGGAAATTTGGGCGATATACTTAAATGTTTAATTTTAATTAAACAGAACATATATTCTATTAGCTGTATTAGCAGACTCAATATATAGAATTTCTTAAATACAATAAATTGATGGGGAAAAAGTATTTCCAGATTATAAAACTTATGATACTATAGTGGGCTACCCAAATACTTGGGGATAGCATTGATGCTCATAACAAAACGTGGAGGAAACAACAACAATGAGCGAATTGATCTGTACGAGGTGTCATGCGCAATCACCGGAGGGCGCGTTTTATTGTCAGTACTGTGCTCAACCCCTTTCATGCAAAGGCTGCAAAGCCTTGCTCCTGCCTCATGCACATGCTTGTATTGAGTGTGGTCAATTAATTCCCGAACGCTCAAATACCGAGCAGTTGCAGGTTGAGACATCTTTGGTACTGCCTGGCTACAGCAGACTCAAAATCCATGAAACGCCTGACGTCCGAGATTTAGATTTAGTGGTTGCTAATGAAGCCATTGAGCACATAAAGGATTTCTTTCCATCGCTTGCAGGTAGCCGCCCTTTGGGGCAATTCAAGAGCGCGGTAGATTCCCAGGGACAACCAACCTCGTTAGTCGAGGTAGACGCTGAAACACCATCTTCCCAGCCTCAACTACCAGTGGCTCAAAGCCCACGCATATCAGCCGAGCCTCCTGAAGAGCAAAGAATTTGGGAAATTTTCAGAGAACGTGATGGGAGACTCGTACAGGAAATACTGGTACTAAAAGCGCCTACTAAAAGTGACTATATTGTCCGTTTGGGGTCCCTCTATCTCCGTGCCCAAGAGTGCCGAGGCGAAGAGAGAGTTCCACGCGAAGAAGTCTTTAAAATTTTAGATGAGGCAAATGTCAAAAGTACTGGCCGTTCAAATATTCTCTATAGTTCCGGTATTCGTCTAGAGAACGAAATGATGCGCCTCACCTTAGAAGCTCGTACTAGAGT
>Ga0102924_1005441_pt1 | contig 12361 bp, 11 predicted proteins | sample PaiPotPPM11metaG_FD_80116 | JGI IMG/M metagenome (GOLD analysis project Ga0102924, IMG submission 80116) | Iron sulfur acid spring bacterial and archeal communities from Banff, Canada, to study Microbial Dark Matter (Phase II) - Paint Pots PPM... ... | reverse complement strand
CTGCAGGGTCCCGGCCTCGGGCCCGGCATGATCGTGGCGTTCCCACAGAAGCCGGGCGCGCACATCTCCAACGTGTCGCCCGCCGCGCACCTGCACCTGCTGGCGGGGAAGCTGCTCGTGACCGTGCCCAAGGCGGCTCACTCGGGGCACATCATGGTGCTGCTCGGCGGCGGCCGCTACACGAGCTCCTACGGCCCGATCTACGTGTACAACCACGCGCTGCACCCGCCGCCGCCACCGCCGGCTCCCGCCGCCGCGTCGACCGCGGCGGTTCCGGGCTCCGCCTTCGAAGGCCAGGGCATGTGGATCTGGTACGTGAACGCTTCAGACCACGGCAGTGTTCCCGCAATCGTCGCGCAGGCGCACGCGGCGGGCGTGACCACCCTGTTCGTCAAGAGCTCGGACGGCTCAACCAACTACTGGAGCCAATTCTCCCCGCAGCTGGTCGCCGAACTGCACGCCAACGGGCTGAAGGTGTGCGCCTGGCAGTACGTCTATGGCACCAACCCTGTGGGCGAGGCCGAACTGGGCGCAGAGGCGGTCGCCAACGGCGCTGACTGCCTGGTGATCGACGCCGAGTCGGAGTACGAAGGCAAATACGCCGCCGCGCAGACATACATCGACGACCTGCGCGCCAAGATTGGGCCCAGCTACCCGCTCGGGCTCGCATCCTTCCCCTACGTCTACGACCACGAGTCCTTCCCCTATTCCGTCTTCCTGGGACCGAACGGGGCGCAGTACAACGCGCCGCAGATGTACTGGCACGACATCGGCCAGTCCGTCGACACGGTCTATGCCAACACGTTCATCGCCAACCGAATCTACCAGCGCCCGATATCCCCGCTCGGGCAGACCTACGGCGGCGTGTCGGCGGCCGAACTGCTGCGCTTTCGCGAGGAGGCCGTCGACTATGGCGCCACCGGCGCCTCCTACTGGGACTGGCAGGAAACCGGCGCGAGCCTGTGGGCCACGCTTGCCGCGCCGCTCGCCCCGCTGACCAGCGTCGTCCCCAACGCCGAATGGCCCGAACTGAAGAGCGCCAACAAGGGCGACCAGGTGCTGTGGATGCAGGAGCACCTCGCCAGCGCCGTTCCCACGCAGGAAGTCACCGGCTACTTCGGCGCGCAGACCCTGGAAGACGTCGAGGCCTTCCAAACCGCCCACGCGATCGCGCCCAGCGGCGTCGTCGAAGGCGCCACCTGGACGGCGCTGCTGGCGCTGCCACCGATCGCGGTCGATTGGACCGGCGGCGGGCCCAGCGGCTGAGCGGCACGGCCAGCGGCATGCGTCGCCGCGGTAAGAGCGGGCACCCACCGCTCTTACCGGCTCAATGGCAGGTCGGACCGGACGGAAAAACTGGGGGAACGGCCTCCCGCCGGGACGCTAATACGGCTGCAAGCCGAGTTTGGCGATCTCACGTCTGACCTGCTGGAGCGCGGCCTCAGCCAAAGCAAGATCGGCCTGCGAATGACGCTGACAGCCGTACCTAGCCTGCTTGCTGCGCGTAAAGAGGGTTTCGTAGACAGTGGCGAGCGTTGGCCACTTTTCGCGCAGTACCCTCTGGCGTTCTTTGTGATCTCCGGGGCGCGCTCCATCCGCAACGAGCGCAGCCTGTATCTCGTGCACGGCGGTGTAGAACAAGGCGGTCATGGCCCAGTCGGGCCACTGCGAGCGGCTTCCGCCGATGTGCCGATAGAACGCCTCGTTCTGCTGCGCCCACGACTGATGTTCAGCGGCGGAAATGGGCACCCGCCGAGCTTAGATCAGTCGCTCACCCTCGCGTACCCAAGCTGGAACAGTCTCCGATTCAGCATAAACGGACAATTCGCCTTCGCCTGGACTAAGCTGCTCACACACCACATCCACGAACATGCCCCGTATCCCCAGCTCGCGATCGAGATCGAGATCGCGCAGAACAATTGCGACATCCAGATCGGTGGCTGTGCCCGTCAACCACACCTCGCGGACCCCGTCCACGACGGCGACATTCCGAGCAAAACGCCATGCTGCCGCGCGGCGCTGCAGCGGCTTTGGATCGGCCATCCAAAGCCGCTGCTGATATCCGTGTCCGATGGTCTGGAAGTCCATCACGCGCATCGCCTCGCCCTCCTGCGCATAGCGCCACAACGGAGCTTCCGTCATCGCGCCACCACCGATCACAACATCCATCGTTTATGCCCCCCCGTCCTTGGCCTTGACATCCGTCAGAATGACGCCCGGAGGCAGCTTTAGCTCGCCTACGTTGCTCTCGCGCTGCTCGATAATTTCCTGCAGCGCACCGAAGAGCAGCTTGGCGTACTCCCAACTCATGACAACGCGGACTGCGGCTTTGGGCGGCTCCGTCGGCGGCTGCTCGCTCGGCACCATGTAGCCAAAGTCGAGACCGAACTCGAAGGGCGCGGGAACCGCCCGCAGCCAGTTGGTGTAGACGATCGGCACTCCCTCAATGTCGGGCTGCTCGGCGAACGGCTCGGTCATGTCGTCTCCATCGTCACGGCGGGGCATGGTCTTGAAGGCAACACCCCGCTAATCGTATGGTAGACGGGCCTCCGCTTGTCGTGGTCCTATGCCACGCGGGGCACGCGGGGCATGGCGTGGGGTACCTCGCCCGCAGACCGGGGGAGCCGTCTCCGACGGCCCCCGCATCTCGCATCAACAATGGCTGTCGAGTTTCAGAACCACGACTCCCGTATAACCATCGCTATACAACACTTGTCGCGGGAGTACTTGCGACCGGCGCGAGTCGCGGGGCGCCCGATCCGAGCAACCCCGCGACCACTCCTACCGGCCGGTAGGCCGGCCCATCAAAAAAAGACCGACCCATCTGACGCGCGAGAGCCAAGCGAGACAAGAACGCAGGGAGTGTGGCGTGCTTGGCACGCGAGCGACCGAGGACGCCGTATCGCGCCGGCTATCGCGCGTCACATCAGACGCGCTGGATCAGCGTGCCCGTCCCCAGCCCCCCGCCACAGCACATCGTCACGAAGCCGACCTCCTTGTCGGAGCGCTCGAGCTCGTGCAGCAGCGTGGTGATCAGACGCGCGCCGGTGGAGCCGAGCGGGTGCCCGAGCGCCATCGCGCCGCCGTTGACGTTCACGCGGTCCATGTCCGGTTCGAGCTCGCGGCGCCAGGCGGCGACCACGGGCGCGAACGCCTCGTTGATCTCGATCAGGTCGATGTCGCCGATCTGCATGCCGCTGCGCGCAAGGATCTTGCGCGTGGCCGGGATCGGACCCTCAAGCATTTTGACCGGGTCACAGCCAACGGTCGTCTGGTCGACGATCCGCGCACGCGGAGTCAGGCCCATCGCCTTGGCCTTGTCCGCCGACATCAGCAGCACTGCCGCCGCGCCGTCTGAGATCTGCGAGGCGTTGCCAGCGGTGATCTTGCCGTCGGGCTTGAACGCGGGCTTGAGCTGCGACAGCGCCTCCAGGTTGGTGTCCGGGCGGATGCCCTGGTCGGTCACGTAGGTGTCGCCGTTGACCGACATCGGCACCATCTCGCGCTCGAAGCGGCCCTCCTCGGTCGCCTGCTGGGCGAGCTTATGCGAACGCACCGCCAGCTCGTCGAGCTCTGAGCGGGGGATCTCCCACTGGTCGGCGATCATCTCCGCGCCCAGGCCCTGGCCGACGATGTTGTGCTTGGCCAACAGCTCCGGCGGGAACGCCAAGCCGAACTCCTGCTGGGTCTGCGCGACCGCAGAGAATGGGAGGTGGCCCATGTGCTCCACGCCCGAGCCGATCACCGCGTCGTGCACGCCCGCCGCGATCAGGCCAGCGGCGAAGTTGATCGCCTGCTGGGCGGAGCCGCACTGGCGGTCCACGGTCGTGCCGGGAGTCTCAATCGGCAGGCCCTCCTGCAGCCACGCGTTGCGCGCCACGTTGAGACCCTGCTCGCCGAACTGCGACACGCAACCCGCGATCACGTCCTCGACCTCGCTCGCGTCGATACCCGCGCGCTTGATCACCTCGCTGTAGGTGGTGCCCAGCAGCGTGTTCGGGTGGGTGTCCTTGTAGTAGCCCTTTTCGCGGTGGCCGCGGCCGATCGGCGTGCGCACCGCCTCCACGATTACAACTTCGCGGCCCTCTGGTTGCCTCATTTCAGGAGTCCTCCTAAGACTGTCGCCTGGTGTTGATGGAGAGGATTCCCGGGCACTCCAAGGGGGATGGAAGCGCTTCTGGGAGATTGCCCGGACCCTGCATCCCTTAGTCTACCGCTTCACGGATCCTAGATTGACTGGTCAGTCAACCAGGATCCCGCCACACCCGGCCGTCAACGATCTAGAGGAGCAGAGGAGAACAGTGACCACAAGCCTGGGCATAGTCGGCAGCGGCGCCATCGCCTGCGGTTTCGCGGCTACCGCCGCCCACCACGGGCCGGTGCTGCTTTTGGCCCGCTCGACCAGCTCGGCCGACCGCGCGCGCGCAACCGTCGAAAAGACGCTCAGCCGCCTGGAAGCCGAGGTGGACCCCGAGCACGTGGAGATCGTCACCGATCCCGACGCGCTCGCGGGCATGAGCTTCGTGGTCGAGGCGGTCGTCGAGGACTACGCCGTCAAGGAGCCGCTGCTCGGCGAAATGGACGCCCTGCTCGGCGCCGACGCGATCCTCGCGAGCACCACCTCGTCGCTGTCGGTCGAGCGCCTGGCCAAGGCCAGCGGGCGCCCGGACCGCTTCCTGGGCCTGCACGTGTTCAACCCGGTCACCAAGATGCAGCTCGTCGAGCTGGTCTTCCCCGCGGCGGCCGGCGCCGACACACGCAGGCACGCACTGGAGCTGTGCGAGAAGTTCGAGAAGACCCCCGTCGAGGTCCCAGACGTGCCCGGCTTCGTGGTTAATCGCTTGCTGTTTCCCTACCTGTTCAGCGCGGTGCGCCTGATCGAAGAGACCGGCATGGACCCGACCGACGTAGACACCTGCATGCAGCTCGGCGCCGGGCATCCGATGGGACCGCTCGCCCTGCTCGACCTGGTCGGGCTGGATGTCTCCAAGGCGATCGGCGAGACGATCGGCGAGACGATCCCCCCGCGCGTGGACGCGCTGATCGCCGAGGGGGCGCTCGGACGCAAGACCAAGCGCGGCTTTCACGACTACAGCAAGTAGGAGCCATTCCCGCGCATGGGCGCAGGATGGGACCCCCGGTCGCGCGCGTCGAGGCACGCCGCCGCGATGGTCCGGCGAGGATTTAGGAAGTCTGAGCCACCTTTTAGCTGAGGTTGAACAAGGTGGAGATACTTGTTATGCGACGTCAATGTCGCATCGCACACCCGCCTCCTCCCAGTGCACACGATCCGGTCCGCTCCCCCCGCGGGCCGGACGTGTTTAAGGCGCCGGCTCAGTCCTCGGCGTCTCTGGGCTCGCGCGGCGGCACGGGGCGCCGCTCGCGGATGCGCACGGCCTCGATGCGATTGTCGCGCACGGACTCCACGCGAATCGAGAAGCCGTTGGCCGACACCGTGTCCCCGCGCCTGGGCAGCCGGCCGAGCTCGGCGAACACGAAGCCGCCGACCGAATTGTAGGCGTCGCTGTCGACCGGCAGGTGCAGGCCGTAGTCGGCCAGGTCGGTGACCGCCACGTGCCCGCGCACGAACCAGTCGCCGTCGGCCAGCCTGCGGATCTCCCCGGCAGCCGGGTCGGTCTCGTCGGCGATCTCGCCGACAACCTCCTCGATGATGTCCTCGACGGTGATCACGCCGACCACGCGGCCGTACTCGTCCACGACGACCGCCATCGACGCGCGCTGGCGCTGCAGGTCGGCGAGCAGGTCGTCCAGGGGCTTAGTCTCGGGCACGATCAGCGCGTCGTGCACCACCGACGCAACCGGAGTGTGCGGCCCGTCCTGCATGAGCAGGCGGGCGAGCTCTGACACATGCACGAGACCGCGCACGCGGTCGCGGTCTTCCTCTTCAGTGACCAGCAGGCGCGTATGGCCGCTGGACACGCACAGCGCCAAGGCCGTCTGCACGTCCTGGGAGACGTCGATAGTGACCACGGCGGGGATCGGCGTCATCACCTGGCGCGCCTCCTGCTCGTGCAGGTGAAAGACGCCCGTGAGCATGCCCGCCTCGCCCTCGTCGATCTGCCCGCCCGCCTCTGACTCGGCGATCAGGCGCTTGAGCTCGTCCGAGGAGCCGCCACGGCGCTCGAGGCTCATGTCGACCCCCAGCAGCCGCAGGATCCGGTCGGCGACCGCAGTCAGGGCGAGGATGAACGGATGGAACAGCGCGCTGAACGCCTGCAGCGGGCGCGCGACTCGCCGGGCGACCGCCTCAGCGCGATCGATCGCGTAGAACTTTGGCACCATCTCACCGGCCACCAGCTGGGCCGAGGAGATGAGCACGAACGCCACCACCACCGCGATCACCACCGCCACGCCGTGGCCGAGCGTGTTTCCGAGCGCGCCCTTGAGCAGCGACGCGAGCGCAGGCTCGCCGAGGGCGCCGATGCCGATCGAACACAGCGTCACGCCGATCTGCACCGCGGAGATGTACTCGTTGACACGCGCCAGCTGTGTGAGCGCCAGCGTGGCGCCGCGGGCGCCTTCGTCGCGCATCACTTCAAGCGTTGACCGGCGCGAGCGCACGAGCGCATACTCGGCGATCACGAAGAACGCGTTGATCGCGACCAGAAGCGCCGCCAGGATCAGCTTCAGGCCGTTCACGCGCCAGGCGCTTGGGCGACGCTACTTCGAGGAAGTTCTTCGTCGTCGTTCATCGCGTGCTCGGACGCCCCAACGGTAGCAAGCCGGCTGGTCGCCTATGCGATGCGGTCTCGCCGGTCGGCCTACGCGAGACGGTCAATCTGGCCGGCCAGCTGGAAGTCGGCGTCGGTCAGGCCGCCCTGCGAGTGCGTGGACAGCGTCAGGCGAACCTTGTTCCAGCCGTGCACGAGGATGTCGGGGTGATGGTTGGCGGCCTCGGCCGCCTGCGCCACGTCGTTGACGAACGCGATCGCAGCGGCGAAGTCGGCGAACTTCAGGTCGCGCACGATCGCATCGTCTGCGGAGGGGGGGCTGCCCTCGCCCCGGCGCCAGTCGCCCACGGCCGCCAGCCGCTGCTCGATCTCCGCGTCGCTGAGAAGGGCCATCACTGGACAGATTAGCCCTACAGTCTGCGCATGCGCATCGTCAGCCTCGTCCCCCATGCGACCGAGCTGCTGTTCGCGCTCGGGCTGGGCGAGCAGGTGCTCGGCGTGACGCACGAGTGCGACTATCCGATCGGCGCGCGCGAGCTTGCGCGTGTCACGCGCGATGCGCTCCCCGGCGGGCTGAGCGCCGGCGAGATCGACGCTGCCGTGCGCGAGCGCACATTGCGCGGCGAATCGATCTATGAGCTCGACCGCGACGCCCTGGCAGCGCTGGAGCCCGACCTGATCGTCACACAGGCGCTGTGCCCCGTGTGCGCGGTCTCCTACGAGGACGTGGCAGCGTTCGCGCGCGAGCTGCCCTCGCGCCCGCGGGTGATCGCGCTCGACCCCAAGACGCTCGGCGAGACGCTCGGCGACGTGCGTACGATCGCCCGGGCCACTGGACGGCGCGAACAGGGCGTGGCGCTGATCGCGCGCACGTCCGCGCGGATCGATCGGGTGCGCCTGGCCGTGCGCGGCCGGCGCCGACCGCTGGTGGCCGCGCTGGAGTGGCTGGACCCGCCCTTCGTCGCCGGCCACTGGACGCCCCAGCTGATCGAGCTGGCAGGCGGCCAGGACGTGCTCGGCTTCCCCGCCGAGCCCTCGCAGGAGTTCTCCTGGGAGGCGATCGCGGCGGCCGAGCCGCAGGTCGTGGTGGTCATGCCGTGCGGCTATGACGCGCCGCGGGCGCGCGCAGAGGCGCTGGCCCATGCCAGCCACCTCGCCGCCCTGAACGCGTCGACGATCGTGGCCGTTGACGCGTCGGCCTACTTCTCGCGACCGGGCCCGCGACTGGTCGACGGGCTGGAGCTGATGGCGCACATCCTGCACCCGCAGTGCGTGCCCGAGGCGCCCGCGCAGGCGCTGGCGGTCGAGCTCGCGCCGGCGCTCGAGCGCTCCTGAGCACGCTCTGCCCGCGGCTCAGGGTTCTTCGGGGCCCACAACGGTCGCCGGGCCGACGCTCACCGATTCGACCTCGCTGGCTTTGGCGGTGACGATCGAGCCCACAACCGCGGCGGCCGCGATGGCCGTGCAGGCGGTCAGGGCGAGCGCGGGCGCACGCACGCGCTCGCTCAAGCGAATCGCCAGGGCGGCGATCGTCCCGCCGATCAGGCCGCCGACGTGCCCGCCCCAGGAGATGCCCGGCAGGGTGAAGCTGATCACGAGGTTGATCAGGATCAGGCCGCCGATGCCGCCCAGGCCACCGCGCATGAGCGGCAGTTGGCGGGCGCGAAGCTCGACGGCGAACGCGCCCATGATGCCGAACACGGCGCCCGATGCGCCCACGGTGATCGCGTGCGGCGACACCAGCAGCGCGCCGAAGGAGCCGGTCAGCAGCGACACCGCGTAGATCGCGCCGAACTTGACGCGCCCGAGCACCGGCTCCAGCTGCAGGCCCAGGACATACAGCACGTACATGTTGAAGCCGATGTGCACCAGGTTCTCGTGCAGGAACCCGCTGGTGACGATCCGCCACAGCTGACCGTGCGCGACCCCCTGGCCGGGCAGCCTGACTTCGCTGCCCAGCAGCGCGCCTTTTTCATAGATGCTGTTGGTGGGCTGGCCGCCGAAGGAGAAGTTGCCCTCGGCCACGAATGCGGCCACGTTGATGACGATCAGGGCGTAGGTGATCTGCGGCACGGTCGCCATCTCGCGCATGCGCACCACTTTGGTGCGCTGTTTGGCGCACTCCGGGCAGCGCATCCCCACCGGCGTGCTGGTCATGCAGTCGGGACAGATCGGGCGCCCGCAGTTAGAACAGGAGACCCCGGTCTCGCGCCCGGGGTGGCGATAGCAGGCGGCCACCTAGCGATCGCCCAGCAGCCTGCGCGTCTCGCGCGAGAGATCGCGGATGGCCCGCTCGGCGGCGTCGCGCGCGGCGTCGATACTCACGGTGGAGGAACCATGCGCGCGCCGGCGTGCGCGCAGCAGCACCAGCGCGGCGCCTGCGGCGCTGCCGGCCATCAGCGCGGCCGCCGGGCGCACCCAGTTGCGCGGGTCGCGCATCGCCGACAGCTCCCACGCTTCGAGCTCGTCGGCGGCCATCTCGGTGATGCTCGTGAGCGTGCTCTCCAGACGCTCGGCCAGGTCCTCGGGCGGCTCGACCGGCGCGAGCGCTTCGCGCAGCAGACCCTCGAGGTGGGAGGCTGCCTCACTCATGGACGATCTCCTCCAGCTGTTTTATCGCGCGATGGATGAGCACCTTGGTGGCGCCGTCCGAGCGCCCCAGCGCACGGGCGATCTCGCGGTTGTCCATGCCGAGGGCAAAGCGCATGATCAGCGCCTCGCGACGGTCGTCGGGCAGCAGGCGCACCCCGTCGAGCACCCTGCTGAGCTCCTCGCGCCCCTCGACCAGCTGCTCGGTGGTGTGCGGCGCGGCCAGCGTGGTCGTCTCGTCGATCGGCGACGCGGGCTTGCGCGAGCGGTCGCGGTACAGGTTGGCGGCCAGGTTGTGGGCGATACGGATCAGCCAGGGGCGCAGCGGCCGGCCGCGCGATTCGCGTTGGGCGCGCTCGAAGTGGCGGTAGGCCTGCAGGAAAGTCTGCTCGGTCAGGTCCTCCGCGTCGTGATGATCGCCCACGCGGTAGTACGCATAGCTGTACACGTCGCGCAGATGCGCGCGGTAGAGCTCTGAGAACTCCGCGTCCAGCTGCGCCTTGGGCTTGCGCTGGGCCTGCTCGTCTGCTTGCTCGCTGACCTGTTCGCTCACTCATTGCACCCTACCTTCGCGCATGACCCGAGCCCACGCCCCCGCGCCTATGCCGCGCGCGAGATCTCGCGGGCGCCGGGCCCCTTGGGCAGCGCGGCGAGTGGTGCCTCGGCGCCTCCCAGCCACTGCCACTGCAGGCTCACGCACGCCCAGATGCGCTCGGTGACCGCAGCGGCAAGCGTGGGCGAGCACTGCTCGACAGTGGGGAAGCGCAGTGGACGTCCCACCCGCAGGCGGACCTTGCGCGGGCGGATGCGCCAGCCCCTGCGTACGGCGTCGCTGCCGATGACCGCCACGGGCACCACCGGCGCGCCGGTTTCCAGCGCCAGGCGACCCACGCCTCGGCGCGGCTGGCCCAGCGGCCCGGGGCGCACGCGCGTGCCCTCGGGGAAGACGACCACGCAGTCTCCGCGCGCGAGGATCGCGCGAGCGGTGTCCATCGCGTCGCTGTCGCCGACGCCGCGGTCGACCGGGAAGGCGCCCAGGGCGTTCAGCAGCACCGCCTGCCAGCGCTTCTCGAACAACTCGCGCTTGGCCATGTAGTAGACCGGGCGGCGCGCCAGCGTTCCGATCACGAATGGGTCCAGGAAGCTGCGGTGGTTGGACGCCAGCAGCAGCGGCCCGCTGCGCGGTAGGTGCTCGCGGCCGATCCGCTGCAGGCGGAAGTACACGAGGAAGAATGGCACGAACAGCGCGCGTATCAGCAAGTAGAACAGCGGGTTGACGCCGCGCTGCAGCGAGCGTTGGCGAAAGCCGTCCAGGCTCACCGACCGGCTGGACGCCGCCACCTCGTCGGGCCGCGCCAGCGCCTGGCCCGCGCGCGAGCGGGCACGCTCGGCGGGCGCGGGGTCGGACTCCAGGTGGGGCTCTGTGCGCGGATGGGCCATGCCATCCATACACCGCGCGCGAGGACGCCGTTACAGTGGGCCGAGCGCGCGTGCGCGCGTCGTGCCGGAGTAGCTCAGCTGGTAGAGCACCTGTCTTGTAAAGCGGGGGTCACCGGGGGCTTCATACCTGCAGATCGCGGGTTTTCTCGCTAGCGGCGGAAAACTTTGCAGCAACTGTGCAGCAGATCGCTGCGTCTGCGGCGCCGTTTTCAAGGCGCGATCGAGGCGTGCGGGCGGTTGGTTGGGGGGCGCCGCGCGGTCGGAGCCGATTACTCGATGTGGCTGCCACGCATCACCCGCAGTCGGTGCTGAGCACGAGTCAGGCCGCGAGCGAGCTCGGCGTGTCCGAGCGCACGCTGCGCCGCTACATCCAGGCCGGGCTGATCGGCTTCCGGCGGCTGCCTGGCGGGCACTACCGGATACCACGCGAGGCGATCGAGGCCTTCTGGAGCGAGGACGCCCCCCGCGCGCCGCGCACCGGGCGCCGCTCATGGCCCGCCCACACGCGCGCGCGGGTCACCGCTCGATGACAGACGGCGCGTCCAAGCGACGAGCGCGCCTGTCAGCCGAAGCGGCGCCGCGCTCTTACGAGCCGCCGTCGCGCTAGCGGCGCCCCTGATGGCCGTCGCGCTGCGCACCACACCTCCGCCAGACAAAGGAGCAAGAGACTGATGGCAAGACCATGGAAGAAGAACTGGCCGTACGTCGGTAGACGCGCCAAGAGCTGGATCATCGGCTTCTACGACCACGAGGGCGTGGAGCGCTCTCGCAGCTTTCCGAGCGCAGCATTGGCGCGTGAGTGGATGCGCGAGTACAGCGCCTGCGAGCGGCGTGGCCCGGACAGCCTGCGCCGCTTCCTGCTCGATCTCGACGCGGCCGAGGCCAATGCCACCGAAGGCCGCACGCTCGGGGAGATCATCGAGCTGTACTTCGAGTGCGACGCCGACCCCGAGCTGCCAGGCGGTCTCGCCCCGGCGACGTTCGCCGCGTATCGCGGCGCCGCCAACTGCCATCTGCTCGGCCATCCGATGCATAACCACAAACACGAGGTTGTAGGCCGCGCACGCTACGCCGTCGAGCTGGCCGCGCAGCCCGCGGCGAGCTTCAACGAGCCGCACGCCCCGCGCAAGCTACGTGAGCAGATGCGCGCCGCCGGCGTCTCCCCCGGGCAGGTGCTCCGCGCCTGGCGGGTCCTCTCATCGGTGCTCAGCTGGGCGGCCGGCTCACATCACGTCCCGGAGATATCGACCAACGGCTGCATCCTCGCCAACGAGCGTTCATCCAGCCGACGGCGCTCCGTGCGACGAGGGAGCACGGGCGCCGCCGCACGCGGCCGGCGCCGCGGCTCGCAGATCCCGAGCTGGGCGCTCTCGCCGCAGGCGATCGAGGCGATCCGCGACGCGTGCCTCTCGCGCGTAGAGAACCGCGACGCGATCTACGCCGAGCGCGACGCGATGATCGTGAGCCTTCAGTACGGGCTGGCCGGTCGCAGCCAGGACGTCTTCGGGATTCGCTGGCGCTCGATCGGCGACGGCTTCGCGGAGATTGTCGAGGTGATCAGCTGGGGCAAGCTCGACGAATGGGGCAAGACCGCGTTCAGCGCCTACCGGCGCACCGCGATCCCACAGATCCTGCTGGAT
>Ga0102924_1005440_pt1 | contig 12364 bp, 7 predicted proteins | sample PaiPotPPM11metaG_FD_80116 | JGI IMG/M metagenome (GOLD analysis project Ga0102924, IMG submission 80116) | Iron sulfur acid spring bacterial and archeal communities from Banff, Canada, to study Microbial Dark Matter (Phase II) - Paint Pots PPM... ... | reverse complement strand
TTCGATTCCTGTGCGCCTGTTCCCGGCGACACGCTCGAAAGCGGTTAGCTTCAACCTGCTGCACGCCAAGGACTTAAGCCGTATCCAGCAGAAAATCTACTGTCCGGTCGACGACGCGATTATTGACCGCAGCGAACTGGTGCGCGGCTACGAGGTCGCCAAGGGCCGGTACGTCACTTTCACCGACGAAGAGTTGAAAGCTCTCGAAACGCACAGCGGCGAACATTCGATCGAGATCACCGAGTTCGTCCCGCTTGAGCAGATCGATCCGATTTATTTCGAGACCTCGTACTACCTTGGATGTGAGCAGGCCTCCGCGAAGGCCTATCGGCTGCTCACCGACGCGATGACCAAGACCGAACGCGTCGCGCTCGGACGTTTCACGCTCCGCGGCAAAGAGCACGTCGTGGTGCTGCGGCCCTATGAGAAAGGCTTGATGATGCACACGATCTACTACGCCGACGAGGTGCGTCCGATCGAAGAGATCGACCGCGCGACCAACGAGGCCGCCAAGGAGAGCGAACTGACCCTGGCCGAACGGCTGATAGGCGAGCTGACCAGCAAGAAAATCGATCTCTCGAAGTACCACGACACTTTCCGCGAGAAGGTCGAAGAGGCGGCGCAGCAGAAGATCGCCGGCCAGCAGGTGACCGAGGCGCACGAAGAGCCGCGCCGCGGCCAGGTGATCGATCTGATGGCGGCGCTCAAGGCCTCGCTCGAAAAGCGTGGCGCAGCCAGCGCGGCGAGCGCCCAGGAGCGTGGCACTGACCGCAAGACTGACCGCGATGCCCAGCCCGCCGCCGAAGCCAGCGCCGAGGCCGCCGGCGAAGCCGAGGCGGCCAAGGCGACGGGCACCGGCGGCGCCAAGGCGCACGCCCGCGCAGGGCGCGCGGGCGGCGGCGAGCGCCGCCGCGCCGGAGGCAAGAAGTAGCACGACGGGGATGCCCGGCGAGGCCTCGCCGGGCATCCCCGTCGTGCGCATCTGCGCGTCGCGGCCCGACGGGCCGCAACGCGGCTTGGTCGCGGCGATCGCCGCGACCTGAAGATCGAGCGGCGGGGGCCGCGCGCCTGAAGGCGCGCGACCCCCGCCGCTCTCCGCAATGCCGCTGCGCTCGTGGCGGCAAGAATCAGTGAATACGAGACGTGTCCTGCACGACCAGTTCGTGCAGAGCTTCGCGCTTGAAAATTCCGGCCACCGCCCGCGTCAGCGCCACCGACAGAACCTCGCTCGGCCGATCGTAGATCGGAACGTCGTCGCCCATCCCGCTGCCATTGTCGGCGGGCGGATCGTTGTAGGTTGCGCCGCTCTCGCCCTGCCAGAAGGCTACGTTGAACGGAGACTTGTAGATGGTCACGTCGAGGGCGACGTCGGCGGTAGTGAACCAGCCCGGGCCCGCGCTGGGCGGCGCGTTGACATCCGTACCAGTATGCTTGTTCACCCAGCATCGGGTGACCCTGCTCGCCAGGACGTAATCCTCGTTGGTCTCCTTGAGCGCGGCTTCCAACGTATCGTTGGAGGCCGTCGCCAGCATCCCGGCCTCGTCGGCCGCGCGCACGATCGCGCCCTGCACGATTGGCCCGAGCGGCGAGCTATACACGCGCTGCACCACTGCGCCGTCGGGCCCCAGCATCACGCCGGTTGCGGGATTGCCGTCGGCGGGCGCATGGCTCTGGCCGCCGGCGTCCTTGAAATCGCGAGCGTCGACCGGCATCAGCACCAGGATTCGGCGCCGCGGGTAGCTATTCTGATAGCCCTTAACCTGGAACGGGAAGTAGGAGAGCGTCTCTATCGCGGTGGGCGGTTCCGCGGCGATTTCCTGCTGAACGGTGGTCGCGCACGCGGCCACGAGCGCCGCCGCCATCGCCGCCAGCGCGGCGGCGAGCAGTTTCGAACCAGCGGCGCGCAGCTTCACGACGCTCCTCAACTCGGCCCGCTCAACTCTGCGCGGCTTGTGCGCGTTCGCGAAAAATAAAGAGTGTCCCTCCTACTTCGACGCGGTCGCCGCTGCGTAACGCCTGGCGGCCCGTCACCGGGCGGCGGTTGATCAACACCTGCCCGCCGCCGGCCGGGCTGACGACGAAGTCGCGCCCCTCGCGCCGGATGATCGCGTGATGGGCCAGCACAGCCTGATCGCCAAAGAGGCCGATATCGCTCTCCTCGGCGCGTCCGATGATCGTGACCGGCTTGGTCAGCGGATATTCGCGTCCCTCGCGCGCGTTGCGGCTCTGGCTGCGGATCACCATCAGCCAGCCGCGCTTAAGCAACTCGCCGACCAGTCCGATGAAAAATCCGATCAGCATGCCGAGCACGATGATCGCGATCGCGCGTCCGAAGAATTGCGGAAAAGTGGTGGTCAGGGTCTGATAGCAGAGGCCGCCCAGCGCGCCGCCGATAAGCCCGCCGAGCGCGCCGTTGCGCTTGCGCGCGGCCGATCCCGACGCCCATCCGACGCCCAACCCTACCGCCACTCCCAGGAGGGCCCATCCGACTACGCGCCCGACAAAGCCGTGCAGAATGTCGAACAGGATCTCTCCGCCAATCAGCCCCGCGGCGCCGCCGATCGCGCCGAAGATCGCGCCGCTCTTGATCCCGCGCAGCGCCTGGCGCCATTGGCCCACGCTGAGCGCCTCGATCGACGCGAGAAAGGCGCAGATGAACAGTCCGATGACCAGGCCCGTCGCCGCGTCGCGCACAATATAGTTGCGGATGCCGGCCACCGACTCCTGCACGCCCCAGGCCGCGAATCCGCCCAAGCCGCCCGCTGCGGCGTAAAAGAGCAGCTTTTCCTGAGAGACGTTACTCGCCATAGCGGGTCCGGTCACAAAGCATTGCGCGTGGCGCTGATGCGTTCAAGCGCGCCGCGTGGATTGATGCTGAATATAGATGCTGAGCGTATTGGATAACCGCGAAAGTATTGGATAACTGCAAGCGTACAGGAACTAGCCGCAAGTGTATTGGATCAGTTGTGTGAATAACCGATACGCGGCGACCGCGGTTCCGCTCTGCCGGCAAGGCTCAATTAGTGACGGTGTTCCAGGTACCGCTCTCGCCGGTAGGCGTGGAAAAGAAAGTGCCGTTAAGCTGATCGGAAGTGCGCCGGCCGTCGAAGTTCAACGTCTTGGCGCCGTATGGCACCTGGAAGACGACGTGGTTGCCGCGAATAAAGCCCTGGATCGGCGTGGCGCCGTAGCCGGCCTCATGAATCACCATCTCTCCGTGCAGGAAGCCGTTGGGCTGCGGGCGCAACCGCAACTCCACCGGGATGTTGGTCGCCCCCGCCAGCCCGTCGATACGTCCGGTGGCGAGCGTCGGAACGTCGATCGCTCCGGTGCTGCCGCCGCTGGCCGCGCCCGACGCGCTACCGAGCGAGGCCGGATAGGGCTGCGACGTATCCGCCAGCACGCGAAAATTCTTCTGCGCTATTTTTTGCCCGTTGAGATAAAAATCGACCGTGTACTGCCCGGGCAGAAATGCGCCGCCGGCCGAGTTACCGACCCTCCCGCTGAAGGTCGCGCTCCGCGACGACGGCGGCACGATGCGGATGTCGTCGACGCTGCCCAAGGTGTGCCCGTCAGGCGCGAGATACGCGGCGTCAACCCGGTATTGGCCGGTATCGAGATTGTAAAGCCGATTCTCGAAGGTTATGCGCCAGTTGACGAACAGCACCTTGGTCGCGTTGAAGGTCGTCGCCGGCCCCGCCAGAGGCGTGCCGGACTTCGTGCTGTTGACGAATTCGATTCCGGCTAATTGAAGGGGCTTGCGCCGGCGCGCCTCGAGCATCGCGAGGCGCTCGGCCTCGTCATGCGCCTTGGCCTTGTCCGCCGTCTCGCGCGCCCTCTCGGCTTCGTTGGCGGCCTCGGCCGCCCTCAGCGCGGTGACGTCCTGGCTGACGGCGAACGCCTGGTCGGAGATCGGCTGGTCGTTGACGTAGATACCGACCTTGTAGTTGCCCGCCGGCAATGCGCCGAGATCGGGCATTAGTGCAACTCCGCTGAAATCGGCCGTGCTCTCGCCCGGTCCCACAAACCGGCTCGCGGTGCTGGAGGCGATTTGCAGGCCCGAGGGTGAAAAGAAGCGCGCCTCGATCTTCTCGTCCTGTCCCTTGAGCCCGGCCAGGCGGTTCGCGAACGAGGCGTTCCACTGCAAATACTGGTTGTTGGCCAACTCGATATTGGTGAAGCTCGCGCGCGGCGAACTGAGCGGCGTGCCCGAGCGAGTTGAGAGTTGGAGCGTCATGCGCTGGAAATCCAGCGGATGAGTCTCGGCGGAGTTCAGGCGCTCCTGGACCTTCCAGGGCAGGCTGTCGACGAACGATCTGACGCCGAGGCGCTGCTGCAATTGCGGGTTGTTATAGACGTAGGTGGCGCCGAATGCGCCGCCGGCCACGATCCCGAAAAATGCCAACAAGGCCACCGCGCGATGCTTGCGGCGACGCCGGCGACGCTGCGGCGCGATCGCCTCGGCGACGTCGGGCGGCAGCGCGAGGCCGGCGGTGCCGCCGTGCGAGCTGACCCCCGGCGCTCCGCGGCTTTCGCCCAGGCCCTTGCCGTAGAGCAGCATGTCGCGGAAATCCTGGATGCTCGCGGGGCGCGCGTCGGCCTGGTAGGCGAGCGCGTGATCGATTGCGCCCGCGAGGTTGGTCGAGACCTCAGGGCGCAGGTCGCGTATCGGGGGAAAGCTGAAGGGCGGAAATTTCTCGGGGTCGCGTCCGGTGAGGACGTAGTGTAGCGTCGCACCGAGCGAATAGATGTCGCTCCGCGGATCGACCACGCCCTGGTATTGCTCGGGCGGCGCGAAGCCGAGCGTGCCGATCATCGTGCCTTTGCGCGCGCTCTTGAACAGCCGCGCGATGCCGAAGTCGACCAGCACCACCCGCCCCTTGGGCGTCAGCATCACGTTCGACGGCTTCATGTCACGGTAGACCACGGGCGGCGTGGAACCGTGCAGATAGGCGAGCACGTCGCAAAGCTGCCGCGCGATGTCGATTATCAGGCCTTCGGGCAGCGGGCCGCCGCGCGCCGCAATCTCTTCTTCGAGGTTGCGGCCCTCGACGTACTCCATAACCAGGTAGTGGCGGTTTTGATCGTCGAAGCGGTCGGTGATTGCGGGGATGGCGGCGTGCTTGAGCTGCGCGAGCGTGTCGGCTTCGCGGGCGAAGTAATCGTTGGCTTCGATCCGCTGCTGCTGGTCGATGAAGTGGTCGACCATCTCCTTGACCGCGCAGGGGCGGTTGGCCAGGCGATGGTCATGCGCCAGGTAGACCATCCCCATCCCGCCGCCGCCCAGCAGGCGCTCGATCTCGTAGCGATTTTGTAAAACCGTGCCGGAGGTGAGCGGCTCGTTAGACAGAGCGCCGGATGTGCCCGTATTCGCCATCAGTCAGCAAACACAACAATAACCGTGACGTTATCTGTTCCACCCCCCGCATTCGCAGCCACTACCAGTTCGCGCGCCGCCGCGTACGGATCGTCATGGCGGCGCAGGACTTCGCCTATAGTCTTGTCCTCGACATGAGCGGTCAGCCCGTCGCTGCAGAGCATCACGCGGTCGCCGCGCTTGAGCCGAAGCGGCATCCCCTCGGCGCCGGCCGGTCCGGTCTGGCGCGCGCCGAGGGAGCGCGTGATCACGTTTTTGTGTTCGTGATGGCGCGCCTCTTCGGGCGTGATCTGGCCGATTTCAATAAGCCGCTGCACTAGAGAATGATCGCGGGTCAATTGGCGGAGGCCCGAAGCGTCGGACAAGTAGACTCTGCTGTCGCCAACCCATGCCACAGCTCCTTCCGGCGGCACGATAAGCACCGCCACGGCGGTCGAGCCCATGCCGCGGGACTCGGGATGCGCCGCCTGGTAGTCGATGATCTTGCGGTTGGCCTCCTCGAGCGCCGCCGTTAACAGTTGACTCGGATTTTGGGCTTCCGCGCTGCCGAGCCCGCTATCAACATAGTTACGAATCGCGCCGACAGCAATTGCGCTGGCGACCTCGCCCGCTTCCGCACCGCCCATCCCGTCGGCGACCACGTAGAGATAGTTCTCGGACGGATCGACCAGGCTCTGGCGCACAAACTCGACCGCCATCGCCGCGTCTTCGTTATGCTCGCGGACCATCCCGACGTCGGTCATCGCGGCGGCGCGAATCCGTATCGTCGCATTCAGCCTGACCAGCTCCGCCTTGAGCGCATCCACGGTCGGCCATCGCCCCTGCGGATCGAACAGCAGCGCGCGGCGCACCACCTGCTCCAGTTCGGGCGAGACCACGTGCGGCGGATAGAAACGCACGGGACCCGCCTCTTCGCGCCAGCTCTCGGATTCGAGCCGTTCGCCCGTAAGACAACTGTACAGCAGCGCACCAATCGAGAACACGTCCGCGCGTTTGTCGACGCGTTTGCCGCGATAAACCTCGGGCGCGGTGTAACCGTCGTTGGGAATTGGATCGGTCTGAAGCTCGTTGTCGTTGCTGACGTAGTCGAGTCCCAGGAGCTTCACTCGTCCGCCGGGACCATACGCGATCGATTGCGGGCAGATGTCGTTGAGGCGCAGGCCGCGCCGATTCAGGAACGACACCGCCTGGCAAACCTGGATTGCGATTCCGACCGCCTCGCCCTCGCTCATCTTGAGTCCGCCGCGGCGCTGCGAAAGCAGGGCGAGCGGCTCGTCGGGATAGACCAGGTACACGCGCCCGTCGTCGGCGAAGCCCTCGGTCGCGCGCTGGAAGGCCGGATGGTTGACGGTGAGCGAAAGCGCGAGTACGCGCCCGAACAGATCGCCCAGGTCTTGCACATTTTCGCGTGAATTTTCGCGCGAGTCGTCGCGCACCTCGCTCTCTTTAGCGGCGCTCTCGCTCGCCGCGGCTTCGGGAGCGGGCGGCGACGCGGCCGATGACTCATGATGCGTCGCCGGCGCGGATTCGCTACGCGCCATCGTTTCATCCAAGGTCAGCGGCTCGGTCGCGCCCGAGGCCCGCGCGCCTGCGGCCGGCGCCTGCGCGACCTCGTTATGCCCACCCTCGTTGACGGCTGCTGCAGTCTCTTGCGCATCAGGCGCGGCAGCGGCCGGCTGGGGCGCGACGCTGGCGCCGTTGGAGCCTGCACGCGCGGCTACCTCCGATGCGCTCTCGACGCCGGCCGCAGTAGCGCTCGCGGCAGTGGTTGTATCGGCGGGCGATGGCGCGGCGGGACGTTTCAGTACGGCGGTCTTGGCATGCGGCCCGGACGGATCTTCGTGCGGCGACGCTTGGTTGCCCGACGAGCCGGCCGGCGCTTCCTCGTGCGCGCTCTCAGCGTGCGCGCTCTCGGCGGGCGTCGGGCGTGGCCGCTCACGCAACTGCACGCGCTCGGGACCGGCGCCATTGCGCGTCCGCTCGGCCCGATAGCGATTTTCCATCGTCGAGCGGCCGATCACCTCGACGATCCGGAATTCGCCACGCACTAAAGCACCCGGCTCCAGCGCCGCGATCGCGTATTCGACCCTGGGCGCGGCTGACTTCGCCAGTCCCTGGCCGCAGCGGTCACAAAATCTGGCGTCGTCGGCAGCCGCCTGACCGCACTCGGGGCACGTTATCATCACACTTGGCCCTTGGGCGTTTAGCCCTTTCGAAACTCCAGTTTAGCACTGCCGAACACCACTTGGTCGCGATCCTTGAGCTTGTAGAGTTGATCGCGTCCGAGCCGCCCGCGGCCGGTGATGTAGGTGCCGTTGAGGCTCCCAAGATCGCGGATGAAATACTCCGTGCCGTGCTTGATGATCTCGGCATGGCGGCGCGACACGCGATCGGCGATGCCCTTGAGCTGGCCGAGATCGATATCGGGCTCCTCCCCGCCGAGCGCGCGTCCGACAATCGTGCGGCTCTGTATCAACCCGAAACGCGGCGCGCTGCCGCTCGCGATTAACCATGCGCCCGCTTCGGTTTGCGCATTCGAGGTCATCGGCGCGGCACCGTTTTGCGCGCCCTTCTTACCGATCGCGGGCCTCGCCCCGGAAGGCATGCTCGAAGAACCAATGTTCGAAGAAGACATGCTCGAAGATGCGACCGACGGCTTGCCCGCCGGCGCCGCGGCCTTTGATGACCCCGCATTTGTACCCGAGGGAACATTTTGAGCGCGCACGTTTTTCGAGATCGATTCGCTCTTCGAGGGTGCGGCGACTGGCGCCGCCTGCGCCACCGCCTTGGCCTTGCCAGTCAAGTCCTGCGTCTTCGCGGTGGAGGAGACAGAAGGGACTTCAGCCGGTCTCGTGAACAGCGATTGTTGTGCTTCTATTTTCGCCGCCGCCCGCTGCGCCATCGCCCGCGCCGACCGCGCCAACGACTTCACCTTGGCAACGCCCGCCGCCGTGCTCGACGTGAGTGTCGGCGGCGCTGCCAATCGTGACGGAGCGGGAGGCGCGGCGGAGATAGGTCCGGCGGATCCGGCAAGCCCAACACTTCGGGACTTTCCGGACTTGCCGGTAGCTCCGGAACTGCCGGCAGATTCGGCAGGTGCCGCAAATCCGGAAGCTCCAGGGCGGCTCAAAACCACCGTCGGCATATTCGTGAGCGACGGATTCGCGGACGCGCCCCCGCTGCCCACGGATGGCGTCGCGCCAAGACGCCTGCCGCTTGCGGGGGGCGGCTGAACGCTCAAACCCGGCGAGCCCACTGATTGCGGGCGGTCGAGCACTACGGTCCGCATCGAGGCGATCGGCGCGGCATTGCCGGCGCTGGAACCCAGCACGCCTGAGGCCTTGGGCTCGGGACCGGGGTCGGGCAGCGCATGCATCATGTCGCGCGCCGAGGCCGGGCGTTTTTCAACGTCCTTGTCGAGCGCGCGCATCACGACCTCGGCGGTCTTCATCGAAACCTCGGGGCTCAGATCGCGCAGCGGCGGAAAGCTGAACGGCGGCTCGAGCTGCGGGTCGCGGCCGCTCAGCAGATGATGCATCGTGGCGGCCAGCGAATACAGGTCCGAGCGCCGCTCGACCTTGCCCATGTACTGCTCGGGCGGCGCGTAGCCGACCGAGCCGATTTGCGTGCCGCGGCCGCCCGGCGGCAGGAAGCGTGCGATGCCAAAATCGATCAGCATCGCACGGCCATCCTTGTCGATCATGATGTTGCCGGGCTTGAGGTCGCGATAGATGATCGGCGGCGTCTGGCTGTGCAGAAAACTGAGCACGTCGAGCATCTGGCGCGCCCACCGCAGCACCCGCGTCTCGGGCAACTTGCCCTTGGGCCCCAGCTTGTCGAGCATGCCCTGCAAATCGCCGCCCGCCACGAACTCCATCACGAGGTAGTGGCGGTTGTTCTCGGCGAAGTAGTCGATGACGTTGGGGATGCCCGGATGCGCGAGCGCGGCAAGCACGCGGGCCTCGCGTGCGAAGTCCTCGATCGCCTTCTTCTCCGCGATCCCGTCGCCGATAATCATTTCCTTGGCGGCGACGGGCCGGTTGGCCAGCCGCGTGTCGTTGGCGAGATAGACCCGTCCCATCCCGCCTTGGCCGAGCACCTTGTGCACGCGGTAACGGCCATCGAGCATCTGCCCGGCGGGAAGCTGTTCGCCCGGTTTCATAATGACTTAAACTTATCTATCGATGCTGGCGATGCCGGCGAAGCTGGCGCCGAGACAGCAAAGGCCCGGCTCCCCAACCGGGCCTCGGTGCGGCATCTCACGCGCCCAGCCCTAGGAAACCGGCTCGACGATCAGCTTGAGAAATGTTTTGCCGATAATTATCTCGTCACCGGTCTTCAGCTCGACCGGGTTGCCAGGCATCAGGCGCGGCTGGCGATTGACATAGGTGCCGTTGAGACTGCCGATATCCTCGACCGTGATTTTGCCGGCCTCGAAGCGGATCAGCGCGTGCTTGCGCGAGATCTTGGCCTCGGGATCGTCCTGATCGAGGTCGACTTCGGGAAACGCGCCGGTCTCGGGATCCCATCGACCTACGAGATTGTTGCCGTCCTCGAGCGGGAACTCCTGGCCCTTGCGTCCGCCGCGTACGACTTGCAGCTTGGCGCGAGCCGTCGCTCCTGCCGCCGCGGCCGGCGCCTCAGCGGCCGGCGCGGCAGCCGCTGCCGCGGCGTTCGCCTCGGCGGGCGGCTTGATTTCGCCGGTCGGCGTTTCGGACGGAGGCGGTGTCGCCGGAGCCTCGGCCGGCGCTTCAGCCGCGGCTTCGGCCGGAGCGGGATGCGCGGCAGCTTCGGGCGCGGCAGCCCCGCCACTCTCGCCCGCCTGCGCCGGGGCCGCAGCGTTCAGCTTCGCGCCGCATCCGTCGCAGTAGTCAAGCCCATCGATATTTTCGTAGCCGCACTCGCTGCACTTGATCATCTTCTCAGCACCTCACTGGCCGGCTTCACGGCGTCGCCATCTTAGACCGACTCCATGGGGAGATTTAATAGTTATCCCTGGTCGGGTTTGGAAAAATCCTTCAGAGCGTCCGGATCGAGCATCTGGGTTTTGCGCACTACGGCCTGAGCCTGCAACAGCGTGGTCTTGGCCGCCTTGGTCTGCAGCGTCTGGGTTTTCTTGACCTGGTCCATCAGGCCGACCAGCGCCTGCGTCGCCTTGACGTTGCCCAGGCGCTGGGTGCCCTGGATCGCATTGCTCAAAAGACGCGTCGCGCGATCCACGTTACCCGCCTTGAGCTCTTCTTCGGCGCGCGACTGCATCTTGGCGATCGAGACCTGGTCAACCAGGTTCATCACGCGCCCGTTGACCTTGCCGGTGAGCGTGCGGTCGAGCGTGTACTCGACGGTGAGGTCGCGGCCCAGGCTCTGTTCGCCGACGCTCGGCACCTCGTAGCGCAGGTTCGATTGCAGGATGCGCACCGGTCCGGGCTTGCGCGGCGGCAACACGAGGGTCAGCAGCACGGAGCCGGGCACGCCGGCTTCGAGGTCGCCGATCTCGTAACTGATATGGCGGTCATCGCCGACCAGCGGCGCGCCGAGAGAGTAAATTTCGGGACTGGCGCGAAAGGCCTCGCGCACCTGCACGCCTTGCGCGAGTGTGACTTCTATTCGTCCGTTGCGCACGCTGACCGCGCGCAGGCCCGCCAGCTCGTCTTCGAAGATGCCGGGAATTTCCGCCGGGTCGCCGATGAAGTGATACTTGCCGTGCGAATCCTGCGAGATCCGCATCAGCAGCTTCTCGTTGAACTCAACGCCCACGCCCATCGCGGAGAACGACATCTGATCGCGGTTCTGATTGGCGAGATCGATGCACGCGGTCTCCTCGTAAGTCTGCCCGTCGGTGAGCACCAGGACGCGGTTGAGCCGGTTGGGCGCGAGATTTTTCTTGACCTCATCGATCGCCGCGCGCATCCCCAACGCCATCTGGGTGCCGCCGCCGATCTCGAGCAGATCGATATCTTCGATCGCGCGCCGCACGGCACCCTTGTCGTGGATCTCGTCGGAGCCGACGATCACCTTGGCGCGATCGGCGAAGGCGACGATCGCAACCTTGTCCTCGGGCGCCACGTTCTCGGCAAGAAATTTGACCGCCTCGATCACGAATTCCAGCCGCCGCTCATCGTACATCGAACCCGAGCGGTCGATTACCAGGCCCAGGTTCAATGGCAGCCGCGAGCCGCCGCCTGCGCCGCCGGTGCCTTGCGCGATCGCTTCCAGCAACACATACAGAACGAAATTTTCCGCGCTGGAAAGCACATACTCGCGGCTCGCGAGCGTTTCGAAGCTAAGAGGTTCTGCCATTTAAGATGCTCTCCAGCACAAATTGTAAGTGTAAGCGCGATGCTATGGCAACTGAAAAACTGTTGCCTTAAGCCGCTGGCACCAGCACCAGTTCAGGACTCGCCCGCGCAGCGGTTTATTCCGCCGGCATCCTTGAGCCGCGCGGCCGCTTGACGATGTGCTTATCCCCCCGAAGCAGTGCCTCCCGTAGTTTATACGGCGGGGGCATGGCATGGATACAAGTTAGGATCGATACAAGTTTGCGTCGATACAAGTTTCGCATCGACACAGGTTTGTGCAGAAGACCTGGACACAAAAAATCGCTCCGCGTCGATCCTTCAGTTCGACAAGCTTCATTCAGCAACCTCCGTTCACGATGACGGCGAAAAGGCCCCTGCCGTCTCCTCAACGTCAGCGAAGGATCTCCGCGAAGCGATGGATCTCCTTCCCCGCATTTTGTCGACACCGCAAAAACGTGCGGAGGGAAATAAAGAATGAGCGGCTTGGCGGGCGCCTTTCCGACCCGATTGGACCGCGCGCTTTCTCTATGTCTGTCTCGATGTCCGTTTTTGGCACTTGTCGGATGTTTATTAACTCCTGTTGAGGGTTTATCCACCCCTGTTGAGTGTTTATTCCCTATGGGCAGATGCATTGCACTTCAGCGAGGGATATACTAACGAACAGGTCGGGATGGCATCCAAGGTCCAG